>Ga0209536_100003277_pt1 | contig 26066 bp, 23 predicted proteins | sample DeeMarSeWOR28_12_FD_187461 | JGI IMG/M metagenome (GOLD analysis project Ga0209536, IMG submission 187461) | Marine sediment microbial communities from White Oak River estuary, North Carolina - WOR-2-8_12 (SPAdes) (version 2) | ecosystem: Environmental > Aquatic > Marine > Intertidal zone >...
GCAATCATAAGAATTAATGTTGCTGCTATGCTTTCAACCAGAGTTAATGTTGGACCAATAAGACTAGCAAAACTTTTTCTACCCCAAATAACACTATAAATTATTACTAAGTGTAACCAATAAATAAGAAGTGATTCGCGACTTGCATCGAGTACAAAAGACTTCTTTACGTTTCTCCAATTGTTATAATACCAGCAGATAGAAGCGGAAACTAAAACATATCCAAGTCTTTCAACAAAAAACACCGGATTTGGAATAATGGAGGTTAGATAACCTGGGAATAATCCTGAATAGAAAAAATGACCAGTGAGCAGCATAATCAATCCGGTAATTGCAGTTCCATTAATAAATTTTTTTTCTTTTTCTTTTCTAGCAGAATCAAGAAAATATTTTGCGAAGATTGCCCCGATTAAGATGAAGCCAATCCACGAGAAAAGAGGAAACAGTGACCCGTTCAATCTGTTAAAGTAGTTTGCAAAAACAGGATGCATGTAATTTGCAAATTCTATCTTCCAGAAAAGGGGCGATATGCTAATTACAAAGAAAGTCAAAATGATTAGAGTGTAATGGTAAACTTTGTCGGAGCGTATTATTAATCTCAACGCGAATAAAACAAGCAATCCGACACCAATACACTGAAGAACATCCACAGCAAAGAATTGCTGAAGCTGATCCGGTGTTGCTTTGTTTACAATTTTAGAAAGTGATTTATATGGCAGATGAAGTGCATAGCCTATCAGGATAATTGAAATTATTCTCCAGAGTTTTTTCCAGAACGGAAGTTTAAATTTCCGCATATCATCCAGTTTACTTCCCGAAGAAACCTCAAACACCAAACCTGATACAAAAAGAAATGCCGGTGCAATTAATCCGTTTATGAAAGTAACAACACCAAACCATCCCGTTTGCTTTAATTCAGGCAAAAGAAACGTATTAAATACGTGCGGCTCAATCATAAGTATGATTGCCCAGCCGCGAAGCAGGTCAATAAAAATGTATCGTACTTTTTCTTTCAAAAGATTTTTCCTTTTCCTCCTGAGAATTAAAAAGGAACTAATAAGTCTATTCTAAATTAGTGATAAGTAATAATTTTACAATTATTAAAACCTCAAATTCTTTTGGTTGTCACGGTACGACCGTGACATCCCGTTCAATGATTTTAATCTTTTATATCTCAACTTAGCAAGAATACGTAACTTCACAATCACCAACACTTTATAAATACCAACCAATTTACCAGGGAATTCTTTTCTTTTTTGAGAATTTCAGCTTCCAATTATTAAGAAAAAAACTTTGTTACCAGGTACTAATCCGGTTTAGTAGACATAAAGTAAGTCTTATTATACTGATGAGATGGCATTTAACATGCGTATAAACATTTAAAATGAAAATGAAATCAATTTAAACCAAGCAAGGTGTTTTATGGCTTTAATAGCAATTATAGATGATGATCCTGACATTCTCGATGCCAGTAGTCTTGTACTTACGGCAAAGGGTTATCAGGTTATCACTGCTGATAATCCGGATGAAGGTTACAAGATGGTTATTGAAAAGAAACCGGACCTTATCATACTTGACGTAATGATGGTTGAACCAGATGACGGATTCTTCTTGGCTCAGAAGTTCAGAAAAGAAAATGTGGATGTACCTATATTAATGTACACATCGGTATCGAAAGCTTTGGGCCTGGAGTTCGCAGCCAGTGAGATGGTTCCCGTAGATGACCTTGTTGAAAAACCAATATCACCGGATACTTTGCTCGAAAAAGTAGAAAAATTATTACAATTACATTACAAGGAGTGAGTAAATGTTTATTGCAGAAAAAAATGCTCTCTCCGAAGATATTGAGAGCTATGTTAATAAATATGGAAATGACCGCTCTGCGTTGCTTATGATTCTTCATGAAATTCAGAAAAAGCACAGACATATTTCAGAATTTGCCCAGCAGGAAGTTGCAAGGCTACTGAACATTCACCCGGTAGAAGTATTCAGCGTCATTTCATTTTTTGCCTTCCTAAATTCTAAACCAAAGGGAAGAAACCTGGTGCGAGTGTGTCAGACAATTTCCTGTGACATGCAAGGAAAATCCGGAGTGGTCCACGCTATAGAACGTGAGCTGGGAATTAAGATTGGGGAGACAACGAAGGATAACAAATTCACAGTTGAATATGCTAACTGCCTGGGTCTCTGCGATATGGGTCCCGCTATGGCGATTAACGATCAGGTTTTTTTGAAGCTAACACCGGAAAAAGCAGTTGAATTATTAAGCAAGGTTAAGTAGAGGTAGTTATGGAATTAAACTCAAAGAAAAGAACAGGACCGGTTATCTTCTCAGAATATAAAAGAGGAGATGCCATTAAAAAAGCAGTTTCAATGTTGCGAGAAGACATATTATTTGAATTAAGGGATTCAAAACTTAAAGGCAGAGGCGGGGCAGGATTTCCGGTTTCCACAAAGTGGATGTTGACCAGCGCAGCAAAAGCTGATGAAAAATTTCTTGTTTGTAACGCTGATGAAGGAGAGCCTGGTACTTTTAAGGATAGAGTTCTTCTGATGGAATATCCCGAACTTGTTTTTGATGGAATGGTTGTTGGAGGATATACTCTTGGTGCACATCAGGGTATAGTATACCTTCGTGGTGAATATGAATATATGTTGAAGTCGCTCCAGGATTATCTTGAAGAGATGAGAAAAGATAACTTGCTCGGTAAAAATATTTTGGGCAAAGAAGGATTTAACTTTGATATCTGCATAGTGCTGGGATCGGGCGCATATGTTTGCGGGGAAGAAACGGCATTGATAGAATCACTGGAAGGACATCGGGGCGAACCACGTAACCGTCCTCCATATCCAATCAACACGGGATTTCTTGGAAGACCAACCTCGGTTAACAATGTTGAAACACTTGCAGCAGTCTCTCATATTATTTTAAAGGGGGGCAGCTGGTTTGCAAAATTCGGAACGGATAAATCAACAGGTTCAAAGTTATTTTCTGTTTCAGGTGATTGTGATAAACCAGGTGTTTACGAACTTCCCTGGGGCACAAAAATCTCTGATTTGTTAAAGCTTGTTGAGGCAAAGAATACCAAAGCTGTGCAAGTTGGTGGAGCCTCTGGATTTTGTATTCCCAAATCGCAGTTTGATAAAAAACTTGCCTATGAAGAAATTTCTACCGGCGGATCAGTTATGATATTTAATGAAAGTAGAGATATGCTTCATGTATTAAAAAACTTTATGGAATTTTTTGTGGATGAATCGTGCGGACAGTGCACACCATGCCGGATTGGAAACGTGAAACTCCTTGAGGGAGTTGAGATGATTGAAAAAGGTCAGTATACTTTTTCTCATATAAATAAACTAAAAGATCTTGGAAGAACAATGCAGTTAGCGTCCAAATGTGGCTTGGGTCAGTCGAGCCCAAATCCTTTTATTTCAATACTTGAAAACTTTAATGAGGAAATCTTCAACAGGGGTAACAACGGAGGAAGAAATGGAAGTTAAAGAAATACTAAGAGCACCTGTTAGTCAAAAGTCGCTTGTAATTGAAAAACCGGAACACCCAGAATACATAGGCGGCACAATATCAATAGAAATAAATGAAAAGAAAGTTGCCGTGCCGTTGGGAACAACAATACTTGAGGCTTGTCGCCAAAACCAGGTACACGTTCCCACTCTATGTCATCACGATGATTTATGTGTTGCTGGTGTTTGCCGCATCTGTGTTGTTGAAGTTGAAGGTATGAGAACTCTCCAGTCTTCCTGTACCTTTCCTATTACTGCACCCATAAAAGTGAAAACGACAAGCAATGCTGTCAGAAGAGCAAGGAAACACATCCTCGATTTGTTGCTTAGTGAACATTATGGAGAGTGTTATTCATGTTTCAGAAATAATAACTGTGAATTGCAATCATTAGCTAAGGAATACGGTGTTGACCATTATAATTTTGGACACATACAAAAACCAAGATATGAAGTTGATAAATCTTCATATTCTGTAGTAAGAGATATGGACAAATGTGTCTTGTGCAAACGCTGTGTGAGAACTTGTATTGATCTTCAGGAAGTTGGAGTGCTGGAAGCAATTGACAGAGGTCACGAAACTCATATCGGAACATTTGGGGAAAAACCTCTCGCAGAAGTCATCTGCATTAATTGTGGACAATGTATTAATCGCTGTCCTACAGGGGCTCTTCGTGCAAATGATCCGCGCGATGAAATCTGGTCTGCAATTGATGATCCGAAAAAGCATGTTGTAATTCAAACAGCTCCTTCTCCCCGCGCAGCTATTTGCGAAGAATTCGGAATGGAGCCGGGAACTTCTCTTACTGGTGAAATGAACACAGCTATGAGAAGAATTGGATTTGATGTTGTCTTTGATACAAACTTTACAGCAGACCTTACGATCATTGAGGAAGGCACGGAAATAATTCAACGTTTATACAAAGCACTTGTTAAAAAAGAACAGATTGCACTTCCTCAATTTACTTCATGCTCACCTGGCTGGGTAAAGTATCTCGAGCATTTTTATCCGGAATATATTCCGAACCTTAGCTCTGCGAAATCTCCGCAGCAAATGTTTGGTGCGTTGATAAAAACTTTCTATGCTCAGAAAAAAGGAATTGATCCCAAAGATATAGTTACTGTTGCAGTAATGCCCTGCTCTGCTAAAAAGTTTGAGTGTAACAGACCCGAGATGATGGATTCAGGATTTAAAGATGTTGACTATGGCTTAACAACCCGAGAACTGGCACAAATGATTAAAGAAGCTGGAATATATTTACCAGAAATGCCCCGATCACATTTTGATAATCCCTTCGGAGATGCATCGGGCGCCGGTTTGATTTTTGGCGCTACTGGCGGAGTCATGGAAGCCGCCCTGAGAACGGTGATTGAATTTGTTACAGGAGAAAAAGTAGAAAGTATTTTTGCAAATGCAGATATAACTCCAATCAGAGGATTCGAGGGAATACGCTATGTAGAATTACCAATCCAGAAAGTTGGTCCGGTTCCAGATCTTATAAAACATTTAGTACCCGATTGGAACTGGTTGAAAGATGCAACTTTAAAAGTTGCTGTTGTTCATGGTACTGCTAATGCAAAGAAAGTAATGGAAGATATTAAAGCCGGTGGTAAATTTAGCGAATGTCACTTTATTGAATTTATGGCTTGCCCGGGCGGTTGCTTGGGTGGCGGTGGTCAACCTATTCCAACCACACCTGAGATACGTAAGTTAAGAGCTCAAGCTATTTATAATGAAGACAGGTCATTACCGGTAAGAAAATCTCATGAGAACAGGCACGTCGCAGAAATTTATGAAATGTTCTTACAGGATGGGCCAGGCGGACACCTCTCTCATAAGCTGCTTCATACGCATTATGTAAAAAGAGGGAAGTATATTGCATAGGTTAAAAAATAATTTTGCTTATGAGTCTGAGCTTGTCGAAGACGGATTTTTAAAACTTGTTCATACTTTGACAAGCTCAGTGTGACAATTATGCTGGTGTGCAAAATCAAGATCATTAATGCAAGTGAATTTGTTAAATAAACTAATGATGAGTCTTGTGCCGGAATGGGCACGAGAACAGAAGGAATTCTGGGAGGCCGTTCGCAGAAGGAATCTTTGGACTATTAAGCTGCGATATGGTGTTGTAATGGCTCTGTCTGTTGTTCTTTTATTTTCCACACTAATACTAAAAATAAATTTTACAACCACTCAGCTAATTGCCGGATGTGCAATCACTGCCTCTATTTTATTTTATAATATATTACTTCATCGTTTGAGGAAATATATTAAGCTTGATGTTAACAAGTTTAATCCCATCTATTTATCTCTTCTCCAGATGATACTGGACTTAGTTTCTCTCCTTCTTCTTGTTCACTATACAGGGGGCATTGAATCCCCATTGTATATACTTTTTGTATTTCATATGATTGTGGGAAGCCTCATACTACCTGGTGTTGTGGTTTATACGCTTGCAATAATTTTTGTGGCATTATTTATCCTGATAATTATTATGGAATACATTGGCACTTTGCCACATCATCCTATAAACGGCTTATTTGATGTCGATCTCTACAGCAATATTAATTTTGTTCTTGCATACTTATCCACTTTTACGTTTATGATTTTTGTAAGTGTCTATCTGGCAAACGGAATAGCCCGACAGCTGTATAGACGTGAGAAGGATCTTGTTGAATCAATCAAAAAGATAAATGTCGCTGAGAAGGAAAAACAAAAATATATAATGGGTATTGTCCATGAACTGAAAACGCCTATTGTTGCCGTGGCATCTTACATCGATCTTATTCTTCAGAAATTTCTCGGACCCATTGATGAAACAGTAGAAGAGAAACTTGTAAGAGCAAAGAACAGAACCGACGAAGGAATCCAGATGATAAACGATGTACTTAATGTTTCAAAGCTTAACCTTTACGATAAGTTTGATGAAGAAGAAGTTGATATAAAAGAATTAATATCCGGTGTTATAAATAGAAGAAAAGCGTACGCAGATTCTCATTTGATAAAGATAAAATTTAATGATGAAAGAAATAAGCCTGAAAAAATAAAAGGTGATAAATTTCTTCTTGATATAGCAATTTCGAACCTTGTGGGGAATGCTATAAAATATGGCGTTGATGGTGGAATTGTTGATATCACCTTAAAGAACGAAGGAAACAGCGTACTAATAGAAGTCTGTGACGACGGTGTAGGAATACCGGAAGAAGAAAAACCAAAGATCTTTAGGGATTTCTATCGAGCAGTGAACGTTAAGAAAATTTCAACGGAGGGGTCAGGGCTTGGACTTTCAGTTGTTAAAAAAATTATTGACAGGCACGACGGTTTAATAAGAGTTAAAAGTCCCTCACGTCTCGCTAAGATAGGTCAACCTGGTAGCTGCTTTACAATTAAGCTTCCTTTCCATAGAGAAAAAAGAGACGAATCCTCCGAGTACCCGGCGAATGATGTTGAATTTGAAAGTTCATGAATAGTATAGCTATGCCCACTATTCTTTAGGCAATCTCAGCTCAACAAGTTGCGATGACACACCCGGAATCAGTGCAACCTTACGTGCAATTTCTTTGTTGTCTTTTTCTTTACCAACTAATTCAAGAATTAATAATCCTGTATCCGAACAATTTTCCAGCACACCATCGTGAATACCTAATCTGGTTTTTATGTTGCAGCCCCACGCCGTTAAAACTTGTTGAACTTTTACCGCAGATTCTTTTCTATTTCCGATGAGTATTATAAGAATTGTTTTCATAATTTCTCCCTGCAAAATTAATTTAAACTGACAACTGAAAAATACAAAATTTAAAATTCTATGTTTCCAGTTAATGTTGATTTGTTATTCACCTTGCGCAGCGCAGTAACTGGTGTAGAGATGCCATCTTTAAATTTTAATAAATTTCAAACAAATTTAACACTGACATTCAAATTCAAATGCCGACTTAATTTATGAAAAGATGGCATCGCTTGGTTTTGCTTAAGTTGAGCTGGTTAATTTAGTTTACATATTTTTGATAGTTAGTAAAGTTCTTTATTCTTTTGCTCCATAGATGGCACTTACTTTATTACTAAATTTTACAAAGGTTATTAATGACAACTTTAACAACTCCCTGGGATAGTCTAAGTAAGCTTATTGCTGAGGGAGACAGCATCGAGGTAACAAAGTTTATAGAAACTCTTACCCCATCAGAAACAGCTAGAACCATTTCCCGATTGACTGAGGAAGAGCAGCTTCGCCTGTTCAGTCTTCTTAAGCCCGAAGATGCTGCTGATATGATTGAAGATATTCCTGATGAACAAGCCGCTGATCTTGTGGAAGATATGCCATCGGAACAGGCAGCAGCTATTATGGAAGAAATGGCAAGCGATCATATAGTTGATGTGCTGGGTGAAATGGATCAGGACGCAAGTCAGGCTATTCTGTCAAAAATGCATGGCGAAGAAGCTAAAGAAGCTCGGATGATGCTGAAGTATGAACCAGACTGTGCCGGCGGAATTATGATTTCCGAGTTCCTCGTATATGAAATTGATAATACTATTCAGGATGTTCTGAATGATCTGCAAACTAATCGACGTAAATATGCTGACTACCAGGTGCAGTATTTTTATGTTGTTGATAAAGAAGAAAAGCTATCCGGTGTTCTTCGCATGCATGATTTACTTTTCCCTGCCAGAGAAACACGGCTTACTGATATAATGATAAAACCCCCACTGAGTATATCGGACAAAGCTTCGCTTAAAGAACTGCAGGAGTTTTTTGAAGATCATCACTTGTTTGGTGTTCCTGTTGTGAACGATAGTAATCGGATGGTCGGGTTAGTATTGCCTGATGCTGTTAAGGAAGCGGTAAGTAAACAAAAGACAAAAAACTTTTTAAGATTAAGCGGTATTGTTGGCGGAGAGGAATTCCGAACTATGCCTCTGCATTCACGAGCGGGACGTCGTCTATCCTGGCTGAGTTTGAACATTGTGCTAAACATAATTGCTGCGAGTGTTATAGCACTATACACAGACACTCTTGCTGCTGTTATTACACTGGCAGTTTTTCTGCCTATGGTTAGTGATATGAGCGGATGTTCCGGCAACCAGGCAGTTGCAGTTTCTATGCGTGAACTTGCTCTTGGTTTGGTCCGCCCGGGCGAACTTCTTTGGGTACTTGCAAAAGAAGCAAAAGTCGGAATCATCAACGGGCTGGTGCTTGGCTTGCTGCTTGGAGGAGTTGCATTTTTCTGGAAAGGAAACCCATGGCTTGGGGCTGTTGTCGGTGGTGCATTAGCAGCAAACACTCTGGTATCGGTTACACTCGGTGGTATGCTGCCATTAATTCTCAAACGATTGAAATTGGACCCTGCTCTTGTATCAAGCCCGCTGCTTACAACAGTAACTGATATGTGCGGCTTCTTTTTTGTATTAAGTTTTGCAGCGGCGGTTCTTCCACAACTCGGAGGAATGTAGCACTGCTAATTAGCAAATGTTGTTTGATTAATTCTTACTTAAAATCTAAGTTTCTACTGAAATTCTTTTTCAGAAATACATTTTTGCAAAATGTTGCAACCAAAGATCTTTAGAAAAATTGCAAACTTATTATACTTAAAACCTAAACTTCAGAGAGGGGAAGTAAATGAAAAGAATCAATTCACACCAATTTTTGTCAGCTCTTATTTTCTTTATCACAATTTTTCTAACCAGTATCTTAAGCCAATCAAAAGATTCATTAATCGTAGAAGTTGAAAATGGGCTATTACCAGTTGTTCTGATAGAGGGAGAGGCACCGTTCAATTTACAAGAGAGAATGAATTACTACAATGTGCCCGGAATTAGTATTACTGTTATCAAAGATTATAAAATTGAATGGACTAAACATTATGGCGTTATGGACTCTGAACTTCAGAACTCTGTAACTGATGAAACATTATTTAATGTTGGCTCACTTAGTAAAGGCGTTGCTTCCTTAGCAGTGTTAAGTCTGGTGGAAAACGGGAAAGTTGATTTGAATGAAGATATAAACAACCAATTGGTTTCATGGAAAATTCCTGAAAATGAATATACAAAGCAGAATAAAGTAACCCCGTTGCTATTAATGAACCACAGCGGCGGAGCTATGTTCAGTCCGGGCATTGGATATCTGAGAGATAATTTTCCAACAAATCTTCAGGTACTAAAAGGTGAAAAACCATCTCAGTTTGGTCCAGTTGTTATCGATAGAATACCCGGAACAGAGTATTTATATTCAAACGCTGGTTATGCCATTTTGCAACAGCTGATTGTCGATGTCAGTGGAAAATCTTATCCGGAATATGCTAAAGAAAAAATATTTGAACCTCTGGATATGCAACATGCTACATTATTTCAACCGCTGTCTGAAGAATTAATAAAATCCACAGCAGCCGGTCATATGAACAACGGCTTACCTTTTAGTGGGAAAAGGTACTATATACAACCTGCAGCAGCAGGCGGTTTATGGACAAACTCCAGTGATTATGCAAAATTTGTAATCGAACTACAAAAATCATACGCAGGGAGATCAGACAAAATAATCTCTTCCGCACTTGCCAAAGAGATGTTGTCACCGCATGTTTCAAAACAATATGGTCTCGGTGTGTTTATGAGAGAAATAAATGGTGAAATAAATTATTTCGGTCATATGGGTGATAACAAGGGTTTCTTTGCCGGCTTTGTATCTCATTTAAGGGACGGTTATGGTGCGGTGGTATTTACCAATTCACAAAACGGAGCGAACTTAATACGCGAAATAACAAACGGTGTTGCAAAAGTTTATGGCTGGAAACTTTATTTGCCTGAAGAATATAAAGTTCTTGCGATTGATGATATGATGATGGATCAATATTGCGGACGTTATTCAATTGGTTCGGATAATTATTTTGAAGTTAAAAAACAGCATGATAAATTATTTATAAATCAATTCGATAATGCACAACTTTTTCATGTTGGTGATGGTAAATTTGTGGTAAAAACCAGGCTTGGATATCTTCAATTTAATTTTGATACCGAGCAAAATGTATCTACAGCTGTTTATTATTTTTCAGATGAACTCGGACGGTTTTTGAATGAGCCTATAACGTGCTATAAAATGAAGCCAGGAGAGAAAGTACCGATTGAATTATTGGAAGAAGGTCAGATTGAGGAAGCTTTTATTTTGTATCGTAAGATAAGACAGGAGAATCCTTCTGATTTCTATGTGTCCGAAAACCGTTTTAATAGTCTAGGTTACAATTACATAGGTAAAGGTATGTTTGAAAAAGCTATCGTAATATTAAAACTGAATGTAGAATTTTATCCGGAGTCTGCAAATACATACGATAGCTTGGCCGAAGCTTATATGAATAATGGAAACAAAGAGCTGGCAATAATTAATTACAAAAAATCTTTGGAGTTGAATCCTAACAATTCAAACGCTGTCGAGCGACTCAAGTTGCTGGTGGAACAAAATGAAAATTAGAATAAAATAATATATGCTGTCAGTTAACAAACACTATTTTATTACTTCTTTCTTAAAACTTAAGTTTCTAAAGCGCGTATGTGAATAACGTGCCCAAAATAGTTTTCCTTTACAACCAATTAAAGGGAGGTTAGTATGTCAAACGGAATTAAAGATAACTTCGAAGAAAAAGCACCGAAACTGTTCAAGGCATTAACAGCAAAGCTGACTTTTCTGCAGGATTCAGATGGCCCGATAAACGAAGCAAGAAAACTTTTTGATGAAGCAAAGGAAGATTATTTCAAAGGAGATTATCAAAAATCGTCGGATAAGTATGAAGAAGCAAATGGGCGGCTGATTCAATTAGTAAAACCACTTGCAAAATCATTATTAATAGTTGAACTGTTATATCTAGCTGTCTGGTTGGCAGTAGCCTTCTCAACTTACAGGTTTCCCAATTGGTGGTTGTGGGATGGAATTATAAGTGATGGAACTGTTGCAGCCTGGTATGGAGTACTTGGTGGTATAACCATTGCTATTTTCGGCATTTACAATCATATACGATTAGGAGATTTCGATCCACGGTTTAAATTATGGTACATATGTAAACCTATTATTGGGGGAATCTTTGGATGGTTTGTTTACGGACTTTATGTAATAGGATTTGTAACAGTTCAGCAAAGTGATGTCGAAATTAAAAATCCAATATTTATATATGTGATTGCTTTTCTTGCAGGTTTTAGTGAACGATTCATTTTACGGATGATAGATAAACTAATGGCCGTATTAACTTCGTATGATGAAACTAAGGTTGATAAAAATGAGAATGATGCTAAATGATAAAATCGGTCAAGATTTACTGACATTAAATAGGTTTGATGGTATTAAGTTGTCTTTATTTGATTTATTCTTTCCTGAAACCTTAACTTCTAAAACCTGCTTCGCCCATTTGGTCGCAGCCCTCAACAATTTGGTCGTGTTCGCATCAGTATTTCATCATTTAATTAGTTTTTAACAACCTATTAACGGCACACGCTTTGTTTCATTTGCTGCGGAGGTAAATAAAATGAAAACATTATTAACATTATTAGTCTTTGGTTCATTCAGTTTTTCGTTTGCATCTGCACTGCAGGATTCTTCTCAAAACCAGAACAGGGAACAGAAGCAGATCCAAGTTCAGGAGCAGAACCAGCAGAAAAACCAGGGTGACGAAATTCAGATAAGAGATAGAAACAGATTGCACAGTGGAGATCAGCTCTCCAGAGAAGATGGCAAAAAGAGAGGCAAGGATGTCTTCATTGATAAAGACGGAGACGGAATTGCAGATACTCGCGCCGGAGGAATGAGTCTAGAGAAAATCAGAAAAAGAACAAGAGCTGGTAAAGGTAGCGGAGGACACGGAGGCGGTGACAACGGAAACAATGGCTCCGGGAGTAACGGTGGCGGAAAGTAAATTGTGAAGTCAAAATTTTATTCTCCGCATTTTCTTATTCTCATAATTTTTGCATTCAGCACCGGTGCACAAGCGCAGGTTTATCTTACTACCGATATTGAAGGTTATTATGATGATAACATCTTCAACAATTATCTGCAAGAATCTGATTTCATAAATGCATTCAGCGGTGAGCTTGGCTACGATTTCGAAACCGAGCAGAACAATTTTGAAATATACTACACCGGTTTCTTTAACCGGTATTATAAGTACACTGACAAGTCAACCACCATTCACAAGCTCGGCGCAGTTAATACTTATTTATTTTCAGAATATGATAACCCGCTCAATGTTGGAATCAACTATGCTGTAAGAATAAATAAGGAAGACTATTTCATTTATGATTTCAACCAGGTTTCAGCTTACGCAAATTATATGCATTCGATAAGCGAGAGTAATAAAATTCAGCTTGGTGTTATCGGCAACAGGATTAATTATGAAAATTTTTCTCTCTTCTCTCACTACCAGCTCAAAGCATTTCTGAGGTCTATCAACAGTTTTGAAAGCCGGACTTCACTTACAGTTGCAGCAGAGATCGATCAGAAAAGTTACATTGAAAAAAGGCAAAGTCAGGGACTTGCAGATGAAGTCCTGCAAGCAAAATTATATCTACAGTTGGGACAGGGAATTACTGATGAGCTTGGTTTAAGTGCTTATGTGTTTTTAAGAAACAACATCAGCGGTGGGAACCGTTATTTCAATAGTATAGATTATGTTTATTACGAGGAAGAACTCTTCAACGATATTTATTCAAATGAAGGAATTGAAACAGGGTTAACACTCTCTTATCTTTTTCTTCCAAACATTTTGGGAAAAATTTCCGGGCGATATGAGATTAGAAACTACACAGATCTTCCCGCTGCTGATGAAGAGGGTAACGATCTCGATGAGCTAAGGCAGGATAATCAGTTTTCGGCTGGTGCTTCTTTGGAATTTGGTTTGGGTCAGATTCTCAGCGGACTATATCTTTCATTGAATTACAATTACATCAAAAACCTTTCTAACGATTACTTCTACGATTACAATAACCAGATTTATGCGATTACTTTGGGTTTTGATTTTTGAGTGAATGCCCTGAACTTGTTTCAGGGCCTTTGTCATCACGAGCGTAGCGAGGTGATCTTAAAACTTTGGTTCTTTTTAGAGGGTTGCTTCAGTCGTTCTTCCCTCGCAATGACGGTCATTGTTTTTTATTAATGATATTTAAATAAGTATATGAGTAAGATCCTGAAATAAATTCAGGATGCTACCAGTTAATGCTTAATATTATATTTCTTCAGTTTGTAACGGAGGTTTCGTTCAGTGAGTCCAAGTAATTTTCCAGCTTTAGTTTGATTCCCACCGCTTTCTAGAAGTGCGTCATAAATTAATTGTTTTTCAAGTGCCTCAACCTGCTCTGTGAGGCTTCCTTCGCCGAACGCTGCAAGTGTTCTCTCCTCTTTAAATCCTTTTAAGTTCATCGGTAAATCATTTAACGTAATTACTTTGTCACGTGTTAAAACAACCGCCCGTTCAATTATATTTTCCAACTCGCGAACATTTCCCGGGTAATTGTATTTCATCAGAACATCAGCAGCCTCTTTGGATATCTCAAGCTTTTCTTTTTTATTATTTTCCTTACAATACTTTTCAATAAAGCTTTCGATCATCGGTAGAATATCTTCTCTCCTTTGTCTAAGCGGCGGGATATTTATTGACACTACATTTAGTCGGTAATAAAGATCTTCCCTGAATGTTCCGTCTTTTATTTTTTGCTCGAGGTCTTTGTTAGTTGCTGCAATAATTCTTACATCAACTTCAATTTTTTCGTTTCCACCGACTCTTTCAAACTGGTGTTCCTGCAGAACGCGTAAAAGCTTAACCTGTACTGATTGAGGAATATCTCCAACCTCATCTAAAAAGATGGTGCCGCCGTGCGAAATTTCAAATCTTCCTTTCTTCATTTTATCTGCACCTGTGAATGCGCCTTTCTCATGTCCAAAGAGTTCACTCTCGAGCAAAGTTTCTGTAAGCGCAGGAATGTTTACTGCTACAAATGAAGCATCACGTCTTGAACTTAAGTAATGTATACCTTTTGCCAACACTTCTTTCCCGGTTCCGTTTTCTCCTGTTATCAGAACAGTTGCTTTGCTTTCTGCAACTCTTACCGCAACGTTAATTACTTCTTCCATTTTCTGAGAGTGTGAAACAATGGAAGAGATTTTATACTTTTCCTGAAGCTGAGTTTTTAATAATTGATTTTCAGATTTAAGATTTTTGTATTCGATTATTCTTCCAATCATTAAATCAAGCTCATCCAGATCAACAGGTTTTGATATGTAATCGAAAGCGCCAAGTCGCATAGCTTTTACTGCATTCTCCACAGTTCCGTACGCAGTTACAATAACAAAGTTTATTTCGGGATTTATTTTCTTTACTTGTTCAAGGACATCAATTCCCGATAAACCGGGCATCTTAAAATCAGAAAGAATAATATCGACAGGATTTCTTCCAACAAGCTCAATTCCTTCTTTACCAGATGAAGCTGAAAAGATTTTGTAACCCTTTTTCTTCAGATATCCTGTGAGAACATCTCTTTGAGCAGCTTCATCGTCAATTACTAAAATATTATAGTCTTTCATTTTTGCGGTATGGTTATTTTGAATTTCGTGAATTTATCTACTTCGCTGAAAACCTCAATAGTTCCGTTATGTTCAGTAATAATTTTCTGAACTATGCTTAAACCTAATCCGGTTCCTTCCGGTTTTGTTGTATAGTAAAGATCAAAAATTTTATTCTTCACGTTTCCCGGGATTCCTTTACCGTTATCTGCTACTTCAATAATAAGATTATCATTATTTTTAAAATAATTGATTTCCACTTTACCTCCCTTATCTACAGCATCAATTGCATTCTGCACAAGGTTCATTAAGGATTGCTTAATCAGTTCCGGATCAATCATTATATTAAATGACTGATCTGATAATTTAATAAGCCCTACTCCTTTCATCTTGGCCTGGTCGGAATAAAGCCTGTAAATATCTTCAAAGAAATCTTTCGAATTTATCTTTTTTATCCGGATGTCGAGAGGTTTTGCATAGCTTAGAAACTGTGTGATGATTTTATTGATCCTTGTAACTTCGCTTCTCAAAAGGCTGGTGATACTGTGATATTCCTCAGATTCATTTTCTACTTTAAATTCCTTATCAAGCCTTTGAGCTATCATTCCGATTGCGTTGATTGGATTTCTTATCTCGTGCGCAACACCTGATGCCAGTTCACCCATTGCAGAAAGTTTCTCTTTTCGCTTCGATTCTTCTTCAAGTCTTTGGGATTCAGTTATATCATTAATTACTATTATATAATTATCCTTTTCATCATCATCTTTATTCTTAGTAAAATTGAGAAGCAGGTATTTTCTTTCTACCCCAATGGAAGCATCAATTGAAATGTCTGCACATTTCTCATCACTGTTTTTGCAGTATTCATTCAGAGATTTTGAGATGATCGGAGACAATTCGGATAGATTTTTCTGTAAAACTTCATCTTCTTTTTTCTTAAAAAGTTGTTGGGATGCTTTATTAAAAAGAGTGATCTTCATTGTGCCATCAACCACAATCACTGCTTCACCCATATTTTCAAGAACAGTTGAGGTAAAAGTTTTAAACTTTTTAAATTCGTTTGAAACTACTTTAAGATTTTGTGTTGTAAAAATTATACTTAAAATTATTACACCAATTGCAGCCAGAACAAGAGAAATGATAATCAGTCTTCTTACCATTCTGTCTTCAACTGCTCTTACTTCGTCAAGTTTTAATCCGATTCTGAAAATACCGATCACTTGATTGTCGTAAACAAGCCTTTTTACTGTTTCAAAAACTTCCTGATTTTTAAGCTCATGAATTCTTGTAAAAATTTTATCAGAGTTCATAGCGTTGCTAAAAAAGGGATCTGACGCAATTGCACTCATTGTGTCTACTGATGAACCCGCGGCAAGTATGCCGAGTGAATCCTGTAAAACGATGTACTCAATTCCCTGGTTATCAGAAATGTCCCTGATTATTTTTCCAAGCCCAATTCTTTTTCTAAACTCTAGGAATTCTTCAGCATCTAGGTTGATGACTATCGCACCTCTTTTACTGGCACGTGAAACAGCAACTGCAAATCGTTGTCCGTCTGTAAACTCAGCCTCTTTAAGTCCGATTATATATTCATCCAAACCACCTTTAAGAATGGGTTCAAGCTCATCAGCTCTATTGATATTTTCTTCTCCGTGCGGATGGTTTTCTTCCGGTATCCTGCTGGAAAGAACTCTTGTACCGTTTTGATTAAAAATATTTATTCTGAAAAGAGCATTCTCATTTCCAATCTCAATCAGCTTCTGGCGGGTGAGAAGGTTAAGGCTGTCGAGTTTCCTAATCAACCGGGCGTTGTTAAATAATCTTTCTGAAATAAGGTATTCAATCTCTTCGCTCGAATTTAGTGCGTTTATACTACTTTGATTAACAGTTTCAATTAGTGAAGAAGATTGCTCGGTAAGTAAATGAAGAATTTCTCTCTTGCTTTGCTGAAGTTCGATGAAGGCCGATAATACCATAAGAGCACCAACAATCAGCGCAACAGCAATGATTACCTTTGGCTGCAATTTATTTAGAAAATTCATATTCAAAAGTAACCAGATTTAAAGCAAGATTGAATTAAAAAAGGAAAAGGCAAATGCCAAGGCAAATGCATGAACTTTAATGTTATGGTAAATACGTTTTGTTTTTTTTATCGGGTTTCGTCCACATAGTCGCAGCACTTCGCCCTTAAAGTCGAAGCAGAATGAATCATCATTTAAAAAATTGAATTACTAAATAAAATCCAGTCATTTTATATTGGCACATCCATTGAGTAACTCTAACAAAGTATAACTAATTAAATCTCAAATAAACAAAAGGAGAAAAAATGGAAAGCAAAAAGAGAATCTCAGCTATAATCACACTAGTAATAAGTGTGGTTTTATTTTCCACGTTGATATATGCACAGAACGATCCTGTGAAGAACAAGGAAGAAAAACAAGTGCAGACACAACTTCAGGAAGAGACCCAGAATCAGGTTAAAAACCAGGTTCAGACAAAGAATGAGGGTGACCCACAAACACAACTGAAAAATCAAACCCAAACCCGTACAAAGGAACAAAACAAAAATCAGATAAAGGTTCAATCAAAGGAACAAAATAAGGTTCACGGTAGTGGATTTGTTGATGAAAATGGTGACGGCTTTAACGATAATGCACCTGATGCAGATGGGGATGGAATTCCAAACGGAAGAGATGAAGATTTTTCTGGTTCTCAAAATAGGAAGGGAACAGATGGGCATAAAGGATTTGTTGATTTAGATGGGGATGGAATAAATGACAATGCTGTTGATTCTGATGGTGATGGAATTCCGAATGGTCAGGACCCTGATTATGTTAAGCCAAAAGATGGTACAGGTCAGCAGAACAAGAATGGTAACGGAAACAAAGGGAATGGTAAAATGTGGGGACCTAAAGATGGGACAGGTAACAATGGCATTGGCCCCAAGGACGGCACCGGTTATGGATCTAGCTCAGGAAATGGTAGCGGAACTGGAACTGGTTCAGGCAGTAGCAAAAGAGGGGGAAGAAAATAACTAGATAAAGTTAATTAGTAAGGACGACTGGTAGCAACGGTCGTCCTTTTTTATTGTCCACAGTTAACAGTTAATTCGGGTGTTACTAATTTTCAAGAAATGTTAGTACGTTTAATTAGTAAAGATAAACTATTTAGGAATACACACTCTTGTTTATCAATATCTTCATAGATCGAAGACTGATATCTGGCAGAATCCCACTAGAAATTAATCTCATTATTCTATTTAATTATATCCCATTTCAATGGAGGGTCATATGAAATCAATTACACTATTACTTACAATTATTTTTTTCTTAGCATCTATTCAATTACTTGCTCAGGTTAAAGCAGGAGCAGAAGCCCTGGGAACTCAGACTTATGATAAATACGATAAGCCGGAGTTTTGCGGAACGTCATGCCATACAGATTTTTACCAGCAGTGGAAACAGGCCATGATGTCACAGGCTTATACTCATCACTGGGATGAGATTGAATATTTTAAGCTTGCAGTTCCTCACGCAGAAAAAGATGAGAAAGTTGCCGAAGTAAAAGCTGGCTGCAATGGATGTCATGCACCAATTGCTTTTCTTGCAGGAGATGTTCCTCCACCAAAACCAGAAATGAATTCAAGAGCAAATGAATCAGTTTCATGCGATCTGTGTCATACAATAACTGGTTTTGAAGGAGACACACCATATAACTTTAACTGGATTTCATCTCCCGGAAATGTAAAGTATGGACCAAGAGGTACAGGAGAATCACCGGAACACGAAATTCAAAAATCAGATTTTATACAGACTGCTGAATTTTGTGGAACATGTCATAATGAAATGAGTCCTTTTGGTGTATGGGTAAAATCAACTCATCTGGAATGGAAGGAAGGACCTTACTCAAAAGAAGGAGTTAAATGCCAAACCTGCCATATGACTCAAGCTGAAGGAGTTTCTGCAGATGTTGGAAATAAATATCCTGATGTCTGGCAACATCTTTTTCACGGTGCACATGATCCCGGAAAGGTTGGAGGAACAATTGAACTTAGAATCCATCCTGATATCAGGGAAGCAGAACCGTTGGAAGCAATAAGATTTACAGTTGCACTATTCAATCAGAAAACCGGACACAAATTTCCGACAGGTTCTGTAGAAGACAGAATTGTATGGATGCATGTGGAAGCTGTGGATGCAGCAGGGAAAGTTTATCATCTTCCTGTAGATAAAAAAGGATTTGAAGGCGAAGAGTACACAATTGGCGCAGATGTTCTCGCATACCAGGATATGGGGATTGCATTAAACGATCCGAACTTTAAAGGTGTGCAGAGAGATGGAATTCCGATTGGTGACAGAATTTTCCGCAAACCATATTTTGATCCTCAGGGAAGAATGACAATTCAGCAATGGAATACTGCGTCACAGGGAGTTGATTACAGGATTGGTCCGAGAGAGACAAAACTTGAGACCTGTACATTTACAATTCCTGCAGATGCAGCCCCTGGTGTAATGAAAGTTACAGCAGTTTTAAATTATCAAAAGCTTGTAAAACCTGTTGCTGATTTTCTCGAAGTTCCCGAAGAGGAATCAGAAATAATTAAAGTAAATGAACATTCAACTTATGTGACTATTTTACCCTAAAAACTAGACTGTCATTGCGAGCCCTTGCCTCGGGCAGGGGCGAAGCAATCTAACAAATTAAGAAGATTGCTTCGTCGTAAACTCCTCGCAATGGCATTACAAACAAAGAGGATTAAAATGAAAAATATATTTACACTCTCAGTTTTATCTTTCATCATTATTGCATTTTTAGCGAATGATTTATTCGCCATTCCTGCTTTTGCTAGAAAATATAATATGTCGTGCAAAACCTGTCATTCGCCATTTCCTTATTTAAAAGCCTACGGAAATGATTTTGCAGGGAACGGATTTCAGCTGCAGGATAAAGATGCACCTCGCTACTATGTCGAAACTGGTGATGAAAAATTATCTCTTCTCAGGGACTTTCCGCTCGCAGTGAGATTGGAAGGTTATGTTACTTACAACCAGGGAAATGCTGAACAATCAGATTTCACAGCACCGCTGCTTTTCAAAATTTTAACAGGTGGTGCAATCACTAAGGATGTTGCCTACTATGTTTACTATATTCTGGAAAATGGCGAAGTTGGTAAAATTGAGGATGCCTGGTTCATGCTAAATAACCTGTTTGGCAGTGAACTCGATTTTACAATCGGACAGTTTCAGGTTTGTGACCCATTATTTAAAAGAGAGTTGAGGTTAACAAGAGATGATTATTACATTTACAAAGTAAGACCCGGTAATTCAATGGTTGACCTTACATATGATAGAGGAATAATGCTTGGTTATGGATTTGAATCAGGGACTGATCTTGTTTTAGAAGTTGTAAACGGAAGCGGAATTGGCGAAGGATTCTTAAGCGGTAATTTTGACAATGATAAATACAAAAATGTTTTTGGTAGAATATCTCAGGATGCTGGTGAGCATTTGAGATTAGGTGCTATGGGTTATTGGGGAAAAGAAAAGCAAGAAAGTCCTACCGGACCTCTCGAAGTTAGTTACAGCACAAATGAGCTCTGGATGCTTGGGGGCGATGCAACCGTTAATGTAGATCCTTTTGAATTTAATATCCAGTACATCGAAAGAAAAGATGATAATCCAAATTTTTATTATTATGGGAAAGAAACTGTTAAAACCAGAGGAGCTTTGGGCGAATTAATTTTCAGACCTGAAGGAGACGAAAGCGACTGGTACGGTGTAGCTTTATTTAACTGGATTGAATCGGATCAGACTAATCTGAACTTAAAACAGTTGGGAATTCAATTTGGTTATCTGCTCAGAAGGAACATAAGATTGGTTACCGAGTACTCTCATAATTTTACAAATAAATACGGAACAATTGGAGTGGGATTTGTTACAGCGTTTTAGTATGTAACAAAAAAAACTAATTACTATTTGTTCAATCGACTTATTTGGTTACGTTTGTACAGTTAGAAGAATTAGACAGGAATAAAAATGGATTTTCAATATTCAGATCTACCTGAACCACATAAGGAAAGAACAAAACAAATTCTAAAAGCACATCCCGAAGTGCGAAACCTGATCGGAAGAAATCTGGCAAGTGGGGTGATAACAATTTTAGTTGTTGCTTTGCAATTTGTAATTGCATACCTGCTTGCAGACCAAGCATGGTGGCTGACAATCATCGCAGCATTTTTCATCGGTGCTTTTGCTGATCATACATTGTTTGTTCTTATTCACGAAGCATCACACAATTTAATTTTTAAGAGCAGAATCCTTAACACAATATTCGGAATTATTGCAGATTTACCGAAAGTTGTACCGAGTTACGTTTCTTTCAAATCATATCATTTAAAACACCACTCATTTCAGGGAGATTATTATCTCGATGCTGATCTTGCCAGCAAGTGGGAAGCAAAACTTATCGGAAATACATTTTTAGGAAAAGCATTGTGGGAACTTTTCTTCCCGTTCTTTCAAGCATTCAGAACTATTCGTCTGAAGGAAATTGAATTTATGAACGCCTGGGTTATAGTTAACTGGATTGTTGTCTTTGCAGTAGATGCTTTGATAATTATTTACTTTGGTTGGACAGCATTCCTCTACCTGATTTTCTCACTAGTTTTTTCTATCGGACTTCATCCACTCGGGGCAAGATGGATACAGGAACATTTTCTTGTTGCTCCTCCGCAGGAGACTTACAGCTACTATGGTCCTTTAAACATTCCATCTTTAAATGTCGGCTACCATAACGAGCATCATGACTTTCCTTCGGTTCCATGGAATAAACTCCCCCAGATTAGAAAAACTGCACCTGAGTTTTATGATACTCTGGTTTATCATAAGTCGTGGGTCAAGCTTTGGCTTAAATTTCTCTTCGATCCCAATTTGTCTCTCTACTCAAGAATGATTAGAGCCAATAGGAACGGGCTGAAAGTTAATACTGAATAATTATGTATAAATTTATCTTCTTAATAGTTGCCCATAATATCTAATTCGCTTCTCGAAATTAGGAAACCTTCAATCTCTTATCTTCTTAAAACTGACAATACAATCCCAGTTTTTAGCCTAAAACCCTTTTAAGACAAGGGGTTCCGATGGCATATATGTTGCGAAATTTGATATCTAGAAAAATCCATTTTCAATCTGAAAGATCAGAATATGATAAAAGGAACAGTAAAAATTGAAGGTGCTATTTGCAAAGGATGCGAACTTTGTATCATCTCGTGCCCACAGGACGGACTTCGCCTCTCCGCACAATTTAATGATAAAGGTTACCGGTTTGCTGAGCTGATTGAAGATAATTGTACAGGATGTGTTAATTGTGCTCTTGTTTGTCCGGAAGCAGCTATCACAGTTTACAGGCAACCCAAACCTTCTAAAAAAGTTGCTGCCAAAGAGTAAGTTCATCTTTAATATAAAAACAGCTAAAGGTATTTGATATGGGAGACAATAAAAATAAAAAAGGTGAAGCCCAGTTGATGAAAGGAAACGAAGCGCTTGCTGAAGCAGCTATTCGTGCTGAGATTGACGCATACTTTGGATATCCAATAACACCCCAATCAGAAATTTTAGAATATCTGGAAAGAGAAATTCCAAAACGCCATGGATTAGTCATTCAAGCTGAAAGTGAAATTGCATCAATTAATATGATATACGGTGCAGCAGGTGCAGGAGCAAGAGTTATGACTTCTTCATCTAGTCCCGGTATAAGTTTAATGCAGGAAGGTCTTTCGTATATTGCTTCCGCACAACTGCCTTGTCTTGTTGTAAATGTTGTTCGTGGTGGTCCGGGTCTCGGCACAATTCAACCTTCCCAGGGAGATTATTTCCAGGCAGTAAAAGGCGGCGGACATGGCGATTATCATTTAATTGTTTTGGCTCCAGCTTCAGTTCAGGAAATGGCAGATTTTGTTTTTGAAGGATTTCGATTAGCAGAGAAATACAGAAATCCCGCAATGATTTTAACTGATGGTGCACTTGGACAGATGATGGAAAAAGTAATTCAACCGGAGGAAGGTTCCCTACCAAAAATTAAAACGCCCTGGGCAACCACAGGAAAAAGCAAAGACAGAGATCATAATATTATAACCTCACTCTTTATTAAACCGGAAGAGATGGAATCTGTAAATCTTCAACTGCAGGAAAAGTACAGGAAGATAGAAAAAGAAGAAGTAAGATTTGAAGAAATCAAAACAGAAGATGCAAATATTATTTTGGTTGCTTTTGGTTTGTCATCACGCATCTGCCAAAAGACGGTTGACCTTGGAAGAGAAAAAGGAATTAAAGTAGGATTACTTAGACCAATAACTCTTTACCCTTATCCCTATAAAAGAATAAAGGAACTGGCAAACCAGGCTGAGTTTATGATGTCTGTTGAAATGAATGCAGGACAAATGGTTGAAGATGTAAAGCTTGCTGTTGAAGGAAAAGTCCCTGTTTATTTTACAGGAAGAATGGGTGGAATGATTCCCTCGCCGGAAGATGTGCTTCACGAAATCGAAGCAATACTTGATAAACAAAACGTACTTCAAGATTAGACCGAAAGGTTTATAAATAGGAGATTAAGATATGTCAATTGAAAGACCATCAGCTTTAGATTTTCCGCCGGAGGCAGAAGGAATGGACCTGGTCTATTGCAGACCGGATACGTTAACAGATGTTCCATTTCATTATTGCCCTGGATGTGGTCACAGCGTTGTGCACAGAGTATTGATGGAAGTTGTGGAAGAAATGGGAATACAGGATAAAACGGTTGGCGTTGCCCCTGTTGGCTGCTCGGTATTTGCATATCATTATATGAATGTGGATATGCAGGAAGCAGCGCATGGAAGAGCCAGCGCAGTTGCTACCGGAATAAAAAGAGTTTTACCGGATCGATTTGTTTTTTCTTATCAGGGCGATGGTGATCTTGCAGCAATAGGTACAGCTGAAACAATTCATACCGTTAACAGAGGAGAGAACATCTTAATGGTGTTCATCAACAACGGTATCTATGGAATGACAGGCGGACAGATGGCACCGACTACTTTAGTCGGACAGGTAACAACAACATCTCCTTACGGACGCGAAGTTAAAATGGTTGGACACCCAATCAAAATTGCAGATTTACTTGTGCAATTACCTGGTGCATATTATGTAACACGACAGGCAGTTCACACTCCAAATGCAGTCAGGAAACTGAAGAAAGCTTTGATTAAATCATTCGAATATCAGAAAGCAGGAAAGGGAACCTGCTTTGTTGAAGTTGTTTCTAACTGTCCTTCCGGTTGGAAGATGACACCGGTTGAATCAAATAAATATATGGAAGAAACTATGTTTCCTGTTTACCCTCTTGGTGATCTAAAGAAACCAGAGAGCGCATAATAAATTTGAACATTGAAAGACGAGAAGGAATTTAAAATGCAAATAGAACATGAAATAATTTGTGCAGGCTTCGGAGGTCAGGGAGTGCTTTCCATGGGAAGCATTATTGCTTATGCAGGAATGATCGAAGGAAAAGAAGTAAGCTGGATGCCTTCTTACGGACCCGAGATGCGTGGTGGAACTGCGAATTGTATTGTAATTGTTTCAGACAATAGAATTAGCTCTCCAATCATAACTAGATTTGATTCTGCAATTGTGCTTAATCAACCATCGCTCGATAAATTTGAATCTGCAGTTAAACCCGGCGGAATACTTTTGTATGAGCAATCAACAATTATTCATCCGCCCACAAGAGATGATATAGATATCCTGTGTATTCCTGCTAATGCAGAAGCAGACAAGCTTAAAGCGAAGCAAGTTGCTAATATGATAATGGTAGGTGCTTTTCTTGAAAAGAGACCAATTGTTAAAATGGAAACAATAGTTAGCACGCTTAAAAAAGTTTTACCCGAACACAGACATCATTTAATACCTATGAATGAACAGGCTCTTAAAAAAGGCAAAGAGCTGGTTCACTCAAGTGAGAAAATAACAGCTATTTAATACCTGAGGAATAATCATGGCGGAAGATGGAATAAATTGCCAGCATGCTTGCAAAAACACCTGTGCAAGCCTTAACGAAGCTCTCCGTAAGGAAACAGCAATTGTAAAATACTACGAAGGGGTGCTTGCTGAATGCACCATACCGGAAGTGAGAACATTTATGGATGAGCTGATAGATGAAAAGCGCAAGGTTATTCTTCGACTCATTCAGAAATTGAATGAAATTCACGTTCGTTCACAGGCAACTGATGGAATAACGTCCAGTTTCAACAACATTGATGGATAAGCTGTTATTGATTGACATCGCTAAAATGAATGACTATATTTGCACCCCCAATAGAAATTACATAGCGGGTCCGTCATTAAAACAAGTTTTAATGACGAGATAAAGTGGAGCAATTGAGAGCGAGACGAGTTTATCTCGCCGGAATAAAAAATAGAAATTATACATCGCGGGGTGGAGTCCGGCAAATGCCGGAGTAGATCGAAACGGACTCCTAACCTTGCAACATAAAAGAGATTATATCGCGGGGTGGAGCAATTGGTAGCTCGTCGGGCTCATAACCCGAAGGTTGTAGGTTCAAGTCCTGCCCCCGCTACTAAGAAGTTGCGAAATCTAAATGGTTTCGCAATTTTTATTTTAAACGGTTATTGACAAAACTTGAAGTGATTACTGATTGATTACTTTAAAATCAGAAAAAGGTAATCAAAATAGTAATCAATTTATCTCACCTGATTTCCCTTCAGCAATTCAAAGAGCTTAAATGAGAAAAGCCCAAGAGGCGGATTCAAGGAAGACAAGTTCCTATTAAACCTCTCAGGCTTTCTCAATTAATATCGTTTTATATTTGTCTTGTCTTTCTGAATCCTAACTACTAATAAAATATTTTTATTGACAATGTCAAGAGACAAGTTGTCACAACTTCAAAAAATTATTTCTAAAAAATTTCAACAACTTATTACTGTAAGAGTGAACGCTTGCTCTGTATTGTTTTAATTGTCCTTCAAGTATTTC
>Ga0209536_100003278_pt1 | contig 26065 bp, 27 predicted proteins | sample DeeMarSeWOR28_12_FD_187461 | JGI IMG/M metagenome (GOLD analysis project Ga0209536, IMG submission 187461) | Marine sediment microbial communities from White Oak River estuary, North Carolina - WOR-2-8_12 (SPAdes) (version 2) | ecosystem: Environmental > Aquatic > Marine > Intertidal zone >...
GCTTGCCTGCACCGATTGGTGGTTGGGTCCACACCACCTGTCCAAAACCCGCCAACTGTCTCCGAAAGCACTAAGAAGCAAGAAATGAATGGTCTCCCAGGAGAGTTGTTGGCGATTATCGATAAGACTATCCAAAACAATCCTGCTGATCGCTACCAAAGTGCAGCAGATTTGAAATCAGACCTGCTGGATTTCATCGGGCGTACCGAGTCGCGGAAGCTGGCACCGCAGTACAATGCAGTTGCGCCCATACCGGACAACACCATCCAACCCATCTGGACTTTTGAGTGCGCCGATGAAATCCGGGGTACTGCGCTTTTCCACCGCGGTATCGTGTACTTCGGTTCCTATGATCACCATCTATACGCGCTCAATGCCGAAACTGGGAAGCTGCTCTGGAAGTACCAGACCGATGGTGGTATTGTTAGCCGCCCGGCAATTGCAGAGGACTCTGTTTTCATCGGATCCGAAGACAGCCGTTTGCACGTCCTCTCTGCGCGATCAGGCTCGCTGTTATGGACCTATTACACCAAGGGACCTATCCGTTCCTCGCCCTTCGTCGCCCATGGCCATGTTTTCATCGGGTCTGATGATATGTCTCTGCATGCAATTAATATCAACGGTGGCCGGGGTATCTGGCAGATCGACACCATTGGGGAGATCCGCTCAACACCATTCGTCACCCAGGAGGAGATATATGCAGGCAACGAAGCTGGAGAATTCTACTGCATGGACTTCCGCGGAGGCATCAAATGGCGATATAAAGCCAAGCGGTCGATTACATCCTCAGCCTTTGTGGCGAATGATGCGGTTTTCTTTTGCTCGCTTGATTCCTATATATACGCCCTGGATGCTAGGTCCGGTTACTTGATCTGGCGCTTCAAGATGGATAAAGGCTCAATATCTTCTCCCTTCGTGGTTGAACAATTACTGTACTGCGGGTCTATCGATGGTAATATATACTGCGTGAACACAAACAACGCAAAGGAAGTTTGGCGGTTTAAGACCGAAAACCAGGTGAACAGCTCTCCTGTGATCGTAGAAGAGCAGCTCTTCTGTGGTTCGGTGGATGGAAATATCTACTGCCTCGATCGCCAGAATGGGCATCTGCATTGGAAATACAAAACCAATCAGCCCATAACAGCCACCCCTTCTGTTGGCGGTGGCCGCGTCTATGTTGGCTCAACAGACAAGCTGCTCTACGCACTTCCAGCCAAGCCATCAAATTGATCCAGTTGCGAATAATAATTGGTATGGTTCGCCAGGTGTGAAATTTGTTTATTAATCCAATGAGTGAACAGGATAAGTTCGAAGCTGAGGATGTAACCTCAATTCAATCTTCTGAGCTGCCCACGCAACCCTACAATGGCTCAAAGATGGAAACTCATATCCCACCTTCAGATTTACATTCATTCCAGATTGGCACTGGCAGTTCTGTTGGCAGGCAGCGTGAGCACAACGAAGATGCTTTGTTTGCCATGTCTACCAACCTGGTCACCAACCGGGTCGCACTACCTCTTGGCTTGTTCATCGTCGCAGATGGCATGGGTGGTCACGCTCATGGTGAGAAAGCCAGTGAGCTGGCTATCCAGGGCATGGTCTCCAGTGTACTGCCCGAGCTGACTCCATATACCTTGGGATTGGTCAAAGAAATAAACGAAAAAAACCTGCGCGAGATCATGGAGAGGGGCATTCATACTGCTCACAGCTCGATCCAGGAGAACGCAACCGGTGGAGGTTCCACGCTTACCGCATTGCTCTTGGTGGATGAAATCTTGATTATTGCACATATCGGCGATAGTAGAGCGTATCACTTTGATGGAGAATCCAGTCCCAGAATTCTGACCACTGATCATTCCCTTGTCAAACGTCTGGAAGATTTGGGTCAAATCACTGCGGATGAAGCTGCTATTCACCCCCAGCGCAACGTGCTTTATCGTGCACTTGGCCAGGTTGAACATGTCGATGCGGAAATCATTTCAATGGTAGTGCCTTCCAACGGGTATTTGGTGGTTTGTTCGGACGGTTTATGGGGTGAGGTACCCGGTGAAGAGATTGCCAGGATCATCTCGAAATCATCCAACCCGCAGCAGGCCAGCATGGCGTTATTAGCAGCTGCTAATGCAGCTGGTGGTCCGGATAATATCTCGGTTATCGTCATCAAGATACCAAAGAACCCTTGATGCGTAGGTAACTTGATCAGAATTTCAGTTTTTTTTTCAATGGGAAATGTACTATGTCCAAAGTAGTGATTATACATATATTGAATTCCGAACCCATCCTGGGAGAAATTGATGAGATGCCGGCACCCACAGACAACATCATCACGGTACACAACCCACGGCATATTGATGGTAAAGATCTCGATTATATACAGGATCAAGTTGCCACTGTGGTTTGGCCGCTCGAGAAGATCAATTTCATTGAAATCATGCCTGGGGATGACGAAGATGAGGACATCATTGGATTTGTGAGGGAGTGATCAATGCAGGATAGTTTCAAAGATCGACGCATATTAGTAGTGGATGACGAACAGCGCATGGTGCGCTTTATTCGCTTGAACCTGGAACACGATGGTTTCCAGGTATTTGAAGCTTATAACGGGAAGCAAGCTATTGACCAAATCCGGAGCAATTTACCCGACCTGGTCCTGCTGGATGTGATGATGCCAGATATCGACGGTTTCGAAGTTCTGGAGATGATCCGTGAATCAAATACCGTCCCCGTGATTATGCTGACCGCAAAAGGCGAAGAAGAAGACCGTGTGCACGGCTTAGAATTAGGCGCAGACGATTACATCACGAAACCTTTCAGTCCCAGGGAGCTGGTAAGCCGGGTTCGGGCTGTGCTTCGGCGAACCGAGATGACTGGTACAAGTACACATGGTCTGATTGAAGTGGATGACCATTTGAAGATTGACTTCGACCGCCATGAGGTATGGGTGGATGACAATCTTGTGAAATTACGTCCAACAGAATACCGATTGTTATATCACCTAGTCCAAAATGCCGGCTGGGTGCTGACCCACGACCAGATCCTGACCAAGGTCTGGGGCTATGAATATCGGGACGAGCCCCACTACGTAAGGTTGTATATTAATTATCTTCGCCAGAAGATTGAAAAAGACCCTGCTAACCCTAAATATATCCTCACTGAACGTGGGGTTGGTTATCGCTTTATTGATTATCAGCGGGATAAAGCCAAACTTCAAGAATGAGCATTTTCTCGGATATTCCCATCACTAGCTGAAAGAAAATATCCCGCAGGAAATTGGAACGAGGTAAATTCCGACCTTGCAAGTCGTTAAACTCTAGGCTATACTCACATCCGAAGAGGTTAGCCCAAAAATGACAAAACAGCGTATTTTATTGGTAGATGACCACGAAGTTGTCCGCTTAGGTCTAAAGGCATTGCTCGATCGCCATCCAGAATTTGAGGTTGTCGCCGAAGCAAGCAATGCCCGCGAGGCGATCGAGAGAACTGCCAGCTACACACCAGACGTAGTGGTAATGGATATCCGCCTGCCGGGTGGTTCTGGTATTGAAGCATGTGATGAGATATCCAGCAACTATCCGGATACAAAGGTCATCATGTTGACTTCATATGCAGAGGACGAAATGCTATTCTCTGCTATCCGGGCTGGCGCCTCTGGCTACGTATTAAAACAAATCGGCGGAGAAGACCTTGTGCGCGCAATTGAGGCCGTTGGTCGCGGGGAAGCATTGCTCGATCCGGCGGTCACCCAACGCATCTTTCAGGAAGTACGTAAAGCTGCGAAGGAAGAAGAAGCGTCTGCCTTCTCAGCCTTGACTCAACAGGAAAGGCACGTTTTGTTGCTGGTTTCTGAAGGTAAAACTAACCGCGAAATTGCCAAAGCGCTCTTTCTCGGTGAGGGAACTGTGCGCAACTATGTCAGCAGCATTCTCTCAAAATTGGGTGTCAGCAACCGTGCAGAAGCAGCTGCCTACGCCGTGGAGCATAACCTCAAGGATTACCTATAATCCTGGATCCTATATCAAAAAAATTATCCACCTCTTCCCTCACGGCAATCCGAGCACGGGCATAATTTCCTCAGGTAATTCCAATTGTATATACCATAATGGTGACCATCCTCCCATTCAGCGGTGATGCCATAAGTACCCACAGCTTCGATCTGCACCAATCGGGTTTCCGGAGTATCTTCATCCACCGCAGCAAACATCTCGGGTGTTGGATCACCCCCCATGTTTGCATGCCCTCCGCGGCACTCAGCACAGGGACAGGCAACCCTTAACAATGTGAAGTTGTATTGGCTCGTATGGCCATCAGACCAATCTATTGTCACCAGTCTGGTGCCGCGGTCAGCTGTTATGCCTGTTGGTTTTAACGTTTCCATAATTGAAATCCTTCATGAGAATTTGACATACCGATAAATATATCAATTCAGGGATTTTGTACTACTCGCAAGAAATTGGAAACCCCCCAACCAAAGCGAGATTCATCAAAAGGTTCTTCGAGGTACCACCAGGTATAGTTATCTGCCTGTTGGGGACCTCCACTGACCAGGAAAATTTCTTCCTCTGGTGCCAATACACGCACCGCGCGGTCCAATCCGGGACCTTCCCGCAACCGCAACCCACCTCCACCAGTCCCGGTCACCTGCACATATGCTCCAATGGCGATTTCGCCTCCATCCTGTCCAGGCAGCGCGGTTCCGGTATGTGGTTCGACCTCTGTGGGAATACTGGTAGGGAGCACCTCAGTAGCGGTGGGCATAGCAATAATCGTAATTAATGCTGTTGAATCTGCAGATGGCGCCTGTGGGGAACGTGTCCAGGTCAGCAGCAACAGAGTGGCTACCAGCAGCGCAACCCCAAAACCAATACCGCCGAATACAAGCCATGGATCGGAAAAAAAACTGATTACTTTCCGCATATGTACTCAGATTCCTTCACAACTTAATCGATTAGGAAGAATCCCAAAGCCAGGATCAGGTAAATTGTCAACAGCACGCTGCCCTCCAACCAGTTGGATTCCCCATCCTCGGAAACGAAAGCAGTGATGATCACTCCAGCAATGAGGGCGATCAGCTCCAGCTCGTTGAAAATCAACTGCAGTGGATTGTTAAACAGCAGGCTGATAAAAACCAGAACCGGTGCCACAAATAATGCGATCTGTAAACTTGATGAAACTGCGATCTCAACACTCAAATTCATCTGGTTCTTTGCTGCTACCTGAACTGCAACAAAATGTTCTGCGACATTTCCTATCAGAGGGATGAGGATGATACCGATGAAAAACTCTGAAATACCCAATCCAGCCATTACTGGTTCGACAGCACCAATCAATATTTCGCTGGCGAAAACGACTCCAACTGTGGCCAGCGTCAGAATTATTACTGCTTTGCGGACTGACCAGGCGGGCGTATGGATAATCTGCTCGGAGGATATATGCGATATCGGTCCGCCTGCAAATTTCAAGCTGTAGAGCAAGCTCAAAGCATATAAGACCATCATGATTATCGCCGAACCTATGCTGAGAGCTTCTACCCGGACGGAAAGCGGGTTATCTATGTAGCCGCTGAATATTGACGGGATCAACAGGGCGATCACGGATAAGACAAGCAAAATCGCATTACGGCTTGCTTGCTTGCGATCAAAACTTTGAATTCCATTCCGCAATCCACCCACCACCATGGATAATCCCATGACCAGTAATAGATTTCCAAGTATCGAACCTGTTATCGAGGCCTTTACCAATTCCAATAACCCTGCGCGAATAGCCACGATCGTGATGATTAATTCTGCAGCGTTTCCCAGGGTGGCATTCAGCAGCCCACCAATGCGTGGATTTGTATATGCTGCCAATGCCTCGGTCCCCTCGCCGATATACGCTGCAAGCGGGACGACAGCTAGTGCAGAAAGCGCAAACACCGCAACAGGCCCCCAATGAAGTACTTCCGCCAGGAAAGCCAGGGGTAACGCAAGTAATAACAGTGAGATTGGCTTATGCCTGATATAACCTGTGACTTGGTTCAAAATGATTAATCCTTTTCATTTTTCAAGTTGGAATAAATTTGCAGGCGCTTTGTCTGGGATCATTACCTTGAGTTGTCTGGGAAGGACAGAGACCTCCACCCGTTGACCGCTGGTCTCCGGCTCTCCATCCATTTGCAGGTAAATTGGAGCATCTGATTCTAATACAATCTTGTTGAATTGAATGGATTTTACCTTTTTAGAATGGGTATGCTTTCCGGACCATAGGGACCAGGCTTGCTGCAGGATTTCTTCCACGCTGGTTCCATCAAATAGCCATAGCTCCATTAATCCATCATCCAGTGTCGCTTCTGGGGAGAGAGTAGCCAAGCCGCCAGCATATAATCGGATGTTGCTTGCTTCGACCAGCATGAACCTACCCTCAATCTGCATTTCGTTACCTTCCACGCTGATATCTACTCCCTGCCAGTTCCTGGCACTCCACACAGCACTGGCACCGTACCTCACCATGGTAAAATTTTTCTCCCACTGTTTCCTGGGCTCGATGCGGTGCACAATGAAGGCATCGATACCAATACCAGACCACAACAGGAAGTACTTTTCATTGCACTTGCCAACATCGACCTGCCGGATCTCGCCCTTTGCTAACCGGTGAGCGCTTTCTTCCAGGGCATTCCAGCGAGTCCAGCTCAAACCAGGAAGATGAAGCTCCTGTGCCCAGACATTTGCAGTCCCAGCAGGTAAAACCCCTAAAGCTGTATCCGTTCCCACCAGACTGGAGAGCGCTTTGTTTATAGTGCCATCTCCTCCCACCATGATCAGTGAGTCCTTATTCTCCTGAACCGCTTGCCTGGCAATCACTGGGATTTGGCTACCTGTACTGGTCTTTTTAATATCTACATGCCAGCCATACATTTCGAGCACCTTCGCAGCTCGCTCGGTGAGCATACTCGAAGGGTATCGGCCTGCAACTGGGTTATAAACAAGTAGTGCGCTTGGCATATATTTGAACGAAAGATGACCCCGAAAACCTTGCTGTGAGTCCTTTCCTGGTTTTGATAATTTGAGTCGTTGCAATGATTTTACACGATATCTAGGACAGCTTGGGTGGTACAATTTCGTAATCCAACCTGAAGATGTTGCATGTCTGATACCACGCTAATCAACAATCGATACCAGATCGATGAAACCCTGGGCAAGGGTGGCATGGCTTTAGTCTATAAAGCTCATGATCTGACCCTCTCGCGTGACGTGGCAATTAAAGTGTTGCGTCAGGAATATTCTAAGGATCCAGCATTCCAGGAACACTTTCAGCAAGAAGCGAAAGCTGCCGCCAACCTTTCACACCCCAATATTGTCACAATCTACGACTTTGGTTTTGATTCGGAACGCCTGTTCATCATCATGGAGTATGTACCTGGGTCTGATATCAAAAAACTCAAAACGCTCAAGGGACGATTTGAGCTTAATGAAACGCTTATCCTGATGGAACAAGCCTGTGCTGGTGTAGGTTATGCTCACCGGGCAGGACTGGTACATTGCGATATCAAACCCCAAAACCTGCTTGTTACTCCTCTCCGGCGGCTGAAGATCGTTGATTTCGGAATTGCTAGAGCGCTTGCTACTATCCACCCAGGAGAAAAATCCGATATTGTCTGGGGTTCTCCATCTTACTTCTCGCCAGAACAGGCTGCTGGTCTGGCTCCTTCCCTAGCTTCTGACGTGTATTCATTGGGTGTGATCATGTTTGAAATGCTGACTGGAGAGTTACCATTCAGCGCAGCCACACCCACCGAATTAGCAAGAAAACATCGCCAGGAATTACCACCTTCACCTCGTGACTTGAACCCGGAATTACCCCCGGAGATCGAAGAAATCCTATTGAAAGCTTTAAGCAAAGAACCGTCAGCACGCTACCGGAATGCCGATCAATTAGGTCAGGTTTTACAAGTTCTCAGCAAGCAGAAAATGACCAGCGAATCGCAGATTAATGCTGCTATTACGCCAATCGTTGCAGGCACTACAGAAACCCTTCCCTTCGAAGCACCTACATCACCTGAAGCTATCCCGCAGAAAACTGATCCCATGGATCTTGATTGGATTACTATCGGTCTGGCTCTGTTGGCAGTAATCGCGGTTGGTGGACTTATTCCGCTCTTCCTTTGGGTTTATTTTCTTTATAATCCCCCCATCCGCTAAGTTGTAAACATGTTCTTACCCACCCTTGCCTTATCCACAACCCCCGGTTATGATTCCAATACCGGATGTGACAGTAATACTTATTAAAGAAAAAATCGCGGGGTAACCGCGATTTGATGACCAAGCTACTTTGATTGTTACGGTGCACTTCTGATCTTTAGCAACCTAATTCACTTTCACCAAAGTGCGAATACACTTGGTGCACAGAACTTTGCGGACCTTGCGCCCTTCTTCATATACAGTTATCTTCTGAAGATTGGGGCGGAACGTCCGGGGAGTTGCTTTTTTGGACCAGGGACGATTGCGACCAAAAGTCGTTTTCTTCCCGCAATTTTGACACGTTGCCATCTTTCTTGAGCCTTTCTGGACAATTCTTGGTTCTTGGAAGCAGCGAAATGGGAGAATATAATTCACCAAATATCCGCAAACTTTAGATTACTACTGCCCAATTTGAAAATTGAAGCTCACCGGAATGTGAGCCGAGAAATGTTACCACAATTCGTATCTCCTTACAAGTTAAGTTGTTAATACTATTGAGGAAAAAATATGACCGGAGAAATTACCCCAATTGGAAGCATTCATGTTTCACCCCGTGCCGTAGCCAGGATTGCCCACCAGGCGGCTCTAGAATCCTATGGTGTCGTTGGGTTAGCTCCAAAGAATCTCATGAACAACCTAACAAATGTGCTGGTGAAAGATCCCATGCAGGGGGTCGAAGTACATTATGATGGCGAGATTGTGATCATCGATATGTACATCGTTATCGAATATGGGACCAGGATAAAATCCGTCGCCAGCAGTGTCGCCAACACTGTCAAATACCATGTTGAGAAAGCGCTAGGCATGCCTGTTACGCAGGTAAATGTGCATGTGAGCGGGTTGCGCATTAGCAACTGGGATTAACCCGGTCCTGCATTCTAAAATTTTGGAATCGATTAATGAATTCGGAATCCCAACAGGCATATATTAAAAAACGTCAGGCTCGCTTTCGTACTGCACCTATTGATGGTCAAGCGCTGAAATCCCTGATTGTCGCCGGTTTAACCTGGCTGCGCACAAACCAGGAGATCGTCAACTCGCTTAACGTTTATCCAGTCCCTGACGGCGATACAGGGATCAATATGGTGCTGACCATGCAAGCCGCTTATAACGAGATCGCTGAGTCCCCCGAACGCAACTTCGGAAAAATGATCCACATGGTTGCCCATGGAGCCTTGATGGGAGCTCGCGGCAATTCTGGTGTGATTCTCTCCCAGATTTGGCGTGGCCTCGCTCGCGGATCCGATAATATTGGTGTACTTGATGGGCCTGCGTTAGCACATGCCTTCTGTATGGCTCGCGATACTGCTTATCAGGGTGTTGTGCGCCCTGTTGAGGGGACGATATTAACTGTCGCCAAGGATATCGCCGAGAAAGCTCATGCATCATTAACCGAAACTCAGGACCCAATTGAGATATTGGAACGCGTGGTTTTAGAGGCCGAACAATCCGTGGAGCGAACGCCTGAATTACTAGATGTGCTTAAGAAAGCTGGGGTTGTTGATGCTGGTGGGAAAGGCCTATTCTTCATCCTGGAGGGTATGCTGCGATATATCAATGGCCAATCTCTGGATACACCCACTGCATCTGTCCAATCCTTGTCAAAAATGTCCCTGGATGACACACTCGAAACGATAGAGGAGGGTCAGGATTACGAGGTCGTTGTGGATTTCCGCCCCCATAAACCGCTTAATCTCCAGGAATTTTATAGCAATCTGGAATCAATTGGCACCTCCATCCAGGTCGGTGAGGGTGAAGGTCTCTACCGGATGCATATCCATGTGGAAACAGATAAACGATATGAGCCAATCGACTATACCATGTCGATCGGTACGATCACCAAGGTGCATATCGAGAACTTGATCGAACAGATGGAGCAGATCGAGCGACAGGCCAATACTCCATCAGTCAATATTCCACCACTGGAACCAGGACAAATCGCGGTGATCGCTGTTTCTCCTGGAAAAGGGATTTCTCAGGTTTTTGCCAGCCTGGGTGTAGCGGGGATCGTAGAAGGTGGTCAAACCATGAATCCCAGCACAGAAGATTTGCTGGATGCATTCGAAGACCTGCCTACAGACAAGGTAATCCTCTTGCCGAATAACAAGAACATTATCATGGCAGCAAACAATGCCGCTGAACTTACAGTTAAAAAAGTGGCAGTTATTCCTACTCGTACCATCCCGCAGGGGTTGGCAGCCATGTTCAGGCTCACCCCACATGGAGATCTGGATGCAGTTGCTGAGGAGATGAATGCTGCCCTGGATGATGTGGATACTGCTGAGATCACAACAGCCATTCGCAGTGTGGAAATTGACGGGGTCAACGTTAAGGAAGGTGAAACCATCGCCCTCTTTAATGGCAAGCTATTTACGTCTGCAAAATCGCTAGAAGGGGCCTGTACAGCTTTACTGGAGAAGCTGGAACTGGACGAATATGAGTTGATCACCCTATTCTATGGCGAGGAAGTGTCTAACCATGCTGCAAACCTGATCGCAGATGGAATCCGGGCTTCCCACCCGATGCTCGAAGTGGAGATCCAGGATGGGGGACAGCCCCATTACCAATTCATCATCTCTTTTGAATAGAAGCAGCATACCCGGGGGGAGTCAACAAAAATCATAATTTTCTCTGCAATGAATCCTGTTTTTACGAATTTTGACCAACTCACCCATAGGAATATAGTGTCAAGATGAAAATCGCCCTTGTAACAGACAGTACATGTGATATTCCACGTGACCTGGTTGCTTTTTTCAATATAACCGTTGTTCCCAATATGCTGATCATCGATGGGAAGAGCATCCCGGATGACGAAAATTTCTCCCGGAGTGATTTTTACAAGCAGCTGCCTGAGATGGCTTCATTCCCAACAACTTCCACCGCTTCGGTTGGTTTTTATCAAGGAGTGTATGAAAAAATTCTGAACAACGGCTACGACCAGATTCTGTCCATCCATTGTTCAAAGGAGTTAAGCGGCATCTTCAACGCCGCCAGCACAGCTGCCAGAGCGTTTCAAGAAAAAATTCTAATCGTCGACAGCAGGCAGTTATCGCTCGGATTAGGTTTCCAGGTGCTTGAAGCAGCAGATGCGATATCCAGTGGATTTTCGATAAAGGCGATTGAGGATCATCTTGGCAAGATAAGAAAAAAAATTCGTGTGGTTGCAATGCTAGATACCCTGGAGTTTGTCCGCCGCAGCGGGCGTGTTTCCTGGGCACGGGCGAGGGTAGGGGGAATCCTGAACCTGAAACCGTTTGTTGAAGTTGTAGACGGTTTTGTACTCAGCATAGGTCAGGTGCGTACACGGAAGAAAGGGATCAACCAATTGCTGGAGATGATGAACACAGCTTCCCCAATGAGCAGGTTCGCGGTTCTGCACACGAATGCTGAAGAGGAAGCCCGCTGGATGCTTGAACAGCTCTCACCTGTCCTCCCGGGTGATCCGCTGGTTGTTAATGCAACCACGGTAATCGGTGCCCATGTAGGTCCACAAGGGCTTGGTTTTGCGGCACTTTATATGGATGAACCGATCAAAAAATAATTATCGCTTACTGGTACAATACCACCGATGAAGCCCTCACTACTCAAACTACAAAAGTTCTTTAAACTTGAAGCCGAACGTGAATATGACAACCGGGCAGTCATGGGTGGTTTATCACGTATGCTCGAACCCTGGGAAGCAGAGGCACGCCAGGATGGCTTACCGGAGGAATTAATCGCTGCTGTTTTAAGCCGCTTGAGGGATTACAACCGATTATCACCCGCGTCGCGGCAAGAGGCTCTGCAGGGATTATGGTCACGCATCCAATCCGAGGTTGGTACCACACCCATTCCGGCTCCTGAAGAATCGGAAGCAGCGGTAGAAGTAGAGCCTCAGGTGATTCCTGCCGATGCCACTGCTGAGAATGATCAAATCGGTGAGATTGCGCCTTCAGAATCCTCTCAGCCAGTACAACGAGAGCCCGTTGCTCCTGTACACGAGCAACCAGAGCAGCCTGAGAATGAAATCACATCCAAACCTGAAACTGAAACTGAAGAAAAACAGGAACCTCAGAAGGCGGCACTGGAAGCACTCAATGCACCTCTGACCGTCCTCCCTGGAGTAGGTGCTAAACACGGAGAAACATTAAAAAAACTGGGGCTGGAAACGCTCGAAGACATGCTTTATTTCTTCCCCCGTCGTTATGATGACTACTCGCAGTTGAAGACCATCAACCGGTTGGAGTATGGAGAACAGGTGACTGTGATCGGCACTGTCCAGAATTCAAATTCCCGCAAGGTGCGCAATGGAAAATTCACCATAACGGAGGGAATTATCAGTGATGGAACCGGAAACCTGCGTGCGACATGGTTCAACCAGCCCTGGATGGTTAAAAAACTCAGACCTGGTATCCAGGTAGTGCTCTCTGGTAAAACTGATCAATATCTTGGTCGCATTTCAATGAACAATCCAGAAATGGAACAAATTGAACAGCAGAACCTGCACACGAATCGTATCGTTCCTGTATATCCCTTGACCGCAAATATCACCCAGCGCTGGCTGCGAAGATTGATGCATAAAGTGATTACCTATTGGGCACCAAAAATTGCCGATCCATTTCCGGGCACCCTGGTCGAGGAAGAAAATCTATTGCAGCTCTCCGATGCTATCCTGCAGGTACATTTTCCGGATACAAAAGAGAACCTGCAGGACGCGCGCTACCGCCTGGCATTCGAGGAAATCCTGTACCTACAACTCGGTATGCTGGAGCAGAAACGCACCTGGCGGGAGCGTAGCGCGCAAACATTCATGGTACCGCAAGATTGGCTCGAAGCTTTCCTAACCCAACTGCCATTTGAATTGACAGCAGCCCAGCAGCGAGCAGTAGCAGAAGTGCGCGCTGATCTCGCCAGTGGCCACCCAATGAACCGTCTGCTCCAGGGTGATGTGGGATCCGGCAAGACGGTTATCGCAGCCTTGGTGATCGGCATGGTTGCTCGTGAAGGGTCCCAATCGGCCTTGATGGCTCCCACCAGCATACTGGCGGAGCAGCATTATACAAGTATGAAGAAATTCCTATCCGGTCAGAATGGTATCCTGAAGGAACACGAGATCCGATTAATGATCGGTGCGACATCCGATACGGAGAAGGAAGATATTCGGCTGGGTTTGTCCAGCGGTGAAATTAAGCTGGTGATAGGCACCCATGCCTTGATAGAAGACCCGGTCATCTTTTCTGACCTGCAGCTGACCGTAATCGATGAGCAGCATCGTTTCGGGGTTCAGCAGCGAGCAGCTTTGCGGGCCAAGGGGGATAACCCTCATCTGGTGGTCATGACTGCCACACCAATTCCGCGCTCGCTAGCATTGACAATCTATGGTGATCTGGATTTACTCATAATGGATGAAATGCCACCTGGCCGCCAGGTTGTTGAGACTCACTTGCTACTTCCACGCGAGCAGGAAAGGGCATATTCCCTGATCCAAAACCAGGTCGCGGAAGGTAACCAGGCATTCATTATTTATCCATTAATCGGGGATGACGAATCTACAAAACTGGTCGTCGAGGAAGATACAAAAGCTGCAGTCGAAGAACACCAACGCCTTCAGAGAGAAGTATTCCCAGAGCTGAGCCTAGGATTGCTCCACGGGCGGCTGAAGGCGGATGAAAAAGAACAGGTTATGAGCCGGTTCCGTTCAGGAGAATATCATGTCCTGGTCTCAACCTCTGTTGTTGAAGTTGGTGTTGATATACCCAATGCAACCGTGATGCTGGTTGAAGGTGCTAATCGCTTCGGTCTGGCACAATTACACCAGTTTCGAGGTAGAGTAGGACGTGGTGAGGCAAAATCGTACTGCTTGCTGATCCCTGACAGCGATGATGCTGTAGAGAATGAGCGCCTTTCAGCCATGGCAACAACCAGTGATGGTTTTAAACTGGCGGAGATCGACCTGGATCAGCGCGGGCCTGGTGACTTTCTAGGCACTCGACAGTCAGGTTACACAAAACGTCTGCAGATGGCTTCCCTTACTGATCTGCAGCTGATCGAAAAAGCACAGATCGCAGCAAAAAAGATTCACGAGCAGGATCCTGATTTGAGGCTGCCAGAGAATGCCCAATTGGCATCCACCCTGGCTTATTTCTGGCGTGAAAATGATATTCAACACCAGGCTGATGTCAGCTAAAATATAAATTGGTGGCCTGTAATTTGCAACTTTATTCTTGAGAGGTGACATGGTTCGAGCTGTAGTACCCGGAACATTCGACCCTATCCATAAGGGTCACGTAGACATCATTCAGCGCGCCGCTCATTTGTTCGACGAGATAATCGTGGCAGTTTACGATCGGCCTTTGAAATCGCTGTTATTTTCACCAGAAGAGAGAATCACCCTGGTCAAAAAAACCTTCCCCGATAACCCCCAGGTGATCGTGATGGGTTTCAGCGGACTAACCGTCGAATTCTGCCAGAGTATGGGTGCACAGGTGCTTGTTCGTGGCTTGCGCGTTTTTTCAGATTTCGAATATGAATTCCGCATGGCACTGGCGAACCACCGCTTGGCCCCCGAGATCGAAACTGTCTCACTTATCACGAATGAGGATCACACTTTTCTGTCCAGTTCAACTGTGCGGGAAATTGCATCACTTGGTGGCAATGTAAGCAGCATGGTGCCAAAACACGTCGAGAAAGCTTTGAAAGTACGCTTCCAAGAGCTCGGCGATGGACAACAAATTGTACCCACTACTTCGATGCGTGATTGAAAACAGATCGAAGAATGCAATTCTTTCGGTAGTGTTGACGAACTTGAACTTATTGAGTAACCTTAATCTGGAGACTCCTTTTTTGAAGTAACTGCTGACCGTGGAGGAATCCGATGGACATTTTGCACCTGATTGACCGCCTGGAAGAGCTTTTTAACGAAAGCCGCGCCATTCCTTTCACCCACAATGTTATCGTGGATGAAGAAAAGATGCTCGACCTCATCGATCAGATGCGGGTTGCAATCCCTGATGAGATGAAGACCGCCCAACAGGTAATGACCCAACGCGATCGAATTCTTGCTCAAGCTCAAGAAGAAGCTAACCGAACAATTGTCTTGGCCCGCGAAAAGGGAGAGCAGCTCCTGGAAAAGGATTCACTCGTCCAGAACGCCCAGACATATGCCGAACAGCGTGCTAGCGATATCATCGCCGAGGCTGATCAAACTCGACGCGATGCAGATCATTATGTGATCGAAACTTTGACCCATCTTGAATTGGAATTGGAACGCTACCTGAACCAGGTACGCAACGGTATCCGGACTGTACAAGAAACGGTCTCGGAAGGTGGCCCTGAGACAGAAGAGGAATAGGCATGCAATGTTCAACCCTCCCTGCCGGGAGGGTTTTGCTTATCAAGGAAGCCGCCAATGCAAAAAAAACGCCTAAACTTCATTTTCCCCTCAACTATTGCATTCATGCGCGAGGCACGCCAGGTTTCAGGCTTTCGTATATTCGATTTTTTACATGGGTACGTGTATGCGCGCTGGCCTTACCTGTATATCAGCATTGGAAAAGGAGAGCATCGCTACACACCCCTCCTGGTGAGATTTTCATCTGTGTTCAGCAGACTCTTCTTGCCATTATTGAACCGTAATGGCAAACAAGGTAACTCTAACGGAAAGACATTCGCCGACTCATACCACGGCAAGGTTGTACCCTTAGAAGCAGCTAAGCAATTGGTTACGGTTCAGGAGGATATCCACCTGGCGAACCTGGAGCAGATCATCCCTTACAACCTGGCTCGAGATATCGTGCTGAAAAACCCACACCACATCGTTGCCTTGGATTGTCCCTGCCGCACCTCGAAGGAAGGAGCCTGCCAACCCTTGGATGTGTGTCTGATCATCGGTGAACCCTTTACTAGTTTTATAAGCGACCATCACCCAAACCGTTCAAGGTGGATAGATTCTAACGAGGCAATTGAAATCTTGCGCGCTGAGGAGGCGCGTGGGCATGTTCACCACGCCTTCTTCAAAGATGCCATGCTGGGGCGTTTCTATGCCATCTGCAATTGCTGTGCTTGCTGCTGCGGTGCGATGGACGCACACCAGCGCGGGACACCCATGCTAGCAACCTCCAGTTATGTCAGTTCTGTCGACCAGGATTTGTGCATCGCCTGCGGCGATTGCAGCGAGTATTGCCAGTTCTTGGCCATCCAGGTCGAGAATGGCTATGCAGTTGTCGACCAAGAACTCTGCATGGGGTGTGGTGTATGTGCCAGTCACTGTGAACAAGAAGCCATCACCCTTTACCATGACCCTGCCCGAGGGGAACCGCTCGAAATCCAGAAATTGGTAAGCATAGCGCATTAAACGCATAAACAGGGTGAAGCAGGGTTAGAATAGTTATTAATCAATTCTGAAAGACTGCCCAAATTTCCCTACTGCTTTGTCGCTTTCGGTCAATCGCGATACAATCTATGGCTGGTACCAAAATCTACACCATTGGAGGCATTATGGTTTACCTGTACAACCAGAACACTGAAGAACTGATCGGTGAGATCAGTGAGGATGAACTGCAGTTCCTTATCGATCAGATGGAAGAGGAATCGACCAAAGATCAGGATTATTCAATCACCAAGATGGAAATTGCTTATTTCTCGCAGAATGGTGCGACGCCTCATCTGATTACATTACTGAACCAGGCCCTCGGTGATCAGCAGGAAGTGATTATCCTATGGTCACGCACACCAAAATAAAGAAATCGAATCAAGTTTATCTCTGGTAGCTTGATTCAAATATTGCTCCCAAAATACTTTAATTCACTTCTACGATGGAACCTAAAGTTCATGCCTTGAGTTACTTCGAAGAGGGGTTCCTGTGCTCCCAATCAATTCTCATGGCTTACGGGCCACGCTTCGGTCTTGACCAGGAGATTGCCGCCCGCCTGGCAGCCCCATTTGGAGGTGGTATTGCCCGCCGGGGAGAAACATGCGGTGCAGTGCTTGGTGCCTTCATGGTTCTCGGCTTGAACTATGGGCACACCTCAACAGATGACATTGAAAGAAAAGAAAAGGCCTACATGATGGTTAATGCATTCATTGCCGAATTCCAGGCTCACGTCGGATCAATAAGGTGCCGCGATTTGTTGGAGATCGATATCAATACTCCTGAAGGTCTGGAATTGGCTCGGGAGTCCCAGGTCTTTACTTCTCGCTGCCCGGGATATGTTGCCCAGGCAGCAGAAATCTTGGAAAGCATGATTTCCTGGTAGTAATCACCCGGCCATCATCATTTTAAGCATCAGAATTATCCATGCAGAACTCAACCACAGAAAATTTACCTATACTCTATACGAGTTTAGCTGATTGGTTCCATTTACTGACAGCACCGGAAGATTATGTCGAGGAAGCTGAATTTTTCTACCAGGTAATAATCCAGAAGAGCGACCAACCTTCCCGCACGCTGCTCGAATTAGGAAGCGGAGGGGGCAACAATGCCTCCCACCTGAAAGCCCATTTCGATCTCACCCTGGTTGATATTTCGAACCCGATGCTCACCATCAGCCAGCAGCTCAACCCGGAATGTGAACATATCCAGGGAGATATGCGGGATATCCGCCTTGAACGGCTTTTTGATGTGGTCTTTATTCATGATGCCATCGGCTACATGACCGATGAAGATGATTTGTCTCGGACAATCGAGACCGCCTACCTGCATTGCCGTCCCGGTGGAACAATCCTGCTGGTTCCTGACCATGTTAAAGAAAATTTTAGACCTTCGACATCACACGGTGGACATGATGGGAAAGATCGCGGCATTCGCTACCTTGAATGGACCTGGGATCCCGATCCGGAAGATACGACCTATATCTCGGAGATGGTTTACACCATGAAAGATGCACAGGATCAGATCAGAATAGAGCATGATCGACATATAATGGGAATTTTCCATCGCCAGACTTGGGTAAAATTATTCTCCGAACTTGGTTTACAGGTGGAAGTGATCCCATTCGACCACAGCGAGCTTGAACCGGGTACTTATGAAGTATTCATCGCCAAGAAAGTGATCTAAGATCAAAAATAAATCAAAAAAGGAAAGGAAAATGACAAAAATGCAGTGGAAAGAACCACCAGAAATGCTAATTGATATCAGCAAGACCTACCATGTGAACATGGAAACAACCAAAGGGTTAATCGAACTCGAATTGTATCCCCAGTATGCGCCAAGAACCGTGAATAATTTCGTCTTTCTCAGCCAGCAGGGATACTATGATGGTGTGAGATTTCACCGCGTTATTGATAACTTTGTCATCCAGGGTGGCGATCCGACTGGTACCGGCGCTGGTGGTCCTGGATATAAATTTGCAGACGAAGTTTACGATAACCCCCTCAAACACGAGACAAATGTTATCTCGATGGCAAATGCTGGTCCCAATACAAATGGCTCCCAATTCTTCATCACGCATTCCCCCCAGCCGCATTTAGATGGCAAACACACGGTATTTGGAAAGGTGGTTGGTGGTTCGGATGTGGTCGACGCCATCCGCGAAGGTGACCAAATGGAGACAGTTGTGGTCAGCGAAGTTGAGAGTTGATTGATGGTAAGAATTCATCACAATTGGGTTAAAGATCCCGTTCAAGCCGGGTGAAGCGATTCTCGATGACCCAATCTGCAACACCTGGAAAAAACCTGTTCATCCACACTGTGAGACGCATCTGCCACGGCATGATAACCGTCCTACGAGGATGATTGACGACCTTCCAAATTTCCCGGGCGACCTCCTCTGGTTCTAAGCGTAACGAAGATGGAGTAGTTCGCCCGGATTTTCGATCCGCGCCTGTATGGTGCTTAAATTCCGTTTTGACTCCACCAGGGTAAATCCCGGTCACATAAATTCCATATATCCCGACTTCGCGGCGTAAAGCCTCGGTGAAGCCGCGTACACCAAATTTTGATGCAGAATATACCGTGTATGTCGGTGTGGCGATAAATCCTCCCAAGGAACCCATATTGATGATGTGACCGCTTCTTCGCTTTATCATGTGGGGAAGTACTTCCCTGGACATCAAAATGGTTGCGAGTAAATTAATCTGCAGCTGAGCCTGGATATCATCAAGAGGGTCAAGCTGCTCAAGCCACTTCAAGCGCCCAAATCCTGCATTATTCACCAATACATCTACCTGTTCATAGGAAGAAAGCGTGGTAGTGACAAGTCCTTGAATATCTTCATATTTTTGGAGGTCAGATTGGATTGCGATTGCCTGCCCCCCTCCTGCCGTTATTTCGTCGACGATCTTATCCATACGTTCAATGCGGCGTGCAGCCAGCACCACACGATATCCCTTCCCAGCAAATAACCTAGCAACTGCCTCTCCTATCCCTGATGAGGCGCCCGTAACGATTAGTACCGGTTGATCAGGCATCTTCCATCCTTCATGATGAGCTTTGAATGTGGATCTTGATGTGATCTAAAACACCTTACCTGGTAAAAGGTCTCATTCTATTCGATTATAACCTTGCCGCACCAACATCTTGACAAGAACAAACAAAATTGCTAAAATTATGATATTGTGGTTTGTATCACAAACCAGTCTGCAGATATTTATTATGGATAAAAACATAAATCAAGTGATGCGAAGAACTCGCCAATACTGGTTCTCTGATGGTTTGGTTGAGCTCTCGGTTGGCTTGCTATTTCTTGTGCTTGGGATTCACTTCTACCTGCAATCCACGTTGCCGGAAGGCTCACTGCTCCTGCTTGCATTGCAGGTTGGCTTTGTACTGCTGCTATTTGGCGCAATCTTCCTCAGCCGTTACCTGGTGAATAAATTCAAAACGCGCTTAACGACTCCTCGCACTGGCTACGTGAGCTACAAACGCGCAAGCAGGAAACAGCGACTGGTTTCGATCATCATTATTTCTATCATCGCGGTCCTCAATGCAGCCGTATTTCTTACCACACCCATCTCCCTTAACTGGGTCCCTGCCATCACAGGGCTGGTTGTTGGCAGTTTGTGGTTGATTTCTGCAGTCCGGGTGGGTTTACTGCGTTTTTATCTGCAATCGATATTAGCTTATTTGCTTGGAATATTGTTGTCCTTCTCCAGCATGGAAATTTTCTTGAGTCTGGCATTATTCTATGGATTCATTGGGGGCGTTCTGGTCCTTTCCGGAGGCTGGACGCTGGTGCACTACCTGCGCAATAACCCACCTCCAGGAAAAATATCCCAGGTACAACGAGAATCAAGCAATGGATAGGTTATTACCCTGATCATCCGGATTATCAGGGTAGCACAAAATTCACCATGCAAATAAACCCACAGAAAGTCTTTGAAGTTGATCGCTTGATCCACGAGCCAGCACGCTTGCTCATAGTAACGATTTTATCTACAGTTGAGAGCGCAGATTTCCTGTTCTTACAGCGGGAAACCGGGTTGACCAAGGGTAATCTCTCTTCTCATTTATCGAAACTGGAATCAGCTGGCTACGTGGTAATCACGAAAACTTACCGCGGGAAAATCCCACTTACGCTTTGCAGGTTGAGTGATTCAGGGCAAAAGGCGTTCTCCAATTACCGTGAGCAGTTGAAATACATCGTAAACAATACTCGAGGCATTTCAAAATGACAGCATATGCAATCAATACGGAAAACCTGAGCCGTAATTTTGGTCCCATTGTTGCGCTTGAAAATCTCTCGATACAAGTACCAGTTGGTAGCGTGTTCGGCTTCCTGGGACCTAATGGAGCGGGAAAAACGACGACCATGCGCTTGCTCCTGGGCTTGCTCTCCCCCACGGGAGGCACTGCACAGGTCTTGGGTCATGACATCCATCAGGAAGCGGGTAATATCCGGACCCAATGTGGTGCCTTGCTTGAACACAATGGGATATATGAACGCTTGAGTGCAGAGAACAACCTGGAATTCTACGGGCGAATCTGGAGAATCCCGGCTGCTGATAGAAGTGCACGCATCAAAGAGCTGCTCACGAATTTGGGATTGTGGGACAGGCGCAAGGAACCTGTTGGAAAATGGAGTCGTGGTATGAAGCAGAAGCTGGCCATGGCACGCGCTTTGTTCCACCGCCCAAAACTTCTCTTCCTGGATGAACCAACAGCAGGGCTCGATCCAGCAGCGGCAGCCAGGCTGCGAGATGACCTGGAAAAACTCGTCGAATTTGAAGGTGTCACGGTCTTCTTAAACACACACAACCTGGCTGAAGCGGAGAGACTATGCCAACAAATTGGCATCATCCGGGCTGGAAAGCTGGTCGGTTATGGTTCTCCTAGTGACCTGCGCACCCGAGCTGGAAAGCCCCAGCTCGTCATTACGGGTACTGATTTTTCTGACGAGGTCATTACAGAAATCGGTTCACGTCCGGGAGTTGTTTCGGTGGACCGGAATAATAAGCGACTCATCATTCATCTGGAGGAAGTTATCGATACTGCACCTTTAATCAGCCTGCTCGTGGGAGCGGGAGCGCAGGTTGAGGAGGTAACCAAAAGCCAATCCAGCTTGGAAGAGGTATTTCTCACCCTGATTAGTGAGGAGCAGGATAAAGTGGAGCCATTCGATGATAAGTGACATAACAACGATAATCTGGAAAGAATCTCGCGAGTTCATCAGTATGCGTCCGGGTTTACGGGGCGGTTGGACGGGTTTGCTGATCATCCTGGCAGTCTTTGGTATATTAATTCCCTTACAATCTGGTATCGATTGGCTCAGCGCATCAACAACTGTTCTGATGTGGGCGTGGCTGCCATTTATCCTGGTCAACAGTGTTGTTGCAGATTCATTTGCTGGTGAACGTGAACGTCACACTCTGGAAACACTGCTCGCTTCGCGCCTCTCGGATAAGGCTATCCTGGTTGGGAAGATTTGTTCTGCTATCGTTTATGGCTGGGGCATCACCCTGATTGGTATCCTGGTCGCACTGGTGACTGTAAACATCTCGAACTGGAGTGGAAAGTTCCTGTTCTTTCCTCCATTAATCGGGTTGGCAATATTATTCCTATCCTTCCTCGTAGCTTGGTTGGCGGCAGGGTTGGGTGTCATGGTCTCCTTGAGGGCGTCATCGGTTCGCCAGGCACAGCAAACACTGAGTGTCGCCTTCCTGGTCTTATTTATTCCACTCTTATTACTACCGCTATTGCCTGAAGAATATCGTGGAACAGTACAGGGAGCCCTCATCGGGATCGACATACAGATGGGCATCATAACTGCAATTATCGTCCTGGTGATCCTGGATCTGATTTTGTTGGGAATGGTTTTTCAACGCTTCAAACGGGACCATCTGATCCTTGCGAGAGATTGATGGTAATACTCAGTTATTAGTATTGAATTATCTGCCAGTTCGCTTTTTCCATCGTGAAAATAACTTCTGATCCATGATGTGACCCTTGTGCTGGATATTTACTTCATCGCGTCAGTTACATATACCTTGACGCAATACACCTGATAGGATATATTTAATGACGCAATGCGTCAATTATTATAGAACCAACCAGGAGGCAGGACGATGGCTGATGAGAAAGAAACAAAAAATGTCGAAGTAAGTGAAGAAGAAGTTGTGGTAGAAGCTGAAGAACCCTACTTGTTGGAAAGCCTGCGCAGGGTAATTCTGGCCAGTGTTGGGCTGGTTGCGATGACGATTGAGGAATTAGGCGATCTGGTCGATAAGCTCGTCGAGCAGGGCGAGATTGCTGAAGAGGAAGGAAAAAAGCTGATCGTCGAAATTAAGGAAAAGCGCAAGAAGACAACCGATGAAGCAGAGGACGTTGCCACGACTCGCATGCGCGAGATGATGGCAAAAATGGATATTCCTACCAAATCCGATATTGACGCATTAAGCGCCAAAATCGCGACATTATCCAAGAAAGTAGACGAACTGAAGAAAGCTCAAAGCTAAAATCAAGGCTCATCGCGAATAATTTGCGCTTAGCATCAACTATGCATGCTAAGCGCAATTGTTATTAAATGCAGAATAAACGTGAATAGCGATCAATCAAACTTCGAACGATGTGAGCGTAACACTGACCAGGCAAGCCTGATCGCCAGGAAAAGCAGAACAAAAAAGCCTGTTACGATAATCCAGGTTACCAACCTCCACGGCCAGGTGATATCAAGGCGTGGTACGAGCAGTGCCAGGGCAACCAGCAAGGCAGCGACTAATACGGCGAAGATAATGCGGTTGATCACACTTTCAATCATGTCGATAGTTGGTTCAAGCTGCGGAAGTTCAGCCTGGACGGTTAGATTTCCCCGTTCAACCTGATCAAGGATGCGTGAAGTCTTGCGCGGAAGGATGGTGGCAAAATCTTTCCAATCCAGTGCCAGGCGGATCACATCTGGACCCCATGATGAAGGCAGCCACATGCGTCTGAAGAGCTTACCGATATAGGGCTGTGCTGCTTCGAAAATATCAAAATCTGGATCCAAATTCAAACCGACTCCCTGCATGATGACCACGGTTTTCATCAGTAAGTAATAATCCGTGGGAATGTAAAGGTTATATTCGTATAAGATTGGTTGAAGGGCTTTGGCGATTTCCTGGGCATCGATTTCATAAATTGGGAGACCGTAATATCTGGTCAGGATGTGTTTTAAATCTCGCTCAAGTCCCACCCTGTCGACTCGATAATCAGCTACCCCCATACGTTGTAATTGGTCAACAATCCCTTCTGCATCAAGCTGCACAGCAGCGATGAATAACCGTGCCAGGTTTGCCCGATCTTTCTCATCCAGGCGACCAACAGTACCAAAATCAAGCACACCAATTACTTCACCTGGCAAGATCAGCATATTGCCGGGGTGCGGGTCTGCGTGGAAGAAACCATCCAGTAGAACTTCTTTCAAGGCAAAATTCGCAGCATGCGCTGAAAGCCGCTTAGGACTGTAGCCGGCAGCCTTTAATGCCTCGAGATTATCAATTTTTATCCCGTTGATACGCTCCATGACCAGCAGGCGCTTTGTGGAGTAATCCCAGTATATCTTGGGTACATAGAGGTGATCCTCATCCTCGAAGTTTTTTCGGAAGCGGTCTGCATTCCACGCTTCTCGCCGGAAATCCATCTCGGTACGCAGCGCCGAAGCAAACTCCTCTGCCAGATCGCCAACTTCAAACCTGGAGGCTGCGGAGATGCGCCTCTGGGCTGTTTGTGCCAGGTCATAGATAATGTCCAGGTCCAGATTGACGGTTTCCTCGATATTGGGTCTCTGGATCTTGACCACCACTTCCTCCCCACCTACCAAGCAAGCGACATGCACCTGGGCAAGTGAAGCAGAAGCAATTGGGGTGGGATCAACTTGGGCGAATAATTCCTCGACAGGTGCGCCTAGCTCACCCTCAACTACCTTACGCGCTTCGTCCCAGGATACTGGTGGTACATCATCTTGTAAATAGCTGAGCTCTTCGAGGTATTCCGGGGGCATGATATCAGAGCGCGTGCTCATGATTTGCCCGAATTTAATAAATGTCGGACCCAAATCCTCCAGCGCTCGTCTTAATCGGCGAGGATTTGTCATCACATCAGTGGGAGTTTCCCTGCGGCGCCAGCGTCGGGGGATATTTAGTCTTTCGCTCAAACCCATTTGTGCGAGTACCGCCCCGAAACCGTAATCGGCGAGTATTTCAACAATTTGGCGGTATCGTCGTAGATAGCGAGGTCTGATCAACATTTTTATAGATTTATTCGATCTTTTTTGTGGGCATCAATGAAACATAAGCATTCCCAATCCTGTACTCGATGGCACAAACCGATTCTATCACAGGATCATTATTCCCCTTACGCACTGGTCAGCAGACAAGCCTCAATGTCTCCTCACAGCATTGGTAGTTGATGCTTTATAATCAAGAACAAAAGTATCTCAAGCCCAAGTAAATTATGCTGACAATCAAACGTTATCCCAACCGGAAATTCTACGATACTGAAGATAAGCGTTATATTACCCTGGAAGATATCAGCAAGCGGATCCGCGCTGGTCGTGAGGTGCAGGTCATCGACCAGGCTTCAGGGGAAGAGATTACCTCACTTGTCCTGACGCAGATAATATTTGAGCAGGAGAAGAAGCAATCTGGGTTCGTTCCACTCTCCGTATTGACCGGTCTTGTCCAGGCTGGAGGATACACCGTGGGACGTATGCGCAACGCGCTCTCTAATCCGCTCGAGCTGTTGAAACAAATTGACCAGGAAATAGAAAACCGCATCGACCTTCTGATCAAGCAGGGTGAGCTGGCTGAAGATGACGCCCGTCGATTGCGTGATAAATTAATTTCCATCCCTCAAAGCAATAATCAATCCTCGAAATTTGATGAAAGTGAATTCCAGCGATTACTCGATGAACATGGCGTTCCATCAAGAACCGAAGTTGAATCGCTCACTGAACAAATTGAAATCCTCATGAACAAGCTGGACGAGTTCGATCAGCATCTGGAAGATACGTAACCTTTTTCGAACCTAAGGCATCTAATGAATAAAGACCAGCAGAAGAAAATCTATTCACTGGAAGCACTGAGAGAAGGCGATAAGGCAGAATTTGCATTGCTCGTCGAAGAATACTCACCCATGATTTACAGGCTTGGACTGAAGATGCTTAACAACCCACAAGACGCCGAGGATATACTCCAGGAGACATTTATAAAAGCCTACAAACATATCAACAAGTTTGATGGTCGCGCGAGTGTCTCCACCTGGTTGTACCGCATCGCCACGAATGAAGCCCTAATGTCGCTGCGAAAAAAACGTCCCAATACAGTATCTTTCGATATGCCATCCGCATATGAATCAGAACCACAAGAACCGCTGCAGATCGTCGATTGGTGCTGCCTGCCCGAGGAAGAATATCTGACTGCTGAAGGTCGTCTGCGCTTAGATGAAGCTGCCGGAAGATTGC
>Ga0209536_100003279_pt1 | contig 26062 bp, 20 predicted proteins | sample DeeMarSeWOR28_12_FD_187461 | JGI IMG/M metagenome (GOLD analysis project Ga0209536, IMG submission 187461) | Marine sediment microbial communities from White Oak River estuary, North Carolina - WOR-2-8_12 (SPAdes) (version 2) | ecosystem: Environmental > Aquatic > Marine > Intertidal zone >...
TCTTGTTGATAGGAACGCAGGGCATTGTTTAAGCCGTACACCGCAATCAAATTCCAGCGAGAGGCCGTACCCGTCAATCTCCAGGGGAAAATCGCCAACTTAATTCGATATTCCAACTTGTCAACTTCAACCTTAGAAGGAACTGAAGGTTTGACTTTAGTGGGTGCCGGCGAAATACTTGCCTGCATTTCTTTTTTCTTTGTATTTAGATCTTTCTTTTTTTGTAATTCCAGTTCTTTTTGCCTCTGTAACGCCAGTTCTTTTTGCTTCTGTAATTCCAGTTCTTTTTGCCTCTGTAACGCCAGTTCTTTTTGCTTCTGTAATTCCAGTTCTTTTTGCCTCTGCAACTCCAGTTCTTTTTGCCTCTGTAACGCCAGCTCTTTTTGCTTCTGCAACTCCAGTTCTTTTTGCTTTTGTATCTTCAGAGTTTGTTTCCGGTTAACATCAGTTTTCGATAAGTTTTTAATATTGATTCGAGCCAACTCAGCAAATGTTCCATTGGGAAATTTATTTAAATAATCTTCATACATTTGTATATTATTTGCATCCCTGATAGATTCCCAAAACAAAATCTCAAATTCATTATTATATGTCCGAGTTTTGTTATTCGGAAAAGTTATTGAGGAACCCGTATGGCTTTTTGTCCTTTCTTCAGCGCTTTTTGGAACTTGAGTCATACTGGAAACCAACACAAACTGACCATCCTCGTCCATAGGACTTTTAAGTCGGCCAATACTGGGCCGTTGACCGCCGATCTCGGCCACAGGTTTCCACACCGAACTGTGAATCAAATTCTCAATATCAATGATGTCGCGTTGATTTTCTTTCAATGCTTTCAAAAGGTAATAGGCAAACAAACTATGGCCATCGCGGCCGCCATCGGCCACCGGCTCTAAACCACCGGATGTAATCACCTGTCTGGAGCGAAGCGATGCCAAAGATGCCAATTTATGCCGGTATCCCTGATCCGAAAGAGACAACAGACCGGGTCCTCCCCGCAGCAAACCTCCGCTGTAACAGGAGTCGGCAATAACGAGAATATTTTTCCCATTTACCCTTTCGGAACTAAGAATATTTTTAAGCATGGAGTGTGATATCCAGGTGCCCGGGTCTTTGAGGCTGCCTTCTATAGGTATCCAGTATCCGTCACCGGTAAGATCATCCAGCTGACCGTGACCGGCAAAGTATATCAGCAAATTGTCCTGTCTCCCCAGCTTAGAAACGATATACCGGATGTCCTGGAGCAACATGAGACGAGAGGCACTTTCATCTATTCTGAGAATAACGTTTTTCTCATCAAAACCGTATCGTTTGATGAGAATCTTTTTGAGGGCGGTCGCATCATTTACAGCGGTTTGAAGACGGGTCCATTCTTTATAGGCGTTAATCCCGACAATCAGCGCGTGGTAGGTTCCCCAGTTACCTTGCCCACTCAGATTTAATCCTCGATCATCCTGAGAGTAGGCCAAAGGGGAGAGCAGTAGAAAAGTCAAAAGGATTAACACGAAAATGTGATTTCGGCAGACCATTTTCGCCTCCTTTTGTGATATGTTCAAAAGAAATACTCCCTATTTACTAGCTATAACCCCTTAATGTACACGATAGGCGGGATCAGTTCAATTTGAGAATTTCAACAAATCAAAACTCATTTAATAGAGAAGTTTCCGGTAAATAGATTAAAATTGAAATAATTTTTGATAATTTAAATATTAAATATCATTCATTAACAAGACAAAAGAATATGCAAAAATAATGCAAGGCCGCTTGCTTGATTTTTTTTAATAATTCTAATCTGTTAAAAAATTTGAGTGGTTAAAGACACGCAAAATTGAGTAACTTACTACCTAAATTTAGGAAAACAATTTCACAATATACCGAAAGGAGTACTGAAAATAGAAATGTGGAATACTGAGCAACTAACTAAAATTTAGGTATAAAGCTAGTCATTAAAACCATTAAAACTTGTTGTAATCGGCTTCGCTCAGTGGATCGAAAGAAAATTCGTTATCGACGGTATTTAGCCTGATAATAGAGTATGAAATCAACTATGTATGAATGCGTATCAAGACCATTGGAGTGTGTCAAGCAAAAATTTTCAATGGTAAAAAGCAAACACTTTTTTAAGTTCGCATGAGTATCTCCCTATAGGTGACTCGAATTGAGAATAATATTTAACTCTTGTTAAGATCATAATAAAATAGAAGATCTTGACGCAAAAATTGTGAATATGCTATTTTGATTCGAAAGGACAGAGTTTTAAGTCGGAAATCTCTGATTAAATACTATGAAAAAGAAATCAATCGTGTTGGGCATTGTGGCCGGTCTTTTTTTGATTGCCATAATTGGGTTAATATTTCTACCCACTATACTCTCCAGCGACTTTGCAAAAGCACAAGTCCTGCTGCAAGCCAATCAACGGCTTCCCGGGATGCTGCATGTAGATAAATGGTCGCTTCACTGGTTTGACGGAATTGAGGCCAAAGGAATTATCTACGATAACCGTCAAGACGGTCTCCGGGTGGAAGTCGCCGAACTCAAAAACAACCAAGGCCTAATACACTTTATTCAAACCTTCAATAATGTCGGCGCGGTAGAAGTCAAAGAACCGGTTGTTTATTTTTATCCCGTTACGAAAGCACCGGCGCAAGTACCGGAGGAAAAAACACCGTCGATAAAAGCAGAGAAAGCGCCTAAGATTCCCGCCTTATTAGGACAATATAAGATAACCAAAGGATCGGCTCGCAGCATTAAAGCAGATGGCAGCCAGACGGTCGTCGTAAAAGATGTCGACCTTTTTTTAAATGCGTTAAGCCTGGAACAACCGCTGGATTACCGCATCGATTTTAAATCCGGCGATGGCACGGGTAATTTTTCAGGTGAGGGTACCATCGCATTTTCCCCTGACGATCGGCTTAATCTGGGTGCCATCCAAACCAATGCAAACGTGCAAATTAAAAATTGGGAACTACAGGATGTTCTGACAATCCTGGCATCCCGGGGAGATTTTCCGTCCGGAAGCGGTCGTTTAAATGCAAACCTGACCGTCAGCGGCAGCGCTGCTGAAAACGTCGGTATGCAGGGCCGTCTTTCCATTGATACACTGAAACTGTGGGGAGGGCCCCTCGGATCCGACCGGCCTTTGCTCAAAAAATTATCCATTGAGCTGGACGCCACCGGCAGCCAGCACACCCTTTCGTTGAAAAACCTGACCTTTCAATCCTCTCTGGCAAACGGATCGGTCAACGGAGAGCTTAGCGATAAACATAAAAATCGTTTCACAGGCAAAGCCGACATTAACCTGGCCGAGGTCTTTACCCAGCTGCCCAATACGCTGAATCTTCGTAAGGATACCCGCTTGTCCAACGGCACGATGACACTTGCCGCCAGTGCCGAAACAAGCGATACGGCAACATCGTTTGAAGGCAACGCCCGTATCGATCAACTCAAAGGCATCAGCATGGGCAAAAGGATTTCCTGGGATACGCCCGTTTCGCTAAACGCCCGGGGAGAAAAACGCGCTAAAGGATTGTGGCTGGAGAATTTGTCGTTGCGCTCTTCATTTTTAAATGCAGACGGCCAGGGAGATTTAAGTAATTTGCACATAAGCCTTAATGCGGACCTTCAGGCAGCCTTAAAAGAGTTTGAGAAATTTATCGATCTTGAAGGTTGGAATGGCAGCGGCATGCTCAAGGCGGACCTTCAAATTACCGAACAATCCAAGCAGTTGAATAAAGCCCTGCTAAGCCTGAACCTCAAAAACCTTGTATTGCATCGAGACCGCAATGTAATTTTGCCGAAGCAAGATGTCCGCGCCGATATTGTCACCCAATTCGTGGTGGGAGACTCCCCGGCTGATAGCGAGTTTCAAAATGCTTCTGCAGATATTCAGTCGTCGCTTACCAACGGCAAACTCAGCGCAGCGCAATTTAAATGGAGTCCAAATGATCCACTGCCAACCGTGAAGGGGTTTGGATATAGCGGCCGTTTAAATCTGCAACAACTTTCGTCCCTGCTGAAAAATCTCGGCACACTGCCGCCGAATATCCAATTGGCGGGCGACGCAAGCATTCAAACAAGCGGTTCCCTGAATGGCAAGCTGGTGACGTTGGCAGACACCAGCGTGGATACGCAAAATTTTCTGTTTCAACAGGCAAACAAACGCATCCGGGATGATCATATAATTTTAAAAACAAAGGGCAGTATAGATCCAAATAAAAAATCCCTGTATCTGGCACCTGTTGAAATAACCGGCTCACCGGGAAAGATCCGAATACCCGAATTGGCAATTGCGAATTGGTCAGATATCCAAAAAGAGATAAAAACACGTGCCACCGCAGATCTGGATCTGGGCAAGCTGCAGAAGGGGTACGGTGATTTTATCCAACTTCCGGAAAAAACCGTGGTTGCGGGCAGAGGCCGATTTGATCTGGATCTTGATTTTTCCGATCCAAAAGCCCAGGCGTTAAAACTCAACGGCGATCTTTCTCCGTTTCAACTCTCATCTGCAACGCTTCCCGCCATATCCGAAAAAAACGTCAATCTGAACGTTGATCTAAAACGAAAGCCGAACAGTAAAGATCTGTCCATAACCCATCTTCAATTGAACTCCCGACCCTTGTTTATTGACGCCAGCGGAAACCTCGACCAACAGGGAAAAAGGTCAATTCTTGACACCAACGGCACCTTCGCTCTGGATTTAAATCTGATTTCAAACTATCTGAAAGAATTCCTGGGTCCCCATATTGAAATATCCGGCAGAGCTGAAAAGCCGTTTAGGTTTAAATTGGTTTCAGATGAAAGCCGCAAGATAGACCCGTTGCAGAACATGGATTTTGCAGGAGAATTCCATGTAAATTCAATTAAAGTCTATGGGTTGGAGATTGCGCCGCTTGATATTCCGGTTCGCTTTGTCAATGCGTCTGCCGGTGCCAAAATGCAAGGCACCGCAAACGGCGGTGTGCTGTCGCTGCACCCCGGCATTGATCTGCGGAAGGCTCCCTATATGCTCAGCATTCCAAATAACACGGAAATATTAAAAGATGTTCAAATCACCGGGGATCTGGCCGAACAACTTCTGGGCATGATCCATCCGCTGTTTAAAGGTGCAGCGGTTGGAGAAGGGACGGTGGGCCTGTTTATGGAGCATTTTAAATGGCCCCTGGCAGCTGAAGCCAGAAATGAGGCTGCCTTTGCCGGAACACTACGTCTAAGGAGCGTAAAAATTCAATCCTCCCCGCTGCTTTCGGGGCTGTTGTCGATCGCCAAAGTAAAAGAGCGGGGGGTGGCCCTCAGCGACCTGGATATAGATTTTGTCGGCCGCAATGGACGCATCCAAACATCTCCTATCCAATTGAACATCGGCGGTTTCCCGTTGATGCTGGGAGGAAGCATGGGGTTTGATAAGTCGGTGGACTATACGGCACAAATTCCGCTTGGAAACGCGCTTTTTGGAAAGGATCTACCGAAAATTTTGCAAGGAACGGCCATCACCGTGCCCATCAGTGGAAGTGCTTCAAATCCGAAAATCAATAAAAAGGCTGCCCAGCAACAGGTCGAAAGCGCAGAACCACAAGAATCCAAACCCTCAGAAAAACCGAAGCTGCAAAAAGAATTGGAACAAAATGTGCTGAACTTAATGGAGAATATCTTCAAAAAGAAGAAAGAATAGTTCTTTGTTTTTTTAATTGTTCATTTCCGGCGTCAGGATTCGTTTAAAGACTTTCCTCATCGTAGACATTGCAAATACAGCATAGAAAAGTTGCGGGTTCGGTGTCGCTGAGGTTTTTCATTCCGTGGGGTTCCATGCTGGGGATATAAATCGCATCACCGGGACTGCAGATTACTTGTTTCACCACTTTGTCCTTGTCGGCATCGTATTGATAACATTCAAACTGACCGCTGACGATATACATGGTTTGATGGTAGAAATGGTTGTGGATAGGAATTTCGCCGCCGGCCTGGGCCGTAAAAAACCGCAGACCGTATTCCGGATATCCGGTATCATCCTCACCGTGTTTGGAAAGCCAGCGGATACTGATACCCTTGACGTCATATTGCTTTCCGCGATAGGGAAATTTTTCTATCTTCACATCTTCACAATCTTTCCAATTAACAACTTGCATAGCTTCCTCCTGCCCTAATTGAGTGAAAACTCAATTAGGCATTTCTTTTTCTAATTTCTGCATTTTATCGTATTCTAATAATTAGTTTGGTATTCGTAGATAGGGATAGCGATGAAAAGTGAATACCCATCCATTATTATATGTATTATATGTTTAGTCATTCCAAGTGCGGAAAATGACAGGCCGAAAGATGATTAGCGTCAGTGCCCCGTTGCATGAGCTCAGGTTTCTCGATTTTGCAGCGGTCTCTGACCTCAGGGCATCGCGGCGCAAAGGGACAACCCGGCGGAGGATTGATAGGTGTTGGCGGATCGCCCTCAAGCAAGATGCCAATGTGCGGGGTATCGGGATCAATTGAAGGTAGCGACGACAACAATACCCGCGTGTAAGGATGCTGTGGCCTATAGAAAATATCATTCGTCAATCCCGTTTCCACCATGCTTCCCAGGTACATCACACCGATGCGGTTGCTCATGTAACGGACCACACCCAGATCATGGGAAATAAAAAGATAGGTCAAATGGAACTCGCTGTGTAGTTCCTTGAGCAGATTTAGAATTTGGGCCTGGACGGAGACATCCAAAGCGGATGTCGGCTCGTCCAGAATCAGCAATTCCGGCTGCAGGATCAGGGCCCTGGCCAAGGCGATGCGCTGGCGCTGTCCGCCGGAAAACTCATGCGCATAGCGATACATATGCTCGATGCTGAAACCGACGCGATTCAGCATGGCCAGCACTCTTTCATCGATTTCATAGCCCTCGGCCAAATCGTGAAGTTTAAGCCCTACTCCCACCAGATCGCAAACCGTCTTGCGCGGGTGCAAGGATGAATAAGGATCCTGAAAGATGAGTTGAATGTGCCGCGCACGCTCATAAGCCGCTCGGCCGGTTAACCTGACGATCCGTTGCCCGTTGAAATATATATCACCGGATGTAACGGGTGCAAGTCCCACCACGGCGCGCCCCAGTGTGGTTTTACCGCAACCGGATTCTCCCACCAGTCCGAACACATCACCGCGTTCAAGCCTAAAACTTATTCCGTTTACGGCCTTAACCGATGCATGCTGACGCTTCAACATACCTTCTTGGATAGGAAAGTGCACATGCAAGCCCTCAATGCGTAAAAGTGTTTTTGCGGGTATGTTCGTTTGGTTTTGCATCTGTGTTTTGCAACAGGGTTTTTGCCTGAATCATGTATGAAAATTAATGAGAAGTTGGAATAATATTTATTTACAGCAAGTTAAACAATTTCGAGAAGGAAAATAAGATACTATGGCTTCGCCCTTAAATGCCTTGCATATGAAAGCCTCCGACTCGTGCAAAATTCAGGTATTAAATCTAAATCCAGCTGTATTCCTTCTTTCGGCGCTCTATACCGTCTGAACTTCCGGGCTACCGTCATGCAAAAAACAGGCAGCCTGATGATCTCCATTGAGGTTATAAACCGGTGGTATCTCCCGCTTACAGCGATCCATGACATGCGCGCAGCGGGGTGCAAACCTGCAGTTGGTTTGAGGTTCGAGCAGACTTGGAACATTGCCCTCGATGGAGAAAAGAGGCTGATCCGGATTGGCTTTATCGGGAACTGTCTGCAAGAGCCCTTGGGTGTATGGGTGCTGAGGGTGTTTAAGTACGTTGTGAACCGAACCCACCTCCACCATGTCTCCGGCATACATCACGGCCACGCGCTCACAGGTTTCCGCCATTACACCCAGGTCATGGGTAATCATCAAGACGGAGGTTTGAATTTCGCTGACCAGCGTTTGCATCAGGGCCAGGATCTGGGCCTGAATGGTGACATCAAGCGCCGAGGTCGGTTCATCCGCGATGAGCAGCTTCGGTCGCGTCACCAGCATCATGGCGATCATAATCCGTTGTGACATGCCGCCGCTTAACTCGTGAGGATAGCGCTGAGCCATCCTGGTCGGATCGGGTATGCCCAGTTGCGCCAGCATGTCCACTGCCTGTCTTCGCGCCGATCTGCGGTTGAGCGATCGATCATGAATCAGTAAAGTCTCAGCCACCTGATCCCCCACTCGAATAACGGGATTCAAGGACATCTTTGGCTCCTGCATAATCATGGAGATCTGGCTGCCCCGTATATTCCGTACTTCGGCTTCGTCAATGGTTAAAATATCCCGGCCTTCAAAAATGATGCTGCCGCTTATGATCCTTCCGGGCGGGTCGATCAGCCTCAAAATGGCTCGAGCGGTGACCGATTTACCGCATCCCGTTTCTCCGGCCAATCCTAGGGTTTCCTGGCGGTTCAGCTCAAAGGCAACCCTTTCCAATGCATGCACGACACCCCGCAAGGTGTAAAAATACACCTTGAGGTTTTTAACGCTGAGCAAAGGTTGTGTAGTCACAAAAAAAATCCTTAATTCCGCATTCCAATCAGCTTTGCCGCTGATGAGGATCTAGGATGTCCCGAATACCATCTCCCATCAGGTTGAATCCCATCACGACGATTAAAATGGCAATTCCGGGCAGGGTGGAAACCCACCACTGATCGACCAGGAACTGACGGCCGTCGCTGACCATCAAGCCCCATTCCGGTACGGGAGGCTGGGCGCCCAGTCCGAGAAACCCGAGCCCGGCGGCTGTAAGAATGATGGTCCCCATGTCCAGACTCAGGCGCACGATAATCGAAGACAGGCACATGGGTGTGATGTGCCCTACCATGATGCGCAGCTTGCTGGCTCCCATGCTGCGAATCACCTGGATATAATCGTTATTGCGTACACTCAATGTCTCGGCCCGGGCCAATCTGGCGTAGCTCGGCCAGTTGGCGACGGATATCGCTACGATGGCATTTTCCACTCCGGGCCCAAGGGCAGCCGCAAACGCAATCGCAAGAATCAGTTTTGGAAATGCCAAAAACACATCGGAAAGCCGCATCAGAATTTCGTCGATTGCCCCGCCGATGTATCCCGAAAACACCCCGATCACCAGGCCCAACGGCGCACTGATTGCAGCCACCAAACAGGCGATGGTCAGGGTGACGCGGGATCCGTAGACCACCCGCGAATAAATATCCCGTCCAAGGCTGTCGGTGCCGAAATAGTGATCCGGGGAGGGGGCTAATAATCGATCCGGCAGAATTTGCTCATAAGGGTCATGGGTGGCCAAAAGCGGTGCGATAGCAGCCACCAGGAGCAAAAAGACAATAATGGAGGTTCCCACCACCATGAGGCGGTTGCGTCGCCACAGGATGTAACTTTCCTTCAAATAACGCCTGCGCGCCTCCCAGCGGCGGCGGCGGGCTTCGCTTTTATCGATGACGGTTGTAATGTTCATGACGCTGTTAATGTGATCTGGGGATTCAAGAAGGCATAAATTAAATCAACCATCAGGTTGACCAGGGAAAACATCAGAGCGACCAGCATGGTACCGCCGACGACGGCATTGAGATCAAGGGTCAAAAAGGCGGAGGCCAAATAACGGCCCAACCCGGGCCAGGAAAAAATGGTCTCGGTCAATACCGATCCCTCCAGCAGACCGCCGTAGGTCAAACCGATAACGGTCACCGCCGGTACCAGAGCATTGCGCAAGGCGTGCCGCGTCAACACCAGAAACTCGTTCAACCCCTTGATGCGCGCTGTCTTTATGTATTCCTGGGACAGCACATCAAGCATGCTGGATCGCACGATCCGTGCAATTCCGGCCAGACCGTAGAGCCCGAGTACCGAGGCCGGAAGCACGATATGTTTTAAGGCATCCCAGAACACTTCAAAATCCAGCGCGATTAAACTGTCAATCAAAAGAAGGCCGGTAATCCTCTCGGGTTCGATCAGCATAATATCCAGACGCCCGGGTTCCGGAAACCAGCCGAGCTTGAAGTAAAAAATGAGAAGCAGCACCAGCCCAAGCCAGAAAACGGGCATGGATACCCCGATAAGACTCAGAACACGGGAGAAGTGGTCAATTACAGAATTGCGGTGGACGGCGGAAAGAATTCCCAGCGGAATACCGACGATGATGGAGATGATCAGCGAGATCGTCGCCAGTTCGATGGTAGCGGGAAAATATTGAATGATGTCGTCAAGCACCGGCCGTCCGGTTTGAAAGGACGTACCTAAATCGGCGTGCAGCAACCGCTGCATGTAACGGCCGAACTGGATGTAGATCGGTTGATCAAATCCGTAAAGCGTGCGCAGGCGTTCAACGGTTTCCTGGGGTGCCTGGGGGCCGGCGATGGAGGCCAGGGGGTCAAGGGGGACCACCAGCGAAATAAAAAAGGTCACCACCATTATCCCCACCAGGGTAATGATTAGGGTAAACAAACGGCGTAAGATATATTGAAGCATCTACCTCCTAATCCGGATAAAGCCAAAAAGTTAAAAGTGCTCTAAAGTTCGAAGCGATCTAAAGTTAATGCGTCGCTTTGCTCCGTCTTATTAAGTATGATAGATCCGCCGGCGGATTAGGTCCCCTTCGTCACTTTAGATCACTCTTATGCTTGCTGCGCATGCCGCCCGCCTCGTTGCGGAGACGGGCAGCTAAATGCGCCGCTTTACTTTTTGCTGACTGTGTACAACTTCCATAAATCAAACATAGGGGCCACAAACACGTCTTGGATATTGTTGCGTACCGCATGTTCATACATGGGCTGAAACAGCATGGCGTAGGGCCCTTCTTGCTGAATAATCACATTGGCCTTCTGATACAACGCGATGCGTTTGTCGTTATCCATCTCCTGACCGGCCTGCTGAATCAACCCGGAGGTCGCGTCATTGTAATACACATTTCGCCAACACAATTGCTTGGCTTTGTAGTCGGCAAACGGCTGTGCGTTGGTGTGCGGATCCACGTAGTCCGGTCCCCAGCGGGCAAGAATCAGTTCATGTTGCTGGGCCCGATACTTGGGCCATAGTTGGGCGGAAATCAGCTTGTTGAGCTTAACTTTGATGCCTACTCGTGCCAGAGAATTCTGGATGGCCTGGGCGATTTCTGGATTGGGGGTCTGATCGCCGTGATCCATGGAAATTTCGAAACCGTCGGGATAACCCGCATCTTTCAATAGTTGACGGGCCTTTTCAAGATCTTCTTTGTAAAAAACGACATCCTGGTAACCCGCAAAACCTGCGGGGATGAAGGTATTGAGCGGTCTGGCGGCACCCCCCATGATATTGTTGATGATGCCGTCATAATCAATGGCGTGACGAATCGCCGTGCGCACCCTGTTATCCGTTAAGGGGCCTTTGGTTACATTCATGCCCATGTAGTAAATCAAGGTTGCGGGCGTGCTTTCGATCCGCAGGTCCGTGTTTTGCTTGAGGGCCTTGATTTGATCAGGGTACATCTCCCAGGCAATATCCAGATCGCCTTTTTCCACCTGGAGCCGCCGGCTGGTGGCTTCCACAATCTCCTTGATCACCACCCGCTTCACCTTGGGAGGATTGCTGAAGTGATTGGCATTGGCATCGAGTATGACGCGATCGCCCTTTTCCCATTTGCGCAGAATAAACGATCCGCATCCCGCCGAGTTGCGGGACAACCACGTCAGACCATAATCACCGTCGGGATATTTGTCCGTCTTCTGAACGTGCTGTTTGACCACCTCGGAATCCACAATGCTGGCCACGCCGGCGGACAGGCAGGAAAAGAAGATACCGCTGGCATATTTCGTATCCAGAGTGATCTGTATCGTGTGTGTGTCAAGTGCCTTGATGGATTCCGGCGTAATTCCGAATTGCGTCAGGATGAATGAGGGCTGATCCTTCAAGATGACCACCCGCTGAAAGGAGTAAACCACATCATCCGCCGTAAGGGGATTGCCGCTGTGGAATTTGACATCCTTGCGGAGATGAAAGGTCCATGTTTTGCCATCGGGGGAAACTTCATACGACTTTGCCAGGGATAGCTCAGGTTTGTCAAAGCGACCGGCAGGAAAATCGAGCAGCCGATCATAGACCTGGGCCACAAGGCCCACCCCTGAAAACTCAAATGCTTTGGCGGGATCAAGGGAAATAATATCACTGGTTGCCATGCCGATCACCAGCACATCCTTGCTCCCGGCAGCGTCTACCCCCGGGGTCCCCGCCATCATTAGGAGCGCAAGAAAGGCTGCCATAAATATAATGATTTTTTTCAGCATAATTCCTCCTCCTTTCCAAGTGATTGTTTGGGTTAAAACTTGGTTTTTGCCAGAGAATTACATTTACAACAAACCAGTATATCTAATGTGAATCGCTGTAAAAAAATAACTTACGGATGAATTTTCTCCCAATTATTTACTTTCCGTTGACCCTCCTTTCATATTCTTTGTTCATTGAGACAACCACCGGAGTGGTCTTTCATGCGGGCGCATGAATCATGCGCCCAGTATCACGCTTTTTTGGGGTGGATGTTGGCAGCAATTTTCGTTATCGTTAGTTGTTTATGAACCTGAGTGGATATGCCGTTTCCAAGAAGAGAATATTCAAGGTATTGGATGCAATGATCATTCGCTGTGCCTTTAGAGCCGATTTCTATGTAGCATCTAATGCAAATCGGGTCAACTGATTATGAAAGATTCGTAGCAGAAACCTGGTAGGGGGAATACGACAAAACTATTTCTTCGAATAAAACTACACTTTACAATTGCCACAGAGCTTGATAGCCTCAGATCATCTCAACCATCACATGGATTTTAAACTTCTTAGTATATGGGTGCAATCATGGCTTCTATAACCAACCTGCCGGTATTCGACGGTCATAATGATGTGCTGCTGAGCATCTATCTCCCCAAAAGCGGCCAAAAGCTTTCCTTTTTTAATCGCAACAATCAAGGCCATATTGACTGGCCGCGGTTGCGGGAAGGCGGACTCGGTGGCGGATTTTTTGCCGTATTCGTCCCATCTCATTCTTCATCGGATAAGCATCCGGGAGTGGATCCCGGTGCTGAGAACACGTCTTACGAAATGCCGATGGCGTCTTCTATCGATCATACCTACGCCCGGGAGATAACCATCAAGGGGATGGCAAGTCTTTTCCGACTCGAGTCCCAATCCGAAGGTCAAATGAGGGTCGTGCGCACCGCCGAAGAATTAGACACCTGTCTTCATGATGGCATCCTGGCTGCAGTTCTGCATTTTGAGGGGGCCGAAGCGATCGATCCTGACCTGGATGCTCTCTATGTGTTTTATCAGGCGGGTCTGCGCTCCCTGGGCGTTGCCTGGAGTCGCGCCAATGCGTTTGCTGAGGGTGTTCCCTTTAAGTTCCCCCATTCCCCGGATACCGGCCCCGGTCTGAGCGAGGCGGGTAGAGAATTGGTCAAAGCCTGCAATCAGCTGGGTATTGTGCTTGATCTTTCACACATTAATGAAAAAGGCTTTTGGGATATTGCGAATCTATCCGATGCGCCACTGGTCGTAACACATGCAGCAGCATATGCGCTTTGCCAGTCGACACGCAATCTTACCGATAAGCAACTGGATGCCATCGGCGAATCGGATGGCGTCGTTGGCGTCAACTTTCATGTCGCTTTCTTGCGGGCCGATGGACGTTTGGAGGAAAAAACACCGCTGACTGAAATTGTACGTCATATCGATTATATTGCCGAACGCATCGGTATCGACCACGTGGCCCTGGGCTCTGATTTTGACGGAGCAACCATGCCGTCGGAACTCGGTGATGTGGCGGGAATGCCGAAACTCCTTGCCCACCTGCGTCAGAAAGGTTACGACGACGAGGCCTTACGCAAGGTCAGCCATGAAAATTGGATGCGCGTCCTGCACCGAACGTGGAAAGCATAACAGCATCGAATGAGCTTCTAAATAAATGATTTACTTTTAAATCTCCACATAGTAAATTATATTCGAAAGGCTTGATACAATTAATTATTTAATCCTGTATATTAACCAAAAAAAATGAATAAATACTTAGCCGATAAAATAAAATCATACTTTAAAGAAAAACCTGAGGTAATCGCCGTTTATCTTTTCGGTTCATATTTTCAAGGCAATGAGCATCGTTTTAGCGACATCGATATCGGTATACTGCTACATGGGTCAAATAGAGATACTGACTTCGATAAACGAATTGAATATTTGATGGAATTATCAAAAATATTAAAGAAAGATATTCATCCTGTGATATTAAATTCAGCAAATGAGGAACTTGTCCGTCAGATTTTTCTTAAGGGACGATGTCTTTTAGTAAATGATTCACGGGAACTATCCAAATATAAAATGATTATGATTTCACGGATAGCTGACTTTGCCTACTATCGAAATCAGATGCAATCAGGTTTTGTCAGTAAGGTCATGGAGGGATAGTAATTTGGTTGATAAAGATCTCTTACTAGCAAAAGCCAGCTCTGTAAAAAGGTATATTAAACGGATTGAAGAGAAAAGTAAAATCGATCTGGACACATTTTTATCTGATATCGATCGCCAGGAAATCGTTTTATTCAATATTCAAATGGCGGTCCAAAACTGCATCGATATTGCTGCTCACATCATCAGCGAAGAGGGACTTGGAATTCCTGGTAGCACCAGTGAAATGTTTTATCTTTTAGAAGAAAACGCCTATCTGGATAAACAAATTACCGAAAAGATGGTTAAAGCAGCAGGTTTGAGAAACCTTATCGTTCACGAGTATGCTAAAGTTGAAATAACGCAGATTTTTGATATCGCCCAAAAAAATATAACTGATCTTAATGCATACCTCAAAGTAATTTTCAAAAAAGCAGGAATAGCAGCGTAATCAAAATTTTAGTTTACCTTAAATCCAGCTATTCACCTCTTTAGTCCTGCCAAAAGCAGAAAGATTCTGAGGAGCCATAAAACCGATCCTAAAACCCGCCCTTTTCGCCTGAGTTCAGAACCTCTCGTATGAAACTTCATTCATTGAGACGGGATTTACAGGATTATCAGGATTTTTTTGGTTTAGTATAGCTATATCCTGTCCATCCTGTGATTCTGTCAGAAAACGCAAAGTTCATGCCGTTAAGTTTTCTATTCGATCAAACTGACCGCTTCGGCGGCCAGCGGCTGGGCTGAACCCTGAACCTCTGAACGGTTATAAGGGAAGCATCAAAGTCGCACGCACACCGCTTTCAGCCCGTTTTTGCAGGATAACATCACCGTTGTGCAGAATGGCCACTTCTTTCACAAAATTTAGCCCCAAACCGGTGCTTTTTTCTCCGCTGTCAGGCCGTTGGAGGGAAAAGAATTTATCAAAGACTTTGGTCATTGCAAAGTCCGGAATCCCGGAACCGCTATCTTCGACAATAATGTTCAGCATCCTGTCTGCAACCTTGCCGAGCAACTTGATCTGACTGTTGGCAGGACTGAAATCGATGGCATTTTGAATGAGATTGGCAAGGGCCTGATGCAGCAGGAAGCTATCGCCCTGTATCATGATATGATCAGGAACCTGTAATACCAGGTGCAACTGCTTCTTTGACAAAATTGCCCGTTTGCTCTCCACCGCGTTTTTAATTAAAGAAGAGGCGGAAATGATTTTCTTTTTGGTGAGAATTTTCTGATTCTCCAAAGCAGATAATTCCAGCATCCGATCCACGATTTTTTGAATGCGACGGGTCTCCTGGCGAATGTTGGATAAAAACCGCGCCCGCTGCCCGGGCGGCATTTTTTCTTCCAGCAATTCGGCCGCCCCCCGGATAGCCGACAGCGGACTTTTAACTTCATGGGTCAGTTTCTGAACATACTGTTCCACATATTTTTTGCCCTCCAGTGTTTCCTGCATTTTTGCAAACGCCTGGCCCATTTCACCGATTTCGCTGTGATCCAATTTAGGAAACGCCACCCTGTTGCCCTGACTGATATCATTGGCATAGCGGGTCAGTCGTTGTATCGGACGGGTAATCCAGCGGGATACAAAGTAACTGAGTAAAATGGCCACCCCGGCGGCAAGCACGCCGACTTTGAAAATCTGCGGTTTTGCGCTTTTTAAAAAGTTATTTATACTCGTGGTCGGCTTGGCTACCGTCAATACACCGGCAATGTTTCCATTGACCCGCAACGGTGCGGCCACATACAGCACCTTGGATGTAGGATCCTCACTTTCTTCCGCCGTGTATCGGGCGCCATACTTCCCCTTCAACGTTAAGTGGACATCCCGCCAGTTGCTGTAATCGGCACCAACATTTTGCTTATTTTTCGAATCGAAAATGATCTTGCCGGTTGCATCCGTTATGTAGATGCGCATATCCACATCGCTTTTGACCAGATTGTAAATCCTGGCAGATAATGGACGGGAACAGGCAGCTTCAAAGGCCTGATACCACTTTTCAGGTTCAAATTGGTTGGCCTCCATGTCGCGTCCCACCATCGCGGCCAAAATATTGGCATGATCTACCAGCGGTTCTTCAACTCCCTCAAGGTAACGGTTGCGCAAGTTGTCCAGCACCCAGTTGATGGGGTAAGAAAAACAAATGATGAAAATGATAAGATAACAGAAAAAAATACGGGTTCCCAGTCTCATAAATCCTCTTTTAATGCGTATCCGATTCCCCGGTGAGTGATGATGGGGTTGCTCTCCGGTTTTATGGTTTTCAATTTTGACCGGATGTTTTTAACGTGGGCATCCACCGTGCGGTCCATGCTGGCATCTGGTTCATCCCAGGCCAGTTCCATGAGTTGATCGCGTGAGTATACCTGTCCCGGACGGTGAATGAGAATTTTTAAAAGGTTATATTCATAGCGGGATAATTCTACCGGTGTGCCGAAATAGGAAATCTGGCGCTTGGATTCGTCAATCTGAAAGGCCTGATTGGACGCTGCCGCCACGGGCGGTTGCTGAGTACGTCGGAGTACGGCCTTGATTCGAGCGCAAAGCTCTCTAGGACTAAATGGCTTGACCACGTAGTCGTCGGCTCCGATCTCAAGTCCCACCACTCGATCAATTTCATCAGCCCGGGCGGTTAGAAATATAATGGGAAGGGTGTGGGCTTTGCGGATTTCTTTGCACAATTCCAATCCATTAATATCCGGCAGCCCGATATCCAGGATAATCAGATCAATTGCCTCTTTTGCTAAAAGCGAAATAACCGGCCTTCCGGATGAAAGACAATAGGTCTCAAACCCATCGGTTTCCAGGGCATACTGAATGGTTTCAGTGATCGCCGGTTCATCTTCGACGATCAGAATCTTAACTTTAGTCACTTATAGACCTCGTTTTTAATAGACGAATTTCGAGTAACTGGATATCCCTAAGTACAATTCGTCCTACGATTTTTGACCCGACGCCAACCAAACTGCATCAAGAAAACAGCCCCAACAACAATCAGGCATCCGAAGACAACCATGGCACCGTGTTCGGCAAAGCGCGCCGGCTTTCCGCGGTATGCGGCATTTAGCAGCGGCACCCCCAACGTAATCAGCACATACCAGAACAGAGGGATCAGCACGGCCCGCACGCGCCGATAATAATCAGATGCCCGATAATGGTTATGAAAAATCCTTTTTTGTCTTGCCGGCAGCTTGCCGTGCACAAAGCATAAGCCTTTTTTAATTATCATATAAAAAAGGCACAAAAAAAAGAAATAAATCACAATGCCTTCCAAACGATGCATGCGTTGCGGGGTGATCCATCCGTAATATATATCCGCCTGATAAAAATAAATAGATAAAATGATGCGAAGCGCATTTATAAAAATGGTTAAGACATATGCGCTCACCATGCCGATCGCCAGCCAGAAAAACTTAATCCCTTTACGCGGCAGATGATGAATAAAGGAAAAAACCACCATACAAAAGGCGATAATGGAAAAATTCACACCAGCACACGATGGGGCGATGATGATTCGATGTTCGTGGTTGACATATCCGGTATGAACTTCTTTCTCAAAGGAGATACCATTGATATGTTCAACCAGCGCCGCAGTGGGACCAAGAACCCAGATAAGGTCGTCACTGCGGGCTTGGCTGTAATGGTACTTCAGTCCGAATGCGATGAATAAAGCTAGTATATAAAAGATTCCGTTTTGTAAGACGAGATGTTTGATCGAAGTTGGCTCTCTTGTCATCATTTAATTGACCTTTCAAAAATTAATAAACCGAATGAGCAGATTGTCCTCAAAGCAGGTACTCTGCCTCTTTATTTCTTATATTTCCGTATTTTTTTAAACCAATGATCATTGCCAGCACCAGCGCGGCAATAATCAGCAAGATGGACATCTCGGGCTCAGGAACATTCGAAACAGATCCACCCACCGCCAAATTGGACACATTCAACGGTAAGGGCAGCGGCTGATTAACATGCTCGCTATGACCATCCGGATTTACAATCACATCATTTACGGCAATAAATGATGTATAGGCGGTTAACAGATTGTAGGTGAGTCCCAGGGTTGTAATTTCCGCCTTATTTTCCGGATTTCCCCGTTGAAAGTTAAAATCAGACAGCCGGTTAATCCGCGTACGTGCCCACAGATAGCGCAGCGCGCGGTTGGCTTGCAGCGGCTTGGTTGCAACCACATTAAAGGTCTGCGCATATTCCCCGTGTCCGCCGATCCCTCTAAGTTCAATGATACCTTCGGCGGTGCCGAGCCATTTACCGAAAACAATTATCGGCCGCTTGGCGAAAAGATCGGGAATACTTTTCGGTTCAATATCATAGGTTTCAAAACCGTTGTAAGTTAACTCAATACGGGTTAATACCGGTAATTGAATATATGCTCTAAATTTTCGGGCTGTGGCAGACGCCTCCATCGGCTTGGTCACCACAAAAGGCTCTCCTTGACCAGCTTTGGCCATACCCTCAATGAGATACCGGTTCACACCGCTTCCGATACCGAATGCAAATACATTGCTGCGCTGAAGATTTTGTTGAATCTCCTCAAAAACATCTCGTTCTGCACCGATATATCCGTCGGTTATCACAACTATCGTCCGGGAAAAGGCCTCATCTCGGGGCAATGAAAACCCTTTTCGCAATGCGCTCAACAGCTCGGTTCCGCCGCCGCCCCGTTGTTTGTCGATGAGTCGAATGGCTTTACCAATATTTTTGGCTGTGGCTGGTATCGATGCGTCGGCCATTACGCGCGAGCCGCCTGCAAATAGAATCACATTAAATTTATCGGTCGCCTTCAGGTTGCCGATCAGATCGTTTAACAATTTCTTGGCCGTATTTAGCGGAAATCCATGCATGGATCCGGAAACATCGACCACAAAAATGTATTCCCTGGGCGGGATATCCGCCGCTAAAACCCGCTCCGGCGGTTGAACCATCAGCAAAAAGAAGTTCTCTTCTTTACCCTCAAATAACATCAGCCCCGATTGTATTTCTTTGCCGGCCAGGCGGTACTTCAAAATAAAATCGCGATCCCCGCTGAATCTTTCCGCATCTCTCAGTCCAATGATCGCCACAAATTCGCTTTCCCAAAAAATTTCGGTATCGTGGGATGTGCATACGATTTCCTGTAGGGCAATGCCGGTTGAAATCGTAACGCCGATATCAAATGCGGTATGTGGTTCAGTATCCTCTTGAAGATAGGGACTTTTTATCCACTTATCGTTTTCCGGTGCCTCGCCTTCCAACTGATTCGAGTATCGGGGACCGACAACGGTGGGGTAGACAAATTCATAGGTTCCATCTGTGGGTATGAGCAGCTCGGTGTAATGTAATTCGATATCAACGGTATCCCCCGGCATAATGTTGGCCACATTCATGCTGAATACATTCGGGCGCTGTTGTTTCAGCAAAGAGGCGCTTTTGCCCTCCTTTTTGGCCTGATCGAATTCATTTTGCGCGATCTGGCGTTCCTTAACCTCGGCTTTTATAACTTGCTCGCCAACGGTCATTGTCATGCCGTGCACTGCAGCCCGGGTGGATGCCGGGAAAATATAGCGTGCATTGATGGGTCGACCCCCGTTATTTGAATATTTTTGCATGATATGCACATCGGCAATAACGCCGCTGATATTGACTGTGACGTTGGTTTCCTTCAGGGGAAACTGATCCAACGACGGGTCCCCGTTTTCAATTAAAAAATAGGGGGAAAGCGTCAGGTCATCCGTGGTCTCTTCAGATCCGGCGACTTCCGATATAAAAACACCCATAATGAATAGCACACATAGTAACCATCTCAATTTTTTAAACATAATTGCCTCCTTTTGTGTGGTATGTTAACGTCGTGAAAAATGATCATTTTTGCGACTTTCTTTAATCATATGGGGGCAAGGTGAAGCGAATATGAAAAAAGATTGAAAAATTGATGAAAAATTTAAAGCGCTGCGGATTGACAAGAAGATGAATCCCTAATTGTTCCGGTGAGATAGAAATATAATTGCTAAATAAAAAAACTTTCCAGAAGGTGTTGATAGCTTGAGAAAGTTCTGCTAAAAGAGATTTGCAAGGGGTGTTGTCAAAAGCTAGGCGGTTTGTTGAAATTAGATAAAATTCAAAAAAAAAAGATGAGTGAGAACATGAAAACCGTATCGTTAAACCAACTGCGCCAGAGGGGTTACAAGGTCAAAGATTTGGACGAGCCCGTGAGCTGTGAGTGCGGCTTTTACGGTCTGGCCGGCCAATTGGTAGTGACCGAAGAAGAGCTTGAAGACGAAAACACCGAACTGCGCTGTCCAGAGTGCGGCAAGAGAACATGGGACTATGAATGAGATTTTCTGGTTCTAAAAATTGTGGAAGTTTTAAGCGGATTTTGATGTGTGCTTACGTTTACTGCCTTAATCACTGATCAAACGTTCATTCCGATCCCTTTGCCTCCTTGATTCCAGTACAATCGTTTTTATTTTCTCCACAATCATCTCCAGGGTGTTAAACGGGTGGAAGACCTCTTTGACACCGATTTTTTTGATGATCAATTCATCTGCCTGCGGAATAATACCGCCCACAACAACCGGCATATCCGCTATCTCTTCTGCTTTCATTGTGTCAAACAAGATGGGAAGGAGAATCTTGGGAGCAGCGTCCATAATGCGATAACCGATAATGTCGACATCTTCCTGAATTGCGGTTTGCACGATTTCCTCAGGGGTCTGGATACCGCCCAATACCACTTCAATACCAGCATCCCTCAAGGCACTGGCCAGCACCCAGTACCCTCTTTGGTGATACCAATCATCCCTGCTTAACAATAACCGTATGCGCAGCTCCATCAACGGGCATTTCCTCCGTTTATGCCAGCACGAACGGCGGGCTGCAGACATAGGGCCCTTCACCGGGCAAGTTATACACTTCGGATTTGATCTGGGCAAATTCTCCCCGGGTCAGGCCGCATTTCACAGCCTCAAACAGCGGCGGTATCATGTTCTGCTCTGCCGCCAAGATAGTGCGAAGCTCTTTTTTGGCGCGATCCAGTTTTTCGCTGTCGCGTTCGCGCCTGACCTTATTTAAACGTTTGATTTGCTTATCCGCCACATCTGAAGAGTATTCATAGAGGGCATCAAAATCGGCATATTCTTTAAGCACGTTTAAGGCCCTCAACTGGGTATCGTGATCTTCCACCAGGGTGTTTACCCCGACCAGCTTTTTGCTGCCGTTGTCAAACTCCTTCTGGTTTTTTACGGCCGCCTTGCGGATCTCGCTACACATCCAGTCCCACGCCTTGAAGCCGCCGCCTTTGGATTGGACGGTATCAATGAGTTTGATGGCTTCCTCTTCCAGTTGGCTGGTCAGCCATTCCACATAAAAGGAACCTCCCAGCGGATCGATCACGTTAGTAATCCCGGTTTCCAGATCGATAATCTGTTGGGTCCGGACGGAAAGTGAGGCGGAGAACTCCGTCGGAATGGCAAAGGCTTCGTCAAAGGAGTTGACGTGCAGCGACTGCACTCCACCCAAAACCGCAGCCATGGCATAAATGGTGCTGCGGATAAGATTGTTGAACGGTTGCTGCATGGTAAGCGTCGGGGCATAGGTCTGGCAATGCATGCGACACATTAAGGATTTGGGATCTTTTGCGCCATAGCGTTCACGGAAGATCCTGGCCCAGGTTTTTCGCATGGCCCGAAACTTGGCAACTTCCTCAAAAAATTCGGGACCGGAATTGACAAACCAGGTTATGCGATGCAGAAAATCATCAATATGAAGGCCTCTTTCTATCAACGCATCGCAACCAGCCATTGCAACGGCCACCCCGAAACCAATTTCCTGGGCAGCTGTGCATCCGCCTTCCCTCACATTGCGCATATCAAGATAGCCGGCATTGAACAACGGTGCGTTCCTGGCACAATATTCGATGATGTCCAAACATTCAGTTCCGGGCCTCATCCAGTTCGACATACTGCCCCTAAGCGCTTTGAAATCGATGCCGCGCGTTTCAGCAATAGCTAAATAGCAGGCAAGCGCAAATGCATTTGTGGTGATGAGATGTACGGGATACTTTAGCATATCGATGCCATCGAAAAGAGTTTCATAATCGTACATCGTATCCAGCGCAACGCCACCCTTACCGACTAATCCGCGCACGCGTTTATCGTCACTATCTGCCCGATGACCTGAGCCATCATCCGGCACCACCGAAAGGGCGTTGGAACCTTGGGAAAGTAAAAACTTCCAGCGCTCATTTGTCTCCTCAGCAGTGCCAAGTCCGGTGACTTGTCTGATGTGCAGACCACGCGTGAGGTATCCGGCAGGAAATAGACCCCGTGTATAGGGAAATTGCCCGGGGAAAGAAATATCCTTCAGAAAATCGATTCCGGCAATATCTTTCGGTGAATAAAGAGATTTGACGCGCAAGCCTGAGAACGTAATGTGTTTCCGCTCAGCTTCCGGGGTCTTAGCTAAAACGCGGTTAACTTCCTGTTCATATCTGTCTTGAATTTTTTCTAGAGCCTTAATCATTTCACTCTTGAACATAACAGACATCCCTCCTCGATACGAAATACCGCAATTGAGGTATCAATAAATTCATTATCAAGTCAAGAAGATTGTAGAGAGGATGTAACACGAAAGAGGTAATAAGATTAAACGATTAGTTTTAATTTGAAGGGTGATTCATTCTTTAATTTTCTTCGCCTCGGTTCCGATATGCGTAACACACAGCACCGCGCTATCGCATAAGCTCACCCGCTGACGTAGGAGGTCTGGCGAGGTGCCATGATAGGCTTGCTCATTAAAATTTTCCCGGAATATGACCTGACATACTGACTGCTCACCTCCAGGCTTTATGTGTTAACAATGACCACGCATTTCTATAACTGATATTGTGTTTTGCCTCCTTGGGCAGGTCGCGCAATATCAGCCGAATGTTGCCGATTCTTTTTTTCAGATAGCCAACCGATTGCCTGTTTAAGGGACCATAATCAAAACCTGTTACAAAGCGGTTACTGAATCGCGTTAATATTGCCTTGTATTCCGGCTTTAGCGTGTCTCGCTGACCACCCTGGGTACCATCTTTCCATATCACTGTATCAAGCACACGGTGACCTTCACATGTGTAGAAACGTCCAGGTTCTCCGGTTGATAAATCGAAGTAGAGATTCGGATATGCTACTAGCAGGCGTTTCACAAGTTTTGGCCTAAAACGTCCTTGTTTTCTCGGATATCGAATCTGGCCAAAATGGCTGACAATCAACTTCACCTCCGGATACGCCTGTAGCATTTCTTCCAGTGCCTCAAGGGGGGCGTCCTCGGGCTCAAGGTGGATCGAAAATGGCACGCCGGTATCGGATGAGAGCTTGAAAATACGATGGCCGTTGGACCCGTTTAGGGGAATGTCAATATCCCGATGGGTTTTACCGGCCTTGCACTGAGCACTGGACCTGTAGTGACGAAACTCTATTTGTCCGATGAAGGCGTAATCGCCCCCACGCACCTGCTGCTCAAGCTGATCTATGAAATCCCAGGGATTGCCACCCTTTTGATTCCACCAGTTTTTGTTACCCCCCTTGTTGGTGGTCAAAATGAATCGATCAGGATCAGAATTCACCAAGCGGTGAATAAAGTAATCCCAGCGGTGACCTCTGTTGCCTGGCCCCGTCGACTCCCAATAGCCGGCAAATGAAATGAGTGCCACGCCCTTTTTATCCATTACCTCTTTGGTCCAACGTATAACTGACTCACTGTTTTGCCTTGGCAAAAAAGACAGCAGATCAATCAGTGGAATTACCCCCTTGTCTAAAAAGGACCGGATACGTCCTCGCCATTTATTCTCGATTTCCGCTTTGGAGTATTTAAGTTGGATTTGTTCTTCTGCCGGTGTCTCGGAAGGCAGCACAGATGTGAAGAGTATCAATAAAGCTATGGATACCAGCTTTATTCTGTTAATCATATTTTTCTGCACTCCCCTTGCAGGTTTCTTTCAATGGCGAGCGCAGCGGGCCGAAGGATAAAGTCTTGAGGAAGCCGGAAACCTCGGTGGAGCCAGGCTGTGCCGCGTCGAAGCTTTAGCGAAGACGAGTCAGCTTCGCTTAATTGAATAGCTAAGGGATTAGAGCATCAGCTGACATGACGCTCTAATCCCCTTAACTGTTAGGCGTGTTGTTGGTAGGCTGAGAGTAAAAACTTTACGGCGTTCTCTTCCTGCTTCTAGATTAACTTTTTCCTATTCTGAACATCTTGGTGCCACAGGTTGGACATATGCCTTTCGTTGCCGGTTTGCCGTTTTTCATCGTTATTTTCTTGGCGTCCTTCATTTCTCTTTTTGATCTGCATTTCACACAATAAGCTTGCATGTATTCATCTCCTCTTGTTTTTGTACTGCTAAACCATTTGTCCAGCAGAAGTTAATAAATTGTAATGAGGGATCAGTTCCTGAAAAGGGCATCTCTGCGCCATTAATTAAAACGACCCGTTCCCATGATTTTGCCGATTATCCAAAAGCACAACTGACCCCGCCTTGACCTAATTAAAGACGACATTTTTTACTAATATTATGACTTAAAATTGGCGCAATGTCAAAAATTTTGAGTGTGAAAGAAAATAAGGGACGTGAAAGAAGTTAGGGGACGGTCATGTTTTTATGCGATTTATTCACTCAGGCTCAGCTTCATATCAAAGGCCAATTTTTCCCCGCGCATTACCGCACGGCTGACCGCAGGTTGGCCCACCTTGAGAAGCTGTGCAATAGTCGTTGCACTCATCCCCAACTCCTTGACCGCCCAATAACAAAGCACACTTCGGGCCTTCACCCGATGCAATTGCTTGCTGGGGCTTATAATCTGCTGTTTTGTTAAAGAAAACATATCCGCCACCCGCTCCAAGACCTTTTCAAAATCATAGCCTTGCGCTTGCAATCCATAGCGGCGCTCGAGACGCTCGTTTTGCTCTCTTAGTACCTGCTGTACAAAATCACTTTCCCCCAAAATGCGTTCATCTCCCTTCAGATGTACCCCTAATTTGTCAAACGCCTTAACGGCTTTCCAACCGCCAGCACTTCGGATTAAACCGCCTCCGATCAACTCAGGTCGACGACCTTGGTCAATGCCGTCTTGCACATAGCCGCAATAATGTTTGCGTGCCGATGACATTTTTTTGCCAAATAATCCCAGCACTTTATTCACATCCTGCCAATCGTATTTCACTTTGCCCATCAGTACGCTGTGGCCACTGTAACCATAACGTTCCAGAGCTTTCACAGAGTTGACCAACTTTGCGCGCAAAGGATTTAAATGAATATACCGGACCAACTCCAAAAAATAGATGTCTTCCTGACACAAGATCGATTTGTACCGATTTTGAAACAAGTGACCGTGGCGACGGTGACGGCGGTTGAAACTCACAGCGTAGCCGGTTAGCAGCTTACGCATTACTGTGGCGATCGGTGCATTACCCGTTCGAAGTAACAGATGAAAGTGGTTGGGAATCAGCGCCCAAGCAAAGCAGGGTGTCTGGGTTTGCGTCAACACATTGCCCAAACGCTGCACGAAATCATCACGATCCGTATCGGTACGGAAAATGTTACGCTTTTCAATCCCGCGACAAATAATGTGTTGCAGCGCACCGGGCGCATCAATACGCGCTTTTCTTGGCATTTTTTGAATATAGCATAAATTCGGTTAATATAAAAGCATAATTACATGACCGTCCCCT
>Ga0209536_100003281_pt1 | contig 26051 bp, 18 predicted proteins | sample DeeMarSeWOR28_12_FD_187461 | JGI IMG/M metagenome (GOLD analysis project Ga0209536, IMG submission 187461) | Marine sediment microbial communities from White Oak River estuary, North Carolina - WOR-2-8_12 (SPAdes) (version 2) | ecosystem: Environmental > Aquatic > Marine > Intertidal zone >...
TCTTTTAAATCACCACCTTGTGCTCCAACTCCCGGAACAAGAAATGGCAAATCGGGTAGAGCATTTCTTAATATTTTCAAGCCGTCCATATCTTTAGCACCGACAACCAGTCCACAGTTATTATTTCCATTCCATTTTGCAACCTTTTTACCCACATTGAGATATAAAGGATCAACACCAACCTGCAGATACTGAAAATCACGGACGCCGTCATTTGAAGTCAAAGCGAGAATAAAAGCGCCTTTTTGTGGATTACTAATAAAGGGCTTAATACTGTCTTCGCCCATATATGGGAAAAGGGTGACTGCATCACTACCATATTGTTCAAAATAGGCGTGAGCATACTTTTCTGCCGTGTGAGGAACATCACCTCTTTTTCCATCAAGGATTAATAAGGTATCTTTTGATATCAGTGTCTTAAGATCATAAAGTGCCTCAAGACCATTCTGTCCTTCAGCCTCATAGAATGCTAAGTTAGCTTTATAGGCCACGGCTAAATCATAAGTCGTTTCAACAATTTGCCGGTTAAATAACATAATGGGATTCTTCTCATACTTGAGGTGTGATGGAATTTTTTCCATTACAGGATCTAAACCTATACAGAGAAACGAACTTTTATTTGAGATCAACATATTCAGTCGCTCATTAAAAGAGAGTTGAACTTTCATTGATGATTCCCCCTATCAAGATGATAACTGATGATTGATGTACAGGAAAGATCACTGGATACATTGACTGTTGTTCTTGCCATATCCAGGAATCTTTCCACTCCCAGAATAAGAGCGATCCCTTCCAATGGAATACCGATGCTTTGTAATACCAGTGTTAACATAATTATTCCTACTTGTGGCGCTCCCGCAGTGCCAATCGAGGCAAGTGTGGCGGTAAAAATAATAGTTAATTGATCAAATAAAGTCAAATCTATACCATAGACATTGGCAATGAAGATTGCAGAAACTCCCTGAAATATGGCCGTACCATCCATGTTAATAGTGGCACCCAATGGAAGAACAAAACTGGCCACCTCGGATCTGGCATTTAAATTTTTTTCAGCGCATTCGATGCTAACCGGGATTGTAGCTGAGCTCGAACTGGTCGAGAATGCAACCAAAAGTGCGGGATAAATACCACGCCAGAATCCGGATATTTTAAGATTCGTAAATATTTTTATCACCGCACTATTAAAGAAAAAAACATGAATCACCAATGCCAGGAGTGTTGTTGCAAAATATGAGAGAAGTGTGAAAATGATCGTTGTTCCATACAGTCCGATAACCGAAGCTACGAGAGCAAAGACACCATAAGGTGCCAATTTCATAATCATCTCAACAATACGAATAGTAATATCTGTTACACCATCAAAAAATGTGAGCAGTACATCTTTTTTGTCTTCTGATAAGTAGGTTAATGCAACACCACATATCAAGGCAAAAAAAATGATCTGCAACATCTTAGCATCTGCCATTGACTGAGCCGGATTTTCAGGTATAATATTGAGCAATAATTCAACTGTCGTCGGCCGGTTAATGGCCTTTGAAACTTTTTCTCCTGCTTCTTGCTCATAGTCCTGCCTGAGCTGGTTTTGTACCTCAATGGGAATTTCACTGCCTGGTTTGATTGTATTTGCAATGATCAAACCCAGTGTAATTGCCAGTGCCGTCGACACAAGATAAAATACAAATGTGCGTACCCCTATATTCCCAAGCTTTTTTATATTATTCATACTGGCCGTGCCGACCAGCAATGATGCAAAAACGAGTGGAATAACAATCATTTTAATCAGCTTAATAAAAGCTTGTCCTACAGGTTGGAAGATTTGTATTTGCTCGCCAAAGACTAATCCACTGATAATCCCAATTGCCAATCCCATAAAAATTTTATTATAGATTTTGAAATTAATATAATTGAAAAGGACATATAAGGTCCCGAATATGAGTGAAAAGGAGATAATTTTTAAGATGATATTATTGGGATTCTGAGACAGAACCAAAAGAAAAAACGTTGTAAGAATGAGCGATAGAACAAGAATGATCGATCTTCTCACGAGTGACAGTGATTGATAACTGATCATCATATGTTTTAAGAATATTCCTCAACACTTTTGATTTTTAGATCTTTTACCTGCTTCGTCATCAATGACTTTACAAATCTTTTAGCAAGTTGGGGATTTGTCAACAAAGGAACATTATGGTCAACGGCAGCCCTTCTTATCAGATAACCGTTTGTTAGTTCAGTCTTTTCTGTATTTTTAGGAATATTTATAACCAGGTCAATTTCACCCGTGGAAATATAGGTCGATGTATTCGGTTCCTTTTTTTCCAGCGGCCAGTATAAAACCTGAGCTTTCATGCCATGCTCTTCCAAAAATCTCGCGGTTCCTCCTGTCGCATAAAACTTAAAACCCAAATCGTAGAGCATTTTGGCCTCCTGAAGAAAATCGAGTTTGTCTTCCAGAGATCCCGTCGACAAGAGGATTGTTTTATCGGGAATTCTAAAACCAATCGAAATAAGGCTTTTTAAGAACGCTTCTTCAAAGTCTTCACCAATACAACCTACCTCACCGGTTGAAGACATTTCTACTCCAATCACAGGATCTGATCCTTTCAATCTTGTAAATGAAAATTGGGGAGATTTGACGCCCACATAATCCAGATCAAAAGATGACAATTGGGATTTGCTGATCTTTTTATTCATTATGATCTGGGTAGCAATGTCAATAAAATTGTTTTTTGTAACTTTAGATATAAAGGGAAAACTCCTTGAGGCACGTAGATTGCACTCAATAACTTTAATCTCGTTGTCTTTGGCAATAAATTGAATGTTATATGGTCCCGAAATTTGCAGAACTTTAGCGATTTCCCGGGCAATAGATTTTACCCGTCGCATCGTCTCGATGTAGGTTCTTTGTGGAGGAAAAACCATTGTTGCGTCACCTGAATGGACACCGGCATTTTCGACATGTTCTGTAATTGCATAGCAGACCACTTCTCCTTTATCCGCGACAGCATCTATTTCCAGTTCCCTGGCACCGGTTATAAACTTACTAATCACCACCGGATGTTCTTTATTTACCTCCGTAGCCTCCTGCAAAAAGGCATGAAGTTGATCTGCTGAACGAACGACATTCATTGCCGCCCCGCTTAAAACATAACTCGGTCGAATCAATACCGGATACTCAACTTTTTCAGCAAATATATTGGCTTCTTCAATGTCTGTAAATTCACGCCACTCCGGTTGGTCTATTTTTAAGCGATCTAATATTTTTGAAAATTTATACCTGTTTTCTGCATTATCAATCTGCTTCGGCGAGGTTCCAAGTATTTTCACTTTATGATCATGAAGTTTAACAGCAAGGTTATTTGCAACCTGTCCACCCATGGAAATGATCATTCCACGAGGATTTTCTTTTTCATAAATATCCATGACCCTTTCAAAACTAAGTTCTTCGAAATAGAGCTTATCACAAATATCATAATCAGTGCTTACCGTTTCCGGATTGCAGTTTATCATGATTGTTGTATATTCAAGCCGGTTCAGCGTCATCACAGAATTAACACAACACCAATCAAATTCTACTGAAGAACCAATCCGATAGGGACCGCTGCCGAGGACAATAATCTGATCTGTCAATTTTTTAGTGAGATCATCTTCACTGGCATGATATGATAGATAGAGATAATTCGTCATTGCCGGATATTCTGCTGCAAGTGTGTCAATCTGTTTCACATAAGGTTGAATTTTGTATTTTTTTCTCAGTTTGCGAACTTTCAGCTCATCACTTTTAACGAATTGGGCAATTTGTCTATCAGAAAATCCTGCCTTTTTTGCTTTTAATAATAAATCAGAATCTAAAGATTTCAGCGACTTCTTTTTTAGCTTTTTAACAAAATCTACAATATTTTTAAGTTTATTCAGAAACCAATAATCAATTTTCGAGAGATTATGTATTTCTTCCAGGGCATAGCCATCAGCAATAGCTCTGGTAATTGCAAATACTCTCTTGTCATTAGGAATTTTGATGGATTTCTCAAGATCTGCAAAAATCATGTGGTCAGCGGTGATTCCATCAAGGCCAATGTCCAACATCCTCACCGCTTTTTGAAAAGCCTCTTCAAAATTCCGGCCAATAGACATTACCTCACCGACGGATTTCATCTCAGAGCCCAGATCATCTATTACTTGAGTGAATTTTTGAAGATCCCATCTTGGAATCTTGACAATAACATAGTCCAGTGCCGGCTCAAAACAGGCTGAGGTAACCTGTGTGATAATATTCGGAATTTCATTCAGGGCATAACCGAGAGCTAATTTAGTTGCGATAAACGCCAAAGGATAACCACTGGCTTTTGATGCCAAGGCAGAACTACGACTCAGCCGGGCATTTACTTCAATAATCCGATAGTCATCAGAATGGGGATCCAGAGCATATTGAATATTGCATTCACCTATGATTTCTAAGTGTCTTATGAGATTAATTCCGATAGAACGAAGCATAAAGTTTTCACTGGCAGTTAGTGTTTGAACCGGAGCGACAACTATACTATCGCCTGTATGCACACCCATCGGATCAAGATTTTCCATTGAACAAATAGTTATACAATTATCATGATAATCACGTACGATTTCATATTCTACTTCTTTCCAACCATATAGTGATTCTTCAATTAATATCTGATTTGTAAATGAAAAAGCACGCTTACATTTTTCTTCCAGTTCTTTTTTGCTGGAGACAATCCCTGATCCCAAACCTCCTAAGGCATAAGCAATTCGCATCATTAACGGATAACCGATTTCCTCTGCAGCGGCAAGCGCTTCATCCAAGGATGTTGCGATTTTACTTGTAGGAACTTTGAATCCCGCTTCTTTTGTTTTGAGAGTAAAACGATCCCGATCTTCGGTATCGATAATCGAATCCACCTGTGTCCCAAGTACCTTCACATCATATTTTTTAAGTACACCATTTTTAAATAATTCGACACCAACATTTAAGGCAGTTTGCCCACCAAAACCTAAAAGAATACCATCAGGTTTTTCCTTTTTAATGACGTCTTCGACAAAATAGGGTGTAACTGGCAACAAATAGACTTTATCCGCAAAATTTTCCGAAGTCTGAATGGTGGCAATATTTGGATTAATCAATACAGTTGAAATATCATCCTCTTTAAGAGCTTTGATGGCCTGACTACCAGAGTAATCAAATTCACCAGCCTGCCCTATCTGCAAAGCCCCCGATCCGAGGATTAAAACCTTTTTAGGATGGATTTTTCTGATCATGACATCGCCCTCACAAACATATCAAACAAAAACTCCGTATCATCTGGACCCGGGGAAGCTTCCGGATGAAATTGAGCACCGAAAAACGGTTTGGAAATGTGTAAAAGTCCTTCATTCGTTCCGTCATTATCGTTATAAAACCACTCACGCCAGTCTTGCGGTAATGATTTCGAATCAATCGCATAGCCATGATTTTGTGAGGTGATATAGCATCGTTTGGTTCCCATTTCAGAGCAGGGTTGGTTTTGACCGCGATGTCCATATTTAAGTTTATAAGTTTTCGCACCGGCTGCTAAACCAAGTAATTGAGAACCAAGGCAGATCCCTAAAATCGGACGGTTTATACGCATTGCTTTTTTTATATGTTCAACTGTTTCCGGACACATTGTCGGATCACCAGGTCCGTTAGAAACGATGATCCCATCTGCCTCTAATCCACTGAAATCATAGTCCCACGGGAGTCGTATGACAGATACATCTCTTCGTAAAAAAGACTGAATAATATTATTTTTAACACCGCAATCTATAATCAGCACTTTTTTCTTCCCTTTGGGATACTCCACCGGTTCAGTTACACTAACTTCTGCCACGAGATTTCTTTTATTTGGATCTTCAAATCCCGGATCTGGTTTTTTCTCGATAATAAGTTTACCCAAAAGTGTTCCCTGTGAACGCAATTTTTTCGTCAGTGCACGTGTATCAATATCACATAAGGCTGGAATTTTTTGTTCTTTAAGCCAGTCAGCAAGTGATCTGACTGCACTCCAATGAAAATATTTTTTTTCATACTCAGTTACAATTAATGCCGATGCCTGGATTTTTTCCGATTCAAAATTTTTATATAGCCCGTTTTCCTTTTCTTTCCCGGGAACACCGTAGTTGCCAATCAATGGGTAAGTAAGAGTTAAAAGTTGTCCTCTGTAGGAGGGATCTGTCAGTGTCTCCGGATATCCGACCATACCTGTATTAAATACCACCTCTCCATTGGCACCTTTATCGGCACCAAATGAAAATCCCTTATAAGTTGTACCATCCTCAAGAACTAATTTGGCCTTTTTCATCCTGGGGTATTCCTCTAATAAGATATGTGGGTCAATTGCTGAGGTTTGCTAAAATTAGAATAAAAAGGTCATAAAATCAAAGTCATTATTCGATCAACATTTTTACCACTGATGGCACTGAGTAAAATTAGAATATTTTTCTGTAACGCGGATGTTTTTACAATTACCTATTTAGTTTTTATCTTTTTGAATTTGAAAATATTTAAATTAAACAAAACAAATTGTTTACATTAATAATTATTCTTAAATATATTTTTTTATAAGCTTTATGAAAGATTAATAAATGTATTTTGGAGGGGATTGATGAGAGCTTTCTTTTTATTGACTTTAATATTTTTATTAATCTATCCTATAAGTGCTCAAGACCTGAATAATAGATATCAAAAGCTATCTGTTCAAATTGTCAAAACCGCTTTAGCTGATCAAAAAGGATATCAACTGTTGAGAGATTTATGTGCTATCGGCCCAAGATTAAGCGGATATCCTACTTCTTACCAGGCCGTTGACTGGTGTGCCACCCAGTTGGATTCTCTGGGATGTGATCGAATCTGGCTCCATTCTGTTATGATTCCCCGCTGGATCAGAGGGCAAGCAGAGGAGGCTTTTTTGACCAGCACACGTCATCATAATCCGGAAAAACTGGAGATTGCCGCACTCGGTGGAAGTATCGGGACACCGGAAAATGGTATTTCCGCCGAGGTGCTTGAAGTTCACACATTCGAAGAGCTTCAGGAGAAAGCCGAACAGGCACGTGGTAAGATTATCTTTTTTAATCGTCCCTTTGACCAAACAGTTTTGTACTCTTTTGCCGGATATGGCGGAGCGGTTAATCAGCGAACACAGGGCGCGGTTGAGGCTGCCAAAGTAGGTGCTCTTGCTTCCATAGTGCGCTCCGTCACTTCATTTGACGACAATGTACCTCACACTGGTGTCATGTATTATAAGGAAGGAATAACCAAGATACCAGCTGCTGCTATTGGTGTACAGGATGCGAATAAGCTGAGTGATGCTTTACGAGATGATCCGAGATTGAAGGTAACTCTAAAATTATCGTGTGAGAATCTCCCGGAAGAGGAATCATATAATGTCATTGGGGAAATTAAAGGAACTAAATATCCTCAAGAAGTGATCGTCGTCGCTGCCCACCTTGATGCCTGGGACAAAGGTGATGGGGCACACGATGACGGAGCAGGATGCGCTCAATCCATGGAAGTCTTGTATTTGCTAAGCAAACTTGGCCTTAAACCGAGCAGAACTATCCGATGTGTCTTGTTTATGGATGAAGAACAACAACAAACAGGAGCGAAAGCCTACGGTTATTATGCATCGTACGCTCCGGAAAAACATCTCGCCGCCATTGAATCAGACCGGGGAGGCTTTACTCCCCGTGGTTTTAATGTCACTGCTGATTCTGTAATCATTGATAGGATGCAAGATTGGTTACCTTACCTCAAAAATGCTTCAATTGACTGGATCAGAAGAGGCGGAAGCGGTCCTGATATTGCGCGAATAAAAAATGCCACTGCCCTGATCGGATACGTACCCGACGGGCAACGATATTTTGATTATCACCATTCTGCAAATGATGTTGTCGAGGCTGTGCATCCTCGTGAACTGGAACTCGGATCGGCTGCGATGACGATTTTGACGTATTTGATTAGTGAGGAAGGTTTAGAGCTAGACATAAGACGCTAGACGGGGGGAGAAGAGCTTATATTATAACATCGAACTGTTCTGAGAAACCTGATTTCCCGTCTTACTTCTAGCGTCTCGCATTTCATAAAAATGAGTTGTCATTTTATTTTTTGTTTTTTCCTCCGAGTATATCAATAGTCCAGTTCATTTAATGGAGTATCGCCAATTATGGCAAAATCGATCGATCTCATCCAACTTTATTATGAAATTGCCATGTCCATTGGGCTTACTTTGGATATGAATAAAATGCTCAAAGTAGCCCTAACCTCCTATATGAAAAATCTCAGTTGTACGTCCAGCGCGATATTGCATCTTAAAGAACGATCTACTGATACTTTTGTTTTTCGCAGGATATATGCAACCCCCAAGAAAATCCAGGAGAATGGCGTTTATCTTAAAATCCTCGATCTCCTCTCACCGACATTTAATGAGAATCAGCTGAACAGTTTTAAAAAGAAATTACCATTAATCGGCAGCGGTCACGAAAATGAGAGCTACCACCTGCTCGATCTTCCCGGATTTGGTATGCTTCTGCTTATAAGACCAGAAGGAGAACTGAGCACTCAAATCATCAAATCTATTAGTCCTTTAAATGCAAAACTGGCGGTCGCCTGTAATGCTTGTTTGCAAAACCGTGAACTAAAAAAGGCACATAAACAAGCTGTAGATATCAACCGGGAATTAAGACAAAAAACCCTGGAACTTGAAAAATCACAAAATGCTCTCAGTGAAAGTGAAAAAAAATTCCGCACAATTTTTGAAAATGTACAAGATGTGTTTTACCAGACTGATCTACAGGGCAATATTTTAGAGGTCAGTCCTTCAATTTCACGATATACTGAGAATCATCGTGGTAATTTGGTGGGTAAACCCGTGACAACAATCTATCATGATCCGATGGACCATTCTCGATTATTACAGGCATTAAAAGAAAAAAAGGAAATCCAAGATTTTAATCTGCAATTAAAGGATAAACTCGGAAAACAAGTATTCACTTCAGTCAATGCGCATCTGGTTTTTGATAAATATGGAAATCCTGTTGCAATTGAAGGATCGATGAGAGATGTGACTGTCAGAAAACATGCAGAAGAGGCATTGAGGGAGAGTGATCGTCTTAAGAGTGATTTTGTTTCAAGTGTTTCCCATGAATTACGAACTCCCCTTGCATCTATACTGGGATTTTCAAGCACTATTCTCCGTGATAAAAAAATGACAGCAGAGGTCAAAGATGAATTTATTAATATAATTTATCAAGAGAGTCAGCGCCTATCAAAACTTATTGAAGATATTCTTAATATTTCCCGCATCGAATCAGGACGCGTTACCTACAGAATGCGTAAAATTGATTGTAGACCAATTATAACTGAAATACTCGAAGTCCATAAAATACAGGCTAAAGAGAAAAATATTGAAGTCTTTTATAAATTTTCCGACGAACGACATGATATCTCTGCTGATCCCGACGCCCTTAAACAGGTATTTTCAAACCTGTTTGGTAATGCGATTAAGTTCACTCCCGAAAACGGGCAGATTCGCGTTCGTTTATTTAAAACAGTTAATAAAGTCTCCCTTGAAATAAGTGATACAGGTATGGGAATTCCTGAAAAGGAGAAGGATAAAATTTTTGAGAAGTTTTATCGCGTATACAGACCGGGGCTGGAAACCAAAGGGACCGGTCTTGGATTGTCTATTGTAAAAGAAATACTCGATGCCCATAAAGCAGAAATCGAAATAGAGAGCGAAGAGAATAAGGGTACAACTTTCCGCGTAAACTTTTTATCAGAAAACATGGAATTTAAAAGTGAACAAGAAACAGACAATATTATTGGTTGAAGATGAGGAGAGTATGGTTACTCTCATTCGATACAATCTCGAACAGGCTGGTTATCACTTTGCATCGGTTAAAAATGGGAGACTTGCTCTTGAATTCTGTAGAAAAGAAAAGCCTGATCTTATCATCAGTGATATATCTATGCCAGAAATGGACGGATATGAACTGCGTGAGGAATTAATTAAAGATGAGAATTTCAGAGATATTCCTTTTATTTTTTTAACGGCGAAAACACAGACTGATGACAAATTCCGGGGAATAGAATTGGGCGTGAATCATTTTCTCATAAAACCGTTTGAACCGGAACTTTTACTTATGACAATATCAAATATTCTTAAAGGTTAAATTTATTCTTGAAAACCGTAGTAGTCTCTGAGATATATTTTAGAAGCTATTAAAATATCCTCTGAGTCCTCTATGGTTTCAAAAAAATGTCAGAATATCAAAGGATTTATAATGACCACTATAAATATCTTAATTGCCGATGATGAACCAAGTATTTTGAAACTTCATAGCCATATGATACAGGAGTTAGGATATAATCCAGTACTAGCTGCAGATGGTGAGGATGCTATTGAAAAATTAAGTTCTGAAATCAAGGCAGTGCTTCTTGATATAAAAATGCCGGAGAAAGATGGAATAGAAGTTTTGGAACAGGTTCATGCAACATACCCACAGATTCCGGTTATCATGGTATCAGCACTTCATGACCTTGAAATAGCGGTGAAAGCGATTAAATTAGGTGCTTATGATTATCTGACCAAACCACTTGATTTTGATCGTTTATCAACTGTCCTCCGTAATGCACTGGATCTTTCAAATCTTAAAGAAGAGGTAAATGAATTACACGGAAAACTTAGGCAAAGTGAGCTTTTTTCTGAAATTGTCGGTGAAAGTGAAAAAGTCAATGAAGTATTCGACTTAGTTCACAAAGTTTTGGAAACCGATATTAACGTAATGATCATTGGAGAGAGTGGTACAGGAAAAGAATTAATTGCCAATGCATTGCATCAGGGTAGTATACGTCGCCAGGGACCTTTTATTGCAGTGAATTGCTCTGCAATAACGACTGAGCTCGCAGAGAGTCTGCTCTTTGGACATAAAAAGGGATCGTTTACGGGAGCAACTGAAGACCGTGTCGGATATTTTGAGCAGGCAAATGAGGGTACAATTTTTCTGGATGAAATTGGTGATATGAATCTGGAAATTCAGGCAAAAGTATTAAGGATACTCGAAGAAAAAAAAGTGCGTCGCGTTGGAGAAAAAGAAGAACGGCAAATTGATTTCCGTGTAATTTCAGCAACAAATCGTGATCTGTCAAAAGCGGCCAGCGAAAATAAATTCCGTAGAGATCTCTACTACCGATTAGAAGAATATCCCATTTTTCTGCCTCCCTTACGTGATCGTAAAGAAGATTTACCTTTACTGGCCCAACATTTTTTAAATGAATTTTGTGAATCAAATAAATTAGCAGCCAAGCAGCTGAGCAAAAATGCGATTGAGACATTGATCCAATATTCATGGCCTGGTAATATAAGGGAATTGAAAAATGTCGTGCGAAGAACTGCGATCCGCTCAAACACGGATATAATTGAACAGGTTGATTTAATGAATTCGCAGGACCATTCCCAGACTCAAGAAACAGCGATAGAGCTAAAACAAGATAAAAAAGAAGGTACTTTTGAACCACTTGAAGAAATTGAAAAGCAGGCCATAGAAAAAGCATATTTTCATTCAGACCGAAATGCTGCAGAAGCTGCCAAATTGCTGGGTATCAGTCGAGCAACTATGTACAGAAAGTTGAAACAATTCGGTTATGAAACGTAATTTTGTTTCTTCACTAGAGACCTAGCATGCTACGTCTCTCCTAAAAATTTAAGTTTATTGTTTTAGTCCCGGTTTACAATATTCCTAATATGGTATTATTTAAGTACCGATAAAGATATAGCGTAATACAAAAATGAGCGCAAAAATCCACATCAACACTGGAACATCTCTGCTTTTCCCTGCAAACACTTTTAAAAGTACATAGCTGATAAATCCAAATGCAATTCCTTCTGTAATTCGAAATGAAAATGGAATGATAATGATAGTTATAAATGCAGGGATACTCTCAGAGAGGTCATCCCATGGTATTAATCGTACCCCTTTAATCATGTAGGTCCCAACCAAAATTAATATTGGCGCAATTGCTGGATAATGAAGAACACCCTCACTCACTTCTATACCGCCGCCAATCATTTTTATCAGTGGATAGAAAAATAGAGCGATAATAAACAATAGAGCTGTAAATATATTTGCCAGACCCGTTCTTGCTCCACTGGCAACACCGGCAGCACTCTCGACATAACTTGTCACAGTCGATGTTCCGCAAATGGCACCGACGACCGTTCCAATCGCGTCAGATAAAAGTGCCTTTTTTGCCCGTGGCAATTTGCCATTTTTGAGCAAATCTGCTTCACTGGCAACGCCGATCAATGTCCCAATCGTATCAAACAAATCGAGTATCAAAAATGTGAAGACAATAAGTATCAAATCGAGTTGGAGGGCGCCGAGAATATCTAATTTAAAAAGGGTAGGTTCGAGAGAAGGCGGCAAACTGATTATCCCGGAATACGGAATTTGACCGATAAATACTCCAATAATTGTTGTAAATATAATTCCGATCAGCATCGCACCGCGAATTTTCTTAACTAACAACACAGACGTCACCACCAATCCTAACAGGGCCAATTGGGTAGTTGGTTCTGAGAAGTCTCCTAAGGATACGAGTAGGACTGGATCATCAACGACAAGTCCAGCCCACTCCATTCCGACTAACGTAATCATTAAACCTATTCCAACAGCTATCGCATATTTGAGAGAATCGGGAATGGCATTAATAATTTTTTCCCTTATCCCAAAAAAGGACAAAAGTATAAAAATTGCACCGGCAATAAATACAACCCCCAGTGTGGTCTGCCAGCTAACACCTAATGTTAAAACAACAGTGTATGCAAAGAAGAAATTTTGTCCCATACCGGGAGCAAGAGCGATAGGATATCTGGCATACAATCCCATGACCAGTATAGCGATAGAACTTGATATACAGGTTGCCACCATGACCGCTCCAAAATCCATTCCAGCGGCTGACAATACAGTCGGTTGCACAAACAGAATATAGGCCATCGTTAAAAAGGTAGTACTACCCCCTATAAACTCCTGCCTAGTATCCGTTTGATGTTTCTTTAACTCAAAATACTTTTCAAGCATGTTATAAACCATACGATTTTTATAAAAAATTTTCTCGCAGCGGCGCAGTGGACTTAATCTCTCGCGCCGGCGTAACGACGCGAGAGGTAAATTTTGGACAAAAAAAAACCCTTCTCGTAAGAAAAGGGTAAGGAAATATTTATTTTTTTATCGCCCTATTTAAAAAGTTCTTTTATAGCACCCCAGGTTCGGTAGATACCGGAAATATTAGGATGCACAATAAGCGATTGAGTCTCCTCAATAACTGAATTATCTGTTCTTACTGCTCTTATTTTATAGAAAAATGTCTGACTATCTTTAAATAAAACATTATCATCAGTAAACGAATAATTGTATCCCGCCTTTTCAGCAATTAGAGAACCAATTTCGATAAAGTTCTGGTCATCGGTGCTTCGTAAAATAATAAATTTGGCTACACCCGATTCCGATTTAGTCACCCATTCAATAACTACATTATTGTTAGAAGGATTAGCACTGTACTCAAGAAATACAAAATTAGCAAATGCTAATGACGCTACTAAAAACACACTAACCAGTATCGTGATTGTATTTTTCATAGGAATAATTTTAAAGACATTTAGTTACGGTAATTTAAAGTTTTTACAATGTAAAGCAAGTAATTTTTTACTTTGTTGATAATTATCACAATATGAATATAATCTTAGAAGGAAAGTAGAGACGGCCCTCCGGGCCGTCTCTACTTTCCTTCATTTATTTCTCATCTAATAATAATTTTATCAGTTCGCGCATTTCGATCTCAAAATCCTCTGGATTATTAAATCCCTTTTGTTTTCTCTGAATGAGACCATTCTTGTCTAATACATATAATCGGGGTAAAGTTAACGCATCAAATCGCTCAGCAGTTTTTTTATATCTGTCCAGTAAAACCGGGATTTCAACTCCGGCGGAATTTACATAGTTCAACACATCAGCTTTTTCTTCACCGACATCGATCAAAAAAAATTTGACCGGCTGATCTTTGAATTCTTCCTGCAGTTTTGTCAAATGCGGAATTTCAGCTTTGCACGGTTCACACCAGGTTGCAAAGAAGCTCAGCACAACGACATGCTTGGTTTTATTTATCCATGGTTTTCTTAATTCTTTGCCACAAAAATCGCGAAGCGAAACATACTCCTGATCAAGCGATGGCAGCGAGAATGTTGGAGCTTCACAGTCAATACAGAGTGGGTCACTCATCTCCTGTGCAGTCAATGCGCCGTGAAAAAGTAGAAAAGTGATAATTAAAACAGATCGAACCAAAGCACCTCCAAAATTTATTTTAATCCCGATATCATTATATCTTCGATTCAATTTCTTAAATTTTATTTTCAGCACCTGAATGAATAAGCAATTCGATGACATCAACAAAAGTAGGGGTACGATAGATCACGCCGCTACTTAATGATATAAGATACTATATGTGACAATAAAAATCACCACCTAATCAAGATTTTTAAAAAAATCTAAAAATAGTTATCATAAAATATCTTTTACCCGTCTATTATACTTCATCCTTTTTGCTTGACTTTTCTCAACTTTTTAGTTAGTATCTCTCTAAGTTTTGCCTTACCATCATTTTATATTCCAATGATTAAATGGTTGACTCATCACTAATAATATTTAAGAGTAGACTTACAGGGAGAATAGTGTCTGTTTTCATATTCTCAGTGATCTCAGTGGTTTATTCAACAATCGTGTAAACTTGGAGGAGGAACTATGAAAGTGAAAGTATTTTCAATTTTTCTCATTTTTCTAATGGTCGGATGGGCAGGTGCCGGTGGATTTGAATTATACGAGTTTGGAGCTGCATCTTCTGCTATGTCTGGGGCAACTGTTGCCCGTGCCTGGGATGCCTCAACTGTTTTCTACAATCCTTCAGGAATAGCTTTTCTTGAGGACGGTGCTCATTTTTATGGTGGTGTCACGTTAATTTCAGCAACAAACAAATGGACAGGAGCTGATCCGATATTTAGTGATGAACAACATACATCAGTCGATAACATCCATCATCCGATCGGTGTCTATTTTACCTACCAATTCAATGAAAGTATTTATGCAGGTATTGGTGTTACCAATCCCTTTGGTTTGGGATTGGAATGGGAAGAAGACTTTCCGGGAAGAAGTATTTCTTACAACACAGATTTAAAATCTTTTTATGTATCACCTGTATTAGCCTATAAAATTATGGATGAACTCAGCATCAGTGCAGGCCTGGATATTGTCTTTGGCGAAATAACCCTTCAACGGTATGTAAGGCTGTTCGACAGCGAAGGTTCACCTGGTTTTGAAGCGGCGAAATCTACCATAGAGGGTTCGTCGAATATGGCATATGGATTTACAGCAAGTATTCAATACAAGACAGATAATCTTGGATTGGGATTTTTATATCGACATTCCGTTGAAAATAAACTGGAAAATGCCGATGCAAAGTTTACCGCTCTTGATACCTATGCCCGACCTGTTGCCGAAACAAATTTAGTCGATCAAAAAGTCAATAGTGCGATCACATTTCCGAATTTCTTTTCTGTAGGCGTTTATTATAAATTCCTCGAGAACTTTGGAGCTGAGGTTGATTTCATGTGGTATAATTGGAGTGTATTCGATGAATTGATTTTAGATTTTGAAGAACTGCCATCAGTTGTTATTCCTGAAGAATATGAAAATTCTATTCAATTCCGATTAGGTCTTCACTACGATTTTGCTCTTGACTGGCAATTACGTGCCGGCTATATCTACGATCAAACACCGCAACCGATACAATCGGTTTCTCCGCTTCTACCGGATAATGACCGTCACGATTTCTCGATCGGACTCGGCTATACATTGAACAAATGGCAGTTTGATGCAGGCTATATGCTGGTTGATTTCGGTGAGCGCTCGACCGTTGAAAATGGTGAAGGAAAAAATCATGATGGATTTGATGGAACATATGCATCCATTGCTCACTTATTATTTATCAGTGTTGGCTTTCATTTCGAATAACCTCGTTTAGATTAAATATCAGGAGAATAATAATGAAAAAAATATTCATATTTATACTTATTTTAAGCATAACATTCTTCTTCGCCTGTAAACCTGATCAACCATCAGCCCCGCAGTTAAATGTCACTCTACAGGAACTGGCTTTAAGTAAGATTGTGATGGTGGGTAATAGCCTGACCGCCGGATATCAATCATCAGGGATGATGGAAGATTTTCAATTAAACAGCTATCCTTATCAGCTTTTTCAACAGGTAGCCAGTTTAACCGGTGCAACTGAATTCGAACAACCACTTGTTTCAGAACCTGGTATCGGCCTACCGGCAGGTGATGGTATTATATTGACACCTTTATATCTCGATAGTGAAGGGAATCTTACCAGTGATACCCTCACGGTCAGTCCCTTACTCTTACTGAAAAACGCATTACTATCGAGACCTTATGACAATCTTGGAGTACCGGGTGCAGATCTAAATGATTTATTGAACACCTATGGCGGAGTCCCAACAAATCCCTGGTTTGATATGATATTACGTAATCCGAATTTTGGCAATACCACCCAGCTCAAGCAGGTAGCGATGTTGCAGCCAACAATGGTGCTTTTATGGGCAGGTAGTAATGATGTCCTCGGTGCAGCACTGGATGGCGGAGATTTGGATCAGATCACCTCTCAGGCAGATTTTCAGAGTAGAATGCAGCAAATTCTTACCCAACTAAGAAATGATTTGGGAGCCAAACCAATTATCATGGCGAATATTCCTTATGTCACTGATATTCCGTATATCAACACAGTAGATCATATATTTGTCGGGCAAGGTAATACACCCGTTCTATTCGACAATAATCTTCAGGTAATTAGTTTTCCTGGTGTTCCGGGCGATGGATATCTGCCTTTGCTCACTGTAGAGTCGAATGTTGAGCATATAACCTTGGAAGGTCTATTAGCCTATCAACAAGGATTGGGAGTGCCGGATTCAGCTTATATGGTTGACAATTTAGGATTACAGTCGGCGCAGGCGTCCCAATTACAAAGCGGGATGATACTAGCTGGTCTTATTCCTACCGGCTTACCTTTGGGAGAAACCATGACGTTGACTTCCACAGAATCATCAACAATAAAAGATGCGGTGGATGGATTTAACACGACGATTAATGCGCTTGCTACTACTTTTCAGGTACCTGTTGTAGATGCCAACGCAGCCCTAACTGAACTGAATGAGAATGGCATCGATGGAGCTTCCGGTCGATTTGTTTTGGTTGCTCCTACAAATACGGCCTTTAGTCTCGATGGTGTTCATGCGAATAATGCAGGCAATGCAATCGTAGCCAATGAATTTATTAAAGTGATCAATGCCATTCTACAACTGGATACACCGATTCCGGAAGTTAATGTCAGTACAAAACTCGGTCAATATGTTCCCGGAATGGCAAAAGCGACCCTCGGGAAATCGATCTTGAACGTAAAAAAGATATTTAGCAAAAAAGAAGTTTTCTAGATTAATCGTTGGGAGGGGAAGCGTCATGGACTGGTTTTATACCGATCCATGACGCTTTTTTATTACCACAGAGGGTACAGAGAGCACAAAGTAAATACCAATTTTAATCTCTGTGAACTTTGTGCCCTTTGTGGTTAATTCAATTTTCAAACAATACAAATTTTCCCAAGAAAGGCAGAATTTGAGGCACCGGTTACTCGCGGTAAATTGGTGTGATTACCGCGAACCAATTCATTAGCCAGAACGGCAAAACAGATCGCCTCCTTAAAATCATCATCCACACCAATTTCACTAAATCTCTTTATCTCACTATTCTGAAAATATTCAGATAAAGATTGCATCAAAAATTTATTATGGCTCCCCCCACCTCCAACATATATAGCATCAATGCTACTTTGGATAAATTGATCCGAAGCCTGCCAGATTGTATAGGCAGTGTATTTGGAGACAGTATGAATCACATCCGGTTCAGAAATTCTTCTTCGCAACGATTTCTTTAGCAACGTAATAATGAACTCTTTACCATAATGTTCGCGCCCTGTAGATTTCGGTGGCTTCTGCTCAGGAAAGGTATCGATCTTCCGCAAAATGTCGAACAATTTTTGTGAGAATTTTCCCAGAAATGCTTTCTCACCGTCTTTGTCGTAGGGCAATTCGTACAACCGCTGCATGAGTTGATCGATTAACATATTTCCCGGCCCGGTATCGAAAGCAATGACCTTATCCTTTTTACCGCTTGCCGGAATATGTGTGAAATTTGAGATACCACCAATGTTCAAAGCAAGAATATTTTTTTTCAACTTAGAAAAGAGTAACCAGTCCACATAGGGGACCAGGGGTGCTCCCTGCCCCTTTAAAGCAACATCTGCCACTCGAAAATCCCCTATCGTGGTTATACCTGTCAGTTGTGCAAGAACAGCCGGATCACCAAGCTGTAATGTCGAAGAAATTTTGCGGTCGATAACCAATTCATCTTGAGGATTATGATAAAATGTCTGACCATGACTTCCGATCAAATCGATGCTCTCTACTGACATTTTCTTCTTTTTCAGCAGTTTTTCAATCGCCTCCGCCCAAATATTCGCCAGATAAAAGTTTATTTGACCCAACTCTTTTAGACTCACTTCCGGCTTTTCTAAGAGAGACAGGAGGTGCCTCTTCTGTATATCTGAATAACCCTGATGATAGCTCGCAAGTAATTGAAAATCCATGCTCATCCCTGAGCCACTTATCTCGATCAAAGCCAGGTCAATACCATCACAGGACGTCCCGGACATCAGCCCGATAATTTTTAGAGTAGTTTTTTTATCCAGTTCTAAAAGCCGTTTCATTTATCTCTCGCAACGACAGCACTTTTTTTAAAAGGCCCCTGAAAGTGTAAGCACAAAATGTCTGGTTTTGGCAATGGATCCGACAACATCCAGATAATGATATTGTAACAGATTATTTACCTGTAAAGAAGTTTCCATTAATGAGCCTTCAAACCGAAAGGAGTAGATTACCCTTAGATCAACAATATGAGCATCAACACGTTCATCAACATCTTCTATAAAAAATACCAATTCATCATCAATTCGATCCCAGGCACTCATAAACCGATAGTCAATCCCAAATCGGAAATCTCCCCAGGTAAAATCAGCATGATTATAAAACAGATGACGGGGTCTGAAAGAAAGATATCTTCCCGGTTCCTGTTCTTTAGTTTGTTCATTAATGATGATCTCTCTCACATCTGCATACGTATATCCAAGCGTATAAAATAGCCGATTTTCAAGCGCATTTAATTTGAAATTGATTTCAAAGCCTAAACCTCGCGCATTGGTTACATTGTCAAATTGAATTTCTCTCTCGCCCAATCGAGGCTCAATTAAATCCCAATAGCGGTTATAAAAAAAGGAAACATCGAGATAAATTTTTTGGGCAAAGAGTTGATTATACCCAACTTCACCGGAAATACTTTCTTCCGGCTTTAGATTTAGGTTTGGAATAACTTTCAAACCACTGGCGGTTGTATTGGTAAAAACCTCACCGATGGAAGGTGCCCTGAATCCCCTGCCAACAGAGCCTCTAAAAGCTACTTTCTCCCACGGTTTGTGGACAATCCCAAGTTTTGGATTGATTTGGTAATCGGATCCGATTTCATCCAAATTGAAATAATCAATCCTTACCCCGGGTGTTATTGTCCAACCCTTCCTCCACTTTATTTCATCTTGGGCAAAAAAAGCGGCATTGTATCCTGCATTATCCCCAAATATATTGGATGAAGCGCGACTTTTATTCGCTTCAATTCCCAAGGTAAAAAGATGACTCCCCATTGAAAAATTAAATTGCACCTCCCCATCTAAATAGTCAGAAAGCGATTCGTTTCCCTCAGGATGTTCCTCACTCGAAATATTATCATTAAATCGATTTTGAAACCATATCGCCTTAAGGACATAATAATTATTTTGATTAAAGATATGGCGATACGTAGCTGTCGTATGCCAGCGTTTTGAGTCAATTTTATCTCCTAGCTGGTCTTCGGGAGGGATTAGAGCATTTCCTAAATTTTTCCAATATAAAAAATTCTCCCTTTGTTGCATCATATAATTAGCGGATACACGAAACTGATCAAAAGGAGAAAAATCAAATTCCAGCATCCCACTGATATAATTCCTTTTCATCCAGTCATTTTTTCTGTAACTGTCATCCTGATCATGGGCAGCACCGAAACGAAGGCCAACCATGTCAAACTTATTGGAATAGTCAAATTTTACGCCACTCAAATAGCGGGTTCTATCGCTCCATTCCCAATCTTTATAATGGGGATCTGAATAAAATCCCCCATATATCCGGACATTGGTTAAGGCTTCAGGTTCGATCTTTTTTTGAATGACATTGATTACCCCGCCGATTGCATTAGATCCATACAAGGCAGATCCTGCACCCTTAACAACTTCTATTCGTTCTATCTGATTGATTTGTAAAGATTCAAAATTAGCCTCTCTCGTATCACCGGTCATATACGGAATTCCATCCACGAGCATCAATACACGACTGCCTACTCCCCGACTATATCCTGTGGATCCTCGTATATTGACCTGATTCTCGATAAAATTTATTCCTGATTCATATTTTAGAACCTCATCAATGGTGATTGCATTACGATAGGCAATCTCTTTGTCAGATATCGTTGCTATACTTGTCGAAACATCCTGAAGCGATTGTTGATGTCTGGCCGCAGTCACAACTATCGGTTGGGTTTGAAGCGGACTAGGTTCCAATTGTATGCTTCCTAATTCATTTATTTCATCCCTGACTTGCACAGGTATCTCTTTCAATTGATATCCTAATATCGAAATAGTCAGCACAAAATCACCCGCAGGAACTTTTTCAATTTTAAAATCTCCCTCAACATTTGTGGCTGCACCAAAAATCGTTCCATGCAGATAAACATTGGCCGCCTCGATCGGCATTTCATTATCATCAACGATTTTACCGATAATGATATTTTGAGAAAATGCCGGGTAGATTAAGGCAACGATCATTAGTATAGTAAAAATGAGTTTTATCATGTTTTTCTGTGTCTTTATAATGCAGCCTGTTATTTTTTGTTTTAGGAGTGTTTTTTTCATTCTGAGTTTGACAGCGCCAAGCCCCTACAGCGGGAAGAGTATAGGTTTCCCTCTAATTAACAGGTCCGGATCAAAATTTCCAATTCGGTTATGCGGTATCTGGTATCCGGCATCGCATATCACATATCCCACATCCCATCTAGCGTCTTACATTTGACTTTTGACCTTTGACGTTTGACATTTCCAGTCTAGCGTCTAGCTTCTAGCGTCTCTCGTTTCAAAACGGTTGTGGTGGAAGATCATCAAAATCTACCGTTATATCAATATCCTCCAAAAGTTCCCCTTCTGAAACTGTAATAGCTGTCGGAAGATCATCGGAAAAGAGTGTATCATACTGTCCAGCTGCAAACCAGTCCGTGAATAAACTCGGACCATATTGCTGGGCAACTGCAACATATTCATAATAACCGGGATCTAGTTCCATTATAAAGAAAGTAGAATCGACATTGTAGGGTAAATTGTCTTCTCCAATCACAGGATAAACAAAAGCTCTCCCGGCACTTAATTCTTCCAGAATATTTTCGGGGGGATACAGTTTAAACACAACAAGACGAAGATCATAGAGGCTATCAGCCGCTGGCCAGTTTGTATAGAATATTGTACCGCTGATTCCGGCTTTTTGATCTTGATACACCTCAGTCGGTTTTAAGCCATGATCGCAGGAATAAATACCCATAAGAATTACGTATAATAGTATCAGATATTTGAAGCCATGAAAATTGAATAACATGTTTTTAATATATCATTGCTGATTTGAATATACAATACCCAAAGCCTTAAGGACAGGCTTTTTTGACCGACAATTAATTATAGTTTGCTATATAGCATAATCATCATTATTTTTTTAATTGAGGCTGATAAACGGATCATTATCTGGATAGCCCAGGCTTTGAGGCCTGGCTCTAAATCAATTTGCAAGTCAGGAGAACCATATGTCAGATAACAGAGTAGATTTAAAACAATTAATTATGCTGATAAAAGCGAATAAAGACTTTGAAGCAAATCTGATTCTTGATGAAGGTTGTGCTTTGATGACAGATGATCCCAAACCGCTCGTAAAAGTCCTTAATTATCTTATTAATTATCTCTGTCAACAATCAGACAAGCCACTTGAAATATCACTTGATTTAAGATCGAATGATCATTTAATGAGCATGATGGTCTACACTGACAAATCTGATTTACCAGAGGTGAGTTCAGAAATTGACGGAGTTTTGAAAAATTACAAAGCTACGCTTGAAAAAATCCATGAAACTGGCAAGTATTTACAATTTAAAATTTCTTTTGCCCACTAAAATGGTTTCTTAATTAAAGGATTCACGCCATCCAGGGTCGTTTTCGCTTTAGGATTTTGTCATTTAGAATTTTCACCGCGTAATTACAATCTTCAACCATTTGAAAATCGTACATACCGGCGCAAATAAAATCTGCTCCACTTTCAAAAGCAAATTGAAAAGCTTCTTTGGGATTTATGGAACCAGCTGCCATCGTTTTAAAGGCAATCCATGGTTCTTTACGTTCAAGCATGAAATCGATTGTATCTTGTGGATTATTGCAGTACTTATTGTCGTGCCACTCCGGATGTTTGGCGGACCAGTAATTAAGATGATGAAATGTCTTCATCCAGAAATCCGGTGAAATTCCTCTTTCTGCGATCGCCTTTAATGTATCGATTCTGTGTGCGCCAATTCCCATGGGAAGCCCGGCATCTCTGACTCTTTCAATACATTTATGAATGTAATCCCATTTACCTCCTTTAACGAGCTCGTCTGCCATTTCACCCTGGAGATAGCAAATTGATGCGCCATGATCAATAGAGTAATCGATCGCCCCTAGCGTATCGGTTCCCTCCATCCAACCACAATCAGCCAAAAACTGAATCTTACCGCCGTAATGTTTCCAGTAAGCATTGATTGCCGGTGCTATGCTGGGATGAGTTAGAATAGTATTAACCCCGCATTTTTCACTAAGCATTAGACTCTCATATATTTTTTGTGGGGAATGGTAAGCACGTACGAGTTCCGATACATAGATCAAGTCCCTGGCATGCGCGAAACCGCAGATAATATTTCCTCCCAAAATAATTCTGCTTACTTCTTTACCACCTAACATTGCTGACGGAACTTTGCTCTCAAGTTGATCAAGGGTTTGAAATGTAAAGGGTTTCCTGCTGGCACCGGTAAAAGCATCCACCAGGTCCCTTTCCTCATTGCTCAGCCAGAGTTCTCTTGCAGCAGCCAATGAACCCACGGCTGCCACAAATGGAATTCCTGCAAGTCCTTTAATCACTTCACGACGATCAGTCAGTGGGCTTCCGGGAGTTCTTTCTTCAGCAGGTAAATCAACAGCTCGATGAGATCTTGATGATGTATCGGGCTCTCGATCTCGTGCCATGAGTCTGTCTAGTCCAATTATTTTACCTGTAGGAATAATAGCAAGTACAAAGAGAGCCATCATTTCAATCAGATTTGTATTGATTACTGAATAAGCCGGAGGGTGGGATATATAGTATAATGCTAATAAAATAATGCCTGCAATGCAGGCCGTTTGTGTAAAGAATCCGAGCATGAGTCCTAATCCTATAAGGATTTGACCCCACACGTTGATAAATTCAACTATGGACAGTATTAAAGGTGTCTCAGCCATCCAGTGAAATATGTCTGAAAACAACCAACTTGAAGTTATAAGATACTCTTTTGCAGACCACTCAGGATTTAATACTTTAATGAGTCCTTCATAAAGGAAATGCCAGCCAATAGCAACACGTAAAATTACTAGAATACCTATTTGAAACTGATTATCATTTTTTAAGACTGAAGGTAGTTTCATAGCAAAAACTCCTTTCGTTCATCTTATGACAGCTGTGGGTTATATTCTAGTTCAACACCTTTTTCATTCTTTCAAGAAATTGATCGGCTTCTTCAAATTCAACCAGCCGTAAACTCTCCAGTTCTATACCCTTTCTATCGATAAAAACGATCGTCGGGACGCCTCTGATGTTATATTTTTCTCGAATCTTGCTGGTTTGTTCTGTTTGAAAATGAGTCAGATCTGCTTTAAGCATCAAGAACTTCGCAGATTGAGCAAGAATCCGTTCATCACTGAATGTAAAATTGTCAAGTTCTTTACAAGGAATACACCAATCCGCATAAAAATCAAGAATCACAGGTTGCGAATTTTCTTTTGCCTTCGATAATAGTTGCGGTGAATAAACCTGCCAGTCTATCTTGTTACCGGAATCCTGATCTGAAGGAAGCAAAAAGAATACACCCAATGAGATAAACAAAACGCCCACAATATATCGTGTAGTTTTAAAGGCTGTTTTCCCGGTATTTTTATCGATCCATCCTAAATACACTCCGGCGATAATCGCCACGATTGCCAGCGAATAGAAGTACCATGATTTATCGGGGAAAAGTGGTTCTAGAAAGTAAATAGCCATTCCAATAAGGACAAATCCAAAAATATTTCTTACCCATACCATCCAGGCGCCGGAACGGGGTAAATGCGTGGCTGCACCGGAAAAGATTCCCAGAATGAGAAATGGTGTTCCAAGACCAAGTGCCAGAACAAAAAACATCCAGAATCCGAGTATGGGATCTCCCAATTCACTTACATATGTCAGGAGACCTAAAACAAATGGTCCGATACAGGGTGCGGCGATCAGACCAACGGTAAGGCCCATGAAAAGCGTTCCGATATACCCGGCACGATTTTTACTCCCAAGCATAGCCAGCGACTGAGGAACACGAATTTCATAAAGCCCAAACATACTGAGAGCTAATCCTGTCAAGACCAGGGCAACAAAAATCAAGACCAAAGGGTTTTGAAGCGCACTACCAAGCAGACTCCCGGTGAGTGCCGCCAGAACGCCTAGAAGAGAGTATGTAATAGCCATTCCTAAAACATAGATGATAGCTCTTAATACCAATGCTTTTTTATCACCTTCACTCTGACCGCCGAAATAACTGATAGTGATCGGAATCAGTGGATAAACACATGGGGTAAGATTGAGTGCCAGGCCGCCCAGAAAGATAAAAAGAAAGGTATAAAAGAAACCACTCTCTCTCATAACCTGGGAAAAATCGTTTTCAGACTGACTTCTATCTTCTGATGTAAATTTGGGTAGTACTTCGTCAAATATCTCCTGATTTATTGTCATTGTTTTCTGGCCGGCATCGATTACCGGAAGTAATGAAGCAAAATAGTATTCCGTCGGCGCCAGACAGCTTTTATCATTACAGGCCTGGTAATATAATTTGCCACTTAATTTTACTTCTGAATCTTCAAAGGTGGGAGATATCGTCACTGTGGCTAGTGCATAGACCTTTCCTTCATATACGGACATTTTAGTATCAGAAAATGAAAATTTTCTTAATTCCGGTTCCATATATCGTATTCTCCCATAACTAATCCCCGGGATTTCCTCAAATTGAATTTTCGTGGGAATCAGAAAATCTTCAAGCGGCCGATCAGAATTAATATGCCATTCTTCAGCAATGTTAATTTCCAGTAAAAGTGAGAAACTTTCTTGTTTCACCAATGATTCAGCAGGGGAGATCAGCCTTGCCCGAACTATCTCCTCTTTCTCGCTACTCATTTGGTCTGTAACGCCAGCATGTAACAAAACAGATAATCCTGCTATCCATATCGATATGCTAAATCTATTCATCCTTAATCCTCTGTGTTGTAGCTTTTATGTTCAAGCCTCAATTTACACTTCTTTGGTAAAACAATGCAAGACAACAGGGTAATGGAGTAATGGAGTAATGGAGTAATGGAGTAATGGAGTAATGGAGTAATGGAGTAATGGAGTAATGGAGTAATGGAGTAATGGAGTAATGGAGTA
>Ga0209536_100003283_pt1 | contig 26045 bp, 22 predicted proteins | sample DeeMarSeWOR28_12_FD_187461 | JGI IMG/M metagenome (GOLD analysis project Ga0209536, IMG submission 187461) | Marine sediment microbial communities from White Oak River estuary, North Carolina - WOR-2-8_12 (SPAdes) (version 2) | ecosystem: Environmental > Aquatic > Marine > Intertidal zone >...
TTCTTGACCATGATATTGACCGCTTCCCTGCCGTTCAGCCTGGAACGGCTTGTTTCATCCTTGAAACCGTCAACCACCCGGGCCACATCCTTCAAATATATCGGCTGACCCTGGTGGGTGCCGACAACGAGATTATAGATCTCATCGGGCTGTTCAAACTCGCCGGGAACACGCAGCTGAAAACGTCCATCACCAAGGCGGATAACACCTCCTGAGGTGTTCCGATTCTCTTTTGTCACAGCATCCTGCAGGACAAAGATCGGTATGTTGTAATAGGCCAGTTTTTCCGGAAAGGCCTCAACCCGTATCTCGCGTTCTATCCCGCCTGTTACTTCAACTTCCAGTACTCCCTGGATTGCTTCGATGTCATCTTTGAGATCATCGGCAATTTCCTTCAAACAGACGATGCCGCATGTTCCTGAAAGCGAAAAAACGACAATGGGAAGCTCGGAGAAGTTGACCTCAAAAATGGAAGGATCTTCTTCCAGGTCAGAGGGCAATTCATTTTTGGCCTCATCCACGCGATCCCGGACCTTCTGCAGAGCATCTTCAATATCGGTGCCGGTGACAAACTCTATATTGATTGAGGAAAGCCCTTCCGAACTGACGGAGTGGATTTTCTTCACACCTTCAAGCCCCTTGAGCTTTTTCTCTATCTCTGTGGTAATGGAGGTTTCGATGTCTTTGGAAGCAACACCCTTGTAACTGGTGGAGACAAAGACATTGGGGATGGTGATGTCAGGTTCGCTTTCCCGGGGCAGCACTTTATAACAGTAAGTGCCGAATACCAGAATGATGAGAGCCAGCACCAGGACACTAACCCGCTGGCGAACTGCGGTATCAGATACAATCACCGGGTGATCTCCGCCGGGCTGGTGACCGTCTTTACCACGTTTAATCTCTGATCTGCGTCAACACTTCGCTGCCCCACGACAATGACGTGCTGGCCCGGTACAAGCCCCTCGGTGATCTGAATCTGCCAGCCGTCCAGGATCCCGAGCCCGACTTCCTGCAGTCTGGCTTCATTGTCCTCTTCAAGGAATAAAAAGTGTTTATTGTCCCTTGAGATCACAGCATAAAGAGGGACCGCCAGAGCTTCAGGGAATTCCTCTTTGATAATCTCCACCCTGGCAAACATGCCGGGCAGGATTTCTCCTGATTCGTTTGCTGCTTCAAGCTCCAGCCTGTAAACCTGGGCCTGGGATTCCGGCGCCACAGCCAGAAAATATTTTGCCGCGTTTATTTTCTTATTCTGCAGGGCTTCAATGGTCACTTCAAACCTGTCTATCTTTCGGACTGCATCCACATCTGCTTCAGGAATTCCGACAATAACTTTAACCCGCTCTATATTGAGCACCGTGGCCACAGGATCCCCGACAGCGAGATAAAGACCTTTTTTGGCAGGAAGTTCATTTATGATCCCGGAAATAGAGGACCTGATAAAACAGCGCTGCAGCTGCAGTTCGGCAATGGCCAGCTCAGCCTCAAGCGCTTCCACCTCTGCCTTGATGGCATCATACTCAGACTGGGCGATAATTTCCTGTTCATTCAGGCCTGACAAGCGCTGCAAATTTGTAAGAGCCAGTTTATATGCAGCCTTGACGGAATTTTTTGTGTTTTCGTAATCACCGGTATCGATGCGGGCAATGACGTCACCCTCATTTACATGATCCCCCTCCTCTACCAGGACTTCTGCCACCATGCCCCTTAATTCGGCAAGTATGTTCAAATCTTCCCACGGCTCCACCATCCCCGGCAGGTTAAGCCTGTCACGCAACAACAGAGGCAACATTTCCTGCACCACCACATTGACAGGCGGTCTTTCCTGGACTACTGCATTACTCTTTTCTTCCATGAGCCTTTTTTTCTCGCTTTTGACCCTGGCGCCAAGGCCAAAAGCAATCAGTATCAAAAGCAGAAGGACGAGCAGCGGCAAAAACCTGTCAAGGTTTTTCGGCTTTTTCTGCTCAATATTTTTTTCCTGCATATGCTATCCAGCCTGAGAAAATTAATTGTACGGAAGTAGCGGACGGTGAAAGCTTTTTAAGGCCAGACAACATCACGGTGCAGCCAACCGGTGAGACCTTCCGGGTTACTCACCTTCAGCCAATCGCCTCTTGTTTCATCAATAAACATGACTACGCCGTAATCCAGTTTGGCAACGATCTCGTCTGTCAGGCTCGGTCCGCTGCGCAGGTTGCCCTTGCCGACTTTAATGACCACGGTCTGGAGGTCGGTGAGCAGGGCAGCATACACCCAGCCCTTTCTTTCCCTGAAATCCTCTACAAGGGCCCAGCCTCCCTGACGTTCGAGAACGACCATGGGAAAACCGGGGGGAACCGAGCGTAAAACTTCGGCAGCCAGGGATGGCTCGGAGCGAATATTGGCCCCCCTGCCATTCTGCGCAACACCGGCATAGCCTCTTTCGTTTATGATTTCTCCAGGTACAGGGGTTGCCGTACTTGCATCTCGTGTGTTTTCAACGGCTACATCTGTGGCTGAAGCCACTTCAGCATACACCGCCGCTTCACCTTCGCCTTCAGGAATCTCAGCAACCGGTTCACCCTCAAGCTGCGGGGCTTTTATCTCGATGGCCTGAGAAGTTTCCTCTACCCGCTGCTGGATAATGAATTCTACAGTCCGGTCTGGCACCGTCTCTTCCTGCACCATTATTGGCGCAGCCACTGCAGCAGCCTCCGCCGCTTCAGCTTTGCCTTCAGGAGTCTCGGCAACCGCTTCACCCTCAAGCTGCGGGGCTTCCATCTCGACAGCCTGAGAAGTTTCCTCTACCCGCTGCTGGATAATGAGTTCTACAGTCCTGTCTGGCTCTGTTTCTTCTTGCGCCATAATTTCCGCAGCCGTGGAAACATCCTGGGAGGAAACAACGGCATGCCCCGGAGGCCATATGAGTTCACCGCTGAGCCACCCCTCCATTCCACCTGTTGCAGTTACCATACACCAGTCGTTTTCAATATTCTGCACCTGCAGAACAGTTCCGAACTCAACCTGGTTTATTACCGTGAAATTAAGCCCCGGACCGGATCGAACATTAACCTTTGCAGCATTTACTATGACGGAATTATTCCGGTCCAGAAGAGGCGAATATATCCAGCCTTCCTGACCGACAAAATCCTTTACATTGGACCAGTCATCCTGGTGCCCGATAACCTGTACCGGGAAGCCGCGGCTCACAGAGCGGACAATTCTGTACTCGGTTGAAGGTCCGGAGCGGACAAACACCCCATTCTGCTTGACACTGGCATACCCTGCAGGGCTCTTGACAATATTTGGGCTGGGGGCTGGAGGTGCCGGCTCCACAACTTTTTCGTCCATTCCAACGGCTTTTGAAAGTGCGGCAGGCTTTTCGTCAACTACCGCGAGCACATGCCCCTCGGTTTCATCAACTGTTGAGAGTTCCGGCTCGGTGACAACCTCCTCTTTTTTCAGCAGGACATCATTCTGCCATTGCCCTGTATAGCTGCCGCCATCAGTCTTGACAATAGTGCCCTGGCCATGCATCAAACCATTTTTGAACTCTCCGCTATACTTCTCGCCATCGGCATAGATCTTCGTACCTAGACCGTTGGGCAGGCCATCCTTCCAGTGGCCGACATATTTAGTTCCGTCCGAGTATATTGCCTCGCCCTGGCCGTTGCGTCTGCCGTTCTCAAACTGGCCGACAAATGACCCTCCATCAGGATAACTTATCTTTCCCTGGCCGTGCGGCACATCGTTTTGCCACTCCCCTGTATACTTTTTCCCGTCAACTGTCTCCAACGTTCCCCGGCCTTCACGCACTCCATCGGCAAACTCACCGGCATATTCGAATTTACTTACGGATGAAAGGGTTCCCTGGCCATGGGGCTTGTCATTCTGCCAGTCACCGAGATACTTTGTACCATCGGGAAAGGTCATTAAACCCCGACCGGATCGTATGCCTTCCCGGAACTCGCCCACATATCTGCGGCCATCCGGCAAAACCACAGTTCCCTGACCGTTAACACAGTCGCCCTGCACACAGAGTGCTGCGGCTCCCTGGGGCAGCAACAATAACACCCCAACAATAAGGTTGATGAATATCTTCATTTCAGTATCCTCATATCGAAAAATTCGCAAAGCACAGCCGGTAAAATACAAAATAAACTATAGCAAGTTTTACAAAGAATAACAATTTGTTAGATATTATTTTCAACAGAAGATCGCTGTTTGCCGCCTACGAGACCGGCAACAGATTCTGCATAAAAGCAGAAAAGCATTCCGGCAACACTGGCACCGGTGGTAAGCCAGAATAGAAAAAGATGCAGGGTTTTTCTCTCGTATAAAAGCAGGTCGAGTACGAAGAGGATCAAACCAAGATGTATCAATGATGACCCAAGACGTACCCAATAGCCTTTTTTATGGAAATGGAGGTTTTTACTCCCGCTCAGGGCCAGGATCAAAACGATCAGCTGCAGAACAAGAGAGGCTCCAAGTATTAGAAACAGACATGCCTTAACCCCTGCAATAACTGCTGTCAAAACAGTGCAAACCCCCAGAAATGCAGTCAAACGGTTCAACCATGCAGTCGGCAGCAGGCGCTTGGGAACACAGATGCCCAGCAGGAGAATCAAACTGATGATAAACGGGGCTACATACGAATTCATCCTGTTCATATAGGACATCTTTACAGCAGGGGCCATCTGCTGGATCTGGGCAAATTTGAAATAAAACATGCCATAAATACTGATGAGTGAAATTGCAAACAGCACGAGCGCTGTAGCCAGAATCAAATAGAAATCATATGAGCTTTTAGGTTTCATATCCCTTTATTGTTCCGATGTCTTGTTCGCTTTCAAATGTATTGGCATGGATCTGTCTTATTCAGGCACTGCTTACTGAAAGGTATGTTCGCCGGGAAAATAAAATGAGGTCAGAAATGTAAAAATCATTGCCAGAAAACAGATAATTCCTAAAAATGAAGTAAAATACCACATTGGTTTCTTGTTGGCATATAATCTTGTGTGCAGGTATGTGGAAAAGACGGCCCACATCATCAGGGAACTGCAGATCTTCGGGTCCCACCACCAGTTTGGCCCCCATGCCTTGAGAGCCCAGGGATATCCCAGCAGCATCCCGAGGGTGAGCATGAAAAAACCGAGCTTTGCATATTCATAGCCGACCTTTTCAATCAGCAGTTCCCTTTTGACGAGCATAAATACCGATGTAATAAAAATGATGGTAATGGCTCCATAGGAAATAAAAAGCAGAGGCGGATGAAACCACATGTATTCCGCATTGTAATAGAAAACCATTTTGGGATAAAGCCGCATGAAATAGCCGGCTTTTGCCGTTAATGACTGACCGGGGGCATACCAGGGTGCAATTTCACCCAGAAACTGCGGCAGCGGCGAACTGAAGGGATCTGCCCATACATAAAGAACTGCTATCTGGACAGCAAGAAAAAGGTGGAGCAAAGCTCGAAACCGGTGGCTTTGCAGGCGGAAATGCACCAGCAGTGCCATTATTCCGTAACACATGAACCAGAAGTAGTACTTCTCGTTCTCAATCCAGAGGGGTATCTTGTAGCGTGGAGGCGAGGCTGCATCATAAAGCGCCATGCCGTAGTCACTGCTGCTATTAATCATTGCGAGCTGCCGGTTAGTCCAGGCAACGAGATTTTCCGGTAATTCAAGTGGCAGTTTCAGGTATATCTGCCAGTGAAACCAGCTGATCCACAGAAAACCCGCGATAAATAAAAAGTTGATTGCTGCAAGGACGGTAGTGGATGCCCGCTGGTAAAGAGGTTTGGGGCTGCATACATTCAGAAAGGCTGAAAAAGCAATAATAACTGCGGAGATCAGCAGGGTTGTCATAAAAAAACTTCCACCACGGGAAAATATTGTGATGGGCAGCATGTCCTGCAGTACTGTTTCCATGGCCGTGATAACTTGTAAAAGATGCCGTCCGCGCTTTATTGCGGTATCCAGGCTATGTCACTGGACACGAGACGCGGATTCAATTCCTCGTGGTCTGAAATATTTTCCTGTTCGGAGTCTGCTTACCTGCCGAACCAGTAACACCCATAACAGCAGGGCATGAACGAGCTGAACTGATTTATACTGATTTAATCTGTATATATATGTAAAAGCAACCATATCTATACTGTATTGGGGTTTTTGCAAATACTTTTAAATCTTCGGGTATATTTGTTATCATATACTCGACAGCAACATTTTCCTTTTCCATCCAGCATGCTAACCTTACACAAAGGGAAGACCGCATGAAATGCTTCAATCATCCTGCAAGAGAAGCTGTTGCAATATGCAAGGCATGCGGCAGAGCAGTCTGTCCGGATTGTGGGCTTGACTCTGAAGGCGGCATTGCCTGCCGGCAAAGCTGCGCCCAAGCCCTTCTTGATAATAATAAACTGTATGCAAAGCAGGCTGCCCATTTAAAGAACATAAAACAAATGAACTTTCTGGGCTCATTTTTCTCCATAGGTATGGGCTGCCTGTTTATATATTTTTCCTCCCAGGGTTTCGGGCTTGTCTATGATTTTGTTTTTCTGCTGGGAGCAGGTTTTACAGTTTATGGTATTATGGCGCAGCTTGTGATTATATTTATTTTCTTAAAATCAAAATATTATATGCACCGTTAAAAAATCTCAGGTATACCTGTCGCAAACTAATTATTTTTTACTGATGGAGCTGAAAATGGAAAAGAACATGGGCGATTCTGACAGAATTTTTCGACTGGCTGCCGGTCTGGCTCTTATCATTATCGGCTTGGTGGCAAAAAGCTGGTGGGGGCTTATCGGCATTCCCTTTATTGCAACAGCTGCAATTGGTTATTGCCCCGCCTATCCCCCCCTTGGGATAAACACCTGCAAATTGAAAAAGCAATAACTGTTGCCGGATTGTCCCCACAGTTCATTACCTGCTGTCTGGCCCATTATACCTGGTCAAGCCGGGCAGTTCACTGGCTGGAGCTGAGTGTTTCCTTAATCTCTGCCAGAATAGCTTCAAGATTACCAAAACCTGTGAGTTCGCCGCCATACTTCAATAAATCTGCCCGGGCTTTTGCACCCATAGTGGCTGCCGCCTTCATGTTGTAATTTTCCGCATGGATTTTCATGCCGGCTGCACGTATAAGTCCTTGCAGGGCCCTGCGCCTGTCTCCTACGGCATCTTTCCATGCCGGCTCCAGGAGTTCATGCATTTCAAAATAGAGCTCAAGATCCCAGAAAGTAGCTGCCTGCTGTAAAACTTCCTTGAGCTCTCTCTGTTCTATGATTTCGTATGCCTCCACATACTTTGCCAGCCTTTCTCTTACATATCCGGCATAACCCGGTTCGAGGTTCAACTGCAAGAAATCCGCCCCACATCTTTGAAATGCTGATACATCTTTAGCGGCCAGGGCCTGCAGAAATGATCTTGAGAGATCGTTGCGGATATCTCTTGCCAGCCGGTTATTGAAAGGATCAAAATGAAATGGCATCACCTACATTGACCGGCTATCTTTCAGCCGCCTGCAGAATTTCTTTAAAAGGAATGACACCTTCACGTATGAGCTTGAGCCTGTCTCCCTCAAGACCAATAATCGTTGATCCAACTATCCCGGGTGTTCTGCCGCCATCAAAAATCATGTCAATTTTGCTGCCGAACTGTGCCTTTACCTCATAGGCATCTGTGGCTGCAGGCCCACCGGATACATTGGCACTGGTTGCTGTCAAAGGCCTCCCAAAAGCCCGCAACAGCTGCCGGGCGAAGGGATGGGATGACTGTCGTACGCCAATTGTGGAAGTACCTGCTGTCAAAAGGGTCGGCAGGTTCACCCGCGCCGGAAAAATAAGGGTAAGCGGTCCCGGCCAGAATTCTTTCATCAAGGGTTCATAGAGGCTGGGAATATCCTGCACAAGGGAGGATAAGGATTCCCTGTCGTCTACCAGTGTCAGGATCGCCTTGCTGATGTCTCTTTGTTTTATGGAGAACAGATGGCTCAGCGCCAGGGGGTTCATTGGATCAACCGCAAGTCCGTAATAGGTCTCTGTTGGAAAGGCGACAACTCCTCCCCCGTTCAAAACGGCAACAGCCCTGTTCAGGTCTGCCATTGAACAGGGCTGGTAAGCAGCAGTATGTTTAATGTGTCGGTATTGTTCCATCAGGGCTCAACGTGTCTGCAGCTTCTTGTTCTTCTCTTCCACCTGCCTGGCCATTTCCTTTTGGAATGCTGCAAGCCCGGAAGAAAGCTTTCTGTCATGAAGAGCCAGTATCCTGGCAGCAAGCACCGCTGCATTTTTTGCCCCGGCTTTGCCTATGCCCATGGTGGCAACAGGCACACCCGGCGGCATCTGTACCGTGGAAAGCAGCGCATCAAGGCCATTCAAGGGGGAGGCATCCAGGGGTACCCCAATGACTGGAATATTTGTATGAGCCGCAAGAACTCCTGCCAGGTGGGCAGCCATGCCTGCACCGGCAATGATAACCTGCAAACCTCTTGATGCTGCATTTCGGGCATAGGCGCTTGCAGCCTCAGGTGTACGATGTGCAGAATTGACAGATATCTCATAAGGGATTCCCATTGAATGCAGGAAATCGGCTGCTGACTGCATGACAGGGAGGTCTGAATCACTTCCCATTACAATACCTACCAGGGCCGCACCAGCTTCGGCTTTCGGGACATTTTGTTTGTGCCGGGCTGCTTTGGCGCCAATATCTGTTCGGTAAAAACTTCCAGGCCATTTGATCATGGCAACCGTTTTATAGGCTCTGCTGATGGCTTCATCCAGATCACTGCCAATGGCGGTTATGCCTAATACCCTGCCGCCTGCAGTCACTGTCTTTCTATTCTTCAAAGCTGTTCCAGCATGAAACACGACTACCGACTCCTGTTTTGCAGCCTTATCAAGTCCGGTAATTGCTTTTCCTTTTTCATAAGAACCCGGATACCCGCCTGAAGACATGACGACACAAACTGTGGGCCGCGGGTCGATATCCAGCCTGATCTTGTGCAGACGCTCGTCCAATACAGCTTCTATAATTTCGACCAGGTCACTCTGCAAGCGCATCAGAAGCGGCTGGGCTTCAGGGTCACCAAAGCGGCAGTTGAATTCCACAACCCTGGCCTTGCCGTTTTTTATCATCAGGCCGGCATACAGGATGCCCCTATAGGGTCTTCCTTCCTTGGCCATACCTTTAACAGTCGGGATCATTATCTTGTTCATGATCTGTTTTTCCAGGGCCGGGGTAACCACCGGTGCCGGAGAATATGCCCCCATGCCGCCTGTATTCGGCCCCTTGTCATCATCGAATATCGGCTTGTGATCCTGTGATGTTGGTAATGGCAGTACTGTTTTGCCGTCAGTAAAGGCCAGGAATGACGCCTCCTCCCCGGTCATGAAATCCTCTACCACTACCTTGTTGCCGGCGGCGCCGAACACCTTATCCTTCATTATCACATTAATGGCATCTATTGCCTGCTGCACTGTTTGAGCAACTATAACACCCTTCCCGGCTGCAAGTCCGTCTGCCTTAATGACCAGCGGAGCACCGACACGCTCAACATATTCAATTGCCCTTGCACGTTTGCGGAAAACCGCAAAGCCGGCTGTCGGGATGTCATGGTCCTGCATGAACTTTTTTGTGAACACTTTGCTGCCCTCAAGAATTGCCGCTTTTTTCGAGGGGCCGAATATACGCAAGCCCTGCTTCTCAAAGGCATCCACAACCCCCAGTGTTAAAGAGGCTTCTGGTCCGACCAGGGTAAGGTCTATCTTTTGTTTTTTGGCAAAAGTGACAAGACCTTTTACGTCTGTCGCACTAATGGCAACGCACTTCGCCAGTTTACTGATGCCTGCATTTCCGGGGGCGCAGTAAATCTCTGACACACGCGGACTCTGATGAAGCTTCCAGACTAGAGAGTGTTCCCTGCCGCCGGAACCGATAACCAATACTTTCATGGGGCAAATCTCCTTTCAAATCATTTCATTCTGTCACACCGGGAAAACAAAACCTTCTTAAAAAAATCTATTATTACGTACCATGAATTTTCACCTGAAGCAGTAGCCGCCAGGCACAAAATGCCAAAAGCAGGCTACTACAACGTAGTATGGGTACTTTTTCCTATGCGGTCGTCAAGCATTGCATTTTTGATGTGACCTGGGTTCAGGCTTTCAACCTACCTTCATGCTTCAATTTTTGTCAAGATATAGTGAACGCTTAATCAGTTATAAATATTTAAACATGTAATTTTTGTCTTGACATCCATAAGTTATATTTCTATCATAGGGCCGCTAAATGAATAATCATTCAGCTTGAATTGCATGCATTTGCTTCGGGCCGACAATCTGTTTTATGCTGTAATTATTAATGAAAAGTTCCGACAAACACGAGAAAATAATTCGGGCTGCGGTTAAGGTTTTTGCCAAAAAAGGTTTTTTCAGCGCCAGAATTTCTGATATTGCCAAAGCCGCCAAAGTGGCTGACGGCACAATTTATCTTTATTTCAACAATAAGTTTGATATTCTCATCTCAGTATTTGATGAAGAAATTGGCAAATTTATTGCCCAGACCAAAAAACTTGTTGACCAGGAAGATACACCCCAGAAAAAAATTGAGGTATTTGCCCTCAAGCACCTTTCCATGGCCAAGGAAAACAAAAGTCTTGCAGAAATCATACAGATGGAGCTGCGCCAGAGTCACAAGCTGATCAAGGAATACCGCAAAACCATCTTCAGCGAATATGTCGATATTATCTCCGCCATTATCCGCCAGGGCCAGGCAAACGGTATTTTCCGCAAAGATGTTAAACCCGGTATAGCTAAAAGGGCCTTTTTCGGTGCCCTGGATGAAATGACCAGGCTCTGGGTATTATCACCCAAGCCCCCCTATGATATTGAGGATACGGCAAAACAGATCAGCAACATATTTCTGCAGGGCATTAATGCCAGCGGATGATTACCGGCAGTTGACCCACCATCTCACTGCATACCAAACACCAAAACCTAATACCGCCTGGCAGTTAAGTGCAACCAGGCCTAGTCATTTTCCGGCGCAGCTATCTTTATTATTTCAAATTCACGGATACCGCGCGGGGTAACAACCTTTACTTCACTGCCTATTTCTTTCCCCAAAATAGACCTTCCCAGTGGCGACTGTATTGATATAATCCCTTTTTTCACGTCAGACTCCTCGGCTCCCAGGAGTTGGTAGGTGACTTCAATATCCTCATCCAGATCCAACATGGTGACAACAGTCCCAAAAACCGCCCTGTTACAGCTTACTTCAGAACAGTCGATGACCTCAGCGCGGCTCAGTTTATCTTTGAGCTCCAAAATCCTGCCTTCAACATGACCCTGACGCTCTTTGGCAGCATGATATTCCGCGTTCTCCCTTAAATCGCCATGTTCACGCGCCACTTCAATAGCCCGAATCACATCGTGACGTTCCCGCCGTTCCAGCTGTTCCAATTCTTTTCTGAGCCTGTTAAAGCCCATCCTCGAAATGGGCATTCTTTCAATCATGTTGTGTTCCTCTGTTCTTTCTTGTTCATTTTTAGAATCTATACATTACTGAAAAAAGTGTCTCTTTTTCTTGATAAACATCCATGTCGAGATATCCATAGGAGGCACTTACTATATAATTTTTTGCTATTTCAATATTGAGGCTTCCCTTTAATTTGTGCAGGTCATGGTCCTCAGAATCATATCCCAGGGAATACTCAATGGTATAATAACTGGGGACCCCTCTTGCAAGGGCATCATTTGACAACTGGTGTTTAAAGTAAAAAGAAAACCGTGTAATCCAGTAAGACAGGGGGGACCAGTATGGATGATCACCCGGCGCAAAGCCGTCATCTGTGGGCACTCCAGGTTTCTGCCCTTCCCGGGAGTCATAAAAGTCGTAATTATAACTTATTTTCAGCAGGGTCGGTTCAGGCAGAAATATATAAGAAGCCCAGAATGTATAATTATGTGTCCAGTTGCTATCTGAATAGTCAATAAAATCATAATAGCCGCCGAGAAGGAGGCGGGGAAAAAGATCAAACATGAGCTCTATCTTATAATCACGTCTTTTTATATTTCGTTTAAGGCTGGCAATCGTGTCAGCCACAACACTCTGCCTTGCTGAAAAAACAGCCCGCATTTCATCGGCTATTTTTCCTGTAACTGCGCCATACAAAAGAGGGGTGTCATCATATCCGCTTTCGAGTTTTTCAAGCCCTCCACCTAGCGACAACTCCAACGCCTGTGACATCTTTGCCTCATAATTCAACACGGTGCGCCAACCCAATAAATTCTGCTCATCCCGTGTTGATTCATAATTAATTCTGGCAACATCAAGGCTCCATTTCTGATTGCTGGTCTGGTAGTACTGCCCCCCGCCTGTAAGCATCTCCTGCCGAACGGCCTTGTAGCCATCCCAGCCGTCATTGTTCTGCATGAGGTAGGCAAGAGAGATTTTGGGTCGGCGTTTCAGGTTGTTTCTCTGGACCGCCTCTGCAAGTCCCGGAAACTCAGCGTTTTCTGCTTCAAGTTTACGGTAGAGGACGGCCTCATCTCCCAAGCGCTCAAGCTTGCTGTACAATCCGGCAAGATCGTAGAGCAAAAAATCATTGCTGCCATATTCTTCTATGACATTTTCAAGCTTATTTGCTGCATGATAATACTCCCTGCGCATGACGGAACGCCTGGCTGACAACTCCTTGTTGAATCTGTCCTGCCAGCGATATAATGCATAATGCGCGGCGGCCACAGAATTGGCGGCCTGGGCACTTTCTGAAAAATCTACTGCATGCTGCGGTGACATGATAACCTCAGAGATACTGAGCGGAGTCCCTTCAGAAAAAGTAATCACGTCCCACCAGGAACTTTTTGTAGCCGATTGATCCACCGCCAGTCTCAGTTCCTGGATCTTTTCCTCCAGGATTTCTTCTACCGGAGACGCAACTATGGCCTCATAGCGTGAGACAGAATCCTTCCAGCGCTTCATTTCCCAGAGAATGCGGGCTTGGAGCAGGACAATATCCGGGCGTAGAGGATTCTCAGCGAGTATCATCTCAGCCACTCCAAGTGCCTCCTCGAAGCTTCCTACCTTGGCCAGAAGACCAGCCTGATGTAAAAGAAACCAGGTGTTCTCAGGATAGCTTTTCAGGAACCGGTCCAGTAATCCGAGCGCCACAAAATATTCCCCCTGCTTAATTCGTGCATCAACAAGCAGGTGTTTTGCCGCCAGCGAATCAGGGCCCTGGGTTGCAGCTTTTTCTGCTGCTTCAAACTGCCGGGAAATGTCCATGTACTTCCTGTATAATCTTGCCAGGTTCAACTGCCTGCCGAAATCCTGCGCCGCATACTCACGCGCCTCTGCTGCAATTTGCCCAGCTTCGGCTTCTTTCCCCCAGGCCAGATAAATCTGCTCCAGTAAAACCAGAAGTTCCAGTTCACCCCCCTGACTTTTTTTAAGGTCAAGAACAATTTCTTCCGCTTCAGCATACTCCCCGGTATGCATGAGGCTTGCGGCCAAATATTGCCGTATGCGAAAACCGGGGGCAGCAGCGCCTGCATCGGGAAGTAACGATGTATTGCTTTCATGCTCAAGCAGCAAGGCATCAGCCTGTCTATACAGATCAACCGCCAGGTCGTAATCACCTGCGGCGCCATACATCTCGGCCAGGAGAAATTCTTTCTTCCAGTCCAGGTTAGTTCCTGTGGGTATATCCTGCTGCAATTCATCCATCTCAATATTGAGTGATTGCAGCCAAATTTCACTTTCAGCGATGCGGCCGGTATCAAGAAAAAGATGAAACAGCGCCTCGAGAAAAGGGATGCGGCTCTCTTCCCGGACCAGGGCTGTACGCAGGGCTTGTTCAGCCTCATAGACCAGGCCCAGCCTCTCATATGAATCTGCAATACCCAGCCAGGAACGAATACGGAAATGACGCACAGTGGCTTCGTCACCCCCTGATGCCTGGGCCAGGATATTACGGTATCGTTCCACTGCACTGCTAAAATAGCCGGACTCCCTGTAGGCATCGGCAAGAAGAATTCTGAGCTCAATATTCCCGCTGCCCAACAGTGAATTTTGCAGATAACCCGCATGATATACTGCTGTATCAAGCAGTCCCATCTGTGCAGCCAAACCAATTGTTGCAAGTCTTATGCTGAAACGGCTTGGCTGCTTCTTCAGCAAGGCTTCATAAGCCTTAAGCCTATGGTCAGGAAGATCGAGCTTTTCGGCAAGTGAGGCTCTGGACTCCAGGCAGCGGGCAGTCGAGCACGCAGAGTCTGAAAGCTTCTCGAAATATAAAAGGCTCAGCGCCAAGTCACCCCTGTTGAAGTACAGGTTGGCCAATTCCTGGTTCGTCACAGCATCGCCGGGATCAAGTTCGTGAATTTTCAGCAGGATTGCCAACAATTCCTCTTCCCGCTCCAGGCGCCGCAGCAATTCAGCCATGGCCCGATATATGGAAATATTATCCGGTGCAATATCGGACAAGAAATCCATTGCTGAAGCACTGCCTTCATTTTTCCCTATGGCGATCAGATCATTTGCCAGGGCGGCCTGGACCTCATCATCTTCCGGTGATATTTCGATCAGCTGCCGGTATAGTGGTCTGGCTTCACGATAACGGCCCGCCGCTTCAAGACTACGGATATTTCCTTTTATCTTTTCAGCTTGTTGCTGATCATCAATGGCGGATGGGTGCAGAGGTGCTGCCAGTGTTTGTCTCTTCTTCACCAATGCGGCATTAATGCCGGCCACCCGTTGCATCACCTCACGGTCATCTGGATATCGGGAGAGATATTTTTCGTAATACAATAACGCTTTGCCATACTCTCCCTCCTTTTCATGAATTTCTCCGAGGTGTGCATAAGAAGTGATATCATCCTGACTTTGGGCCAGAATTGCCTGGAGATGAGAAAGTGACCTGTCCGGCTGCCCGGTCTTTTCATAATATCCGGCCAGAAATTCATGTGCCTGGATATTTTCCGGATCCCGCCCCAGAACCCGCTCCCAATATGAGGCTGCCTGATATTCCAGGCCGAGGCGTTCATATGTTGTAGCTGTTTTGTACAGCACATCAAGCTCAACATCTTCATTCCTGGACAGAATTGTAAGATGGGCCCTGGCCTTTTCATAGTTGCCGTCCTCATATAAAAGAAAGGCAAGATAACGGCGTACCCCCCTGTTCGTCGGTTCCTGTCTGGTAAGTTGCTCCAGGTAGGGAAGCGCTTCCTTTTTTCTCTCCAATTTATTCAATGCTTCAACCAGTCCGGCCAAAGCAGTCTGATCAGATGGATTTTTTTCATATACTCTTTTAAAGAGATCCACTGCCCTTTCATAGTGTCCCATCTCCCACATGACTCTGCCGAGAGAATTAATGAACAGTGTATTTTCTGGTTCTGACTCAATCAGGAGTTCAAGGAGTTCAGCGGCTTCATCCCAGCGTTTTAAATACATCATGAGGCTTGCCAGTTCCCAGCGCGCCTCTTCGAGATTGCTTTTTAAATCCAGCAGCCCCCTGTACTGGCGCAGTGATGTTTCAAAATCACCCTGCAGGGCACTTTTCCTGGCCTCATCCCAGAGCGTTTTCCATTGGGGTATCTCTCCGCTGTCAACCTCGATCTTCTGCTCCGGCAGAAGTTCATGGGGCGTGATTGTTAAAAGTTGGGCCTCACTCTCTAGACCCGTCAGCCCAAGGAACCATACTGCCAGCAAGACGCGGTAAGCTTTTCCTCTAATATTCACTGGCCCAATAAACTTCCATTGATAGGTTGCACTGGTTTATGGATGGAGAACGTCCGTACCGGATGCTACTGGTAAAAAAACTGATACGTTAAGAAATAATCTCGGGGGTCACTGGCTGTTTAGCTTTATTCTTCCTCAAACTGTTCCTGGCCAAAAAAGTTTTTTATATCAGGCACTTGTTGTTCAAGATGCTTTTTCATCTTTTTCAACAGGTTGACTTCAATCTGCCGAACCCGTTCCCGCGAAATACCAAAAATATCAGCAATGTCCTGAAGGGTTTGCGGCTCATCGCTCAACAACCTGGTCTGCAGAATCATCTGCTCTTTATCGTTGAGGCTATTCTGCAATTCATCAAGAATTTCGGCCATCCTCTCCTTGATCTCCCGACCGGCTACGACCTCTTCAACACTGGGCCCTCCATGGGGTAGGAAATCCTTGCGTTCATCTTCGGAGTCTTCTCTCACCGGGCTTTCCAAAGATACATCCCAGTTGTCCATTCTCTGGCTCATCTCAATGACTTCACTTTCCTTGACGTGGAGTCGTTCCGCCAGCAACTTGGTGTCCGGCTGAAACCCTTGGGATTCAAGCAATTTTCTTTCTTTGTTGAGGCTGAAGAACAGCTTTCTCTGTGCCTGTGTAGTGCCGATTTTTACCATGCGCCAGTTATCCATGATGAACTTCAGGATATAGGCCCGGATCCAATAGGCAGCGTAGTATGAAAACTTGACCTCCCTGAAGGGATCAAATTTCTTGGCCGCCTGCACAAGGCCCACGTTTCCCTCCTGGATGAGATCAAGAAAGTTCTGCATCCAGTACTTTTGAAAATCCATGGCCACCTTCACCACGAGCCTCAGGTTTGAGGAAACCAGCTTGTAGGCGGCATCAGGGTCGCCTGTTTCATGATAACGGAATGCCAGTTCCTCGGTTTCTTCTCTGGACAACAGGGGAAACTGGCTGATCTCCTGGAGATAACGCTGTAAACCGGTATGACTGACAACAGGAAGATTCTTGTCTTCCGGCATACTTACCAGTTGTTGCGGTTCTATCGTTTGAGTTTTCTTTTTCGTCTCTTTTTCCATGGTGGCACATTCTAATAAAAGCGCCTGAAAGGTCAATCTCTTTCCTTGCCGGTCCTATTCCTGTTCCAATATGGATTTCAGGCTAAGATGTTTTGTACAGTGTCAATATAGATGACGTGGTAAAAAGTCCATCCGTTGCAAACTAAATCTAATAAAATTAGTAGATTGCGCACTCAGTAGCTGCCGGCGGAGCGCTTGCCGCGATCTGATAATATCTGCCCTGGTATTGGAGTTGTCTATATTTCCTGTTTTCTTCTTATGCCATTTATGCTAAATGTGTTCGCCTGCTTACGGGATGAATGCCGGTTTTTTTACTTTGGCAACTTCTTATGAGTTTGTGAAAAATATGCCAAGTGATCATTTTATTGTATTGCCCAAAACACGTCCTCCTACTTGCATACTATGTATGGCAACTCGCCATATTTCCCGGAAGGCGGCACAGGAATAAATATTAATACATATATGAATAATATCAGGAATTTTTGCATCATCGCCCATATCGATCATGGGAAATCAACTCTTGCCGACAGGTTTATCCAGATCTGTAAAATGGTGAGTGCGCGGGAATTCCGTGATCAGATCCTCGATGATATGGACATCGAGAGGGAAAGGGGCATTACCATAAAAAGCCAGACAATCTGCCTGCCGTATACCGCAAAAGACGGCAAGGAATACATCCTTAACCTTGTCGATACTCCGGGTCATGTAGATTTCAGCTATGAAGTATCTCGGGCCCTGGCATCCTGCGAAGGGGCTCTGTTGCTTATCGATGCCGCACAGGGTGTTGAAGCCCAGACCCTTGCCAACCTGTACCTGGCCATGGAGACCAATCTGGTTATCATTCCGGTCATCAATAAAATTGACCTGCCGGCAGCTGATCCCGAGTCAGTTGCTGTTCAGATTGAGGAGGATCTCGGGCTTGATCCTGAACATATCCGCCTCTGTTCCGCCAAGACTGGTAAAGGGGTTGAAGAAATCCTGGAAGCAGTGGTCAACCTGCTGCCGCCGCCTAAGGGGGATCCCCACAATCCCCTTGAAGCACTCATCTTTGATGCCCGCTATGACGCCTTCAGAGGAACAATAATATCCAGCAGGATTTTTCAGGGAACCGTCAAACCCGGCGATATTATACGCTTCATGTCCAACAATGTGGTCCACAAGGTTGAGGAGGTAGGGCTTTTCCGGCTCACAAGAGAACCCCAGAAAATGTTGAGGGCCGGCCAGGTAGGCTATATCATAGCCGGTGTCAAGAACGTCAGCGAGACCAGGAACGGTGACACCATAACCCATAAGGACAATCCCTGTTCCAAGCCTCTTCCGGGCTTTAAGGAAGTTAAGCCTGTAGTTTTTTCATCAATTTATCCTATTTCCACAGATGATTACGAGGATTTGGCCGTAGCGCTCGAAAAACTCAAACTCAACGATGCTTCCCTGTCCTTTCAGAAGGACTCTTCCACAGCGCTGGGTTTTGGTTTCCGTTGCGGTTTTCTCGGGCTGCTGCACCTGGAGGTTGTCCAGGAAAGGCTGGAAAGGGAATTTGACATCTCCCTTATCATGACTGTGCCGACCGTGCTCTATCATTTTTATCTCCAGGACGGGATGAAACTGGAAATCGACAACCCGGCATATTTTCCTGATCCAACTAAAATCTCCAGAACGGAGGAACCCTATATCAAAGCCGTTATACTTTTCCCGGAGCGCTATATGGGGCCGGTGATGAACCTGTGCATGGAACGCAGAGGTGTCAATAACCACTATCACTACCCGGCTCCCGGCAGAATAGAGTTTAACTGTGAAATGCCCCTGGCTGAAGTGATCTATGATTTCTACGACAAGCTGAAATCCATCACCCAGGGTTACGGCTCCTTTGATTATGACCTTGGAGATTACCGGGAAAGCGACCTGGTCAAGCTTGATATCCTGGTGAACGGCGAAAGAGTTGATGCCCTTTCGCAGCTGGTGCATAAATCAAAGGCGCGGGAGCGTGCCTTGCATGCCTGCGAGCGCCTCAAGGAGGAGATTCCGCGCCATATGTTCAAAATAGCCATTCAGGGGGCCGTCGGCTCCACCATCGTGGCCCGAACCAATATCGCCGCCCTGAGAAAAGATGTGACTGCCAAATGTTATGGCGGCGACATTACCAGAAAGCGGAAACTGCTTGAAAAACAGAAGGCGGGCAAGAAGAGGATGAAGACCGTCGGCAACGTTGATATTCCCCAGCAGGCCTTTTTGGCAGTACTCAAATCTGAGCAGAATTAATTGAGGGGCACTTATTACATTGCTTGCTTAATTTTGACCTCGAAAATGTGTTAATGCAAAACAACAGAACTGTAAACATTTTCAGTATTGCAATTTCACTCTGTTACTATAGAAAATATATTACAGGCCCTCCTTCTTTTACTTGCCTAAAAGAAGGAGCAAGAAAAGAGCACCCCACTGTCCTGGCCCTTCGTACTACCTTGTGCTTCTCGCTGTTGCCGGGACGCTGAAAACTCGGCTTCGCCTCAAACAGGTCCAGCGTCTTATTCCGTCAACAGCTGCGATGCTCAGCAGGACAGAATGGGTTTCCAGAACCCAAACATGATAGGCATTTCAAAAAAAATTATATATATTGCTAATCAATACCTAAAGCATGACCTGGCTGAAGCGTTATGTGATTAATCCTGCAGACAAGCAGACCATTACGAGACCATGCATGACATAATAGAAGTCGAGGTCTTTAATAAGCTTTTCAGTTCCATTGCCGAGGAGATGGGCATAATCCTTGCCCGTTCCTCTTTTTCTTCAAACATCAAGGAACGCAGGGATTTTTCCTGTGCAATATTTGATGCCGGGGGAGACCTGGTTGCCCAGGCGGCGCATATCCCGGTGCACCTTGGGGCCATGCCCATGACCCTTTCGTCTGTTCTCGCCGAAATGAGACTGCGGCCGGGGGATATGGTCATAACCAACGACCCTTACAGAGGCGGCAGCCATCTTCCCGATATCACCCTGATTGAACCTCTATTTGCCTCCAGCCGGGAACATCCCAACGGGCATCCCCTGTTTTATGTTGTCAACCGTGCGCACCATGCAGATGTGGGCGGCAGAAATCCGGGTTCCATGGGCTTGGCCGGCTGCCTTGAAGAGGAGGGATATGTTATCACCCCCACGCTTCTCTATGCCCAGGGGGTCTACAATGAAACATTCATGCATGATTTCCTGCATAATGTAAGAAACCCGGAGGAACGTCTGGGTGACCTGCGGGCCCAGACGGCATCACTGGCCCGGGGCAGAATGCGCCTCAATGATATTCTGAAAAAATATCCTGCTGAACATGTTTTTTTCATACTTGACCGGCTCAAGGAGTACGCAGAGCGCTTGATGCAGAATGTCATTAAGGGGCTGCCGAAAGGGCTTTATTCGTATACCGATTTTCTTGATGATGACGGCAGCGGTTCGGAACCTGTAGCCATAACAGTTGACCTTGCAATAAAAGATTCAAGCATCATCGCTGATTTCAGCCGCAGCACCGATCAGACAGATACGCCCATCAATACGGTCAAGTCTGTGGTTATGTCGGCAACAGCTTACGTGTTCCAATGCCTGGTCGGCGAAGGACATCCGATTAACCAGGGCTCATACCGCCCTCTGCAGATCAGAACCAGGCCGGGTTCCGTCGTTGACGCCAAAAACCCTGCACCGGTTGCAGCCGGCAATGTTGAAACCTCGCAGAGAATTGTTGATGTTCTTCTCGGAGCCCTGGCAGCAGCAGTTCCCGCTCTGATCCCCGCAGCCAGTTGCGGTACCATGAACAACATTGCCATCGGCGGGAAAAAAAACCACGCGGGCCGGGAATTTTCCTACTATGAAACAATCGGCGGCGGCATGGGAGGGCGCCCGACAATGGATGGGCTCAGCGGGATCCATACCCATATGACGAATACCATGAACACCCCCATTGAGGCCCTTGAACACAGCTATCCCCTAAGGATTGAACAGTATGGCCTGCGGTATGGTTCCGGGGGTGATGGCCTGCACAGGGGCGGCGACGGCATAATCAGATCCTATCGCTTCCTGAAAAAAGCCCATGTCTCCCTTCTTACGGAAAGAAGAAAATTGTCCCCCTATGGTTTAGCCGGCGGCCAGCACGGGCTGCAGGGGAAAAATGAACTGGTGCGGGGAAAAAAGAGAAAAAAACTTGGGGCTAAGCTGGTTTTTGAAGCTGAAGCCGATGACCTCCTGGTCATCAGGACTCCTGGCGGGGGCGGATGGGGGCGGGCCATCGGCTGAGATGACCCGCCGCTCACATCAGACTAGAAAGTATTACCGGGGACCATCAATCAGACAATAACACACTCACTTTTGTGCTTCATTATGGTCTGCATTTCCTGCTTGGTGAGAACAGTGTTGTCAGCTTTAAGCATGTATACGATACAGTCCTTACAGATATTGAAAGCCTTTCTGTAGTCGTCCATCTCGCTGGCAATCTCCCAGCAGTTTAAATCGGGACGTTTTCTTGCTGGACAATCTTCCGTCCCCTCACATTTCATGATTTCCCAACAGGGCAAGTCGCTATTTGGTACCATTCACAATCCCCCTTGCTTAAAGTAATAACCAAATTGAAGCCTAGCTTTGTTATTTCCTAACCCAATTTTTATGAAATCTCGGCGAAGTTGACAATTAACCATTAAACAAGAAAGCTGTCAAGAGCTTGTAAAAGATTATCCCTGCCCATCCCGGTTTTTGCTGAAAACATCAGCCTTGCAGACTTTTGCACCCCAAAGCCGGCATCAAGGGCCGCCGCGTTTTTACTGCGCTCATTGGCCGATAGTTTATCCGCCTTGGTATAGACCAGCAGGAAGGGCACCCCATTGCTCCGGAGCCAATCCACCAGCTGCAGGTCGGCAACCTTGAGTTCATGACGCAGATCGACAATGACAACTACGCATTTTAAATTTTCCCTGGTTTCAAGGTACGCGGTTATCAACTCCTGCCAGGCAGCCTGCATTTTTTTGGAAACCCTGGCATAGCCATATCCCGGCAGGTCAACGAGATAGATGCTGTTATCCAGGAGAAAAAAATTAAGGCTCTGGGTCTTGCCGGGCCTGGCGCTGGTCTTGACCAGATTCCTGCGCTTGATGAGCCTGTTTAAAAGGCTTGATTTCCCTACATTTGAACGGCCGGCAAAAGCGATCTCCGGAAGCTCCGGTTCCGGCAGCTGCCTGAGATCAAAGACGCTCGTCAGAAACCTGACATCAGAAAAATTCTGCCTGGAAATATCCGTCTCTGCCATAAGTATCCTGTCATGGGCGGTGAGCCGCCAATATGCGCCGGCAAAATGATACTAGATGACTTTATTCAGGCCATATTCAATGATGCCCTCGGCCCCGCTTTTAATAAGCCTTGGTATCAACTCACGCACCTGATGCTCGGAAATAACCGTTTCCACCGAATACCAGTCCGTATTGTAGAGACTGGCTATGGTCGGCGCATTCAAGCTCGGCAGAATTGAGATAACCTGGTCGAGCCGGTCGGCCGGAACGTTCATCTTCAGGCCTACTATCTTGTCAGCCCTGAGCGCACCCTGCAGCAGCAGGACGATATTTTCGATCTTTTCCCTTTTCCATGGGTCCTCCCAGGCAATTTTATTGGCAATAAACTGGGTGTTGGAAGTCATCATCTCGTAGATGATCCGTAAGCCATGCGCCCGGATCGTGCTTTCCGTCTCGGTTACTTCCACTATGGCATCGGCCAGGCCTGAAACAACCTTTGCCTCTGTGGCTCCCCAGGAAAACTCAATCTCAACGTTGATGTTTTTTTCCGCAAAAAACTTGCGGGTATAATTCACGAGTTCCGTGGCTACCTTTCTGCCCTCAAGGTCTTCAAGCCTCTCAATATTTGAATCACCCGGGACCGCTACCACCCAGCGGGTCGGCCTCTTGCTCACTTTTGAATAGACCAGGTCGGCAACAACGATAACGTCGGAACTATTTTCAAGTATCCAGTCCTTTCCTGTAATGCCGGCATCAATTACACCCTGTTCAACATAGCGTGACATTTCCTGGGCCCTGCAGATGGAACAGGCCAGCTCATCGTCATCAATTTCCGGGAAATAGCTCCGCCTGGAAAGCTTGATGCGCCAGCCTGACTTCTCAAACAGTTCAATAGTTGCCTTTTCAAGGCTCCCTTTTGGAATTCCTAATTTCAAGACGCTCATTTTTTATATACCTCTTCGGGATCAAATACTGGTTCAGCAAATGTTTCAAAGCCTTCCTCCGACACCTGCCTGAAAAAACAGCTGCGGTGCCCGGTATGGCAGGCCGCTCCGCCTAGCTGTTCAACCTGGTAGATAACTGTATCATCATCACAATCCACAAGTATTTTTTTTATCAGCTGCTGGTGTCCGGAGGTCTCGCCCTTTAACCAGAGTTTGTTTCTGGAACGGCTCCAATAATGGGCCTTGCCTGTTTCCAGGGTCTTCTGCCAGGCAAGATCATTTATATAGGCCAGCATTAATACTTCTTTCGTCTCAAAGTCCTGCACTATGGCAGGCAATAAACCGTTGCCCTTGGCAAATTGTAAAGTCGGCATACCTTTTTCTTCCCTGGATGGTTCTTCTGAATCGCTGCTGCCCTGTTCACCTCCCATAAAATGGATAACGCAGGCAGTGCGGAACTTGCAATACTCCTTGGGGTGTTGGCAGCGGGCATTCTCACCACTCATCTTCTCATTATATTTTTCACAAAAAAGATCCATATTTTTCTGCGATTTTTTTCTTCCGGCCAAACATATCTTTGCCAGAAATTTTTCCTTGTATTACTCTGGGATTTGATTTTTATACTATAAGCAATCTTCCGAGGGCGACACGGTAGCATATTTCCCATGAAATCTCTACCATTACCTTACCGGCAGCCAGGGAGAACATATTTCCTGCGGGAAGGCAGTTGAAACGCTGCATACATTGCAACGTGGCACAAAACCTTTTTACAATTTGTTACTCAGCAGAGCTCTTTTCAGGGGAAACTGACAAAGCTGCAACGCAGCAATGTAAATTAAGAGCACACAAAGCTGCCGGTGCTTGGCAGAGGAATTGAACAGTGAAGAATTATGATTAAATTCTTTTGAAGGTCAATAAAACTTTTAGCAGCATAAAGCATATACTTATGAGGGAAACAGCATGAGAAAAGCACAGCAGGGCGATTTTGTCATCATAGAATTTGAAAGCAGGCTTGAGGATGGCGAGATGATCGAGAGCTCTTCAGATGCCGGCCCGCTCGAGTTTGCAGTCGGGGATGGTGTCATGCCGCCCGGATTTGAGAAGGCGCTTATCGGCATGGGAGAGGGTGAGGAGAAATCAATAATCCTGTCTCCTGATGAGGCTTTCGGCCGTCCGGATGAAAAGCTTCTGCACACGGTCAAGAGAAGTGTTTTCGGGGACAGCATCGACCCCAAACCCGGGATGGTCCTTGGAATGACCCTGGACAAAGATGGCCAGTCCCGGAAAATTCCCGCCCTTGTCACCGCTGTTGAGGGCGAGGATGTACTCATTGATTTCAACCATCCCCTGGCCGGCAAGACCCTCAGCTACAAGCTGAAATTAAAGGAAATAAAATAGTCAGTTACTACCGGAAAAGAGTCCCGGGGAACCATTCAAGAAATAATGGAGCAGAAATTATGGCAGATTCAATTGCATGGGAAAAAGACATGGATAGGGCCCTTGAACGTGCGCACTCACAGAACCTGCCTATCCTGCTGTTTTTCCATAATCCGGACTGAATAGGCTGCCAGCAGATGGATGCAGTTACGTATCCCGATGAAATGGTCACAGAATTCGTGCAGGAAAATTTCATCCCCCTGCAGGTTGCATTTGACGCCAAGCCCCTGTCCGAGGACTTCAACATCAAATGGACCCCTACCCTGATAACCCTTGGAACTGATAAGAGAGAACACCATCGTACCGTCGGCTTTCTCGATCCCGGCGCCTTTATTGCCAGTGCACTGCTCGGTATCGGCAAGTTCCATTTTGATACTGACAGGTACCAGGAGGCCCTGGGGTTTTTCGAGAAAGTAGTTTCAGGACATCCCGACAGCGACAGCGCGGCAGAGGCTATTTTTCTCCGGGGCGTGTCACGCTATAAAAGCACGGGCGACCCGAAACCCCTGAAAGAGGCCTACGAGACGTTGAGCAGCCAGTATCCGGACAGCGAGTGGGCCAAAAGGGCTTATCCCTACCGGCTGCTGTGACAGCTTCTTAAATCTCTGGATTTTACGGACGAACTAACGCTGAAAGCACACTACAGGTTGCAGTCGATTGACCTCACGACATCTATTAAATTCAGATGCGTTATGTTTTATATTCTAAGTTCACTTGAAGAACACGGTCTATCGTAATTATTGGTCGTTTTTTACCAGTTCCTTTAATCGCATTTGTGCGTCATTTTTTTCTGCAGGATCAGTCAAAAGGGGCTCAGCCTTTCTAAGGGCCTGCACTGCGTCGCTCTTTCTGTTCATAGCGGAATAAACAATGCCAAGATGATAGTAGACCACCCCGGTTTCCGGCGCGGATGCGGCAACATTTTCAAGAATTGATGCTGCCTGAACGAAATCCTTTCGGGCATAATACACCCAACCCAGGGTATCCTGAAAAAGGATGGCCTCCGGGGCCAGCTCAACAGCTTTATGCGCCCATTCCAAAGCGTCATCAAGTCCCGAGCCTATTTCAGTCCTCAGGTAGGCAAGATTGTTATAGGCAATTGCCGCTTTCGGGTCAATCGCAAGCACCTTTTTGTAGGCCTGTTCCGCCAGATTGTATTGTTTCTGTGTCTGGTAGACTATCCCGGAATTCATAAGGGCAGGGATATGATTCGGCTCATGTGCCAATACTTTTTCATATTGCTCCACGGCCAGTTCTTCCTGTCCTGTAATTCGATAAATTTCACCTATGGCCCAGTTGGCCTGGTAGAGATCCGGGTTAATTGTGAGCGCCTTATTAAATGATGCGATGGCTTTGTCATATTTGCCAAGCTTCGTGTATGTAGTGCCAAGAAGCTGATGGGGATAGGGATCATCTGGTTTTTTCCGGGCAACTTCAAGAAGGGTGCTTATGGCCTCTTCCGAATTCCCGGTTTCCAGCAAGGCTGTACTCAGGGGGTAGTAAAGGTCAAGCCGCTCAGGAGCCAGCCCCAGGGCGGCTTTGTAGTTCTCGACTGCCGTTTCAGGACTGTTCAGATGTGTGAGCCACAGGGAACCAAGTTCAATG
>Ga0209536_100003284_pt1 | contig 26044 bp, 11 predicted proteins | sample DeeMarSeWOR28_12_FD_187461 | JGI IMG/M metagenome (GOLD analysis project Ga0209536, IMG submission 187461) | Marine sediment microbial communities from White Oak River estuary, North Carolina - WOR-2-8_12 (SPAdes) (version 2) | ecosystem: Environmental > Aquatic > Marine > Intertidal zone >...
TGTCGAAGGTGAGGGTTCTAGTGGCACCCCCGCCGACCGTGTGATTGACTGCTACATCACGTTTGATGGTACATCAAACGCAGGCACACAGCAGCAGATCACGCTGGATCAAACCACGGACTCGGTAAAGCGTACTGGGGGATCTACCGACCTGATGGGTGCTGGGGACGAGTTGGATGTTGCCAAAGTCAACGCCAGCACGTTCGGGGTTCGGATTCTCAAGGACACAAACACCGGTGGCACCACAGTCAACATCGACCACGTTGCCCTGAGGGTCTACTACGACCAGGGCATCTCCGGTGAGTGGGACATCGACTACACCGACAAGGAAATCCGTCATATCGACGGGTCCCTTGACTATGATGGTGGGTCAGGTGGCACCGCTCCTGCCGATGGCGATGTGGTTCGTGATCAGACCACAGAGACAGTCGCGAATGTGATCGGGGTCGAAGACTGGAACACAAACGTCTATGGCACGCTGAAGCTGTCAGGTGTCAACCAGGGCACTGGGGCCTTTGGGGACAACAACACCCTCGACATCTGTGAGTGGGTGCTCTTCGACACTGAGTCGAATGGTGGCTTCGACGAGTCGTTCGTTGGTTCGACCGTGACGGGGGCCGCTTCCAGCCGGACAGGCGTGATCTATGCGGTTGAGTCCGACGGTGTGAATGGCACCCTCTGGGGGCTGTTCTCCGGCGGTGGCGGCAACTTCACCAACGGTGAAAACCTACAGGTGGGCGGTACCACCTATGCGACCGCTGACGGAACCGGTTCTGGAGACCTTGGGTGGACGGGTGCCAATGATGGCACCTTGATGACGCATGCCCAGGGATACCTGGACTACGATGCCGAAACGATCACTTTCGAGAGTAGCTCGGGGTCAGGCAGAATCCGTGGTGGGTACTCAGGAGAGTCTACTGCGATCAAGTTCCCTCTCAATATGTGCGTGAGAGGAGCTACATCCAACGCCACAGCACTTCTGGTCGACGACCGTGAGGACCCAAACGCTCCGACAACTGGTCGGTTCTACCTGGTGGATATCCAGGGAACCTTCCAGAACGATGAGACCGTTGAGGCGTTGGTTGAGCTGGATTACGACGGTGAGGTATCGGACGGGTTCCAGGTTGGCGACACAGTCATTGGCCAGGGTTCCAGTGCTCAGGGTGTTGTCAGACGCCTGATTGATAATGGGACCAGTGGCACGTTGTACCTGTCGGGGTACACTGGTGGTCCTTTCAACAACAATGAGAACCTCCAGGTTACTGCTGTCACCAAGGGTGTAGCCGACGGTACAGGGCGCATTCGTGTTGGGTCTGCAACGGTTGATGGGACACTCCAGACGACAAATGTGCAGTGGCTCCACAACCACTTGTACACCTTGGTACAGGATGTGTTCGACGAGCTGTTGCAGCTCGACGACGATTACCCCTACACCGCCCAGGTTCAGGACCAGCAGTACCAGATCGTTTACGACTGGGAAATCGACCACTACTCAACGCAGAGGATCAAGTCAGGGTCAGTCAAACTCCAGGACGACGTTGGTGCAGCCGACGACGACGCGATCTACACGGACTACCAGTCTGTGGGTTCGTTCAACATTTCCAACGGGGTGCCCAACGCTTATGTCCAGCAGAGCACCAACAATGTCCTGGAAACGTTCTGGGACCCCGGTCGTTTTGACGTTCTGATCAGGAACAAGAATAAGAACGTACTGATCGACTCCGGGAAGGTCACTTGGTTTGCACGAAACTGGGGAGACCTGTACGACCACTTCGAGACGAGCGCTCTCGCCGGTGTGGCTGTTGTCCCGCTCAACACCTCGGATGACTCGAACAACACGACAGCTGAGGCTACTGTCCGTGATACCCGGGTGTACCACGACATCCGATACATCGCTGCCACACATCGGATTTCATTCACTGGCGGGATGGGATCCTTGCCGGTTGATGGCGATGTGGTCTACGACACGGCGGCTTATGGCGCCGCTATGATCTGCAAGCCACCAGCCGCGGTGGCTTCAGGGGAAATTCACGTAGGTAACACAGTCGGTACCATCACTGACACCAACACACTGGATCTGCTAGATCGGATTGATTTTGACACCCAGGTTGCTGGGAACCAGTTCGCGGTTGGGGATTCCATCGACAATGGTGGTGGTGGTGCAACTGCGATTGTGCGGATGGTACAGCAGTACGGTGAGAGCATCGGTTCGTTGTGGGTGTCCGATGTAACTGGAACTTGGGCGAACAATGACCCCATCCAGGTTGGAGCTACCCAGTACGCGACCCAGGATGGTGCCCTGGTCACAGCTGGTACCTGGACGGCTACGGTAAGTGGTGCCCCCACAGCTGACACTACTGTTACGAAGGACGTTGGGCAGGGTGGGGAGCAGCCTTACAACGTTGTCTTCGACCTGAACGGCGCCACAATCGCACAGTTCTACGAGTTCCTGAAATTCCTGACTCGTGAGGATGCAGGCTCTGACACAGATCCCGGTACCCTCCTGAGGGTCGATGGAACGACTCTGATTCAGGGCCGGCTCTACCAGAGAGCCGACAGCACCTATGGTGCTGCTGATCTGGTCAAGGCCAGTCCGTTCGGGACTAAGGCTGGTGACCTGTTCCAGGGTGCCCGTGGTATTTTCCTCGAGGACATGGATTCTGGAGATGTCCAGAACTACCAGCTCATTGATGCAAATGGAACCACAAGAACACCACCGAACTACCAGTCGATCGAAGTCACGGGTCTGAACAGTGGTACCACCAGGGTCGCTGTGTTCGAAAGGACCGGTACAGCTGTCAATTACTCCAAATACTCCGTGACGACACCCGCTGGCACCTACAACGGATCGGGCGACTCGATTCTCCGGGTTGATGAAGCGATCGCTGGATACACGCCAGCGACTGGTACAGTGATCGTCAGGACTGATGCCAACACAGAGCTTATCCTGACTTACACCAGTATCAACGCGACCGGGCCTCCGGGTGAATTCAACCTCTCCGCCCCACTCGCGGCAGACCTGAATGCGGGGGATGATGTCTACGTGCCATTCATCTACACAACAGCGTCAGGCACGTCGGAGAGTGTACAGGTGATTTACTCGACGGATGTGGATTTGCTGGCAGTCGTTCGTGAGAAAGGTTACTTGCCGTTCCGGCAGGAAACGTCTCTCATCTCTTCCGGACGTTCGATTGCTGCCATTCTGAACACCGACACAATCGTGGAGTAGCAGCATCGTGAGGGTGTCGTGGCGACTTTGTCTTTTGACTACGTCAACAAGAAGATAACCATAGACGCACCTGCGACTTCCATCACGGTACAGGAGCTGGTCAACCTGATTCGCACAGAAGAGGATAGGCTTGACCGCACGATGAAAGATGACGGCTGGTGGATCCTGGACGCCGTGGGCAAGGAGTCCATTGGTGGTGGATCTATCAGTGCTATCATCATGGACATCACTTCTAGGGGCTGGACTATTGGATTCGAAGCCCGGGGTTCTCTGACGAAGTGCATCATCAGTGGAGGCACTGTCGTGGCCTCCGAAACAGTGACATTCGAGACAGCAAACACCCACATCCTGGTCCTGTCGCCCGTCGATGGTGTTGGTGGCACCATCGACGAGCTAGCCATCGATGCTGTTACGGCAGCTGTATGGGCTGCTAACGCAGCTGCCAACAGACCTGCTGCGTCTCAGGGTGAGTTGCTGTGGCGGACCTTCTTGTCTCAGTTCAACGCCAACACCTAGCCTCTCCACCCAGGGGGAGCCGGGACGCCCAGGCTGCGACTGGCTGGGAAGGCTTTTGGCTCGGGCTTTGGTCGTTGCATCTGGTCGACAGGGACACCCCAGGACTGTAGACGTTCCCTGGTGGCGTAGCGCAGAACGACGACCTCAGCTGGTGTGTCAGTAGCCCGATCGAACTCGACGGAGGTGGTCTGGAACTCGACCTTGTGCCCATAGCCGGTTCCTACGTCGATGGAATCCTGGCTGAATACACCTTTCTTGCCAGACGCTCTGCATGTCTCTCTGGGGGATGTTTCCCCCAGCATGTCATCGAATCCCAGCCCACCCTGGTTCGCGTAGGAGCTGTCGACCTCGACCTGTTCTCCTGAAGTCGAGCAAGTGAACACCCCGGCAGACGTATTTTCCTCTGGGGCAACAGAGGTTGTGGTTGACGTGGTGTACCACCAGGTGGGACTGGGGTAGATGGGCACTGGGACTGGGTGGTGATGGTGATGATGGTGGTGTTGGCGGATGGTGTAGGTGGTGGGTTTCTTTTTCTCATCAAAGACAGCCACGCCAACGACACCCACGTTCCGGGTCCCCCTCCCTGTCTGGGCAGCGTAGGACTGTTTCTCTGGGCGGAACAGGAAAGCGGCGACCTCTTCGTCCCCACGACGCCAGCCGGGGATCTCCATAGTCTCCCATGGACCCAGGATGTAGCCGGGACCCTCGAAGTCTCCGTCCTCGCCGGTGATGACGTTGACCCCGTCCACTGTGACAACGGCTAGCCGGCGTTGGTTGCAGTGGTTGTAAAGCTGGATCTTGTACGACCCTTTCTTGGGGGCCTGTACATAGACTTGCCCCTCGTGAGCGATGCGTCGGAGTGGCTTGGACTTGTGAACGATGTCAACTCTCATGCTGTGTTTCCTGTCTGTGGGGGTAGGTACCCGGTCGAACATTGTCTGGTGGGGTGGGCTGCCCTATTGGAATCGGTTCTGGTCTGGGCATCCCCGGGTAAGGATCAGGTTTGGTATCTGGTAATGAGAACAACCTCCCCTCTCTCAGGGTGGTGAGAAGCTCCTCAACTAGTGAGGTCCGGCTCATACGGAAGTGTTCGGCATAGCTTTTCAGCCAACTGATCAACTCCGGGTCGAGCCGGAACGAGATGACCTGTTTGTTTTCTGTGCCAGCCATGGTGAATACTTGTAATACACGTCATACAAGTATGTCAAGCACCCTGGCCAAAAAGTTCAGTACAGGTCCTCGTAGACCTTCCGACGCTTTCTCTGAGGCCTGGCTACGTGCGTCCAGCGCCTCCCATGCCAGATGTCCGAGATGGTAGTCCTGCCCACTCCATAGGACCTGGCTACAGCGCTCATGGACTCCCCTCTGTCGATGCGTTGGAGGATGGCAGGGACGTCATCCTCCGTGAGCTTGGCGGAGGGTCTTTGGCTCCCTCTGCGTTTTGAACAAGAAGCTCCCCCCAGGTAGGACCAGCTGACCCCCCGTTTGATGTGGGAGATGTTGGAGGGGCTGACCCCGAACTCTTCCGCTAGGGCCTGTTGCTTCTCCCCTGCTTTGAGCCGGGCCAGAATTTCTTGCACCTGCGGTTCTGTCAGCTTGGCATTAGGATGCCGCTGACCCTGGGGTTGTCCTGGTGGAATGCGCCTCGGCATGGCCTATCTTCACGTTGGGGGCCGGTTAGTTCAAGCTGGGGGTCAGGTTTCGCTAGCCCTTCTATATCAAGCGTTAGGTGATAGGGCGATTATGTCCCTAACCGGAGGTCAACAGTGCCTAACCTCGACAACAATCCTCAGGCGGGAGTGGGAGGTACTAGCTACCTCTACAACTTTGGGACGTCGCCACAGACCAGAACTGCGGTCTCCCAGAAAGTCCGAATCCTGTCTCCCCACTATGGGAATACGCAGGCTTTGCACCAGATGGGGGTCATCAGCTCATTCAACCCCAGCCAGAGCAGGACGGTGGAGCCTGTGCGTGGTGTGGGCTTCGGTGACCAGATCGCCGAGATGGTCCCCAGTGTGACTGAGCCGACCACAGGCTCGTTCGAGCGGGCCCTGCTCTACCTATGCAACCTCTGGCAGTCCACAGGCTATGCCAGTGGTGTGAGTGGTCCTGTGAGGTCGCTGAGGCACCACAGGTGGCCGTTCGACCTGGAGCAGCAGCTGGTTTTCAGCACCGTGGCAGACGCGGACCTGACAGGCCAGCCGAACCAGGGGTATTCCGGTACATCCGGAAGCTTCGACGGTGGTGTGAAAGCTATCTCGTTCCCGCAAGTCACCAACGACAACAACACCAAGCCCGGTGGGGATAGGGGGCATTCGGCCGTCATCACCATCTATGAGGCTTGTTGGTTCACAAGCTGGTCGGCTACTTTCGCGAAGGATGCTGGAATGATCATGGAGACCGGTGACGTGAGTGTCTCCGATGTCCATGATTTTGCTTCCGTGTACGGTGAGTTCCTGGCCACAGGCAACGACCCAACAATTGGTCAGCTCGGCTCCATCAGGTTCGCCGAGCAGGGCTTCACTATCGCTCAGGCCGGTCGTGGCGCTGGCGGTGGTGGTGCTCAGTCGCTCTTTGCCGCCCAGGCCGTGGATGTTCCCGTCTAGACCTGGGTAGGATAGGAAGCCCCCGTGCGGGGGCTTCCCAAACATGAAACCACTGTGGAAACAGCCCGGTGGCCTCAAGACAGACAAAACCACTTACAACACACACCTCTTGTGCTGCACCTCCGCCTCTCTGCTCGGGGCTGGACAGAAAAACCACGTATGAAAAAAAGCGACGCCTCTTCTTTGTGCTGTCTATGAGGGCCTGCCTTTAAGCTGTTTCCCGAGAAACTTCTCGGGAGAAACCATGTCAATCAGCCTTCAGGCTCTAGAGTCAGCCCTATCGGCTATCGCAGAGATCAGCCACAGCGAGGGGTCGTTCAAAGTAGGGTCTACAAACCTTACTGTCCGCACCTTGTCCCCGGAAGAGGAGCACGAGGTGCAGAAGTATGCCTCCCAAGCCTGGTCCGAGTCTGCCGAAGGAGAAGAGAGCGAGGGTAATGAGGGGAACGAGGTCCTGGCTTACGTTGATCGTTTCCGGATCGATACCATCTCCAGAGCGTTGGTAGCCATTGACGCTGTTGATCTCAGAGATGTGCAATACATTGAAACAGGAGAGGAACTGCCAAACGGCAAACCTGTTAAGCTCCCCAAACATCTGGCTCTTCGCGGGGCGGTGCAGAAGTGGGGCGGGCCCATGCGGATTGCCGTCTTCAAGAAGTATGCGGAGGTGGTCCGAAAGGCGGAGAACCAGGCCGAGGATGCCGTTGAGTTTGAGCCCTCGGACCTGGAAGCAGAAATCGAGCGTCTGGAAAGCCGTCTGAAGGACCTAAAGCAGGAGCTGGAAGACAGCAAGATCGAGCAGACCAACCCTGTGCACAATGTAGTGGCACACGGTGATGCCACCAGGCAGATGAGGGAGGAAGTCCCTGAGTCGCCTGAGCCTGATGAGCCCTCTTCTGAGCCTTCCGAGGTCTTGGGGCCTTATCCTGGTGGAGCACAGCAGGAAAGCCAATCCACAATCCCACCGCAGACTGCGCCGCAGCCTGGGAGCCGGAGGCCTATCATTCCCCAACAAGCTCCTCCGCCTCAACAGGCCCCGGCCCCACAGCAACAAGATCCTCCCGCTCCCACCGCCCCCATGACTCAGGTCCCCCCACCCCAAGTGTCATACTCCCACACCCCCTCCAAGTATGTTCCTCCTACTGTGCAGGATTCTTTTGTGGGGCAGGATGATCTGGAGGACGCTGTGGCAACGGCCAACCAGAGTCTTTTCGACATGCACCATGCAGGCCAGTCCCTGCCTCCGGATCCTTACGCCCACCGACCTCCTCACAGGGGAGCGGCAGAAGCTGCGTCGGAGATTCAGGAGCAGGAGAGGGAACGGGTAGAGAAGGCAAAGATGGTAGCTCAGACACCTGATGGGGTACCTGTGTTTTCGTTGCCAGCTGGTGAGGTGGACCTGGGAAAGAGGGCCGCCGGTCCACCTATCAATGCCCCCAAGCCAGAGTCTGAGGCCATAAACCCTCGTTTCCGACCTCCCCAAGGCAGGCCTAGAGGCCAGTTCCGTCCTTCCAAGAGAAACCGATGAGGTGTAGTGAATCTCCCGCACACAACACCTGAGCAGCGGCTTCCGCTGTACAAGGACGTCGAAGAGCTGATCACTGTGGGCTTCTTGTCTCATCCAGTGGTGCTTGGCGGGGTCCCCTTGTGTCTCCGGTCTCTGGGACCTGGGGACATCCATATGCTGAAGTTCCGGGCGGTGGACTCCTCCTGGAAGCTCTGGGCGATCAGCACTGCTATCTGGATGGTGGATGGGGTCAACTTGCTTGTGGAGCCACATGCAGTGCCCCGTCTGGCCCGGTCTATCAAGACCCTCCCTGGGAGGATTCAGGACATCCTGTTTAGTCTTGTGTTCGGCTTGTACAACAGGGTCCAGAGGGCCCAGGATGGGGTCGAGTCTTTCTGCTACGAGACCTACTCCCGTTACCTCTGGAGCAGCTTCGAACGCAAGGCCCCTGGTGTGAATTCTGGTATCCCGGGATCTGAAAGGCTGGGTATGAACAGCCTCCAGAGTTTCTGGGTAGTCCACAACCAGGCTGAGGACAGTAGGGCCAAGCAGTCCCGTCTGTGGGAGATGGCCAAGCTGATCACCTCGTCGATGGCCCCCAAGGGGGTGAAGAAGCTTGACGACAAGGACCGACAGATACGCTCGGAGGAAGAGGACCAACGCCAGCGTGTGCAGGACGAGTTCTTTTACGTGACCAAAGGTCTCATGAAGAGGTCTGAAAGTGGTGCCATTCTTGGTAGTGATGGGACTCGGGTAATCCAGAAGGCAAGCACCCCTGATGAGTTGGCCGAGGAGATGCGTCGGTGGGTCACTGGGGAGCAGGATTGGCACGACCAGGTGGTGACGGAGTACAAGCGTCAGGTCACAGAAAGATTGGAGACCCAGAAGCGGGAGAGGGAAGAGCGGCTGGCGGCAGTTCGCAGGGAAGCGGCCAGACAGGAGCAGGAAGAGAGTCTCCCCATGCCCCTGGTGGGATATACGGTGGACCAACTCCAGGGGCTACTGGGGGGACGAGCTGCTGGGGTGCGCCAGATAGGCCCCGAGAACGACATGCGTCAGCACATGTATACCCGGTACTTGGATGCTCCGGGTCCTCCGGTACCTTCCTCTATCACTCCAGATGGCCGTGTTGTTCCTTTGGGTGAGCAGATAGCCCAGAGGCCCGTTCCTTTCCAGACGAGGAAGGAGGTGACCGATGGCTAACCTCACGATGGACATTGCCTATCGGCTGACAGCCGAGGACATCAACAAGGTAAACCGAGAGTTTGCCTCATTCGCTGACAAGTTTGGGGACAAGTTCGGGAAAGAGCTGGACGCGGCTCTGAAAGCCGGACTTGGGCCCAAACATCTGGCCAAGTGGGAGAAAGAGGCCCGGAGAATTCAGGACGGCCTGGCCAAGGCCAAGACACTTGAGGATAAGCAGCGCATTTCCCTGATGCACAAGGAGTGGAAGGAAGAGTTCAAGCACGTCGGTGCTTTGGCCAAACGTCGCACCCAAGCTCTCGCGGATATGGGCAAGCAGATGGAGGGCCGTCTAGCTAGGGTCTCCCAGAATTTCGCCAGTGGTCTTGGCGGTGCTCTCAGGGATGTCACTTCTCTGAATCTGGAGGGAATGGCTGGGCAACTCAAGAAACTCGGTGCGGGCCTAGGGAAAGGTGGCCTGTGGATGCAGTCCAAAGAGGGTACCGGACCCATGAGCAAGATGGTCAAGCTCATGGGCAAGATGGTCAAGGGGCTGGGTAAGATGGCTGCCGCTGGTGGCATTGCCGGTGGAGTCCTGGCGATGCTAGTGGCAGGACTCATGGCCGTGGCAAACCATGGCGCCAAGATGAATCGGGCCATGATGGACTCTGGTGCCGTCATGGGGGACATAGCCACTGAGGGTGCCAACGTCAGAAAGACACTGCGGGAGGTTGTGCTCGCTTTCGACGATTTTGAACGAAATGTCGAGTGGATGCAGACGGGGGAGGAACAGCTCAAGATCCTGGGAGCCTGGCAGGCAGCCGGACACACCATTAAAGAGATGAGCAAAGGCATCAAGGAAGCCACTGACAGGCAGAAGGAATATCTGAAGGCCGTTCAGACTGCCACCGTCTATTCCCGTCTTTTGGGGATGGGGGCAGAGGAGGTGGCCACCACAATGGCAGGCTACATGGACGAGTTGGGGGTCTCGCTGGATGGCATCCAGGAGAGATTTGCAGCGGTCTACGAGGTAGCTCAGGCTTCCGGATTTGGCACCAAGAGATTCTTCGGGATGGTTCTTCAGGCAACCAGTGGCATGGCCATGTACAACGTTAGGTTGTCTGAGACTGCGGGTCTGCTGCTCAGTCTAGGCAAGATGCTGGGGCAGAAGGGTGGCGAGGAGATGCTGAATCAGCTCTCTGGAGGATTCAAGGGAGAGTCCACGACAGACCTACTGAAGCGATCCATGAAGATGGGTGCACCCACTACTCGGGCCATTGTGGGTGCTCAAGCAGAATCCGCGGGCAAGTCTCTTGTCAAGATCATGCAGGAGCAAGGGATTGGTGCCGAACGAGCTACTGCTGAGATGAAGAAGAGAGGGCTAAAGATAGATTTCACTAGCTCTACAGCATTGGTGAAAACCATGGGCCAGCTTTCGGCCAAAGGCCAGGTGGAGCTGCTGAAGGGTCTCAAGGACTTGGTGGGGGACCAGCCTCAGGTTGTGAGGCAGTTTGAGAAGTCTTTGGACCTGTTCAGAGGGGCTGTCAAGGGAACCCCCAAGGCCCTGGCTGGAGCTTTGGCTGCTGGTGGACCGACGACCAAGCTCCTGGCCGAGCTGCATGGGGTTGCTGCTGTTATCAAGACCCCAATCGAGGAGATGAGTTTCGAGCAAGTAGCTGCCATGGAGTCCATGCAGGGGATCTCCAGGGATCAGTTCAATCAGCTCAAGTCCATTGCTCGCCATACTCGGGCGGGGCACGAGGAGACTCTGGCTCTTCAGAAAGAGTGGAAGGCTCTGCATGAGGAGGGAAAGAACTTCTCGAAGGAGCAGAAGGAAGACCAGATAGCCAAATTCGGGGCCTACATCAATGACCAGGGAAAGAGGATTGCAGCGAATACCCCTGAGGTGTTGAAGATGAGCCCAGAGGAACGGGCCCAGTACGAGGAGGCCAATGAGATTGGGAAAAACCTCTTGGATTTCCAGATGTCCCAGGGCGAAGCGTTCATGGAGATCACCAAAGACCGCCTGGACAAGCAGACCGAGCTGTCGATAGATATCGCCCAGAACACTGAGAACCTAACCAAGGTCCTGGAAATCGGTGTCGAGTCCATCCTAAATGACCTCTACGGCGTAGCACAAGACATTCTAGCATGGATTCAGGGAGGTAATCCCGAGGAGATTGCGGCTAGGAAACAGGCCGTCGATCTGATCAAAGAACAAAAGAAGGTGCTGTCGACCAACCTCCGGAAGGAGTTTAATGAGCTGGCCAAGACAAACAAGGCTTTGGCCAAGCTACCTGAGGATTCCGCTAAGCGGGCGGACTTGGAGACGACGAGGAACCAACAGATTGCTTCCACAGAGGCCCTGAAACTCAGCATCGAAAAACTTGGGAAAATGGGGGAGATTGCCCGAAACATCGGTGGGGTGGGGGAATTTCTGGGGATCCGGTCTCCAACTGATTGGTTCAAGGATACCAAGGACCAGGGAGATTTTCTTGCGATAGCTTCCCGCATGGCCTCGGAACAGATGCCTCCAATACTGAAAACCTTGGAAGAAAGATTGCCTGAGAGTGTCGTAAAAGGTTTGAAGGCCAAAGCTGGGGGGTCTCAGAAGGAGTATCTGGATTTGCTCCGTGGGATGACCAAAGGAGGCCAAGTACAGAAGGTCTGGGACCAGAAAGAGAAGCGCTATGTCAAGACCTTGTCTAAGACTTCTGCTGGGGAGCAGGCTAGTAAGGCCCGATACACAGCATCGTTGGGTCAGGCGGAGATTGCCGACCTAGACGCGAGTAACTGGAGGATCGCGGTCTCCCAGGGGTTGAAATCGGGAGATGCCATAGCACAAGCCAAGGCCATCATGGCGGTCATCGGCCAGGAGGGGGGCAAAGGCGAGAAGATCATGGCTGGCGTGTTGGCAGGGCAAAAAGATTTGCCCCCATCCCTCCAGAAGGAGCTGACTACTGAGAAAATGGCTGAATTGGAGGCTCTGGGACTGACCCAAGCTGCCAAGGACCGTCTCACCCAGAAGGATATGACCAAGCTCCTCAAGAAAGACAACCCGGAGGCGTTTGGGAAACAGCTCAGGAAAGAGAATGATCGTCGAGATCAGGCCATCCTCAGGGGTCAGTTAGCAGCTGCCGGCATTGGTGAAAACCGTGGGGACATAGCAAAGGCCCTGTTGGGGAGCGGTCGTGTGGGAGGGCTGGCTCGTGAGGAGTTGTTGAAGAAAGGCAGAAGAGCCTTGGAGATGGGAGTCAGTGGCAAGGCCGCGGAGAACCTAGCCAGGATCCTTGACAGAGGGGGTGTCTCACTCGGAGAGGAGGCGGATGATTTCATCTGGCGCCCGGGACAGAAGCCTCAGCGCATCAATCCTGCCGATGTAGTCACAGGATCTAAGGCAGGAGGCCCTTTGGCTAAAGCTGGGGCCGGTGGGGGAGGCCGTGTGGTGCACAACCACTTCTACAACGACGGCCAGGGGAACTTCAACAGCATCCGCAAGTATGAGCGGGCCATGGGCGGCTATGCCTAGGGGGTGCTAGGTGGGCAAGAATGTCATACCCGTCTTTCGGAGTGCTTTCCAGTCTCCGGATGACGAGTACAACGACAATCTGGGGGTTCGCCCGGTTGTTTTTGACATCCTTGCACCTGACTTGGAGACCAGTGTTCTGCCTGATGGCTTGAAGATGGTTCTCCATGTCAATCCGACCTCCATGTCCTTCTCCTGGGAGAAAGTCATTGAGCGTATCCAGACCAAAGGTGGATACGTTGAGCAGCACTGGGGCGACGGGGCCAGGTCCATCGACTTCAGCATGGTCACAGGTGGCTTCAAGCGGGTGGCCAGCGGGCTCTCCAACGTCACCGGAGGGGGTTTCGACACAGGGGGGACCCGCCGGGAGACTATCGCCTATGACAAGTACCTCGATATGTTGGCCCTGTTCCATAACAACGGGGCCATTTACGACACTTCTGGGTCTATCGTTTTCCATGGCATCCTCAAGGTGACTTTTGATGGGGGCGTGTACTTCGGATGGTTCACTTCGTTCACGGCCAACGAGTCTGCGGACAAGCCTTACCAGTTTGACTTGTCTGCTAATTTCACTATCTCGCATGAGGTCTTGAGGCTCCGGTCGTTCCTGACTCCTGAACCTGCTTATATCGACCCCAAGGCAAAGAAGATTGGTTCCCGGAAAGAGCCCGAGGCGGCTCCCGTGGAAGACACTCTGGTAATTCCTCCTGTGATTCCCATCATTGTGAAATCTGAGGAAAACAGACCTGTTGACCCAACGTTCACCTCAAGCCGACGTCGGAGTGTTACCTCTTCGAATGAACCTGTGGCCACAGAGGCAGCCTACTCTGACATTGGACGGGCTCAGCAGAGTATCTCCGTGGAGGAGACAGGTCCACAGATGTCTGTGGACCCGAGCACAACTGGTTTCAGATCCCCTGACGAGGGCAAGACAGAGGGGCAACTCAAGTACATCGAACAGGTGCGAGAAGCTGCTCGCCAGCAGTTTGGATCCATTGATGCACAGCCGGTCAGATAATGGCACGTAATTTCACCAGCCAGAAACCCACTCACCAAGAGGTTCAGTCGGCGTCTATCAACATCCAGAACCCCCCAGCCCCAGAGAAGTACAGGGGTCTGTATGGTGGGCCGAGCGTAGACATCGAACTGGAGGAAAACAAAGCAACCCCTGTCGACGGGTCAAATTCTCTTCTCCGCAACCTATCCCCTTTCGTCATTCAGGTGGAGCCACCTCTAATCCTTGGGTCGGAACCTGCCCTGGTGGGGTCCGAGGTCAAGAAGGGGAACATCACAGGGCTCTACGGGTCGGCCCTGAGAGGTCGCACGGGGTTCCTAAGCGCCCGATCGGCCCTGGCCATGACCAACTACGTACAGGGGAATTATGGCCCTGGTACGGCAGAGGAGGTGATCTCCCGGCACAGTGCAGCCAGGGCTAGCGGAGGTGCCCGTTACCGGAGTGGGGATGGTGTCCAGCAAACAGATGCCACTGGCACACAGGAGCAAGGGAAAACAGGGGAGCCAGCCGTGGCTGACCTGCAAGTCGCAGTAGACATCGCCACACAACTGAAGTCTTTCCTGGAGACGCCACCCCTGATTCTGCTCATCAACCCCCAGTCCCTGGCCATGAGCTACACCAAGATCCAGACATTCCAGGACCGGACCCGGTTTGGGTACATCTTCCAAGCTTGGGGAGAGGATCAGCCCAAGCTGAGCATCTCGGCCAGGTGTGGTGCTTTCTATTCTGGGGGCCGAGGGGTTCAGTTTGCCTCCCGTAGAGATTCTGCCTCATGGCAGAATCTGATGACTGCGTTCCAGTTTTATCGGAACAATGGGTATATCCACGACACAGTTGGGAGATCGAACGCCCACCACATGGTGGGGGCCTTGTCCATCCGTTACGACCAGTGGATCTATTTCGGGAACATGCAGACGTTCTCGATGGGCCTTGAAGAGAGCAACGAGCTGGGAGGGGTGACGTTCGAGATGGAGTTCGTCGTGTCTGCCATGGTCGATACGGCGTCCCCTTCTTTCAACGTGCAGCCGATGCGGAAGATCAACCCGGATTACTGGGATCTCAGATACTCAGGCTCGGAGAACTGGTCCTTCAACCGACCGGGTGAGCTGTCTGTTTTTGGCCCTTCAGGATCAGGAGCAAGCCAGGTGCGGACTGGGACCTCCTCAGTGCTGGTGGAGGAAAATGGGACTTCTTTGGTGGACCCTGACTTCAAACCTCGAACCACCCCCACCCAGCCTCAGACACCCGCTTCTGGGTCAACTAACACGGGGGGTTTTCGGACAGGGGCCACAGAGGCGGAGGCCGCTGTAGGGTCGGCTTCAGTGTCAGAGGTGCAGCCTTTCCGGAGTCCCGGTGATTCGGAGCTGACCTTGCCGTTCTCCCGCCAGAGGAGGTTCTGATGGGTGTGGAGAACAGGCCCTATGTGGGTACATGGCAGCTGGGTCGCCAGAGGGTAGTCCAGCACACTCCAGATGCTCTGGTGTACATCAACGGAGACACAGCTGTTCCCGGGTGTGCTAAATGCAACGGACGCATCGACATCCAGCAGTTCCTGACCGAGGTGTCGGTGGATGCGGGCACGGACCCGGGTGCTGCTTCTGCTAGCTTCACTCTCTCCATCCCCATCCACCACACGGACAGCTTTGCCCGAGATGCAAAGTTCATCTTTCGGCCCGGGTTGGAGGTTCACATCTATGTGCGGGGTTATTTCCCCGTCAAAGGCTTGTACAAGAACCTGGCCGAGCGGGATATCCCCGATGACCGTATTCTGACTACTGAGCAAGCCCAGCAGTTGGCCCTAGAAGAGAAAGAGCAAGAGGAGGGGGGGAGCATCTCCCCGGAGGTGACCCAGGCCCAGCTTAACGCCGAACTTGCTTTAGATGAGGTCATTCCTGACAGGCTCAACTCTAGCCGCAATGGGTACATAGGGACCGTAACGCCCAGCAGCAACGATACGAGGTATCGGAGACAGTTGTTCGAGGTGGAAGACGAGAACCTGGCCATGATGCAGAACACCTACTCTGAAGACCGCATGATGGGCATATGCCTGGCGGCATCAAAGGAGACAGGTGTTCCGGCCGAATGGATCTGGGGAATCCTCAAAGGGAACTCTGGTAGTTTTCCCATAGGTGTAGGAGACGGCACCGAGTTTGGCATGGCCGGTGCTAGTCGGGATCACTTCGAGGCAACCAAAAACCAGGAAGCCCGGATTGCGGAAGCAAAGGGGGAAGATGCACCATCAACTAGCAAGGTTCATTGGGAGCATTCTGACCTGATAGACCCCCAGTATGCAGCTTGGACTGTGGCTTATGACCTGGTCCAGTTGCACGACTCAGATCCTGACGCCAGCTATGTGGATGTTGTAGGGTTCGATGCCTATGGTAGAAGCTACTCGGAGGCCCAGATTCAGGATCGTACCCTGGCCATAGAGCAAGCAAGGAAGCAAATTGCACTTGGGGTATCCTCTGGGGATATTGAGCGTGCTTGGAACTTGGGAGATAACATACCTCCAGTGTCCCCCCAGCAGGCGGCTGAGAACCGTGATCAGGAGCTGGCTAACAGTATCATAGAAAAGAGGATAGAGGAGGCTAAAGCACGTCGAGCAGCGGGGGCGGGGCAAAAGCCTGCGGGAGATGTGCCCTCCAAGCCTTCCGGGGCTTCTTTGCTGGCGGCTGCGGGTCTAGAGGGGTCTGGCATCGAGGATGTCCTGGCTTACCCCTACTACCACGTGTTCCACGGAGTAGTGACCCAGGTGAGTCACTCCTGGAGTGGTGGGGTCAGCAATCTGTCAGTGCAATGTGCTTCGATGCTGCATTTCTGGCAGTATCACAGGATTAGCACGAATGCCTCGGTGTTTGGTGCTCGACCATCTAACTCCAAGCTGAAACGCTCGTTGGTGGGGCACAATTTCACTGGAATGCACCCCTACCAGATCATCTGGACACTACACCATGACATGGTCGGGGCGGCTGGTGGGGTGGGCTGGGCGTTGAGCCAAAAAACAAACCAGACGGCCCGATCTGAAGTGGCCGGGGAGTCTCTGTTCAGTCTCAATGTCCGATACTGGAAACGCCGGTTCAACACAGAGATGATCAAGCTCCGGCTCCATGGTGCCACTGGGGATTTGTTCAGTACGGCTCAGGCAGCTTTCCTAGGTACCACGAGCAGCGGGAAGCTCACGAAACTGGTGAGGGACCGGTTCACGGACGGGATCATCTCCCGGAAGAGGCATGCAGGAGCTATAGGTATCCTGGAGCAGGCTCAGTCGGTGGGTTTGCTCAACAATCGACGGTTAGAAGCTCTCTTGCTGACAAATCAGACACGTCCTAGCTCAAGAAGCTCCACCCGGTTCGAACTCAATCTTGTGGAGATGCAGGCGTTCGTCAAGAACGTATCCAACATGGGGCAGGTGAACCTCTTTGAATCCACTTACGAGTCGAAGTTGGACATCGCCCAGAAAGTGATGGAGATCACGGGTTTCGAGTTCTACCAGGATGTGGATGGGGATTTCGTCTTCAAGCCCCCTATGTACAACCTCGACACGTCTTCGAGCCGGGTGTACCGCATCGAGGACATCGACATCATCAGCATCAACTTTGACGAGAAAGAGCCAGAGGCTACGTACGTCACGAACAAGGCAAGCTGGGGCAAGAACATTGAGATGGGGGTGGACAACGAGTGGGGCCACAAAGGGCAGTACATCGACTACCGACTAGTGGCACAGTTTGGGTGGCGTCCCGCGGACTATGAGACCGCTTATTTCAACGACTCCAAGTCGATGTTTTTTGCTGCGGTCAACCGGCTGGACATCTTGAATGCTCCTTCCCAGTCGGCCTCTGTGACCATCCCGATTCGACCAGAGATTCGTCCTGGTTATCCTGTCTTCATTCCGTACCTGGATGCCTACTATTACTGTAACAGTTTTGCCCACTCCTACAGTGTGGGAGGGCAATGCACGACAGCTTTGCAGCTCATTGCAAAGCGAGCCAAGTTTTTCGCTCCGGGAAAGGTGGGTGCTGCTTCTTCTGGGGGCATAGATGCCATTGATCTCTCCAATACCATCCTCCCGGAGCGACCTCTTCAAGTCCTAGATCGACAGGGTCGTCCCAGGCTATCCGGGTTCCCCAATGTCGTCATGGCTTTGGACCCGGAGGACATCAACGAGCTGTTCTTCGTGGTCGGCAACGATCTGGAGAGAATCGGAGACCCTAGAGTTCTCCATGGGCTGCTCAAGAGAGCCCGGGACATGAATCTGGTGACTCTAACCCCCTGGGGAACCTACCGAATGAAGGTGACGGTGGGTGAGAAAGAGAAGGGTGAGAAGCAGACCCAATGGATCGAGTTCTTTTTCCAGGATCCAAATCTAGGGGAATCCACGGAAGCGGAGAAAAGGAGAGAGTCTAAGCGGACTACTGGTGTTCCAATAACTTTCGTGGACGTCGAGCAGGCGGCGAAACGGTACAATTCGCGCCAGGGGAAAGTTATTGAAGAGGTGTCTCGAATTGGCAGAGAGATAGATCGGCTGAATGAAAAGCTAACTGAGGCCGAAGCTGAGCACGCCAACGAGACAACCGCTTACCACAATGCCACTAGTGAGTCCCGGAGAGACCAGATCAGGGCAAGAATAGAGAAGCTGAACCGGCTAATTGACGGGGATGTCGATGCCAAGAAAGGGTCCAAGAGAAAGAAGTTGGGGCTGAAGGCTACCATCCAAGACCTTGTAGACCAGTCCCAGACACTACAGAGAAAGTTCGAAGATGGGTTGGGCGATAGTGACCAGTCCGGAGTCAATCATCTGGTGAAGCTTTTCCGGGACGTGGGGGAGCAGTTCCTGTCCAACAATCCGGACATTGGAAACCTAGATTCGACGGTAAATCTGTTGGATATGTTGTCCGACAAGAAGGCCACTTTCTCTAATGGCTCCCAGCCTGGGTCCTATCGATACTATTCGGCCTCCCACCCTAAGCCGAAGCAACAAGGGCAGAGCCTTGTGAGGTATGTGGAGAGTGTGGGGGGAGGGAAAGATATCGAGACCAAAAACCCCCTCTTGGAACCACTCTGGCAAGATGTTCAGATTGAGGGGTATAAGGATACAGTACCGCCTTCCCCCTATCCCGGAGCCCCCAAGGTAGAGGCCCATCTTGGCCCTATGACTCCTGTCAGAGGGATCCGGGTGCTGACCTCCAACCCCACAAAACCCAAGGGTGAAGTGCTTCCCACCAGTGAGATCAGGGAGCTTTCCTTCTCAGTACAAGAAGCCAGCTTGCTGCGAGACAAGACTTCCAGAAAAAAGAGCATCTTCACAGTTAGCAGCCTAGGTCGTCCTGTCTTGAGGGCTCTCACCAAACGATTCTCGTTGAAGGGGTCGAAGGGTCGTACAGGATCCTCTTTCCTACAGGAAAGCACTCCCAGAAGTTTGTTTGAGGCAGAGTGGGATAGCCAGGTGCGGGCTGTTGAGCGAGCTGTCGGGGAAGCAAATGTAGCCCTTACAGGGTCTGGGGTAAAGTCATCTTCGATTCCACCACCCAACTACCCGGACATCCCATTCCCTAGTGATGTTTTTATCCATGGGGGCGGGTCAATAGGGGTGGATGAGAAGTTCGGAGACTACAAGCTGCGGGACAGCAGCGGGAAGAAAACTTGGCCTGGGCCAGGGACAGGGAGTCGATACACGATGGCTCAGGTTGCGAGTCAGCATGTGGGTCGGGCTCTCGCGAAAGCATTTTTCGAGCAGGTCAACTACACCCGCAGGATCTGGGCTTCCAAGCTCGGAGCTGCGGGGTTCAAAGCCAGCTATTCTGGCAGCAGAGTGGGGGTTGTGGAAGCCGTTGGGGTCTTCAATGCGGCTCTGCATGCAGTCTGGGGGGTGGCTGTAGGGGGAGAGGTGTCCAAGAAGTCGGTGAAGTCGAGACGCCAATACACCGAGTTCTACAGTCCAGTTTTCCCCGTATCGGATGCTGCCGGGTATGAGGTGGTGGGCTCCTATCGGTATGGTCGAGATGTGTCCATCGAGCCTCAGAATGTGTTTGGGGGGATGCATTTTCAGGACGTTCTGAGCTATCTCGACAGGCAAACGGTGGAGGATGTCCTCAACGCTTTTGTTCGTAAGAAGGGGCGCATCTCTGGGATACCCTTGCCAGACAAGAAGGACAAGAAAGGAAACCCAGTCATCGGGTCGATGAAGGCCACAAGTACGTATGCTCAGAATGCCTTAGAGCAGCGAATCCTGGAGCAGCTTAGGAAAAATCTGACCAACAGCCAGATCCTGGATCTTTTCGGGCAAGATTCGGACGAGCCTACAGCTCTTGACTCCGGGGGCGGTCTGGGAAACTGGGTAGCGGACAAGCTCAAGGATGGCATCCAGAAGGTCCCGGTCGTCAATGCTGCTTATTCTCTGGCTGACCTGCGTTACCGCAACGACAAGCGGGTGTGTGGATGCAAGGCGGCCGAGGCAGAGGTGCTGTTGGATGCCTTCTCTCAGGAGGATTTCGTCCAGTTCACCCAGCCAGGCAACATGGTTCCGGAGGGCATCGGCACAGGAGAGCCGGACCGAGCCACCCAGTACGTAGCAGGCATGGTGGCCAGAGCTGGAGCCACTTGGTCACAGAGCCAGGCAGCTCTGCGTGGTCAGGTCATGGACAGGGGAGGGAGTGCTATCCTCCAGAGCTTTAGAGACTTCAGCTCGGCCATTGCAGAGGGCTCAGCCGAGCGTAGGCAGGCGATCAGGGACTTCCAGGAAACTGCCCTGGAGGCGGTTGGTCTAGGGGATGAGGAGGGCTAGTCATGCCTGATCGAACGGAAGGTCGGGTCGTTGCTGCGCTGAAGACGGTTCCTCGCGGCCAGATAATGACCAGCTCGGAAAAAGTCCGGAGGGACATCAAAAAGGGGTCCCCCGATAGGCACTGGGGCTTGGGCATCTGCAAGGTAACCAACATCGACTACGAGGAGTTCCAGGTTTCACTGGCTTCCTTGGTGGGAGCTGGGGATGAGTTCGACCGTCTCCCTGTGCCTCTAACATTCCCCGGAGCTGGGAATCGGCACTTCTTCGGTGCCATGCCCCAGATAGGGGACCTCTGTGTAGTAGGGTGGGCCCCCCAGGAGAGTTCACAGAACGAGGGGACCCGAACCCCTGTCATCCTCACATGGTTGTTGCCTGGGGTATGGCCAGGGCGTGAGTGGATAACCACTGCTGGTTTCACGGACAAAGAATACGACGCCGGCACAGAGAAGAATCGTCGTCTCCTGGAGGGGGTGCACGACAGGATCCGACACAAGCTGAGGCACATTCAGCCAGGCAACATCGTTGCTTCCTCTTCCCAGGGTTCCGATCTGGTCTTGGATGAGGGGGTGGTCCTAGCGAACCGTCGAGGGAATGAGCTGCGGCTGCGGGACCAGGACCAAGCTCTGGTTACTCGGAGCCTTCAGCAGTTCCATGCCATGGGAGGGGCCCGCATCTATGGGGGCATGGTCCAGCGGGATGCTCTCTTGCTGGCCACCACGATGGTGTCAGACGGGAAGCTCTGGGATGGCCCCCTCCAGTCGGAGACGGGCAACCCTATTACAGATGAGAATCTCCCTGCTGATCTGGCTAACCCTTTGGGTTACCTGACTCCCGCCCGCCCGCTTAACAAGGGTCGTCTGGCAGATGATGGGCGTCCTGTGGGGGATGCCCTAATCCAGCTGGAGTCTCACCTCGACCCTTACACGTTCCTCCTGCGTGGTGGGTACATCAACACCGACGGCTTCGTTGCTGATGACCTGTCAGCAGCAGATGCAGTGTATGGCGGGAAAGCTTTTTTCCGGGTAGCTGCACAGAGTGCTTCAAACGCTGTGATCGATGCGGACAGGCCTACTCTTACGGAGTACCGCATTGAGGTGGCTCACACCTCGGACGGTCGTCTCCCAGTCACAGAACAGACTGACATGTTCGATGCTGAGAGGCTGCCCCCCACGGATCCCGAGTCGGGGTGGGGGAGAACCAAGCTCCCCCCCAATGCCCCTTTCATCGAGCACGTGATGGGGAGCGTCGTCGGGAATGACCCTTACAGCCAACAAGGGCGTCTCCGGTACGGCTTGCCCCTGCGGGCTGTGATTTTTGACGGTGACAGTCCGAGCCCCCGGCTGGAGCCTATCAAGCTGGTAGACCGAGAGGATTCCTCAGAAAGCCCAACCCCGTTGGAGGAGCATGCAGCTACCCTGTTCCGGCTCACGCCCCCTCTGTCTTCAGGGGCATCTCCGGACACTTTCTGGAGTGTGAACAAGAACGGACAGCTGAAAGCTGCCTTGGGTGGTCCGGTAAATGGCAACTCGGTTGAGGCTGCTCTCCGAGGCGGGTTGAAGCTCTCTGTGGGGGGAGAGTTTCAGCTGATCATGGATAGCCAGGTGAAACTCAGTGCGAAGAAGGGGGATAAGAAACGCAATGTGGGGGTGGAACTGGAGTCCGAACAAGGTGCAGTTCGCATCTATGGGGGTGGCCGTGTCAGGGGAGCGGAATCTGTGGGAGGACGTAACCCCAGAGTAGGTCGTGACTCAAGCCCCAGTGTGGACATTGAAGCTCGGGCTGATGCTCGTCTAAAAGCAGAGCAAAAGGTTTCCATCAAGGGAGCCGAGACTGAAGTCAATGCCACAAAAGTGGATGTGAGTGGTCATCAGAGTGTGACTATCCAATCGGCTGAGTCGATTGAGATGTCCTCCAAATCCATCACCATGTCTCATGCTGGGAAAAGGACAGAATCTTTCACCGGGCCTAAGGACTCGTCCCCCACCAATGGGGCCCTGCATGAGAAAACGTATGCTCCCACAATCCCCGGGTTGAAGGCTGAGGAGTCAACCTACGAGTCAGGGGATAGACAAGAGACTTTCCGGCTTGGTAACCATGAGACTTCCATTCAGGTGGGGAATCTGACCTACAAGACTGCTGCTGGCTCTTTCACGGCATCCGCAGGGGCAAATTCTTTAACCATTGAGACTGCTGGGGGGATCTCGGGGCAAGCCACAGCTGGCAGCATTAGCTTTTCAGCTGTTGCTGGGTCTTCCCAGGTTTCGGGTAATACCGGAGTGACAATATCCTCTTCGGCAGGTAAAGCTCAGCTTGTCGGTGCAACGGGAGTATCCCTGTTGGCTCCCATTTTCGGTCCTGACCAAGGGCCTATCATCTGTGCTGGCTCTTTGGAGCCTTTCACGGGCCTCCCTTTCTCAACTTGGGGGATGGGGGCCAAACTCCATCTGGTGGGCCCTGTGGAAGTACCGAGGGTCCAGTTTCGCCAACGTCAACTCAAAAGTACAGATTGATGGTATGGCACTGACTTCAACCAGCATCACCCGGGCTCTGAATGTCACTAAGGTGGCTGGGCCATTTCCATTCAATGGGCCTGCGTTTCAGAAATTCGCCATAGGGTTTGGTAATGGGGTGGCCGCTTGGTCTTTGGGGCAAGCTAGTAATCTTGGGTTGTCCGGAATCGCTGTGGGCACAGCTGGGGGCGGTACAGTATCTCCGCCTACCACCAAAATACTCATTCCTCCCGCAGTTCCATTGCTCCTGGAAGCCTTGTCGGGGTCCGGGATTAGTGGTCCTGTAGCTCTTAGTTTGGCTACAACCGTAGCCCTTGGTATCTCTAAAGTTTTCACTTCTGAGGCACAGTATTTCGGGGTAGCAGCTGCCGTGGGGGCGGGCCAAGACATTTCAAAGATCACTGTGGCCAATCCTGTGACTCTAACAGGATTGCTTTTGTCAAACCTGACAGGTGCTTTTGGGGGTACTGGCCTTCATCTTCCACAACTTGCTACGGGTTTGGCCAGAGGTATCTCGTCTCAGCTCTTGCTGGGAACAGGCACGGGTACGGTAGTGGGTGTTGCGTCTCCGACCCCGGCGTCAGGACCTACTTACTCGGTGGTGATATAGATGGGCTTTGATTTCTCAGGACATGTCTTTCGAGGACCCCGTGCGGCGACCACCAACGCCTCCTCTACGGAGGAGACGACTAACGGTGTTGTCCGAGATGTCCGTGCCGTCCCAGCTAGCTATGATCTCGATGCCCCCATCGCCCCTGACCTGGTGGAGGTTTTTGCAGACCAGTACCGGACTGCTGTGTTGGAGGCCTCAGGGACCACCCCCATTGAGTACCTCATTTGGGCCCAGAACAGCTCCAACTTGGCTCTGGTGGAGGACTCCTCCTGGTGGCTTGAGGAGGGCACAGGGAGGATTCCTGCTGGCCAGTTGACGGTCACTGACTTGACCCCAGAAGGGCTGGATCCCGGAACTTTCGAGGATGGTTCCAGCCAGGTGGTGGTTGTCGATGATGGCAACCGAGAGATCGGTAGGATCACCCACCTAGTAGTAGCTCGGGGCGATGTAGATGACTACGACGACGGTGGGTGGAGAGATCCAGAGGACCCCGATACCCCTCCGCGACGCCTAGGGGATTCCCCTTATCTGGTCCTGGACATTCTGACAGCAAACCAGGACCCCTCCAAGAACTTGGTGACCTTGACGTCTAGCCAGCTCACGACCCTGGGTGGGGGGCTGTCTCAGAGTCGTGGGGATCAGATCATCACGGTCAGGTATACGCTGGCACCAGCCAAGTTCTGGTGGACCAGAAACGACCGGTATGAGACCCGGTTTGGCTTCAACTCCGAGACGCAGCGTTGGGAGCCCTACAAAGGTTCTGCACCCAAGGATCTGGGGCGTCTCACCTTTGATGAGGCCTACATACTGTCTCCCAGGGTGTCCCGTTTGCCGGCTGAGTCTTTCTTGCCTGGGGATGCCAGCACCCCAGACAGCTATGCCATGATAAGGCTGGGGGAATCTCCCGATGCACTAAGCACCCCAGTGGCTGCTATCCAGATTCGGACAGACCGGGAGGTGGAGGATGGGTTCGATTTCGCCGAGTATGGGGACTTGGATGGGGTGGTGGGTCAGGGCAATGGCATCCTCCTGTTCAACCCTACCTTTGTGGAGCAGCATGCTGGAAAGACAGTCTGGTACGTGTTCCAGGACTTCGAGCGGAACGCCACAGGGGTCATTGGAACCGTCGGTTCCAATGATCTATTTCTGGCCCCGGTTCCCGGGCCGTCCGATTTCCCTTTCATTAGGCTTGGCTCACGTAGACATCTCTCAGTCACCCTGGTGGATACTGACGCCGACCTAGCGGCGGCGGATGACCCTGGTGTGAGTGGGGTTCTTGTTTCTCTGGCGACTGGCAAGCTGCGGCTGAGCCAGGCAGTGTTGGATTTGGCAGACCCGACTTCTGCCACCTTCGACAAATACTACCTGGGCGAGCAGGTGGTCTACGACGGGGTCGCCCTCAACCGGATGCCACAACCAACCAAAGCCCCCGTCAGGCTGGTGGGGACCGGTGGTGCAGCAGCTGTTGCTGAGTCTTCCAACACCCTCTACGTACCGGATGCCGTTGCACTTCCCGAAGAGTTCTCCAGCGACGACCCCAGTAGAGGTCTTGGGAAATCTGGTATTTTGGACCTCCCGGACGGTACAGGTGGGATTCCAAACCTGAGCACCCTCCCCGGTATTCGACCGGGTGGGGACGATTTTGGCGACCCAAACCCAGGTCTGGTTCGTCAGGTGGAAGACGGTGTGGGAGATACCTTTGTGTTCTCACGCAAGGGCGTTGTCCAGAACCTGACGGTTGTAGGTCCCACCAGTGATCTGCCTTCAGAACGTCGTGTTCCCGGGGACACAGTCTACATTGCTCGGGAGCTGGAATTTGGGTCCGGATCCCAAGTAGCTCTGGGACCCGTGTCCAGGTCTCTGTTTGATGGGGATCCTGTCTATTTCCTTCAGGCTAGCCTCACGCCAGCGGTGTACACAGTCGAGCCCAAGCTGGTCTCACGCAACAGGCTCATTTTCCGGTTTGATGGGACCGAGGCCCTCTACTTTGCTGTCGATGGAACCGCTTATGCCAGCGGGGATGAATGGCTTTCCTCATCTCTCCCTGTTCAGGACTTCTACACAGCTGAGGAAGTGGCTGAGAGCATCCAAGACCACATTGATGGTCTAGTGGGCCCGGGGACAGTGTATGAGCAGAATGGGCGTGTCGTTATACAGGGGGTCACCAGTGTCGAGATAGGTTTCGGGTCAGGTGGGGAGAAAGACTTGTCCGGGGCAACGGCTCTCGGGTTCATCCCCGGGTGGAGAGCCGTCGATGGTGTGGTCAACTGGCTCCCCGACTCTGGGGTCAGCCTGGGGCTACATAGGAGCCCTCTGAACTTGGACCGAAGTAGGTCCGTGGCGGATTTCCGGGCAGAAGGCCGGGTGGAGGACTTTGTACTTCAGGAGAGTATTCAGGCCCAACCTTTTGTGTTCCTAGATCAACCCCCCATCCAGGATGTCTCCGGGTTCGACGAGAACATCTTTTTCACCCTCACCACGGTAGTGGCTCAGGGAGAGTCAGTACAGATCGTACAGAAGCCCTTGGACCACTTCGGGGACATCCTCTACCGCTTTGGC
>Ga0209536_100003285_pt1 | contig 26041 bp, 22 predicted proteins | sample DeeMarSeWOR28_12_FD_187461 | JGI IMG/M metagenome (GOLD analysis project Ga0209536, IMG submission 187461) | Marine sediment microbial communities from White Oak River estuary, North Carolina - WOR-2-8_12 (SPAdes) (version 2) | ecosystem: Environmental > Aquatic > Marine > Intertidal zone >...
GCGATCTGCAGGCACATCGATGAGCCCCTTTTGCATCAGCATAAAACCCAGCTGGCGGACGCCGACCGCTTCCTGGGCAACACCTTTGTTCACAAATCCCGTCAAGCTGCTTGCAACCTGGGATGGTTTGTAGCCGCAGCGGGCCGGATCGATATCAAGGGCCAACAGCATGCTGACGATCCGGCGGCATTTTTCACATTTACCGCAGGGGTAGACCCGGTCTGTTTCTCTTTCCTTATGGGCGGCATGGCAGGATATCTGCTGCTGCTGCAGGTCCGGATATCTAAGGGCCAGAATCTTTTCGATGAGAAGCTCGGACAGCGGCCGCAAAACAGAGAACTGGCTGATCGCCCAGCCTTTGCGCATGAAATAGTTGGTGAGGCTGTGATCGAAAAAGATGCTTTGATCGAAGAGACCGTCATAGTGGGAAATACCCTGGTGTATTTTGCGCACCGAGGTGTCGAACTCATCCCCGATGAGCAGCCGGCCAATGCCCCGTTTACGCATCACCGGCAATACGCCGAACAAGAAAACAGCAACGGTCCACAGCCGGATGGGATACTCGTCGGATCTTACGGCAGCAAAATCTTTACGGATAAACGGCATATGGCGCAGCATCCAGGAAAACAGCCGATCGGAATTCACCCACACCCTTGCGGTGTTGGGAACATGGTCTCGAAAATGGCGATAGGCATTCAGGGCGGTCAACCAGTGCCGTCCGGATTCATTGACAAAAATCGGGTGAACCTCGCGGCCGATCTCGTTGAGAAGACCGTAGCTGAGCAAACTGTCCTTGCCGCCGCTGGAAAGAATACAGTGTTTGTCTCTGTGGGTGGACCAGAGTTGCCAGGCGGATTTCGTTTTGTTTCGGAGCGCCTCGGGAAATTCTAACTCGGCCCAAAGATATTTCTGCCGTTTTTCAGGCGCCAGGCCGACGGCGGAGCCCACCAAAAAAGGGTTGGGTTCCAGAAATTTTTTGACATAAATCTCGCGGGCCGTATTTTCCGCCATGTCCCGAATAAAGCGGCGGTCGATGTCATCATAAAGGCCGTGGAAAACTATAGCGTCACAAAACAGTCCGTAATTCAAGGCAACCTGGGCGGCGATCATATCGGCCAGATTTTGGGATTCCGGTTCAGCGGGGTCGAACACGGTCTCCTCGTAACTGTAAATGAGCTCGGTCTGCTCCATTTTCCCATCGTAAAACAGACGATAGGGGGCGACCAGTCGCTTGGGCTCCAGTTTGACGGGACCGACTTCCAGGCGTTCAAAGGCGCTGAGCCTGGCAAGCGGGGCATCTGCCAAATTTTTTGGGCCATCATTGCTGGGGCCTCTGTATTTGCCGGGCATCTGTTTCATGGCTTCATCCATGTTGATTTTCACGATTATCAAGATATGATTTTAGCACCTTCACGAGTCCACCGGGGCCGTCTCTGAGCACATCGAAAGCCGGCAGGCCGACGGTCTGCTCAATGGCATCACATATCAGCGGAATTTGCTCATCCGGCAAATTTTCGTGGTTGACTGCCACCGCCGCAACGGGTTTACCCGAGATCAACTCGATGGCCTCGATCTGCTGAGCCAGCGGCTGAATGCGATAACCCGGAAAGCCGTCGTATTCCTTGCGGGCCGGTGCGTGCTGCAAAATGATGATATCGGGACGGCCAGCCGCCAGAATCTCGAACCCACCGGGATATGCCGGGTTCATCAAACTTCCCTGGCCCTCAATGACGATAACATCCGGTTTTGCCTCCCGCCAGGCCGACCACACCACATGCTCAATCTCGCCGGAAACAAAATCATTCATCAAGGAGTCCATGATAATGCAGTAGCGTGCGCCTTGCATCCAGGCGGTTTGTCCGGTGCCGATCATTTGTGCCGGAATGCCCTCTTGCTGAAGGCCATCGATGAGCAGCCAGGCGGTCGTGCGCTTGCCCACCGCTGAATCGGTTCCCAGCACCGCGATTTTCAGCGCCGAAACCTCGGCAATTTTGCCGGTAAAAAAATGCATGTCTCCGATTTTTGGCGGCTTGCGCACATCCCGAATTCTTACCCCATTTTTCCCGGCAAGTTCTATTAATTCCGGGTCTTCGGAAAGGTAGTCATGTAATCCGCAATCCACATTTAAACCCAAGGCGATAGCATTTGCCACATCCTGTCGCGCCGCTTGAGGCAGTCGGCCACCGTCCGGAGCCAAACCGACAACGAAATGCGTGGCCGGCCGATTTTTGTCCGCCGCCATTTGCACTGCCTGAGGCACTGCGGCAAAAATTGGAATGTTTTTTGCCGCACCATCCAATACACCATCGGCGTCCTGGCCTGCATAGCGGGAATCTATAACAGAGACAACGCGATACCGTTTTGTAAACCGCACCAATCCGTGGGCGGTTTTCCCATTGAGGGTGTTGAACATCCCCTCGCAATAGACAATTGCATTTCCGTCTGGCGATAATTTCATGATTTTCTCCCGGTTAACACAACGACATACCGATCGCCCTGCAAGGGTTCTCTGGAGTGCTTATCCATCAATGCAATCAAACCGGCAGTCGATGCCGGCAATACCTGCAGGCCCTCTTTTTCGCGAATCAAACGCGAATAAGAGCGCATGGCTTTATCGGAAGCATCGGCGGCCCACCCGCCGGTTTGCCGAATGGCACCAAGGGCATGATCGCCATCAATGGAATGCCAGTTGATCAGCGGCTCGTTTATGCTGGTCTCGTGAATCTTTTGGGGGTTGAGGTCCAGACAAGAGGGTGTGTTATGTAAAAACGCCTGAACGATTGGATTCTTGCGAAATGAAGAGCCGGCAACAACATGCGGCATACGCGATGTCTTTCCGCGCCTGAACAGGCTCAAAAATCCCTTATAGATACCTGCCAGGGTTGTTCCGTTTGAGACCGGCACTGCAATAGCCATGGGAGCATCCCGCAGATCGTCATAGATTTCATAAGCAATTTGGCCATAGGCACGCATTTGCGTCAGTATGTTGTCCCCCCCGGGATTGGCGTCATACAATTCATTTTTTGCGGCCGCTTCGCTGGAAGCCTCCACCGCCTGTTCGTAATCACCGGGGTGACGGATAATTTCGGCACCGAGATCCGTCATTTCTTTTAACCGGTTGGCGTGGTAATTCGAAGGAATAAAGATTTGGCACCGAAGGCCGGCAAAGCTGGCTGCCAGAGCCATCGCAACCCCGTAATTTCCGCAAGTGGCAATGGTTATGGTATCGAACCCGCGCCGCATGGCGTCCATGGCCTGGGCAAAGGCGATTCGATCCTTTTGCGTGCCGGTGGGATTGCCGCCCTCGAACTTTAAATATATCTGACGCAGTCCCACCTCGCGCTCGATATTGCGCGCCCTCACCATCGCCGTATCCCCGACCTCGGAATCGAAAATATCTTCGTAAGCTTCCAGACGATCATCTAAGGGCAGATCATGATTCGCTGAAATTTTACGCTGCTGATCGACCTCTCGTGCCACGGCGATAACCTCCCCGTTTGCACCGTCAATTAGGTTAAAGGGCTTATCATCATTGATCAAATTCAACTTACCACTCCTTTGCATCAAAATCAGATGCGCCTGTTGAAGGTTGCACAATCTGTTCTATGCCTTTGAGAAAGTTTTTTTAAGCTGGTTTTCAGATAATGATTTTGCGTCAGAAAGGTTCAGATTGCAAACTATTTTCTGAACAACGGCCAAAAATTTTGGGCAAACACTTCCTTAATTTTTTATTTTGCATGTTTGGATATCAAGCAACCTGTGTGCCATATTTTAACATATTGAAATTTATATAAATTTTATAAAACAACATTTTTTTCGGAATTATCGGTTCCGAAAACGCAATGCCAGTAATTGCGGATTCATATTTTCTGCAGGGCCTGTTTGTTTTTGATTGCTAAAAAAAAAAAAGAGAGTAAAATTTCATTTTGTTCGCCTTTGCCCGAACTGCGGTGGGCTGCCGGGAGTGTCGGTAATATCTTTATTTTTTTACAGGGTGTCAGATATCTGAGGGGTCAAGGTGTTTCTGCCAACGCCGTTACCGCGATGGGTCCATGCCCCCGGTCATCGTTGACCGCCCACCCGGGGCAATCGCCTGCGGTTGGCAACCAATGATACCCCGCTTTCTAAACGCCCCCCAAAATTACGATATCAGTGCAAACATGCAGCGTGATCCAGCGGCTTTGTGGCAATCAGCCCCCCGGGGCTGGCCGGAAATGCATCTGAGCCGATATGCTGCCGTTGCCGAAGGCCACGTAAATATTGTTGCGACCCGCAGGCGATTGCCCCGGGCGGGCATCGCATAAATTAAAAGCAACCTGACCCCTCAGATATCTGGCGTTCGAAAATTTTTAGGGAGAAATTCATGCTGTCTGTTCTGGTGACATCCGCACGAAAAGATGCATTGGGCACAATCAGTTCCTGTTTGAGCAAGGGCTGCAGAATAGAGAACGCCCTGACAAAAGATATTGCGCTAAATTTACTTCAGAAGAATCTATATGACCTGATATTTATCGATTTGGATATCCTCTTGCATGATATTTCTGACGAAAATTACAGGGGCGCCCTGCAGCAATTCTGGAATCATTATCCATCAATTGAAATCATTGTCATGGCCGATCAGATCGATCTGCGCAAGGTGGTAATGGCCGTAAAATCAGGAGCCCGAAATTATCTGACCTATCCCCTTGATTGTGAGGAAGTCAAGCACGTATCCGAGGTCATTCATAAAGCTGTAATAATGGAATCCGAGCTGGACTATTTGCGGGATCGATTCTGGCACGTCGATTCACTGAGTCTTATTCAAACCAAAAATCCGGCAATGAAAAATGTCTTCAAAAATATTCGTTCTGTTTCTCCGACAAAGAGCACCGTTTTGCTCATCGGTGAAACCGGAACCGGCAAGAGCATCATGGCAAAGCTCATCCATCAGCACAGCAACCGCAAAGAGGCCCAGTTTATCAGCGTTCATTGCGGCGCAATCCCGGACACGCTGATTGAAAGCGAATTGTTCGGCCATGAGAAAGGTGCATTTACTGGAGCGATACGCAGGAAGCTGGGAAAATTCGAAATCGCCAGAGGTGGCACCATATTTCTGGATGAAATCGGCACCGTCACGCCTTCGGCCCAGATCAAACTTCTCCAGGTGCTTCAGGATGGCACTTTTCAGCGGGTTGGCGGTGAGGAAACCCTGGAAGCAAATGCAAGAGTCATTGCGGCCACAAATACCGATTTAAAGAAAATGTGTGAAGCGGGTGAATTCAGAAAAGACCTGTATTACCGTCTCAATGTATTTCCGATTACGCTGCCGTCATTGAGCGAAAGAATAGAAGACATACCCTTTTTGGTTGAGATCTTTTTGAAAAAGCTCAAGAAATACTACCCCAAAGAAATTCATGGAATTCACCCTGATGTGATCGATGCCTTTAATAACTATGGATGGCCGGGAAATATCAGGGAGCTGGAAAATTTGATGGAAAGGGCGTTTATCCTGGAAGCTTCAACCGCACTGACGCCGGGGAGTTTTCCAAATGAGCTGTTCGATCATGAAATCCCGGGAGGAATTCATCATTTAAATGCGACCCTGACCCTGGCAGAAGTCAGACAGCACGGCATCGAAAATATTGAAAGAAATTATCTTAAAGAAATCCTGAACCTGCATAGAGGCAAAATTAATGAATCCGCAGACCACGCCGGCATCACCCCCCGCCAGCTGAATAAGCTGATGAACAAATATGGAATTCGAAAAGAAGAATTCAAGTCAAAACTTGCGCCCGGGCTGCAGCGATGAATCAGAATTTTTGATTCCGGAACGGCGATATTTCGGAATCGGCATTTCCTGTTTAATCATTTTTCATATATTATCAGAATATTAAAGCTTTCTCTCCCGTATGCTTGCCTGAGGACTTTTCCATTTACGGGAACTTTAAGTTCTGAAATCCACAGGATCCAAGTATAGAAACCGTCAGTCATCAAGCATATCTGCAGTTTGGCATGCCTATTGCTGTATTGTTGGTTGCTGAATCGTTTTTAAAAGACCGAACCCCCTTTTGGCCATTATAGTCATGATGAATGTTAAAGGTATTATCATCCCGGTAAATTGGGACAAGAAGGGCAATGTGGTGTCAATCGCAATTGCCACGGATGATGAAGATGAGTACCTGGTAGAGGACCAGGATCTGGCTGTAAAGCTGAAGGGCCGGCTCAGGCAGTTCGTCGAGGTCAGCGGTGTCGTCAAGAAAATAGATGGAAAAAAAATTATCAAGATCAAACAATGGAGGTGTCAAAATGCGTAAATACTCAAAAAGGCTTTTAACCGGAGTTCTCATTATTTGCTTTGTCTTTATGTTTTCCGGATTTGCTTTGAGCGAGGGGGATGTCACGGTCGTGGGCACCGTCAATGATGAAAATCAAATTGTAGACGATGGCGGCGTTGTTTATGAGGTGGCGGATAACGATATGAGTGGAGAGGTAATGGAGCACGTCGGCAAGAAAATACAGGTAAAGGGAACCGTCATGGAAGATCAGGGCTTGAAGACGATTACCATTAAATCCTATACCCTTGTCGAGGAATAAACCATCACCGCCAGGCATCGACCTAATAAAAATGGGGGGCGGAATGCCCCCTATTTTACTTTGCCCCAATGATTCAATCCTAAATAAAGCTCTTGTCCATTTGTTGCCCGCACATGCTCTAATATGGGGCTAAATCAGCATATCCCGGAACTTGATCGGATCGGTTTTGTACAGATGCAGTGTTTTTTGATAGCCCAAATCCGTGGTAACCTCGATACCTTTTTTTAGATGTCTGTATTTTGTTGATTGACTTTTGTTTTCCAGATCCTTTTCGACCAAAAGCGACGGGATGTCCACATAATTGTCCAATATTCGAGGCATTAGGGAATGACCCAGCCCGCCGACAATCCCCTCCTCCACCGAAACCCAATCCTCGATTATTTTTCGGGCACCCTTTAAACCCTGCACGCCTTCGGCTTCAAGGGTTTGTAGAATGGCCTTCTGCGTGTATTCTCTCAGCAAAATGTGCAGGGTCTCTTCCACGGGCACAATCAGGGCTGTATAGGGATTCTTGGCACTATTTTGCCAAATGGTGTAGTTATCGTTTACAAACTCAAAGGATCCGTATTCATTAATATTTAACGTCGTTGAGTAAAAGCCGACTTCACCTGAAACTACTTTCCCTTCAAGCTGGATTTTTACTTTTTTCCGCTTTTGATTGAAAAAAATATAGGTGCCGCTGAATTCTTTCACAAGATTGTGAACCAAAAACGCACTGACGCCTTGATCTTCTGAGATTTCAGGCGGCTGCCCTGTGAGGGTAAGGATGTCGTTATAAGGATTGCTTAAATTGGTCATCACCAACAGATCATTAATGACATCCCGACAGTAGCGCTCATAGAGGGTAGCATATTCTTCCCTTTTTTCCGGTACGAACAACAGCCGGTACTCGAGGTGCGCCAACTTCCAGCGCAACGACTCTGCGCCAAGCTCCGTTTTTATAGCCTGAATCAAATCCGGATCATTGTTTAAATGGTCTAACACTGCCCGATGGCTCTCTTCGTCAAAACCATCCTCAAAATCATGGAACACACAAAGCGGTGACTGTTTATCCTCGATTTCAATCAGCTGCATCAGGCGGGAATAATCCGCTTTGGGATCATCGTCGACGCAATGCGCCGAATGGAAGAAAAACGGAATAAAAATAATCGAAAAGACAATATTTTTTGAAAACCACCGATAATTCATACTTTTCCCAGGACATTGATCACTAAAACTGCCGCATACCTATATTATAGGCGATTTATCGTCGTGGGTAAAGTTTTTAAAACGACCGGTTGCCCAAAACGATCCTAATCGAATCATTTGGGGTATCCAATTTCCCTGTCTTTTTTGGCCTCTTGTTTTTTAGTGCGTATCGTAATAAATAGATTTTCCATTGGAACCAGCCTTTGGATATCACGACAGGAGGAATATTTCAGCAATGTCTAAAAATATCGGCTTTGTGTCAACCCGCTTTTCGGGTGCCGACGGCGTAACTCTGGAAGCGAGCAAGTGGGCCGAAGTGCTCACACGAATGGGGCATCAGCACTACTGGTTTGCCGGTCTGCTTGACCGGAACCCGCAAAGAAGCTTTCTTGTTCCGCAAGCCCATTTCCGCCACGAGAAAAATATATGGATTGACGAACGGGTCTTCGGGAAAAAACAGCGGGATCCTGTTGTCACCAATGCCATCCATGAATTAAAAACTGTTCTAAAAAAACAGCTCCAGGAATTCATCTCCGTCTTTAAAATTGATTTGCTGGTGACCCAAAATGTTTTAACAATCCCGATGCACATCCCCCTGGGTATCGCCCTGACAGAAATCATCGCTGAAACTCAGATTCCAACGATTGCCCATCATCATGATTTTTACTGGGAGAGGACCCGATTTAGCGTTAATGCGGTCGGTGATTATTTGCGGATGGCATTTCCTCCGAAATTGCCGAATATCGAACATGTGGTCATCAATTCAGCCGCACAAGAGGAACTGGCCCTGCGCGCCGGGCTATCTTCAACCATTATTCCCAATGTACTGGATTTTGAATGCCCCCCCGTCATCGATGAAAAACACACACAAGCCTTCTGGGATTCAATCGGGTTAAAAAAGGATGACGTCATGATATTGCAGCCAACTCGCATTGTTCAGCGCAAAGGAATCGAGCACGCCATCCAATTAGTGGAGGAATTAAACGACCCCCGGTATAAGCTGGTTATCTCGCATGAAGCCGGAGATGAAGGGCTCGAATATCCTGAATGGCTCATGGAAAATGCCAGGAATCGCGGGGTCGATTTGCGATTGGTAGATATACGTATTTCCGACCCGATGAATCCGGATGTCAATAATCATGATCGCCTGTCTCTCTGGGATGTATACCCGCACGCTGATTTTATCACCTACCCCAGCCTTTACGAGGGTTTCGGCAATGCCTTCCTTGAAGCCGTCTATTTCAAAAAACCGCTGCTGATTAATCGTTACGCAACCTTTGTACGGGATATCGAGCCCAAAGGCTTTGATTTGACTGTAATGGATGGTTATCTGACTCACAAAACGGTTCAAAAAGTCAGAGAGGTACTGGAATCACCGGCAAGGAGGGAAATAATGGTCAGCAAAAACTTCGCTATTGCCGCCCAGCACTATTCTTATGCGGTACTTCGCCGCTGGCTGAACACACTCCTGACAAATTTTTTCGGAATGGCCGTATAGTCCAGGGGAACCTGCAGTTCCGAAAACAAACCAAATCGGAATTTCAAATTCCTAAATTATAATTTAATATAAAATCAAATAGTTAACTCTATTCTCGCTTAAAACCAATTTATTCGTCAACCTCGCCGGGGATTTTCCGGAATAAGCAGTTCCCCATTCTCATCTTGCTGAATCTATTATCATAATAAATTTCAGAAGGTTATATAGTTGGCACATCTGTTGCTAAGATATTCGGAGACTATACGCCGTCTCGAAAATTTGTATGATTGCCGTGCGGGGAGACTATCGCAATGAAATTAAAAAAAATAACCGTCGCTATGAGCTTCATGCTTGCATTGGTGTTTTGGCTTTCCGTATCGCCCTGCCGGACTGAGGATGCTACGATCATCGGGGAGGTGAACGATACGCAGCAGGTGGTCGCCAATGGTCAAATATATGAAGTTGCCAACAACAAAGCCGGCGATGATCTTGTGGCAAACTATATCAGTGCGAAAGTAAAGATATTGGGAACCATTGAGGAGAAAGAAGACATAAAAATAATTCATGTCATTTCTTTCGAAGTGGTGCCGGAGTAAGCATAAAAAAAAGCAGCGGCATGAATTGAATATGATTTCAATTGAATGAAAAAAATGGGGGCAGCCTTGGCAAAAAAAGACACGAAAAAATCAACTGTGCCGATGATTTCCGGAATAATCATTCCTGCCCAATGGGATGAAAATGGGAATGTTATCGGCGTCAGCATCCACACAAATGATGAAAAGGCTTACATTGTTGAGCACACGAAAACAGGCGAAGAGCTGTTGGATCACGTTAATCAAAAGGTGCAAGTAAGGGGTAAAATCAGAGAACGCATAGACGGCCGAGTGCTCATCAGTGTCCAAAGTTACTTTACCAATGAAAACCAGCTGGAAACAAGCAGGCTTGGGCTCATGGAAACCAATAGATGAGGGTGCTTATGAAAGATGAATTTATTATTTGCATTCAATGTGAAAATGAGTTTGTTTTTACCGTTGAAGAGCAGTCCCGATATGCAAAAATGAATTTTGATGAGCCCAAGCGGTGTCCTGCATGCCGCAAAAAGAGATCACACATATCCGGCTCCGACGAAAATCAATATAGAAACAAGAAAAAGCATTATCGATTTAAGTATGAACAGTAAGGGGGATTGAACGTGCAAAAGTCGGACAGAATATACCTTTCGCGGTTCGCATTGGATCCTGATCCTGAACAAATTTGGTTTGAAGATTTCGAACCGGAAAACGACCTTGAATTTGAAAAGCTTGCGGAAGAAACCGATATTGATAATGAAAGTGAATTTCTCAACAGCTTAAAAACGGCCGGTAACATATGGCCTGACAAGAATTAGACCTTATTAAAAAAACAGGAGCAAGAAAGAAATGGCTGCCAAGATGATTTCATATAGCACAAAAGCCCGGGAACATCTGCTGAGGGGTGTGAACACCCTGACCGATGCGGTGGAGGTAACGCTGGGGCCCAGAGGCAGAAATGTCGTTTTGGGAAAATCTTTCGGCTCACCGGTAATTACCAAAGACGGCGTAACGGTGGCCAAAGAAATCGATATTGCCGACAGGTTTGAAAATATGGGTGTCCGGATGGTCCGCGAGGTGGCCAGCAAAACCAGTGACATGGCCGGTGACGGCACCACTACCGCAACGGTACTGGCTCGTTCTATTTACAGGGAAGGCCAGAAACTGGTGGCTGCCGGCGCTAGCCCAATGGCCCTTAAAAGAGGCATCGACGGCGCGGTTTCGGCCGTAGTCGAAGAATTGAGAAAAATGTCCAAGCCGACCAAGGACAAAACCGAAATCTCTCAAATTGGTGCGATTTCCGCAAATAATGACCCGATGGTGGGAAATCTCATATCTGAAGCCATGGAAAAGGTGGGTAAAGAAGGGGTAATTACGGTTGAAGAAGCCAAGACCATGGATACCAGCCTGGAAATCGTGGAGGGCATGCAGTTTGACCGCGGCTATATATCCCCTTACTTTGTGACCGATCCGGAGAGAATGGAAGTCAACCTGGATAATCCCTTTATTTTGCTTCATGAAAAAAAGATAAGCAGTATGAAGGAACTTTTACCGCTGTTGGAGGAAATTGCCAAAAAAGGAAATGCATTGTTGATCATCGCCGAAGATGTTGAAGGCGAGGCTCTGGCGACCCTGGTGGTGAACAAGCTGCGCGGAACACTGAAAATTGCGGTGGTAAAAGCCCCTGGCTTTGGCGACCGGCGCAAGGCAATGCTGGCTGACATTGCCGTATTGTGCGGCGGCCAGGTGATTTCGGAGGAAATGGGTATCAAGCTTGAAAATGTGACTACCGGCAACCTCGGTAGTTGTAAAAAGGTTAAAATCAACAAAGACGATACGACAATTGTTGAAGGCGCAGGAAAAAAAGCCGACATCGAGGGACGCATAAGACAATTGCGCACCCAGATCGAGGAGACCACCTCCGATTATGACCGCGAAAAACTTCAGGAGCGTCTGGCAAAGCTTGTCGGTGGCGTTGCGGTAATCCGCATCGGCGCCGCAACTGAGACCGAAATGAAAGAAAAAAAAGCCCGGGTGGAGGATGCGCTGAATGCCACGCGGGCGGCCGTTGAGGAGGGTGTCGTTGCCGGCGGCGGTGTTGCTTTGGTTCGCTGCATAAGCGCTTTAGATAAGCTTAACGCTTCCGATGATGAAAAAAATGGCATTGACATTATAAGGCGGGCTATAGGAGAGCCGTTGAAAAGCATAGCACGGAATGCAGGCCACGAAGGCAGTGTCGTTTTGCGAAAGGTCCTGGAAGGCCGGGATGATTTCGGGTTCAACGCCGAGACTGAAGCATATGAAAACCTTGTTGCATCCGGTGTTATCGACCCCACAAAGGTCGTACGGCTTGCGCTTCAAAATGCCGCCTCCGTGGCGAGCCTAATGATCACCACCGAAGCATTGATTTCCGAAAAGCCCAAGAAAAAATCAAAAGCGCCATCCATGCCTGAAATGGATGAAGACATGTATTAAGATGTACCCCCGGCTGGCTGTCGAATTGCTCATTTTTTAATTCCAGATTGGAGAAAGATCGAGATGCCCTCAAACAACCCTGAACAGCGACCCGGCATTGCAGCAAAGAGCATCCCCTTTGCTTCGGAAGGTAGCGAGGAGATCGAAGAAATAACCGACCATGACAAAATGAAAGTGGAATGCATTTGCCCGAAATGCGGCCAACATCACGTGATGAATTTACATTGGATCGGCAGGGGTAAGCCCCGAAAATTTTGCAATCAATGCAAAGGGCTCTTCGGTTAGAGGATTTAGAACCCTTTTTCGCGAAAGTTATGGAAAGGGTTTTCGTTGTATTTCATCCGGAATTCTAACCCCAACGGGCTGCTGCGGGTGCTTCACATTTCCACCCAGGCATAATGAATTGAATTTTGGGAATGGAGACCTTCAATGGAAGAGACTGAATTGGCGTTTTTCAGGGATTTGCTCACAAATCGGCTGAATGAGTTGTTGCACCGGGCCGAAAATACAATTTCGGGGTTGAGAACATCGGACAATCAATCCGCAGACCCTCTCGATCGAGCAGTTCTCGATTCTGAATACAGCTTCACCCTGCGCATCCGCGACAGAGAAAGGACTCTGATCAATAAGATTAAACGATCATTGGATGATATCGAATCCGGCGACTATGGAATTTGCGAAGACTGCGGGCAAGACATCTCAATTCAACGCCTGATGGCAAGGCCGGTGGCCAGGCGTTGCATCGACTGCAAAACCAAGCAGGAAAAATTTGAAAAAGTGATGGGTATCTAGCCCGGAGCAATTCTTTATTTTACCGCTTGTCATAATAATGTTCCGATAAAAGGATGGCGGCATAAGTGATTGCAGCAAAAAACCGCCCCCTAATCGGAACCTTTTTTTGACAATCACAATATAACGGAATTCATGTGGCCCCTATACGGCCGAATGACGGGCAAAAAGGCAGTATGCGGTAAAGTGTTTGTTACATAAAACCAGAAAGGAGAAATTAAATGAACAAAGGTGATTTAGTCAATGAAGTGGCGAAAGTTGTCAGCACAAAAAGAGAGGCCCAGGATGCTCTGGACTGTGTGCTATCTACAATTACCAAAGCGCTGAAAAAGGGAGAGGACGTTACGCTGACCGGTTTCGGCACCTTCAAAGTTGTCAAGCGAAAGGCCAGAAAGGGCCGCAATCCCAGCACCGGGGAAGAAATCAAAATCAAAGCCACCAAGGCACCCAAGTTTACAGCCGGCAAGACATTAAAGGAAGCCGTAAAATAATTCGGCTTTGGCAGTTTCGGCTTTAGACAAAATTTAAGCGAACAGCAGAGATCTTTGCGGATCTCTGCTGTTTTGCTATTTGCCAGGCCAAAATTGAAGAGGGCTCTTGCGTTCAAAAAAGCCTTGATGCAGATTACAAACATTTGTAAAAGGTTTATACAAAGCCGGCACAACTTACAATTGGTGCAGATTCAAACCCTAAAAAGAGCGGATATGGATTCTAGAAAATTACGGTACTCATTTCTGATGCTGATCGGGATTTTGGCATTTGGTACCCTGGGGTATTATTATTTCGAGAACATGTCTCTTTTCGATGCCTTCTACATGACCATGATTACCATCTCCACCGTGGGCTTTTCCGAGATCATACCGCTTACCCATGTGGGCCGTACAATTACCGTCATCGTCATTATTCTCGGCATCAGCGTGGGGACCTACACTATTTCTCTTATCGTCAGATGGTTTGTCGAAGGGGAACTGAGAAATATTTTCGGGAGGTTGAGGGTGCAAAAACAAATCTCAGCGTTAAAAGACCATTTCATTATCTGCGGATTCGGACGCATCGGGCGCATCATTTGCAAGGAGCTGCGCGAGGACAATATTGATTTTGTCGTCATCGAGCAGGATGCGGCCTCGCTGGAAGGAATCGAACACGAACAATACCTGTTCCTGGAAATGGATGCGACTTCCGAAGAGGCGCTGATCAAAGCTGGAATAATGAAGGCCAAAGGGCTTGTTTCGGTAGTCAACTCCGATGCCAACAACGTTTTTATTACCCTCACGGCGAAAGGACTGCGCCCGGACATCTTTGTGCTTGCCAGAGCCACCGAAGATAAGAATGAGGAAAAACTGACAAGAGCCGGTGCCACAAGAGTGATTTCCCCATATCTCATCGGTGCGCGAAGGATGGCTGAGGTACTGAAAAGACCCACTGTCGTTGATTTTATTGATATCGCCATGATGGGCAATCAACTCGGACTGATGATGGAAGAGGCCAAGATAGGCCAAAATTCGAACCTGGTCGGTAAAACGCTCATTGAAAACCAGTTAAGAAAAGACTACGGCATCATCATTGTGGCCATCAAAAAAATAGCCGGGAATATGATATTCAATCCATCGCCGTCTGAAAAACTGGAGTCCGGTGATGTAATCGTGGTTATCGGTGAAAAAGAAAATATGAAAAAAATGAGAGAAGTGCTGCAATGAGTTGCGTGCCGGGCTGGGCAGATCGACAATGAAAAAAATCATTATCCTGATTACAGCGAGCCTGTTGTTTTTCAGCTGCGCCCACCAGGACAATATGACCGAAGAAGAAAGACAAAAATGGCGGCGCGCAAAGCAGCGCTATGACGCCGGACAAAAACCGTGAAACGTCAGTTTTTCATCACAAGCGGTATAAATGCTTTGAAGCGGTTTCAACGCCCCGCCTGCCGAATCAGGTAACGATCGACCACCCTTTTTGTTTGCAGCAGACCTTCAAATTCTCTGATCTCGATCACCCACCAGCGGCATCCGATCTCTATCAGCGCATCCAGCCGGGCCCGGACATCTTTTAGGTGCTTGACCGGCAAATGTCCGACGCCCGAAATTTCGGTGTGATACAGATGGGCGTTGTAGACCCTTTCCGCGTGGGGTGTGACGAAATCTTCTTCACCAAACTGCTGGCTGCGGACAGCTTCGCAGCAATGGGCGTGGCCGATATCAAAGGTTACCCCGGCACCGGTTCTGCGGATCAATTTCTCAAAAAGGTTGGGTTTGCTGGTCCAGCCCCAGGCCAGATTCTCTAGACAGACGGTAATTGTGCGATCGGCACCATATTGGACGATACGCCGCAAATTGCCGATCGTTTTTTCCCAGGATAAAACCCTGGTGGTATCTCGGCCAAGGCCGATATGAAGCGTTAGATATTTCCCGTCGGCTTTGGAGACCAGCCGGATAATGCGCCGAAATAATTCCATGGCTTCGCCGACCCGATCGGGATTTTCATGGCCGAGATCAACCTCATCAAACGGGCAATGAAATCGAACTTCCAGCGGTTGGAGATCAGCTATTTTTTTCACCCAGCGCGATTCCTCGGCCGGTGTATGCGGCAGCTCCGCCAGGTTGAACGACCAGTCAATTCCTGCAAATTCATTTTCAATCGCAAATTGTTTCAGCCGGTCAATATTTTTAATGAAATTGCACATCGCCAGTTTCAGATCCGATGCGCTGGTGTAGACAGATTTTTCCATGGCAAATTATGTGAAGAGATCTACTTTTCAGGTTTGTTCTTTGCCTTTTCTGCCTCCTCCTCGGCTTGAAGGGCCGCCAGCGCCGCGGCTGCAGCGGCCTGGCGCTGAATATCGGCATCTGTCTTGGCCGCGTTTTGCTGGTCACCACCCGCCGCCTCATCGGCGGCTTTGCTGGCGGTACCCGGCGGCATATAAACGGTCACATTTCGATGGGCAAACTCGATGCCCTCTTCCTTGAACGCCTCCTGCATGAGCCGGTAAACTTCTTTGCGGATTTCAAACTGGTCGCCGGGTTTGGTCTTATACTTGACCCGCATGATCATGGCCGAATCATCCATCTCCCGCACCCCCTGGGATTTGATCGGCTCCAGCAGCTTGGGACCCAGCTCGGGGTTTGCCATGATGACATTGTATACTTTTTTCTTAATCACCTTGCGGATCTTTTCCACGTCGGCATCGTAGCGCACCCGGAAGTCGAGCTTCATGATAACGTAATCGCGGCTGAGATTGGTCACCAGCTTGAGGTCACCGAAGGGGATGAAATAGACCATGCCCCGTGGGTTGCGCAGCCTGAGGGAGCGCAGCGAAATGTGCTCCACCGTTCCTTTGGTGCCGGAACATTCCAGGTAGTCGCCGACCCTGAAAGCATCGTCCATGAGAAAGAATACCCCAGAGATAATATCCTTTACCAGAGTCTGGGCACCAAAGCCGATGGCCAGGCCGAAGACACCGGCACCGGCAATCAGGGGGCCGATGTTTACCCCCAGCGCCGATAGAACAATCAGGGCGGCCATGACGATGATAACCACAAGCATGAACTTGCGCAGCAGCAGCAGCAGGGTGGCAATGCGCGAGCCGCCGGCGCCGCCCTCTTCCTTTTCATCATCCTCTTCCCCCTCCGGCATCTCCTGGCGCATCCGCCGCATGATTGCCGCGTTGATCAGACCCCAGGCAATGTAACAGACCAGCACAACGGCCAGGATCTCTATAAGGGTCCTGACCACCGTCTCGCCGATGGGAAGATCAATTTTCCAGATGTCCAGAATCCAGAAAAACACTAACACCGCCAGAGCGATACGCAAGGCGGCACGCAGCGGCCCTTTCATGCGATCGAGATCCAGGCGGTTCCCGCGGTCTGAGATATCCTCTGATGTTTCACCGGCCGGCGGCGGAGCGGCTTCAGTCTCGGTATCATCTTCTGGCCGGTCAGCGGTCGCCTCGGCAGATCCCGGAAGCTGCTCCTGGGGCTGTCCCACAAGACCGAAAGCAGCCTCCAGCATCAGGCGCAGGATCCAGTCCAGCAGAAAGTAAAGCGCCACCATCAACAGGGTCAAAATCCCCTGTCCCGCTGCCGTTCCCAAAATCGCGCTGCCTATCGAAGCAGCCAACAACAGCAAAACAGCAAAGACGGCAAAATGGTGCCACTTCTGAGCCAGACGGTAGCGCAGGCTGGATTCCGCCAGACCCCGGCTGATAGAGTAGGCCACTGTTTTTCGTTTGTGCAGAATCATCCAGATCATCATCCCCACCGCGATCAAACCAGACAGCGTACCGAATTTGAGCTGCGTCAGCTCGGTGGCGCCCGCCAGGCCCATCACTCCTTTGGTCACATTGCCGAAGCAGATAACAAAGATCAGCGCCATGAGCCAGCGGTACAGATACAGCGCTGTGTGGTCGCCGAAGGGCAGAAGCCGCAGTGCCGGCGTGCGCGGGGCCAGGGAAAAACGCAAGACAAGATAGCCGCCTTGCACGAATACCAGGGCCGTCAGGTAGGCGGCCAAAAGAACCCGCTGGCCGGCGGTGCGATCCAGAAAAATGAAAAAAAGGATCAGGGCGGCGGCAATAAAGATGATGATGGCCGTAAAATCCAGCAGGGCCCGCATGGACAGTGCCCCGATTTTAGCGATCGCCCCGGATGGCTCGGCTGATGTGACACGGCGCCGCGCTGCCGCGCTGTATAGCACAAACAGCCATTCGATCAACAGCGCGCCGGCCAGCACGGCGGCGACGCTTACAATCACGCGGGGTACGCTTTTTGTTCCGCGTTCTCCTTTGCCGAGAAAGGCGTATATGCCTGCCGTCTCTTGCGGCGCAGCGCTGCCGCCGGAGCGCAGATATTCAATACGGGTTTGCAGCAAGGCAGTCAGGTTTTTTATCTTATCGATGAAACCGGCAATGCCTTCGGGTTTTGCCCCGGCGGCAGTTTCCTGCAACGCCTGCGCCCTGAGCTCATTGATCAGCAATCGCCTTACCTGTTCGTCACTGAGACCGGCAACGATATGATCGATCTGGGCAGCATTCAAGTCTTTTGGAAGTGACGCGTTTTCAGTGCCCACCGAAGCCGCCTTATTTTTTTTGCCGGCTTTGGGCAGCATTGGATTTTGGGACCAGGCTGTTGAACTCAGGCAGAGAACAAGAAGTCCGATCCACATGATCACTTTAAGGTTTTTCAAATACATTTGCCGTGTCCTTTCATTTTTCCCCATGGCCGGATTCGATAATGGCCCGGGCCGGTGTTGATCGGTTCCAGAATTTCGATGAGCACGCCCCATCAAAATGGATTCAATGCTTGCGCCAATTTTTGAATTCCCTCCAGATCAAAATCTTCGGCCAATTGAACAATCTTTTTGCTGAGCGGTACACAGTAATCTGAGCGCGCCTTAATTTCTGCAGCGATCGCATTTAACGTCGTGATATCTCCCATTTCAGCTGCATCGCGAATGCGTCCGGCAATCTCCCGGGCGAATTCAGAGGGGATGTCAGCGATCCCATTGTCGGATAGTTTGCAGACTTTTTCTTCGTCAGATGCACCCAGGCTATGCACCGATTTCAGGGCCTGATTTAGGGCATCTTCAAGGTCAGCGATTTTTAAATTCAGTTCCCCGGCTGGAAGGGGGTTTTTTTCAGCTCCTTTGACAAGCCTTTCCATATTCACCGCTGCCGCCAGCAGATTCGCGGCCGCTAAATTGCCGGCCAATCCTTTGATGTTGTGTACCAGGCTGTGTGCCTGTGCAAAATCTTCTGCATCCAGCGCGGAACGGATGTCGTTGGCCGCCTCCCGGTAGTCTGCAGCAAAGCTCAAAAGCAGCTTCCGATAAAGCCTTTTGTTTCCCTGCAATCTTTTCAATCCATCTTTGAGGTCAAATCCCGGTAAAGATTCGGGAAACTTTTCTTCTTCGGCCACCGCCTTACCCGATTCAGGATGCGCGACAGCAACCTCCGGCTGTTGGGCTTGGACTCGTTTTTCACTCGGTTTTATCCATTTTTGCAGGGTGGCAAAAAGCTGATCCGGATCAATGGGCTTGGTCACATGGCCGTTCATGCCGGCCTGTATGCTTTTTTCCTCATCACCGGCCATGGCGTGGGCGGTCATGGCAATTATGGGTACATTCCGGATTTCGGCCTGCGACGAACTCGGCCGAGTGGGTTTCAGATTCCGGATTTCCCGCGTGGCTGCATATCCATCCATCACCGGCATCTGCACATCCATTAATACTGCATCATACCTGTTTTCCTTTACCGCGTCGACGGCCTCACGGCCGTTGTTGGCCAGGGTGACACGGAGTCCGGCGCCCTCAAGAATTTCCTTGGCAACTTGCTGGTTGATTTCATTGTCTTCCACCAGCAGTACGTGTGCACCCCGGATGTGTTTAAACGTTTCGGCTTGCTGTTCTTTTCTTGGCATTACCCGTGAGATCTCGGGCGCCGCCTCCCCAAAGGCTTGCATGACGGCGTCAAAAAGCATCGAGGCACTGACCGGTTTGAGCAGAAAGCCCTCGAGCCCCAGCTCTTCTGCTTGCTGCAAGACCTCTTCGCGCCCATATGCGGTCACCATGACGACGGCCGGAATTTTGCTTAAGCCCGTATGGTTCTTGATGCGCCTGGATGCCTCGATGCCGTCCATACCCGGCATCTGCCAATCCATAATAACCAATTCAAAGGCTTGGCTCTCCGATGCGTTTTCCAGCTGCCTTAACCCCTCCTGACCGGAGGTGGCCAGGGTGACCTCAAAAGAAAAAGATTCCAGCATTTCTTGAAAAATAGCCCGTGAGGTGGCATTGTCGTCCACCACCAAAACCTTCATGCCTTGCAGATCCGGGGATGGTCTGAAGCGTTTCCTTTCCTTTTCTTTTCCTAAACTGAAGTTGGCGGTAAAACTGAAAGTGCTGCCCTTGCCGGGTTGACTTTCAACCCAGATCTCCCCGCCCATCATCTCGGCCAGCCGCTTGCTGATCGTCAGGCCCAAGCCGGTGCCGCCATACTTGCGGGTCGTGGAGGAATCTGCCTGCACAAACGGTTGAAACAGGTTGGCGGCTTGTGCTTCAGTCATGCCGATGCCGGTGTCGCGAACCGAAAATTTCAGCGTGACCTGCGCGGCTTCTTTTTTGATCAATTCGGTGGAAACGACAATTTCTCCTGAATCCGTAAATTTGACGGCGTTGTTTGATAAATTGATCAGAATCTGACCCAGGCGCAGGGGATCGCCGTTAAGGGCCGTGGGAACGGCTGGATCGATATTGAACAGCAGCTCCAGCCCCTTTTCCTGGGTTTTGATGCCCACCAGCGTGGAGATGTTGTCGAGGGTGTCCCCCAATTGAAAATCCACGGATTCCATGGCCAATTTGCCGGCTTCGATTTTTGAAAAATCCAGGATGTCGTTGATGATTCCCAAAAGGGCCTTGGCGGAAATATCGATCTTTTTCAGATAATCGTATTGCTTGGCAGTAAGGTCGGTTTTAAGGGCCAAATGCGCCATTCCGATGACGGCATTCATCGGGGTGCGGATTTCATGGCTCATGTTGGCCAGAAAATCACTCTTGGCTTTGGTGGCCTCTTCAGCCTGGTTTCTGGCATCATCCAGATCCTTCATCATGTTCAGCATGGCCAGGCGGGCGTCATTCAGCTCATTGACGCGTTCCTGAAGGGCTTCATTCGCTTGTTTTCGTTCCGTGAAGGAATCTTTTAATTGCTGCGTCATGCTGTTGAAAGCGGCTGAAAAATCCCCCATAAAGTCGACTTCATGACTGAAATCACCCCTGGCGATCTGTTGTGTCGTCCAGGTTATGTGCCTTAAACTGGCCTGCAAATTCTTGAGCGATTGCAGAATTAACAATTTCCCTTTGGGCGCCTCAAAACTCAAATCCCCTTTGGACAGATTGTAAACCCAATCTGTGCTGCGGTTATATTCATGTATGAAGTTGTTTATATAGCCTATTGCCTGTTTGATTTCGTTGTCCGGATAATCTTCGGAAAGCTCGATGGAGGTCGGCTTTTTGCCTTTGAGAATCGAATAAAATGCTTCTGATATCTTATCGATGTCTTCTTCTTTTACATTGAGCATCGGTCTGCCCTTCAAGCGACTAATTTAGCTTCAAACCGACAAACCCTGTCTCCGGAACACCAGCAGTCGACTTCCCTGGCGCTGAAGTTTTTTCCGGTGAACGCAGAAAGCAGCCCGCTGATGAATCCCTCATCGTATGTGCAAATCGTCTCATCACTGGCCGGCAATCCGGAGCAATCAAGATCTTCTGCAACCGTCAGGGTGAAGGTCATTTTTTCAAGGTCGGCTTCTTCGACTCTTAAAATACCGATTTTAAGGCTTTTCAGCAAATCCTGGAGCTCGACGACAAATTCATTAAAATTATCCTTGCGGGTGATCAGTTCTTTGCAAAACTCTTTACCGGCATGCAGGCCGGCCTCGTAAAATATCCTGTCGGCGGTTTCGGCATCGTATCTTTTGATGAGCACGTCTCGGAGGGTAAACTGCATCAGCCGGTAAACACTGACATCCATGGTATTGCCGAGGTTGGGACGGCCTTCGCCGATGTCTCCAATCATGCTCCAATCAAATTGTAGTTCCTCTCTTTCTTCTTTAAACATCCCTGCTCCTCCTTTCGGCCGTTAAGCGTCTCGGAAATGCTGTAATCTATTAAAACTATGCTGTTTGCGCAACCCTAATCTGTAAAATTTGCAAGCGGAATAAGACGAAACCCAGCTGCCTTATTTGACAATCTCGTACTTTTCACCTTGCCCCAATCGGCCCAGTAATTCATTTATTTCTTGCTTGAGTTGGATCATCTTTATTTCACGTCCAATCGCCAATTTGTTAAAAAGCCCCAGTTCTTCGATATTACGCCTCAAATCCTCTTCCATATGCCTGCGCTCGGTGATATCCTGCAGCGATTCGATGGCGCCGGCCACCTGGCCGGCGGTATCGTATATCAGGCTTGCGTTTCCCGCCAGATACAGTCCTCCATCGCCCAGATCCGGGTGATACGATTCGGAAACCAGTTTGTTACCTTCCTTTTTGATCGACAGGTATTTTTTCGCATATTCGGCATTCCATTCTCGAACCAGATCGATCAAAATGGGTCGTCTATCACCGTAAAACGGCAGGGAATATTCATAATCGCCCTTACCCACTATGTCCGCAGCTGCAATGCCGGTGAGATTTTCCATGGCCTGATTCCAGGTGACCACCTTGCCTTCGCTGTCAATTACCCAGGTGGCATCAGGTAGAAAATCGAAAATTTGCCCAAGACGCTCTTCAGAATTTTTGACAATCTCCTCGGCTTTTTTCTGCTCGGTCCGGTCAATGCCGATGCACAGGATCTCGCAGAGACGATTTTCAGCATCGTAGATCGCTCTGTTTGTCCAGGCCACCCAGACCAATTCCCCATTGCGACGGATATTTTCATTTTCATTTTCCGTATACTTCTCGGGGTGCGTTACCAGGTCCTGAATCATGATCTCGAGATTTCTTCCGGTCGATTCGGTTTCCGGTACTATTGTACCCACTATGTTGCGGCCCAATATCTCTGTTTCGCTGTATCCAAAGAACTCCTGGGCAAACCGATTGAAAAACGTAATGTTGCCCCGGGTGTCCATCTGAAAGATGATGCAGTTGGCGTTTTCCACCAGATTCCGGTATTTGGCTTGGCTTTCGATGATTACCTGCTCGGCCTGTTTCCGATCGGTGATGTCCTGTTTTACCGCAACGAAATGGGTAATTTCGCCTTCATCGTTTTTTATGGCTGAAATAGACGTGCTTTCCCAAAATTCTTCATCGTTTTTTTTACGGTTGAGAAATTCACCCCGCCAGGTTTTTCCGGTAAGAATGGTATTCCAGAGATCTTTGTAGAATGAATCGGGGTGATTTCCTGATTTTAAGATGCGCGGATTTTGTCCAATGGCCTCTTTTGCCGAATAGCCGGTCACTTCGCTAAAGCTTGGGTTCACATATTCAATGGTTCCATTTTTATCGGCAATCATCACCGTGACCGGACTTTGCTCAATGGCTTCCGACAGTTTCTTCAGCTGCGCGGTCCGCTCCTCCACCCGCCTTTCTAAATCCTCGTTCAGTTTACGGATCGATCTCATCTGTGATGCGATCTTTTCTCCCATCTGATCGAGTACATCGACAAGCGGGCGAAACTCACTGTACGGGCTGCCCTGTTTGAATGCGCCGGACTCACCGGCGGCATACGTGTCGACCATTTTGATAAACCGAGATATCGGTTTTTTCAAGAACTGCCGCAAAAGGACTCCCGTCATCAGCAGCAGGGTCCCTATCATGATAACGATGGTCAGGCTAAGTGACTGGAATAGCTGTCGATTAACAGCGGAATGATAGCCTGAAGTCAACCCGATATGGACGCGGCCAACCCGATTGTCTTCATAGAAAATATCCCCTGATCTCGAGACGACCAGCTGTTGATCGGCTTTTTCTCTTTTAAACAATACATCGCCTTTTTGACCCTCTAACAGCAATTTGGCGACAAACTCGTTTTGGGCATAGGACGCACAGATTGCCGCAATCGTTTTCTCATCATAGTTCCAAAGCGGCACTTTCAAGGCATCTGTCAACGCAGAAATATATTCTTCAACTCTTGTTTCCAATTCGGCTCTGGCCTGGCGGGAGGAGAAAATGAAATTCACGCCCAGGCTCAATCCGGCCACCGCAACAAGCGTGATGATTAAGCCGACTGAAAGCGTTCTGGAAATTGAGCGCGGTTTATATGATTCTACAATTTGCATTCTTTCACCTCATTAGATCATAACCGCAATTTTTGATCCGGCAGCGAAGGTTATCATCCAGCGCCGATTTGAATCCCGGCGCATCGGATTTAACCGGGCATGAACCATGCCCTGCTGGACTTGGTGTTTTGCTACCCGGCACGTTTTTCATTGACTGTATTTGCCTGCCAATAAATCTTCCATAAATCTGTCATATGATCCATCTTTCCTCAGTTCGGAAAGCCCTTGATTAAAAATCCGCCTAAGATTTTCATTATTTTTTCTGCTTCTTGTAAGCGCCAGGTGCCCCGTTGTCTGAGATAATGGTTTTGAATGAAACGATATTAAATGCGATTTGCCTGCCTCAAACTCCTTTTGAAGGAGGTTGTTCCCGTTGACCAAACCAGATGGAAAAATATCAATTCTTGCGGATATAAGTTTTTTGAAATTTTGCAGGTCGGAGTTTGTTACATCAACCATCAGCCGCTTTGATTTTGCCGCATCCCAAAATTCTTTCGTATATGTGTATCCTCTTGTTGCTCCAAATTTGTAATTTTTCAGATCCTCTAAAGTACTCCAGTCTTTGATTGGATTTGATTTTAAATGGAAAAGGACAATTTTCTCCACACTGATTGGATCGCTTAAATAAAATTCTTTTTCCCTATCCCTGCTCCAATAGACATAAGACAGAGCCGAAAAATTCCCATTTTTAGTTTCGATAACGCATCTTGCCCAGGGCAGATAGGTATATTGAACCGTATAGCCTTTCCGTTGAAATGCTTCGTCAATCACGTGGTTGACAAATCCATTGGATTTTAAATTCTTTCCTGTCCAGGGAGCATACTCAAGCGTTGCAATCGAAATAATTTTCTCTGCTGAGGCGCCATAAACAATGAAGCAGCTTCCAAATACCAGCGTCCACAAACTCAAGATGAATAGTATTGGTTTCATAGCAAGTTCACCTTCAGAGGGTTGGCGAATCCCAGGCGCTCGAACTGAAGCCGATCTTTCGCGTGTTGCTGTGCCTGCGCCAGCTGCCGGGTGTTTACAGGGATTTTTCCCGGCATGCGCTCTTGCAGGCTTTTCTCAGCCCGCCCGCCATCGGCCTTTTCATAATCAAGCTGTCGGCTGCGCGTTTTTGCGGTTTTTGGTTGGCCGTTGATTATCAGAAGCCTCTTTAGGTGTTTCCAATTTTGGTGCCATCGGCTCCTCAAACTGCGGCATGAGGAAAATTGTTCGCCATCTTCGATGTAAATTACTCAAGTTCCAAAAAGCCGAATACAGGTCATTAATTACGCTTAAAGCTTAACCGTTGTCAAAGCTAATCTGTCTCTTGATCAATCTGTTGCCTCAATCGCTTATACCGCCATCCATCTATCGGAACATTAGAATGACCAGTGCTATTCCCATCAAATAAAAAGGGGAAGCCGCCGCATCAGCATTCCCGATCATGCGAATCAGGAGATCTGGAGATTGCAGGACATAGCCCGGGCTTTCCGAAATACCCCTCGGAAACGCCTAAACAGAGAACTTCATATAGATTGTACAGAATAATCCTGGAAGCGGGTCTGGTTGGAATTCGGCGGGAAAGCTTACTTTTTGGATCTGCCGAGGAACATATATCATTTCTTTTTTTGAAAATCGATGATTTCTGCGACAGCTTCGATCACGGTCTTGATGTGATCTTTGGTATTAAATGGTCCGATGCCCATACGCACCGAACCGCCGATTTTGTCGGTGCCCAGCTGCTCGTGCACCAGGGGAGCGCAATGGAGCCCGGTGCGACAGGCAATATTGTACTCGCCGTCCAGAAGGGTGCCTGTATCGAGGGCCTCCATTCCATCAATGTTGAAACTGAGAACGCTGATATGGTCATTCAGGTCATCCTGGCAGTAGACCGATACGCCATCCAGAGCACTGAGGCCATCTCTGAGCATACGGGTCAGCTCCATTTCATGCCGGTGAATTTGATCGAGACCTCTTTCTTCGATCCATTGCAGTCCGGCATGCAGTCCGGCGATGCCTAAAACATTGCCTGTACCGTATTCAAGCCTGTAAGGATATTCTTCCAGATGCATCCGATCGGCAGACCTGACCCCGGTGCCGCCGGCACGGGTGTGCCGGATGTCGATCCCTTCTCTGACGTAAAGGCCGCCGATGCCCGTCGGCCCCATTAGGGATTTGTGGCCGGTAAATGCAACCATATCGACGTTGAGCTGCTCGATGTCAATC
>Ga0209536_100003286_pt1 | contig 26039 bp, 23 predicted proteins | sample DeeMarSeWOR28_12_FD_187461 | JGI IMG/M metagenome (GOLD analysis project Ga0209536, IMG submission 187461) | Marine sediment microbial communities from White Oak River estuary, North Carolina - WOR-2-8_12 (SPAdes) (version 2) | ecosystem: Environmental > Aquatic > Marine > Intertidal zone >...
TTTATAAGCCGTAAGGCGTCTTCTTTTGAATCATTGAGGCCCTCAATCAATATGTACTCGAAGGTTATTCGTCTCCTTGGCGCCAGGGGAAAGTCCCTGCATGCCTGAAGGAGCTTAGAGAGGGGATATTTCCTGTTGATTGGCATTAACAGGCTTCGCACAGCATCAGTTGTGGCATTCAGTGATATCGCCAGATTAATATCCGGACCCTTCTTGGCGAGTTCATAGATTTTCGGTACAATTCCTGCAGTAGAAAGCGTGATTTTTCTTTTTGAAAGACCGATGCGGGAGGTGAGAATATGAAGGGCCTGAACCACCTCATCAAAATTCATGAGGGGTTCGCCCATTCCCATAAAAACAATGTTTGTGATAGCAGGCATTCCATTCTTTTCATAATGCTCAATACAGCGTCGTACTGACAGATACTGATCTACTATCTCATGGGCATGAAGATTACGTTTAAACCCCAATGTACCGGTCACGCAGAACCTGCAACCCAGGGCACAGCCTGCCTGCGAAGAGATACATAGTGTATATCGTTCGGCCCCCTTATTATTCGGAATGAGGACGCTTTCAATTGTCTCTCCGTCATCAAGTTGAAAGAGGAACTTGCGGGTGCCGTCTTTTGACATCTGCTGATTACACAGGATAAGATTGCTGATACGGGCTTTTTCCCTGAGCTTATCACGCAGATTCTTTGGAAGATCAGTCATATCATCAAAGGATTGGGCCAGTTTTTTGTATATCCATCGATTCAGCTGACGTGCCCGGTACGGCTTCTGTCCCATGCTTTCAACAAGAGCAGTCAGATCATCCATGGCCATTGTTTTTATGTCTGGCGTCATAATTACATTGATTCCTTAAGATTTATATCAAACTTCCGATAAGTTAATCATACTATTGATAGCAGCTACGGCAGATAGAGCATTGCTTGACAAATTATAAGTGTTTCAGAATACTTATAAAGTATAAAATATGATGATTTTTTTTAAATGTAATTATTTTATTCGCCAAATCTTAATTTGAATACATTAACTATGTCAAAAAAAATACTGATTGTCGATGATTCACCGATAGCCAGAAAAATGCTGAAAAGCTGTATTCCGAAAGATCAGGGGTATGAGTTTCATGAAGCATGTGACGGGAAAGACGGATACGAAAAATATCAGGAGCTGAAACCTGATCTGACATTTATGGACTTGACCATGCCAGTCATGACTGGATATGAGTCAATTGATGCTATTGTAAAACATGACAACAATGCCCTGATAATCGTTGTGACTGCAGATGTACAGATGACTGCTATTAAACGAGTGATGGAGTCCGGGGCTTTTATGGTGCTCAAGAAGCCCTTAAAGAAAGAAGAGATTGCCACGGCGATGTCGAAAGCCTTTGAATCAAGGAGTGGGTGAATTGATAATGGGATCCAGTACGAATGAGTTGCTGACGGCCGAAGAAATAGAAATAATGCAGGAAATTATGAATATTGCCTTTGGTAAGTCTGCAGCTGACCTTGCAGAAGTCATAGATACTCATGTTGTACTGAGCATTCCCTATATAAAATGTATGGAAGTGACTAAACTGCCTGAATACATCAAAAATGATGTAAAGGATTACAAGAACATCAGTATCGTAGAGCAGGGCTTTTGGGGGAAATTCAGAGGGGATGCCCTTCTTGTATTTTCATCTGGCTCCGGCAAGGAACTGATAACACTCTTACAGCAGGATCAGGAGGTACGGGCAGGCCATGAGTCTGAATCCTTCGATGTTCTTGAGAGTGAAACACTGATGGAAGTGGGCAATATACTGATTGGTGCCTGCATAGGGAAGGTGGCAGAGTTGTTGAAAGATGTTGTTACCTATACTCCGCCGAAAGTTATTGTGGAAAAATACTATGGAGATGTCATTTCCGATGCCCAGTATGATCCTGACAAGGCTGCCATTGTCTTGAGGACTGACTTCAGATTTGATAAGGGCAATGTGAGCGGGTTTCTCTTCCTGATAACGAGCCAGGAATCGGTATCCTGGCTGAAACAGGCATTGACTGATTTTCTGGAACAGTATGAATGATATTATCTCAGATCTTCGACTCATTAAATATCGGCATTATCATTCTTGACAGAGATCTGAAGGTTGAAAAGTGGAACCGCTGGATGGAGGCACACAGCGGCATTGAAGAAAAACAGATTGCCGGAACATCGATTTTTGAGGCCTTTCCCGATTTAAACACTCCCAAATTCAACCGGAGCTGCAAATCTGTCCTTTCCTTTGGCAACTTTTGTTTTTTCTCTCAGAAACTCCATAAGTATATGTTCCCTTTCAAGTCAAAAGGTTACTTTGAAACAAACTTTGACTTCATGCAGCAGAGCTGTGCCATGGGGCCGTTGCGCGATGAGAATAACGAGGTCAAATTTATTTTTATATATGTACACGATGTGACAGAGGTTGCATCCTATGAAAAGAAACTGAAGGAAATGACCATGAAGGATGGTCTCACCGGAGTATATAACAGGCGTTATCTTGAGACGAGAATGAAAGAAGAATATGAAAGACACGTCAGATATGACTCACCGCTGAGCCTTGTCATGTTAGATATAGATCACTTTAAAAATGTGAATGATACCTATGGACACCAGTGCGGAGACTACATCCTGAAAGCTGTTGCTGACGGGGTTGGCAAAAGTATCAGAAATGTGGATTGCCTCGCACGCTACGGTGGGGAGGAATTTTGCTGCCTCTTGCCTGAGACTGGAATAGAGGCTGCCACAATGGTAGCAGAGAGATTCAGAAAGGTCATCATGGATCAGGAGCATACCTATGACGGCAATGTTATAAAAGTAACAATCAGCCTTGGAGTTGCTGAGGTTGTTGAAGGAATTAATTCCGCCAAAATTCTTCAAAAAGAAGCAGATGCCCTCCTTTACCAGGCCAAACGGCAGGGTAGAAACAAAGTTGTTGCAATGAATCAGGGGTAACAGCCCCATTCTCTTTTCTTGAGCGTCAATCTGTTGACGATTACATTCTGTTGTGGCAATATATGCCTATGATTCGCATTCTTGTTATAGACGATGAAGAGGCAATTCGAGATCTGCTGACAGATTACCTGCAATCCAAAGGATATGATGTGGTGACGTCGCCTGATGGAGAATCAGGTCTGGCCCACCTGAAAGAGACAAAGTTTGATCTTTTCCTTCTTGATCTTATGATGCCCGGCATGAGCGGAATGGATGTTCTGCGGGAGACTGTTGCTGAAAAGATAGAAGTTCCTTCAATTATAATTACTGCCAATGCATCAGTACAGACAGCCGTTGAGGCCGTGAAACTTGGTGCCTTCGATTATATTTCAAAACCTTTTGATCTTGAAGATATTCATCTTGCAATAACGAGACTGCTTGATTATTCCCGGCTCAGGGAAGAAAACAGGAGCCTGAAATCAGAACTCAAGAAAAAGAATACCTACAATAAACGTGCACTTGACAAGATCATCGGTAAATCAGCTCCCATACAGAGTGTTATAAAATTTGTAGAAAAAATTGCTGATTCTGACAGTACCGTTCTCATAACAGGAGAAAGCGGTACTGGTAAGGAACTGATTGCAAAGAACATACACTATAGCAGTCCCAGGGCAGGGAAACCCTTTGTACCCTTGAATTGTGCAGCCATACCCAAGGACATTCTTGAATCAGAACTCTTTGGGCATGAGAAGGGGGCATTTACCGGCGCTATCAATACAAGGATCGGCCGATTTGAGCTTGCCAATCAGGGTACTCTGTTTCTTGATGAAATAGGAGAATTGGCCCCGGCACTTCAGGTTAAACTGCTCAGGGTGCTGCAGGAGAGAGAGTTTGAACGGGTAGGTGGTATTAAGACTCTGAAAGTGGACGTACGAATCATTGCTGCCACGAACAGGAACCTTGAACAGGCTGTGGAGGACGGCCGATTCAGGGAAGACCTGTATTACAGGCTGAATGTAATTCCCCTGAAGCTTCCGCCACTCAAGGAAATGAGGGAAGACATCCCTCTTCTGATTGATCACTTTATCACTCATATGTCAAAGCGGAAGGGGAAGGCATCGCCGACAATTTCAGAAGAAACCATGAAGTGTCTGACCAGTTACAATTGGCCGGGAAATGTCCGGGAGCTTGAGAATCTTGTTGAACGGATGTTAATTCTGAAGGAGGGGGAAGTTGTCTCCCCCGCTGACCTGCCTGAAAGAATCAGTTCCAGGACTGTTGACAGAACGTCTGCATCCCGGGAACAGGTCCTCTCCTCTGCCGGGGTTGATCTTAACTCCATGCTTGAGGATATAGAAAACAATATGATTTTGCAGGCCCTTACTATTTCAAAGGGAGTAAAGAGCAAAGCAGCGACTCTCCTCGGCCTTAACAGGACCACACTTATAGAGAAAATGAAAAAAAAGGCCATTGATTTCAAGATTACAACTGAATAATTTCTTCTTTTTTCCTTTTTCACCCTAGAGCAAAGCCAATATCCTGCCCTTTTGTCAGTTTTATGACAGACACCTACATCGAAAAGCATTAAATTACATGAAGTTACCGTGGCATGTTTATTGCTCATCGGATGGCATGAGAAATTTCTCAATAATCATGGGGCTTGCGCTTGTCGCTTTTGTATGGGCATCTGAAATCGAAGGGGCTTCTGTTCAAGACCAGCAGAAGCAGCTGATCACCTTCAGAACAGCAAGTCACTCCGGCTACTTAAGAATTGTAATGGAAGGGCCTGAGGATTTTATTACCAAAGGAGAGCTGACGAGAAAGGGACGCGACATAATCGTATGCTTTCCCAATGAATCATTTACAGTAGAGAAGAATAAAATTCCCCTCACATACCATCATAAAAAAGATACTGTTCTGTTCAATGGCGTAGCGACGGGGACAGTGAAATCCTTTACGCTTTCTGATCCGGGACGATTTGTGATCGATGTTTACAATGAGAAGGAGAGCAATAATAATTCAGAGGCCACACTTACAAAGATCAAAAAAACCGTCAAAGATAAAAAGATTCAGCATATCAAGCTGCGGTCAGCCAGTCACTCCGGCTATTTTAGAATTGTAATGGAAGGGCCTGAGGATCTTATTGTCAAAGGAAAGCTGACCAGAACGGGAAGCGAGATTGTCGTACATTTTCCCGGTGAAGTCTTTACTGTAGAGAAAAATAAACTGCACCTTTCATATCAGCAGAAAAATGATACCCTTCTGTTCAATAGCGACAGTGGGGGTGCAGTGGAATCATTTATTCTCGCCAAACCGGGCCGCTTTGTAATTGACGTTTTCCATGAGAAAGAGACCAATGATGATTATTCTGCTAAAAAAATAATTCCGGACATTAAACCACTCATACCGACAAGGGTAATTCAAGAGGAGGATACATCTCTTTCGCAGGAGAAACCGGAAAAAGTAACTTCTTCCAGACACACTGGTTCAAATAATTTTATTCCAAAAGAATTTAAAAAATACTGGGACCTTGTAAAGGCCGGCAATGGCTACACCGTGCTCAGGGAACTTCCAGCTCTCTTGCCGAAAGAGCAGGAGAAAAGAAGCATCTACTACTATATTTATGGAGAGGCTTGTGCTGCAATAGGTGATCAGCATGAAGCAATAGAAAATCTGAGGCTTGCCTATATTAATGCACAAAATCCGGAACTGAAAGAGCAGGCACTGCTCAGACGGTCTGAAATATATCTTGAGTACGGACTGGTATATGAATCAAAATCCAACTACAGGATTTTTATTGATGAGTTTCCTGCCTCAGCGAGCATCCAGAAGGCCTATCTTGGTCTGGCAAAAAGCCTTGCTGAAATCGGTGAATTCAGACAGGCCATTCAATATTTTACAAAGGCCGGCAACGAGGGACCAACATTGTTCAGTAAGGCAAATGCATTGCAGAAGCTCGGAAAAATTAAAGAGGCCGGAGAGGTATACGCCGCAGCTATGAAGGATGACGATGCGTATATTCAGGGTTCTGACGAGACCTATTATCTGATAGGTGAAAATATGCGGATGAGCGGGGATCTGAAAGAGGCAAGGAAACATTTTGATAATACACCGATTGGGCTGTATAAATATTATGCATACCTCAGTCTCGGGTTAATCGATATGGAGGAGGGCAAGGCAAAGGAGGCGATAAAGAACTTTGAGCTGGCGAACCTTGCACTTGACAGAAAACTGAAGGTGCTGTCTCTCTTTAATCTTTCACTTGCATATTCACAGGCCGGCAAGCTTGACAAAGCAGTGGAGAGTCTGGAAGAAATCAGGACAAACCACCTGAATTCATCTCTCTATAAGACTACCCTGCTTGAATTATCAAGGTTGTACCGTGCACAGGGGAAAATCGATGACTCCATATCATTGCTCCGCGAACTGGTATATGGCAAGCAGCCTCCCAGAGAGGCATTTGCAGAGCTTGAGAAAATTCTTATTGATGTGAGCGGGAAAACAGGAAATAAAGATACAGAGGGACTTGATTTTGTAACTTTATGGGATGATCTCGGCAAATGGCTACTCGACGGAACACGCGAGGAGTTTCTTGTCAGGATGGCCGAGAAACTAAAAGAAGAGGACAGTCATTTTGTCTACCTCTCATCCTGGCTTGCAGAACATGGGAAGGGGGATACGCGGACAAATGCGGCACTGGATCTTGCTGAGTACTATATAGGTCTTGGTGATACTGAAACAGCCCAGGACTATGTCAACATGGTGAAAATTCTTAAGGGACCTGATGCGGCCACAGCAAGGATTCAGGCAGCAATTGACTATGAAAGCGGCCACTTTACTTCAGCAGTCAATCGGATGAAGACACTTGAGAAATTCAGAAAGGATGATATCGCTCTCCTCGGAAATATTATGAATGAAATCTTCTTTCAGCAATCTGAAGGTCTTGAAGATGCAGTTGCCCTTTATCAGCAGAGGCTGGACAATGGCACCTGGAATGCTGATGCATATGTAGTACTGGCTGATGTACTGCATGCCACAAACAGGAAAGAAGATGCACGCACATATTATGAAATTGCCTATAAGCTTGAACCGAAGAATGAGTGGGTTATCTACCGGCTGGGCAGCGGGGCAGAAAAAAGTGACGCACTGAACATGCTTGGCCGTATAGAGAAGGGAGATTCAATTGTGAGCCGTGCTGCAAAAACAAAAATAATGGGCATGAACCTGGTCAGTAGAATGGAAGAGGTATTTTAATGCAGGAATCATTGAAGATTCATAATGCTTTCAATAATTTTACAGAGGCTTCGCGAAGTCTTGAGACATGCTATGCGCGGCTCTGTGAACAGGTCACCTTTCTCACAGAGGAACTGGAGAATAAAAATGTCCAGCTCAGAGAACTCCGGCAGCATCATAAAAGAAACCTGCGTCTCATTGCTATGGGTGAGATGGCAGCTACCATTGTACATGAAATCAGAAGCCCCCTGTGCAGTATCGAACTGTATTCAAACATGCTTATGGATGACCTGAAGGATACGGATCACTCAGAAATGGCGGGGGGCATTTCAACAGGAATCAGGAGTCTGAACAATATTCTGACCAACATGCTTCTCTTTGCCAAGCCCAGAAATCTTTCCTTCAGCGACGTGCAGATAAGAACGGTGATTGCGGATGCTCTCAAAATTATTGAACCGCTTATAGAAATACGGGAGGTTACCGTTTCCCATACACTTACCGATCACGCTGTGAGCGGAGATGGAGAACTCCTTAAACAGGTATTTATGAATATACTGCTCAATGCTGTGCAGTCAATGCCTGAGGGAGGCAACCTCACAATAGAGATGGAAGGCGGAGGTGAATATCTGAAAATCATTGTTGTAGATGAAGGTGTCGGAATTGACCCTGAAAACATAGAAAATATATTCGATCCCTTTTTCTCCACAAAGGAGCAGGGAACAGGGCTTGGGCTGGCGATAGCCCATAAAATCGTGCAGAGCCATGAGGGATTCATCAAGGCAAGAAGGAACGGGGACAGGGGCAGCACATTCAGTCTTTATTTCCCCTACAAAAACAGCACTGCTGCTCTCAACCACATCAATGATGGGAAGGAGATGAATACTTAGAGATGCAGAATACTATGAAATCAATACTTGTTGTTGATGATGACCAGCCATTAAGGACTGCCCTGAAAGAGGCGGTGACACGGATGGGATATGAAGTTCAGGTATCAGAAAATCCTGTTGAGGCCCTGAAAAAAATGGAGCAGACCGATCCCTCAATGATTATTACAGACATGAAGATGCCCAGGATGGACGGACTGACATTTATCAGGGAAATAAGAAAAAAATCAGGCGATATGCCAATACTGGTAATAACAGGTTTTGCCACTGTTGAAAATGCGGTCGGGGCCATGAAGGAAGGGGTATGCGACTATCTTATGAAACCTTTTTCATTTCAGGATTTGACAAAGACTGTGCAGGCCATTTTATCTCGCAGGTCAGGCAGAAGCCATGATGTTATTACAAAGAATATAAATATGAAAAATATACTGCAGCTTGCCGGGAGTGTAGCTGCCAGCGATATAACGGTTCTCCTGCTGGGTGAGAGCGGTACAGGCAAGGAGTTACTTGCACGGTATGTTCACAAGGCAAGCCGCAGATGTAAAAAACCGCTTATAGCCGTTAATTGCGCTGCTATTCCTGACAATCTTCTCGAATCTGAACTCTTTGGGTATGAAAAGGGGGCCTTCACGGGAGCTGTTGAGAAAAAGATTGGCAAGTTTGAAATGGCCCAGGGCGGAACTATCCTCCTTGATGAGATTGGTGAAATGTCTTCCACGCTCCAGGCAAAGCTGCTGAGAGTCCTGCAGGAGAGGGAGATAGACAGAGTAGGGGGGAAAGAACCTGTGCCCGTTGATGTCAGAGTTATTGCTACAACAAACAGGGACCTTGAGAAAGAAATGTCTGAGGGAAGATTCAGGGAAGACCTGTTCTACAGATTAAGTGTTTTTCCTGTTGAACTCCCTCCGTTACGGGAAAGAACAGAGGATATAAAAGTACTCTCAGAGCACTTTGCAAGAAAATTTTCAGGAGATCTGAAGAAGACCTTTTCCTGCTTTACTGATGAGGCCCTCGATTTTCTGAGATCGAGAACATGGCGGGGAAATATTCGTGAGCTTGAGAACTCGATCCACAGGGCTGTCTTAATCTCTAAAAACGGGATAATCGACACAGATGATTTTATGCTGCAGCAGCGTATGACACAATCGCCGGCCTATGCAGGCAGCATCAGGGACATGGAAATGGACCTGATCATGAAGACCCTTGAGGACACGAAGGGCAATAAGACCCAGGCGGCAAAACTTCTTGGAGTCAGTGTAAGGACAATCAGAAACAAGCTGAATGCACAGGGGAAAAATTTTCCCACTGCATGATACATGGAATGAACATGAAACTGATAAAAGCTGCTACTTGCTTGAAATTAAAAGATAAAATACAGTTAATTTGTTGTGAGACATCGCTGGTACCTGGCATGCATCTTGATGTAAACGTATCTGCAGAGAACTATCAGGAGGGATGATATGGATAGTGGATTTAACATGCTTCATAAAATTGTACAGGCAGCTAATGCGAGGCAGAAGGTTATTTCCTCAAATATTGCAAATGCAGATACCCCCGGCTATAAGGCAAAGGACGTACAGTTTAAGAACCTGCTGGGAAAACAGATGAAAATGAAAACAACAAACCCAAACCATATTGGGGCAAAAAGCAAAGATGATATATCAATGAATATCGTGTCTGAACCCACCGCGTCATGGGGTGACAAAAACAATGTAGAAATCAATATTGAAGTTTCTAAGATGACGGAAAATTCTTTAGTCCACAATACGGCAATAACAATGCTTGGAACGAAGATCAGGATGTTTAAGGCAGCAATAAAGGCGGGGAGATAATACATGGATATATTAACAGTGAGCGCTACGGCACTTGAAGCGCAGCGGATCAGAATGAATACCATTGCTTCGAACATGGCCAATGCCCAGTCAACAAAAACAGGAGAGGGCGGGCCGTATGTCAAAAAAAATGTTCTCTTTAAAACCATGCCTATTCAGAACAGAAATAACGAAAAATTGGATGGCGTACGGGTTGCGGGCATTGTCAATGATCCCAAGCCTCCTCTTGTGGTCTATGATCCGGGGCATCCTGATGCAGATGAAAATGGGAATGTGACAATGCCCAATATAAATGTCGTAGAGGAAATGGTGAATATGATGATGGCACTTCGCGCCTACGAAGCAAATGTAAAAGCTTTTAATATATCGAAGGGTATGTATCAAAAGACCCTTGAACTGGGGAGGTACTAATGGCAGATATATCTATTCAGAACATCGGCGGGAAAACAGGCTCTGAAAATATTGCTCAGATTAAGCCGGCAAAAGAACAGACTGGCAGCAGTTTCGACGCCGTCATCAATGAAGCACTTACCAAGGTTTCCCAGGTGCAGAATGATGTTGATACGGCAGTTGGTGAGCTTGCAAAAGGAGGAGACATCACCGATGCAATGCTCGCCATGGAGAAAGCGGATATGACTTTTCAGATTATGGTTGAGGTCCGCAATAAACTGCTGAGCACCTATGAAGAAATAATGAGGATGGGCGTTTAATGGCTGCCGGAGATAACATTCTGGACGCTATAGGGGCGTGGCCTGCCAGTAAAAAAACCGCCATACTGGCAGTTCTGATAGTCACTATTGCCATTGCTGTACTTTTGTTTGCCTGGTTTCAGAAAGCCGATTACCAGGTGCTGTATTCAAATCTCTCCGAAGAAGACGCAGGCAGAATTGTTGAGGAGCTCAGAAGTAAGAAAGTCCCCTATGAATTGAGCCCCGGTGGTACTGTTATGGTATCAGCAGAAAAAGTGTATGACCTGAGACTGGAAATGGCATCACAGGGCCTCCCTCAGGGCAGTGGCGTCGGCTTTGAGATTTTTGACAATACGAGTTTTACAACCAGCGAATTTGTCCAGAAATTAAATTTCAAAAGAGCAATGGAGGGTGAGCTGTCAAGGACCATACGGTCTCTGTCAGGCATAGAGCAGTGCAGGGTTCACCTTGTCATTCCTGATAAATCAGTATTTGCCTTTCAGGACAACAAATCAACGGCAACGGCTGCGGTCTTTGTTTCACTGAATAAAGGGAGAAAGCTCTCAGCAAGCGAAGTGGACGGGATCGTGCATCTTGTATCAAGCAGCGTTGAGGACCTCGGACCTGCAAATATTACTGTTGTGGATGACCGTGGAGAGCTTTTAACCAGGCCTGCTGACGATTCAGCTATGAGCCTGAGCGGATCACAAATGGAGTACCAGCAGAGTTACGAGCAGAACTTAATGACAAAAATTGTGGGTATCCTTGAACCCGTCGTCGGAAGAGGAAAGGTGAGAGCACGGATATCGTCGACCTTTGATTTTACCCGGAGTGAAAGGACAGAAGAGACCTTTGATCCAGAGGGAGTTGTAGTGCGAAGCGAACAGAAGAGCACGGAAAAAACCATGTCCGGAAGTGGCAGTTCTGGTGTTCCCGGGACTGCCTCGAATCTCCCCGGTGGCGGAGGGGCACAGTATTCTCCATCCCAGGGGCAGTCACAAAAACAGGATGAGATGATTAATTATGAAACAAGCAAGACCATAACACGTGTTGTGGAGTCCCCTGTAACACTTGAAAGATTAACCGTTGCCATACTGATTGACGGAATTCTTCCGTCCCAGAAGGCATCAATAGAAAATGCAGAACAGTACACCGTCCGTACAGAAGATGATATGAAATATTATGAAGAAATAGTCAAGAAGACTATTGGTTTCACAGATGACCGGGGAGATGAAATAACGGTCAATGTCATGCCCTTCGAGCAGGTGCAGGTCCCGGAGATGGCAGAGGCAAAAATGGACTACATGCCCATTGTCCTGACCACCATGAAGTATGTGGTACCAATAATTATTTTCCTTGTCATCTATATGGTTGTGCTGAAACCACTGCTGAGGGCTGTTACCACTGCTCTGCCACAACGTAGTGCTCCTGTAGCTGGGGCGTCGGCCTTGACTGGAGAACAACCCTTAACTGAACTGCCCCTTCAGCCAAAGGAAGCACCAGTGGAAAAACAGGTGGCTGAGTGGGCAAATGGTAATCCGCGTGAAGCGGCAACTCTTGTAAAGAGCTGGTTGGAGGAAAACTAAATGGCAATAAGCGGATATGAAAAAGCAGCAATGTTCCTGAGTTCAGTGGGAGAAGAAACAGCATCACAGATATTGCGGAATCTTGAGGCAGAGGAAATAGGAAAGATATCATCCTATATGGCGAGGCACAAGAAGACTGACAAAACTAAAGTCGAAGGTGTCATGAAGGAAGTGATGGAGGCTGTTACCAGCGGGGATATCCAGATGAGCGGTGATGAATATATCAAGAACGTCCTGACCAAGGGACTTGGTGATGAAGATGCTGAAAAGATACTTGAAATGGTTTCCCGAGAAAGCCCGCTTGAGTCACTGAAATGGGTGAACTCAAAGAAGCTGACAAGTTTTCTCGTTACGGAACATCCGCAGACGATTGCGCTGATCCTCTGCCTTCTTGAGCCGGATCAGGCTGCAGAGGTGATTCAGCAGCTGCCTGAAAATATAAGCAGTGATGTTGCTGTGAGGGTTGCTGCAACAGAGAGGATACCGGACAGTGCCCTTGAAGAGATAGAAGAAGTGCTCAAGGTACAGCTTGACATGAGTAAGGGCAGTGAAGGAAGGACTTTTAACGGCACCAAGGTAATAGCCGAAATACTGAACCGCTGTGACCGGACATCTGAGCAGGGTATTTTGGGCAAGATAGAAGAGGAAGACGAAAAAATGGCTGATTCCATCAGGGAACTCATGCTTGTCTTTGACGATCTGGAGAAGATCGATGACAGAGGCATACAGGCCATACTGAAGGAACTGAACACCGAGGACCTCTCCCTTGCCCTGAAGACGGCACCTGCCGGGTTGAAAGAGAAGATATTCAAGAATATGTCACAGAGGGCAGCCCAGATACTGAAGGAAGAAATGGAGACAAAGGGGCCTGTTAAAGTATCAGAAGTAGAGGCTGCTCAGCAGAACATTGTTAAAACTGCCAGGAGACTTGATGAAGAAGGAAAGATAGTAATCGCAGGAAGAGGAGGCGAAGAACTCATTGAATAGTCAAAGGATTTTAAAGGGATATAAGACTTCTCCCTATACCATGCCGGCCCTGCAAGAGGATCAGAAAAGGGAACAGTTGATCCATGATGCCGAGGAAATCCAGCGCAGGGCATATGAGGAGGGATTTGGCGCAGGAGAGAAGGCAGGGTTGGAATCAGGTGAAGAAAAAGCACTGGTGCTGATCGATCATCTTGAATCGCTTGCTCAGGAGTTGCAGGACTTTAAAACAAACTTTGTGGATGACCTCACGGAGCAGGTCGTTGAACTTTCAGTAGCGATGTCGAGAAAAATAATCAGTGACGAGATTAAAACCCAACCGGAGACGATCGTAAAAATTACTGAACAGGCACTCAGGAAAATGCACAGTACAGGGCCTATCAGAATTAAAGTGAATCCATCCGTGCATGAGCTCTTCCTGAATAAGAAAACCCTCTTGACGGACATTCATGAAGACATCCAGTTCGAAGTCACCTCCAGTGTTTCCGGGTCCGGTCCTGTGGTAACAAGTGAGGTGGAAGAAGTGATCACTGACTTTGATTCACTCATAGCAAATATTGCAGAAGAAATGGGAGTGAACTGTGGCGGTCATTGATCTGGGCAACTATCTCCAAACAGTCAGAGAAACTGATCCCTTCAGGGCTTATGGCCGGATAACTGATATAACAGGTCTTACCATTAAAGCCACGGGGATTGATGTAAGTATCGGAGAGGCATGCAGGATATTTTCTGATAGCGAGACTTCCATTGACGCTGAAGTGGTTGGATTCAAAGACGGTAAAATCATTCTTATGGCTACGGGGGAGGTGTCAGGGATCAGGCACGGTAGTCGTGTCAGGCCAATGGGCAAAAAAATATCAGTAAAGGTGGGAGATGGTCTTATCGGACGGGTTATCAATGCAACGGGCGATCCGATTGATGGAAAAGGGCCTGTCAATGAAAGTGACTATCCACTCTTTTCATCATCCCAGAACCCTCTGAAAAAACAGAAAATAAGTGAACCCATCGATACTGGTATCAGGGTAATGAACGGGCTCCTTACCTGCGGCAAGGGACAGCGGCTTGGCATAATGGCAGGCTCAGGTGTTGGCAAGAGTGTATTGCTCAGTATGATTGCAAAATACTCCGAAGCAGACATCAATGTTATAGCATTGATAGGTGAAAGAAGCCGTGAGGTACGCGAATTTGTCGAGATGAACCTTGGTGAGGAAGGGCTGAAAAAATCCATTGTTGTTGTTTCCACATCAGAGCAGGCCCCGCTGGCAAAGGTACGGGGAGCATTTGCAGCTACTGCGATTGCCGAATATTTCAGAGATCAGGGAAAGAACGTGATGCTCCTTATGGACTCTCTCACACGTGTTGCAATGGCTCAGAGGGAGATTGGTCTTGCAATTGGAGAGCCACCGACGACTAGAGGATATACCCCTTCTGTTTTTGCACTCCTCCCCAGGCTGCTTGAAAGAGTCGGTACTTCTGAAAACAGGGGAAGTATTACCGGCCTCTATACGGTTCTTGTTGAGGGTGATGACATGCTTGAACCCGTGGCTGACATGACACGGTCAATTCTGGATGGACACATTGTGCTCTCAAGAGACCTGGCCATGGAAAACCACTACCCTTCCATCGACGTTCTGAATTCAATAAGCAGGGTTATGCCAAACATAATAGACAAAAAACAAAGGGAATATGCAGGACGTTTTGTAGAAGTGCTTTCAACGTATAAAAAATTTGAAGACATGATAAACCTTGGGGCATACAAGTCAGGATCTAATTTTAAAGTTGATTATTCTATCAAGATGATAGAAAGACTGAAAAAATACATGCGTCAGGGCACAGATGAACTGATTGACATGGCCGACAGCCAGCAGGGGTTATACTTTGTCTTTGATGAGAATGAAGCGAAGGATGTGAAGGATGAGTAAAAAGAACAAGACACTGTCCAAGCTCATCAAGCTGAAAGAAAATAGAAAAATTCAAATTGAATTAGAAGTAAAAAAAGCGGCTGACAGTGTTGAAGAGGAACAGAATAAACTTGATGAGCTTGAGGGGAACTATGAAAACTCTGTTGGCAATTTTACTGAAAGACAGGCAGACAGTGTATTGAATGCCGGTAATATGTCTGTCTATTATGATTTCTTTTCAAGGATAAACAGAAGGATCAAGGACCAGGAAAAGGAGTGTTCCAGAAGCCAGGACAACCTTGAGAAGTCCAAGGACAGGCTTGTCGACGCCCATAAGGAGAAAAAAGCAGTAGAGATGCTGAATGATAAACAGATAAGAAAAGAACTGAGAGAAAGGTCTGTCTCAGAACAGAAGGAGACAGATTATTTTTCCCTTATAAGGAGAATCAAATGATACGAGCCATAGTTATCAGTAGTCTGCTTGTCTTTATTCCCGTCTTTGCCCATGCTTCAGACGAAATGATCGATCTTGTAAAGAAACAGCGCATTGAGATTGAAGAAAAAGAGAAAATCGTAAAACAGGAAGTGGCACGACTCAAGGAACTGAAAAAAGAAATAAACGATGACATTGAAAAATATACAGCAGTGTTGAAACAGATCGATAAATCTCTTGAGAAGGCACAGGATATCGGAAGCAAGAGGTTACGGCATGTGGCAAAGGCCTATGAGGCAATGCAGCCTGAGGATGCAGCATCACGTCTTACTGGGCTGGATAATGAAACAGCCGTTCAGATACTGCTGAAGATGGCCAGTAAAAAAGCAGGACTGGTTATCGGCATGATGGAATCAAAGAAGGCAACGAAGCTGACCAAGGAAATTGCAAAGATCAAGAAAATTTAGAGTATAGAGAAATCTGATTTTCTACTTTAGTGAGCCGTACAGTTGCTGTCATGGTATTGTCAATAGATCGCTGGCAGAGAATCTGATTTCATTGAACTATTATTCTGACATTCCTTCCTGTAATTTAATACAGTTACTATTGAGCCGCTTTCGGTTATGATATATTGATACAGAAAGAGGCGTAATAGTATGGTACTGTCCGTACTAATGTGAGCAGTTGTCAGACAGGATAATGATTATGATGAGCAGGTTAATCTGGTGTGTATTCTTTATGGTTTTTACCGTGCTGCCAGGCTGTAATCCCTACAGGGTCAATAAAAATGTCCTGCCCATTGTCGAAGGGAATGATAGATATTCCTACCCTGTAGAGGGTATTAAAGCACAGCCCCGATGGTGGGAAGCACTGCATGATCCTTTTCTTGATGCAATAATCGAAAAAGCACTTTCAGATAACCTGACGATCAAACAGGCCGGAGCGCGGATTGAGCAGGCAGTTGCCTCGGACAGGAAAAGCGTCTCATTCCTGTATCCTGAGATCACTGGCAGGGCCTCAGGCGCACGGGACAGGAAGGGTGATGACAGTTCAGAAGATACCCATGTTGCCGGTCTGGCGCTTTCCTGGGAGATTGACCTGTGGGGGCGTCTCTCTGCTGCCAGAAAGGCCTCGGAATATGAGGTGCATGCTTCACGTGAAGATTTGGAAGCAGCATCGGTCCTCTTAACTGCTCAGGTTGCTGAAACGTATTACGAGATTGTTGAGCAGATGCTCCAGCTTTCCCTGCTCAAGCGTCAAATTAAAGCAGGAGAAACCTTTCTCGAACTTATAGAGCTGAGGTTCGGATATGGTGAAGCTTCGGTTGTAGATGTGTTTCAACAGCGTCAGCAGCTTGCTTCAACCCGATCACGCGTTCCCATTGTTAAATCACGTTTGCGAACTCTAGAAAACAGGCTTCATGTCCAAATGGGAATGGCACCGGTTCAGACATCACCGAACTATGCCGATGAATTTCCTGAATTACCTGACCTGCCTGTGACGGGGGTGCCTGTTGATCTTTTACAGAACAGACCGGATCTGAAGCGTATATATAATGAGCTTGTAGCTACAGATTTCAGGGTTGCAGAGGCAGTGTCAGATCGATTTCCCAGGATTGGGCTTTTTGGAAGTGCCTCATTTACTGACGGTTTTTCAACAGAAGACCGGTTGCTCTCCCTTTTCCTTGAAGCAGTGGCTCCCGTTGTTGACTGGAACAGACGGAGTTCAGAAGTGGAAATACGTAAAGCCATACTCAAAGAAGAGCTGGCCCGCTACGCTCATGCCTATCTGACGGCAATAGAGGAAGTAGAAAATGCTCTCTGGCAGGAACAGCATCAATTGGAGTTACTGGATGCCCTGGAACGTCAGTTAACCATAGCAAGATCTAATCTTGCTGAAACACGGAACCGCTACCGACAGGGACTGACTGACTATCTGCCTGTCCTCACAGCGCTCCAGTCTCTACAACTTCTGGAACGGGACATCCTCGCAAGGCAGAGGGAACTGATCTCAAACCGTATTCTGCTCTATAGAGCATTGGGAGGCTCGAAGATAACAGATGTACATACCCGGCGTGCAGCAACAGGGGGTTTCAAGAGGACAACCATATCTGAAGGAGTTCTACAATGAAATACATAATTGCGTTGCTCATTTTTCTCCTGGCGGTCGGTACTGCCATCGGCTTGTACAGCACAAGTCCCAAGACGAAGAAAGCAGTGCATGAACGACCTGTCCCTCTCGTTCAGACCGCTGCACTCAATCCGGAGAGAGAGCAGGTTTTTATCGAAGCCTTCGGAACTGTAATCCCTGCAAAGAGTATAACAATGCAATCCGAAGTAGAGGGAAGGATAATCAGTCAGCACCCGGAACTGGTTCCGGGGGGACTGATTTATCAGAATGATGTCCTAATCCAGATCGACCCTGCAGAATATGAACTGAAAGTGAATGAGTATAAGGCTGAACTGCAGGAGGCCGCCTTTGAGCTGGACCTGGAGCAGGGAAAACAGGTAATAGCGCAAAGGGAGTGGGAGCTTATGGAAGACGAGATTGACACATCTGGTGAAGGGAAAAGCCTTGCCTTACGGGAACCGCACCTCAGGCTGGTGAGAGCAAAAGTAGAAAAAGCAAAAAACAGGCTTGCCGCAGCCGAACTGGCATTAAAAAGGACGTCTATTACCACGCCATTTAATGCAATCGTTCTTGAAGAATTCGTTGACAGGGGGCAACTGGTGAGCAGACAGACGAACCTTGCCACCCTTGTTGGTACAGATCAGTTCTGGATCCGCGTGTCCGTACCGGTATCTGTACTCCACAGGATATCCTATCCTGACGGGAATAAAGGGAAAGGATCAGATGCGCAGGTACTGTTTGAACCGGTGAGCGGGCCGCCGATTGCTCGTCAGGGACAGGTCCTGCGAATGATGGGCGACCTTGACCCTGAGGGGAGGATGGCCCGTTTGATTATTGGCGTTGATGATCCCCTGGATCTCCGCGCAGAATCACAGCATGGCCGGGAGCAAGGCCGGTTGTTGCTCGGGAGTTATGTGAAAGTTTCAATTCATGCCGGCTTCTTTGATGATGTTTATGAAATACCCCGTCATGCTCTTCGCGAGGGAGATGTTATATGGGTTATGGACAATAACGAGAAATTACAGATACGCCAGCTCAGGGTCGTCTGGCGGCTGCAGGAAAGTGTGCTTGCAAGGGCTGATTTAATGGAGGGTGATTCGCTGATTCTGAGCAGGCTCCAGTCTCCATTACCCGGTACAAAGATTATGGATGTGAATAAGCAAAAAATGATAAATCAGAAATAAGGATTGAAGAATATAAATCGTAGTATTGCAGAATTTGCCTGGTACAACGGAAGATAAATATCAAATTCATTACCTTATTATTTTTAATGTACTGTTGTCATTATTGATTGCATGAATACAACTACTGATAACGGCATGCTTGCATGGATGACAAAAAATCATGTAGCGGCAAACCTTCTCATGTTTGCCCTCGTGATCGGTGGGCTCATTGTCATGGCAGACATTAAGCAGGAGGTTTTCCCTGAATATGAGCTTGATATTGTTACCGTTTCGGTCTCCTATCCGGGAGCCAGTCCAGAGGAGGTTGAGGAAGGAATAATCCTGGCCATTGAGGAGGAGATTCGCGATCTTGAAGACCTGGAACGTATTACAGCTCAGGCAAGTGAGGGAAGTGCCAGTATTACTGTTGAGCTTCTTTCAGGTGCTAATGCTGAAACGGCGGTTCGGGACATAAAGAACGGAATAGACCGTATTACCTCTCTGCCTGAAGATGCCGAGCGGCCAGTGGTCAGTCTCCAAAAACGCCGCCGGGAGGTAATGAGGCTTGCTCTTCACGGTGATATCGATGAGCGCACACTGTTTTACTTTGCCCAGAATATCCGCGAAGAGTTATTAGGACTACCGACGGTAACCCAGGTTGAATTAAGGGGAGTGCGTGAACCGGAAATCAGTATTGAAGTTCCCCAGTCAAAGCTGCGGTCTTTTGGTCTGACGCTCGGGGAAATTGCGGACATTATCAGCAGAAATGCAATAGACGTGCCAGCCGGAGGAATAAAAGCAGAAGGAGGAGAAATACTTCTTCGCACATCAGAGCGCCGCGATTATGCCAGTGAGTTTGCCGGGATCCCCCTTGTGCAAAAACCTGACGGTACGGAAGTCACGGTTGGAGAGATTGCGCACATTACTGATGGCTTTGCTGATTCTGAACGTGAGGCATATTTTAATGGACAGCGGGCAGTGCTTTTTTACGTATTCAGAACAGGTGAGCAGACGCCGATTGAAATATCAACAGACGTAAAAGAATATATGGATACCCTGAAACCTTCATTGCCTGATGGTATCGGGTTTAATATATATAACGACAGATCAGAGCTGTATCAGGACCGCCTTTCCCTCCTTTTGCGAAACGGAACTTTTGGATTGGCTTTGGTCCTGCTCACTCTGGGACTTTTCATGGAGGCCCGACTTGCATTCTGGGTGGCCATGGGTATCCCTATTTCAATCATCGGTTCCTTCCTGATCCTGAACTACCTTGGCGCCAGTATCAATATGGTTTCCCTTTTTGCCTTTATTATTACGGTTGGTATCATTGTTGATGATGCCGTTGTCGTAGGGGAGAATATATATTACAAACGCGAGCAGGGCCTTTCACCCATTCATGCATCTATTAAAGGGGTGCAGGAGATGTCAACGGTGGTAACCTTTGCAGTAGTGACGAATATAATAGCCTTTCTGCCACTGCTCTTTGTGCCTGGATCAACAGGCAAGTTCTTTGCAATTCTTCCTGCTGTTGTGATTGCGGTCTTTATAATTTCACTTGTAGAATGTCTTTTTGTTCTGCCGGCACACCTTACCTATGGCCGGCGAGAACAGAAGGGGAAATTGATGTCAATCCTTGAGACCGTACCGAAGCTCTGCGAAAAAGCACTTCAGATGTTTATAGAAAAATACTATACGCCTTTACTTCGTATGTCAGTAACAAGCCGGTATCTGACTGCCATTATCTTTCTGTCCGTTCTGGTAGTTGCCTATGCATACTGGGACAGCGGGCGGATCGATTTTTCTTTCAGGCCGAATATACAGACAGACCGAATCGATGCTGAGGTGACGCTTCCCTATGGGGCTCCCGTTGAAGAGGTGAGGCGCATTGCCAGCATTATTGAAGAAGGGGGTGTGCGCGCGATTGAAAAAACAGGGGAAAGAGAAATTCTTGAAGGAGTCATGACAGAAATAGGACGCAGAGGATCAAATACAGCTGAGATAAATTTTTATTTAGTCCCCCAGGACATGCGTACTATCTCAACACGTGAATTCAGCGTTCTATGGAGGCAGGAGGTTGGAGACATTGCAGGGCTCGAAAGTCTGTTTTTCGATTATCTCGTTGGTCCCGGAGGTTCATCAGCAATCAATGTAGAGTTAACACATCCTGATCCGGATACTCTTGAACATGCTGCAACTGACCTGGCTTCAGCGGTAGCCTCATATGAAGGAGTAACAGATATTGATGACGGATATGCACGTGGAAAACTCCAGTTTGATTTTACCATGCGATCAGAAGGAAGAAGCCTTGGCCTGACTGCCCGTGAGCTGGGGAGTCAGGTGCGCCATGCCTTTTACGGTGCTGAATCGCTGAGGCAGCAACGTGGCCGTGACGAAGTCAAGGTGAAAGTCCGGCTTCCAAAATCGGAACGGACGTCGCTATATCATATGGAGGAATTAATGATTCGAACTCCCGATGGAGGCGAGATACCTCTGGTCAGGGCCGCTGAACTGAAAAGCGGCCGGGCATATACTGAGATTAACCGGGTAGATGGCAAGCGCGTACTAAACGTCACAGCAAATGTTATCCCGGGATTGGCCAATGAAAACAAAATACTTGCTAATCTGAAGAGAGACTTTTTACCTGAACTTGTTTCAAAGTACCAGGGGCTTAAATACTCTTTTGAGGGGAGGCAGCGGGAATCGCGAAAGGCGCTTCAGCACCTGTTTTACGGGCTGAGTTTTGCCCTCCTTGCCATATTCACGCTTCTTGCCGTACTGTTCAAAAGCTACGTGCAGGCCGTTCTTGTGATGGTGAGCATTCTTTTCGGTCTTGCAAGCGCACTGTTCGGTCATGTCATTATGGGATTTAACCTGAGCATTATCAGTCTTTTCGGTATGATAGCACTTTGCGGAATCGTTATTAATAGCGGACTGGTATTGACCGTGACCGCAAACCGGTTGTGTGACACCGGTGAGACTGCCTTTGAAGCAGCAATCAATGCAGGAACACGTCGTTTCCGTCCTATCATGCTGACGGCAATTACGACCTTTATCGGGCTTGCTCCCATGATATTCGAGACCTCTGTTCAGGCTCGATTTCTCATTCCCATGGCTATATCTCTCGGGTATGGCATCCTTTTTTCAACCCTGGTAATTCTTATTCTCCAGCCTGCCCTTTATGTAATTCACCGCGACACGGGCAATCTGTTCAATAGAAAAAAGAAGAGCTGATTCTCGTAAGCAGAAGAAGAAATTCGCAAGAATACTTTGGTATCGTGCGAGTATCTGCTCCTGCTTTCCGACTATTCAGCAAAGAGGAAAAAGTTTCCTGCAGGAGATTCATGGACTGGGAAATACTTGCACCCGACAGTTGAGCAAAGGTTTGATTGCTAATAAAATCAAATAGTTAGCGCAATGTTGGCCTCTGGCATGGTGATTGCATTTAGTCATGCATGGAAATGAACGTTTCTGAACTTCAAGTACTGAACCAGAACAATCCAATCAATGAAAGTACTGGTGCCTGCAGATCCCAGGGAACAGAGAGCAGCAGCTCAACATTCACCTCTTATCTGAGCAGGGAAACAGAATCATTAGAGCAACAGTCATTCTCCTCTAAAAAAGAGAACAACATACATGCTGATACTCAAGGGAATGAAAGATACAGGGATGTACATGAGCATAAAACGTCCCCCGATAATACAATGAATCAGGATAATTCTAAAGTTCAGGAAAAAAGTAGTACTCAAAGTACTGATATTCATGAGTATCACGAAGAACCACAGAGCAATGATGATGCTTTTGATAACAGCAGTATCGGTGTAAATGTAAGTGATCAGGACAATAGTGAAATGAGTGATACCGCAGATACTAGTCAATGTACAGTCAGCTGTGAAGAAACATCCGGAGAAAATGACGAGCAGGGGACTGAAGATAGTATGGAGACAGTTGGAGTGAATCTGCTGATAACGAAGCAAATTCCCGCTGAAATTATAGTCATTAACACTGAGGAAACGAAGGTTACAGGTGAGAGTAAGGTAGAAATAAAGACTCCTGCCTCTGACAAATCAGGTGGGAGTGATGCAGAAATAAAAACTCCTGGCTCTGATGAATCAGGTGGGAGTGATGCAGAAATAAAAACTCCTGGCTCTGATGAATCAGGTGGGAGTGATGCAGAAATAAAGGCTCCTGCCTCTGACAAATCAGGTGGGAGTGATGCAGAAATAAAGGCTCCTGGCTCTGATGAAGCAGGTGAGAGTGATGCAGAAATAAAGGCTCCTGCCTCTGAAAAAGGAATACCGGGTTTAGACAATAAAGAAGAGACAAGGATTGAAGTGGCATCAAAGGCAGTGGACAGCGATAATGAACTTCAGTCACCCATTGAAGAATTGTCGCCTGGAGAAGAGCAGTTACCTGAAGCAGAAGACATCAAGGTAGAAGATCTCAGCCAGAAGGACATTGATAGAGAGGGCGCCCCTAAAATTTCATCAGAAAATAATAGTCAGGAGAATAATCCGGAAAAAGGGGCATTTAATCAAGAGGATAAAGTAGGGCCTGGGGATACTATGTCAGACAAAGGGAATGGCCAAAGGCACAGTGATGAAAAAAGTGGAAATAAAAATCCTGTCGCTGAGGCGGCCCATGCTGTGAAAGATACTATAAAACCAGGTGCTGTTGATGAAAGTGATGGTATTCATGCATTAAATAAAAATATAAAGGAAATGATGCACAGACATTCAGTCACAGGCAGCTCCGAATTGAAGACTGGAGCTTCAACGCAGTCTGTGGCTGAGATTGACACGGGCATGATGCATCACCTCAGTAGCTCCGCTGATATTGCGGCAGTGAGCAAATCAGCCGACAGTCCATTGCTCGCTTCAGTAAACAGGCCGGCAGGTATAGCAGAACTTCTTGATTCAATTGTTTACGCGGTCAAGGGAAACAACAGGTTGGGTGTAACGATAGAACACAGTGAACTGGGCAAGTTGAACATTAACCTTTCTTTGGACAAGGGAAATGTACATGTGAATATTCATGCATCCGACAAGGTAACAAAAGAAATTATTGAGAATAACATTCAATACATAATCGATTCCCTTGAAAAAGAGGGAGTGAGTATAAGCGGCTTCTCAGTAGGAACAAAAGGGCATCAGGAGAAAATCTTTCAGTCTCCGATGAGCAGAAATGGAAGAATAAAAGTATGTACAGAGAGCGTAGAAACTACATATAACCGTAACGGCCTTGTCAGTGTTTTTGCATAGGTCGTAGAAAGGAGCAACGATGGACATTTCAGGCATAACGGGGATTGATATAAGGCCTGATGAACCGGCAACTGTGCCAAAGGGGAACTCAAAACTCGGAAAAGAGGACTTCATGACTCTCCTTCTGAAACAGTTAAGTTATCAGGACCCTCTCGATCCCATGGACAGTGCTGAATTTACGACGCAACTTACACAGTTTTCCTCTCTTGAGGAGCTGGCCAACATGAGGCAGACTCTTGAAGATGTACTTGCTTTTCAGCAGTCCATGCAGAATGCTGCCGTGACGAATCTCATTGGAAAGTCTGTAAAGGTCTCAGGAGATACAACGCAGTTGGAGGGCAGTGCCAGCCTGGATTTTGAACTTATGAGTAATGCTACTGTTGCTGAGGCTACTATCTTTGATGCAGGCGGCAGGAGTGTTGCGACAGTGAGTCTTGGCGCATTACCAAAAGGTGAGCAGACGCATACCTGGAACGGCACTGATGAAGATGGAACTCATTTACCTGACGGGACCTATACCTTTTCAGTAACGGCGCAGGACATTTCAGGAAATCCGGTTGCGGTGCAAACCAGCAGTATGGGTACTGTTGCGGGCATCAGTTTTCAGGATAACATCACCTACCTCATGCTGGAGGATGGGAGGAAAGTACATTTAAATGAAATCAGGACAGTAGAAGAAAGGAGAATTTAATATGGCGCTAACATCATTATTTACAGCAGTAAGCGGTATGAACGCAAATAGTTTGGCACTGTCTGTCATAGGTGACAATATTGCCAACATGAACACGACGGGGTTTAAGTCGAGCAGAACAGCCTTTGGTGATATTCTCGCCTCGCAGCTTGGTGAATCACAGGTTGGACGTGGTGTATTGATGACAGCAATTACTCCACAGTTTAATCAGGGAACCTTTGAGAATACTGCAAATGTCCTTGACCTGGCAGTCGACGGAGACGGGCTCTTTATTCTCACTGATAGTGCAGGTAGTTACTATTCAAGGGCCGGGCAGTTTTCCATGGACTCAAACGGTAATGTCGTAAATCCAAGTAACCAGCGCCTGCAGGGATACCTCTACTCGGCTACCGGTGCTACTACAAGCGGTTTGGGAGATATTAATATTTCGGCATTGAACAGCGCTCCGAATAGCACATCCGGTGTGACCATATCAGCCAACCTCGATTCTCGTTCAACAATTCCTCCCGCCTTTGCTGTGGGTAGCGCAAACGCAACATCAAACTTTTCCAGTTCAATAACGGTCTATGACTCACTTGGGAACGGACATATTGTTGATGTCTATTTCAGAAAGGCTTCAGAAGCAGCTGCAGGGAACTCATGGGAGTGGTTTGCAGTTGTCGGAGCATCTGATTCACTGAGCGGTTTAACGGAGATTCAGGCAAACGGAACAGTAACATTTACAAATAACGGAGCCCTGAACACTGAAAGCGCTGAAAACTATCCCCTTCCATCCGGCGGGTTTGATTTTACCGGTGGCGCAGCACAGGGGCAGGTTATAGATTTTGATTTTGGTACTTCGATAGTAACAGACAGCGGAACAGGATTGGATGGCACGACGCAGTTCGGAAGTCCGTCATCTACAATTTATCAGAATCAGGATGGATTTAGTTCAGGTTCACTGAAGAGCATAACCATTTCCCAGGACGGGACCATGACCGGAATCTTTACAAATGGTCAGACACGGGCAATTGCGCAGGTAGCGCTTGCTAAATTCGCGGCCCCTTCCAATCTCCAGAAAATGGGTAAAAATCTCTATGCAGAGTCTACCCGATCAGGACAGCCTGTAATTAGTACACCGGGAACATCAGGTACGGGGACAGTTCTTTCCAACACATTGGAACAAAGCAATGTTGACCTTGCAGAAGAGTTTGTCCGGCTTATTATGTCACAGAGAGGATTTCAGGCGAATTCGCGAATGATCTCTACCTCTGATGAGCTGATGATGGAACTGGTTAACCTGAAACGGTAATTGGTAA
>Ga0209536_100003288_pt1 | contig 26034 bp, 19 predicted proteins | sample DeeMarSeWOR28_12_FD_187461 | JGI IMG/M metagenome (GOLD analysis project Ga0209536, IMG submission 187461) | Marine sediment microbial communities from White Oak River estuary, North Carolina - WOR-2-8_12 (SPAdes) (version 2) | ecosystem: Environmental > Aquatic > Marine > Intertidal zone >...
CGTAGTATATCCAACGGCTTTGGTTTCATCGGTTTCAACAACGGAGCAAAAATCCTTAACGAAGTCACAACTGCAATCGGTCTCCATCGACTGCACTTGACGCTGTACCGAAACCTCAGCTTCAAATTGCTTGTTGTCGATACTTAGTTTACCTAAAATATTTTGTAAATCAGCAATAATAGCCTGATGATCCTGCCCGGGAAGAGTTCGGATATCGATTCCGATGCTGCACTTATCCGGCACAACATTCATCGCCTTGCCGCCTGTGATTGTATTGATGCTCATTGAACAGTCACCCAGCAGCTTATGCGGCTCGGCTTTGATTTTGTATCCGTCCAGCTCATTCAAAATCAGCCGCATCGAGCTTATGGCATTTATTCCTAATTGCGGGGCCGAGCTGTGTGCGGCTTTGCCTTTGGTTATTACTTTGAGCCACAACATCCCACGATGAGCGGTTACAACCTCGAAATCCGTCGGCTCAGGGATTACCACACCTGTAAGTCCCTTAGGAGCAAGCTCCGGTAAACAGGCCTCGTCATCAACAAATCGTTTTGCACCGGCACTATCGGTCTCTTCGCCCGCTACCGATGCAAAAATAATATCACCCTGCAATTCGATGCCGGAATCGACAATTTGCCTGATAGCAGTAACGGCCGCGGCGGTTCCGCCCTTCATATCCACGGCACCTCTGCCATATATTTTACCCTCAGTTTCCACTGCTGTGAAAGCTGGATGCTCCCAGGAAGCCTCGCCTGGGCCGACAACATCAAGATGACAGGCAAAAAGCAATCCAGCCCTGTGTCCTTTGGACTTAATATGTGCGGTAATATTTGTTCTGGTTTGGTCCCAGCAATCTATACTGGAATCTATACCCGACCGGCCAAATTCAGCTGAAATCACCTCTGCAGCGGCTAATTCGCCTTTCTCAGGAGTCGTTTCAGCCTGAATGAGATTTATCAATAGTTCTTTCATAGCAAAGTCATTATACGACCCGTCTTTCAAAAATAAAAATTAAATTTTTGTTGCATGCCGAAAGAATAGTATGGATAATAAAGGGCTTAAAGTTTTAAAGCTGTCGTAAAGGAGCTTAAATGGGACCTGTATTGAATGGGCTGCTAAAACTTCAGAGCGTTGAGAATCGTCTGCGAGCCGAAAAATCAAAACTTACAAGATGTAGAAGAAATGTAGTAATCCAGGAAAATCTTATCAGGAGCCTTCAAAATGCACTCGAAGCCAAGAAAGAGGAGGTACAGCTTACCAAAGTCCAATTCGACCGCCTGGAATTAGAGCTTAAAACCAAAGATGAAATGATAGCCAAATTAAGAGCCTCGCTCAACAGTGCAAAAACGAATAAAGAATATGCCGCTGTCCTGACTCAGCTCAATACTACCAAAGCCGACAATTCTAAAACCGAAACTCAATCCCTGGAATTATTAAAGGATATCGAGGCTGATGAAACCGAGTGTGAAGATATCCAGAAACAGATAGACGAGCAAAAAGAGACACTCGAGCAAACCCGTAAAGAAAGCGAAATGTTAGCGGATAAATATCAGGTGGAAATAAATAATATCCAGGCTGAATGGGATCAGGTTGCTCAGACTATCCCAAATGATGCACTGGATAAATTCAAACGTGTGGCCGAAACTTACGATGGTCAGGCTGTCGCATTGATCGAGGAACAGCAGGATAAAAAAGGAGCCTATAGCTGTGGCGGCTGCTTTATGGGTATTACTGCTGAGAGTGTTAATCTACTGATGACCAAAGATGATATCATCCGCTGCCCCAATTGTACAAGAATACTTGTACTTGGCAATTTACATGAAGATTAAAAACCAGATACAGAATCCAAAGAATCACACCTTATCCCACGACCATCAAATGTTAGTATTCACTCTTTTTTAAGGAGCTAATGTAGTGCCTGATATAATCATTGCTTATATCGACGGAGGCAGCAGAGGTAACCCGGGACCGGCTGCTGCGGCATATGTTTTAAATGATGCAACTGGAGCACAACTTGAAGCAAAAGCCTTTTTTCTCGGTCGAGCTACAAACAATGTGGCCGAATATACGAGTCTCATCAAAGCACTCGAAGCTGCAGCATATAAAGGTTCTGAACAGCTAAGCATTATCAGCGACAGTGAACTGATTGTCAGACAGATTACCGGTCAATACAGAGTAAAAAGCGAGCAAATCAAACCTCTTTTTCAACAAGCCATGAGCCTTCTTAATGGGTTTAATAGCTGGAAGATCAGACATGTTACCCGAGATAAGAACAAACAAGCCGATAGCCTTGTAAATCAGGCCCTTGATGCAAAGTGTGACATTGAAGGCAAACAGAAATCCACAAAGTCAAAGGGAAAACCAATTCGACTTGGCGTTCTCATTAGTGGCGGTGGCACAACATTAATAAATATCCTTAAATATATAAACGAAGACAGGTTGAATGCCCAGGTAGCTGTTGTAATAAGCTCACGTTCGACAGTCTCCGGGATTGAGAAAGCGAAAAATGCCGGCCTGGATGTGAAAATCGTCCGAAAAAAAGATTACAACGACATCGACGAATTCAGCAAGCATATTGAAGAAGAACTTGTCGCTGCAAATGTTGATCTGGTCATACAGGGGGGCTGGCTCTGCCTTTGGAAAATACCGGCTCGATACGAAAATCGTGTAATGAACATCCACCCCGCCCTGCTACCAAGCTTCGGAGGACAAGGAATGTGGGGACATCACGTCCACGAAGCCGTACTAAAAGCCGGCTGTAAAGTAAGCGGCTGCACAGTTCATTTCTGTACGAATGAATATGACAAAGGGCCGATCATCGTCCAGCGAACCTGTAAGGTCGAAAATGAGGATACTCCCGACACGTTGGCAGCAAGAGTTTTTGAACAGGAATGCATCGCATATCCGGAGGCTATAACATTATTTGCCGAAGGCAAGCTACTCGTCAAAAACAACACTACAAAAATCAAACAGTAAAGCGCCAGATTAAGCCCTAACTATATCAACTAATCAGACTGCGCAACAGCCGACTCGCTTTCCTTAGGAGTAGGTAAATCAAAGCCTTCAAGTTTCAAGTGCTCTTCATCCTGCACGTCAATCTTAATAAGGTTCTTGCCCTTGAATTTTCCCGCCAACACAGATTCCGAAAGAGGATCTTCAATATAGTGCTCGATCGCTCTTCGTAAAGGTCGGGCCCCGAATTCAGGATTGTAGCCCTTATCAATCAGAAATTCCTTGGCCTGGTCGGTCAGTTCAAGTTTCAAGCCGTGCTCGGTCAGACGCTTAAACACCTTCTTCAGTTCAAACTCGACTATAGTCTGCAGATCCTCTCTGGTAAGCGCCTTAAAGACTATGGTGTCATCGAGCCGGTTCAGGAACTCGGGCCTGAAGTGATGTTCTACTTCTTTCTGTAGGACATCTTTCATTTTCTCATAATTAGCTTCGGGGCTTTTCTTGCCGAAACCGAAGCCGGATTGGTTCTTAATCAAATCGGCGCCGATGTTACTGGTCATAATAAGAATGACATTCTTAAAATCAACACTTCGTCCGAAGCTGTCCGTCAGCCTTCCCTCATCCATGATCTGTAACAGCATGTTATACACATCCGGATGGGCTTTTTCTATCTCATCCAGAAGCAGCACAGAGTATGGGCGCCTTCTAATCCTCTCGGTCAATTGACCGCCTTCTTCGTAACCAACATATCCGGGAGGCGCCCCTACCAATCTGCTCACATTATGCTTCTCCATGAATTCACTCATATCAAGTCTGATAAGGGAATTTCTGTCACTGAACATAAATTCCGCCAGGGCTTGTGCAAGCAGAGTTTTTCCAACTCCGCTGGGACCAAGGAGTATGAAGCAACCCATTGGACGATTCGGATCCTTGAGGCCGCTACGACTGCGCCTGACTGATTTAGCCACGGCATTAATTGCCTCATCCTGTGAAACGACCGTTTTATGCAGTTCGGATTCAAGCTCCAAAAGTCGCTGGGTTTCCTTTTTCTCCAGTTTCGTCAATGGCACGCCTGTCATATTGCTTACAACTTCAGCGATAATCTCGTTATCCACAACTCCGGTTGCTTCTTTATTTTCCTCGTACCATTGTTTATGTAACTGGGTTTTCTCATCTAAAAGCTGCTGGGCTTCATCCCTCAATGCTGCAGCACGCTCATAATCGGCATTTCTTACGGCCTCGTCTTTTTCTCTTTGCAGCTTTTCAATTTTCTCCTCTATTTGAGTCAAATCGGGAGGAGGAGTCATATTCTTCAGTCGAACTCGAGCTCCAGCTTCATCGATCACATCTATGGCCTTGTCAGGCAGACATCTGCCAGTTATATATCTGGTAGAAAGCTCTACCGCATGGAAAAGGGCCTCGTCTGTAAATCGAACCCTGTGATGAGCCTCGTAGCGATCCTGGAGACCTCTAAGTATATCCAGTGTTTCATCCTTTGATGGTTGCTCAACAATTATTGTCTGGAATCGCCTTTCAAGCGCACCGTCTTTCTCGATATGTTTTCTATACTCGTCTAAAGTAGTTGCACCAATACACTGCACTTCTCCTCTTGCGAGAGCCGGCTTGAGCACGTTTGAGGCATCAATAGCACCCTCTGCTCCACCGGCCCCTACGAGCGTATGAAGTTCGTCAACGAACAATACGACATTCTTTGCTCTTCGGACTTCGTTAATTACCGCCTTTATTCTTTCTTCGAATTGACCGCGATATTTAGTCCCGGCCACCATCATTGCCAAATCGAGCACTACCATTCGCTTGCCCTTGAGGATCTCGGGAACCTGTTTATTGACTATCTGCTGGCTCAAACCTTCGACAATAGCAGTTTTACCAACGCCTGCTTCACCCAGCAGGACAGGATTATTCTTCGTACGCCGACATAATATTTGCACGAGCCGTTCAATTTCTTTCTTCCTGCCTATTACCGGGTCGAGTTCACCGCTGGCGGCTAATTGTGTAAGATCTCTGCCGAAGCTGTCCAGCGCCGGAGTTTTACTCTTTGTCTTTCTGCCAATAGTTGGCGTCATCTTCATTCCAAGAGCTGCAGGTCCATCATCAACTCCGGCTCCCAGCAGGTTCAAGACTTCCTGGCGCACATCCTCAAGCTTTAATCCAAGATCCATAAGAACCTGTGCTGCTATGCCTTCGCTTTCTCGCAACAAACCCAACAGAATATGCTCGGTACCTACATAATTATGATTAAGCGACCGTGCCTCTTCAATTGCATACTCAATCACTTTCTTTGCTCGTGGCGTCTGAGGCAACTTACCCATTGTGACCATATCGGGCCCGCTTTTGACTAATTTTTCCACTCCGAATCGAAGCTTTTTTATGTCCACATCCAGATTCTTAAGAACCGTTGCACCTACTCCACTGCCTTCTTTAACCAGCCCGAGAAGGATATGCTCAGTTCCTATATATTCATGGTTAAAACGCTGGGCCTCCTGGTTAGCCAGAGCCATTACCTTACGTGCACGGTCTGTAAAACGTTCAAACATCTTCTACCCCGACATATAGTTTATAAAAATACCGTTTTTCCTGCTACTTTCGTTGGTTTAGAACCAAGGTAGTATACTAATCGACGATAAGCAACAATTTATGTTATTTTTCTTATTATACACCACTTAATACGTCTGTCAATTTGCTGTTTACTTGTTTAAAAAGACTGTTAATATATATATTGTTATATAGTTGAGGCGAGATCGATGTTCATTCTCTGACCAACATTTTCTTTATCCTCAATTTTATCGGCAAAAACGAGTGCTTACTTTCCGTATTAAACGTAAAAATCCGGTTTTTGGGCTTAAAAAAGCTTTATCATAGCAAATCTATACAAACCAATTCCGCAAGATAACACCTTATGAAATTATATTATATTATTCGCAACTGAAAGCCGGCTTATTAGGTCTAAATAATAAATAATACTCAATTAATGAAGTGATTAAGAGGTAATAGTACGTCAGGAGTCCGATTTAGCAATCAGAAAAATGAGGCACGCCCACTTCAGACACTATCTTTTTAGCGCTAAACGGGTGTCATTATTGCTATGGATATTTTATGATTGTTACATTAGCTCTGATCCTCTTCGAGCAGCTTCCTGAGGTATTGATTTTCCCGTCGAGTTGCCTCAAGATCGAAGACTTGATATTTAATGCACACTCTCAGATAATCCAGTGATTCCTGCAAGCTGTCTATACTTTTTTCAAGCTTTTTGCGATTTGCCTGAGCTTGCTTGGCAAGCTGAGCTAACTTTTTATGCTGCGGATCAGCTGTCTCTCCAAATTCTTTTACCAGTTCGTTAAGTTTGTCTTCAAGGTTTGTTTCGTCCATCAAATCACTCTCCTCACGAATGTACATATTTTATTAAACCCCCCACATTTAGAGATCCCCCTGAACCTCATGCTTGATTATTAGAGCAAACTCCATACCCATATGAATAAGAACCGGTTATTTACTTATTTTCGCAACTTAGCCCGATAAAAAGCGATTTGAGGCAACATTTTATATTATCCATAATTCTTGTACTTATACTCCGAAAAGCAATCATTATATGGTTTGGAATTACATGTTGGATAATATAAACACTCCAAATGCGGTTTCTCTTAATTATTAAAGGGAATGAGCGTTTTGAATAATATTTAGCCTATCGTTGATTTTTCTAAACACCACAGTCAGTTTATGACAACATCCGTATTTCATAAGTTCCATAGTTATTTGTGTTTCTTCCAGTTGTTTTTTATATTTTAATGGCTCAATAGAATTTAATTGTGCCCCCTTGGAATTCTTTATGGATCTAAATAAAACCCTATCCCTTACATAATCCGTTGATATCGGCGTCGCTGACATCTGTTGGCCGCCCAGAAAATAGCTGAGGTGTAATATGAGCAGTAAGAAAAAATCAAAAGACACTAAACGAAAAAGCAAATTCCGCCTTCTCAAGATGATCTTTATTCTGGTCATACTTGCAATAGCCTTGGCTTATATTCAAGGCATAATCCCGGTTTCGGTAATCGACCGGATTGTGTCTTTCTTCAGTTCGGCCAAGACCTCATTGTTTAATAATATGGCCCTATTGTAGGCTAAGGCACAGGTTAAACCTGCGCCATCTTGAGATAAAACGATAAATAGCGACAATTCCCCACATAGACCGTACTTTTTTAGGCACGGATCGGGCTCTGAACTGTCAGCTATCGAATATTTTCTCATCCTCCTGACGCCACGCCGGATCAACGACGCAGAGAAATTTCAGATCTGAATTTCCTGTGTTTTCGATATACTGTACCGCATTCGGTGGGATATAAACGGCACAATCGGGACCAACCTCGAAATTTTCCTGATTTATGTGCATCAAGCCTTGTCCTGCCGTCACATAGTATACTTCAGAGGATATGAGCTTATGTGGTTTGGTTTTTTGACCGGCCTCGACTTTTGCATGAGCAAGGCTGTAATGAATCTGCACACCTGCTTTCCCGGGGTGTAAAATCTCACGCAAAATCGAATCATCTCCAGCAACAAATTCTTTGCAATCTTTTAAATTTTTCACGAGCATTATCATTCTCCCAGGCGAATCTGTGCTCTTGTAAAAATTCTCGGCAACACCGGCGTCTAAAAATCAACGTTATGGCCTTTGGAATATTGCTTTTGAAATAAACTATACATATTTTGTTTATCTATCAATTTTGAAGAGGCAATTCATGCTGTCATTATAACTGATTGGGATTTGATTTGCCTGCCAATTCCTTATGGCTATAATGGGGAACTACAAAGTTTGTGTAATCATTTATTGAGGATAGACATCAAATCACTTTTAACATTTGATTAATGGAGGTAACATTCATGACAAACTCCAAAAACGATATGAACAGACGCCGGTTTATGCAGGTTGTTGCTGGCTCAACCGCCGCTCTGACATTGCCTGAAATCTGTCTGAATGCTGCCGAGAAAGATGGTCCCCAGAAGCCCAATATCCTCTGGATCAGCACAGAAGATATCAGCCCCGATTTGGGTTGTTACGGAGACAGCTATGCCATAACGCCTAATATCGACAAGCTTGCCGCTCGGGGCATCCGATATACAAACGTGTACTCACACTCCGGAGTTTGTGCTCCGACGCGCTCCGGTATAATCACCGGTATGTATCCGACGACTATTGGTACTCATCACATGCGATGCAAGGGCGTGCCACCTGCTTATGTAAAATGTTTCAGCGAATATCTCAGAGCAGCTGGTTATTATTGTACTAACAACGTCAAAACGGACTACCAGTTTGATCCGCCAGCCAGCGCCTGGGATGAAAATAGTCGGAAGGCCCACTGGCGCAATCGCGATAAAGACCAGCCATTCTTCGCTATCTTCAATTTCACAACTACACACGAAAGTCAGATCCGCAACAGAAATAAACTGATGCTGGAGCGTATAGCAGCCTTAAAACCACACGAAAAACATGATCCAGCCAAGGCGGTTCTGCCCCCCTATTATCCTGACACGCCGCTGGTTCGAAAGGACTGGGCACAATATTATGACATTATCACTTTGATGGACAAGCAGGTCGCTGGAGTGCTCAAGCAGCTCGAAGACGACGGCCTGGCCGATGATACAATAGTATGGTTCTGGGGCGATCACGGTCGCGGCCTGCCACGGGGTAAACGATGGATTTATGATTCGGGACTGCGAATTCCGCTGATTATTCACGTGCCGGCCAAATGGCGAAAGCTTGTAATGCCGGATAATCCAGATGCGGTTAAGCCCAACACCGTGAACGACGAGCTGGTTGCATTCATAGATTTTGCCCCGACTATGCTCTCTTTGACCGGCATTAAAATCCCAGACCATATACAGGGCAGGGCTTTCCTAGGCAGCCAGAAGGCCGAACCACGCGAATATATTTTCGCCGCCCGTGACCGGATGGACGAAGCTTACGACCTGATTCGTGCCGTGCGTGACAAGCGCTATAAATATATTCGCAACTATATGTGGTATGTAACACGCGGGCAGGATATCAACTATATGAACCAGATGCCGACTATGCAGGAGATGCGGCGGCTCAACGCCGAAGGCAAGCTCAAAGGCCCGCAGAAGCAGTATTTCGAACCGACCAAACCTGTCGAGGAGCTCTATGACACCACCACTGATCCACACGAGATCAAAAACCTGGCAGGTGATCCGAAGTACAAGGATGTGCTGCGGCGGATGCGCGTAATCCACGCCAAATGGGTCAGAGAAACTCGAGATATGGGGCTGATTCCAGAACCGGAATTCGACGAAATGAAACGCCCGGGCGGCAAGTATGAAAAAACGGCAGATCCGGTATTCTGGGCCCCCAAATGGCAGCCGGGTGAAGCTGTGCGCCGCGTGACAATTGCCTGCCCCACGGCCGGCTCTTCAATCGTGTACAGAATCAACGGCGACGACCAAAACAATTCAGCCTGGAGGTTATATACAAAATCCGTATGGCTCACCAAAGGCAAAGTCCTGCACGCCAAAGCCTGCCGCATCGGCTTCAAAGACAGCGGGGAAGTCAGGTTCAGATTCGATGACAAAGTCTCAGGACCGAAACCACCCGAAACGCCGGCCAGGGATAATCAGCACTGGCGGTACAAACTCGATAAAACTGATCTTCTCAAACGTCTGCGAGACATAAAAGAGCTGGACGGTTCCAGTGAAAACGGACCATACTTGAAAGCCTTAAAGGATAAATACGCATCCGTACGTTACTGGGCCGTCATAGGCTTGCACTATAACTTTAAGGCGGCGAACACAGATCAGGCAAAAGCAGCGTGTGAAAAAGCACTCAATGATCCAGCGACTGTAGTTCGCATTGCCGCGGCCCATGCACTGTGCAATTGGGGTAGCGAAGACAAAGCCCTGCCGGTATTAGCTGAGTCTCTAAATAACAAAACAGACAAAGCAAGGCTGTTCGCGATAATCGCCATAAATAAAATCGGCGAAAAGGCCCGGCCTCTGCTACCGCAGATAAAGGCTGCTCTGAATGATTCGGACAATTACGTCCAGCGAGTAGCAAAAACTACGCTGGAACTGCTGGAAAACAAATAGTTCGTAACCCGTTAGTTAAGGCACGGAATAAAACAGGAAGGGATCGGAAATGGGAAAGCGTGTTCTATCTGGCACTATGTTGGTTGTTTGTTTTGAGATTTTGACATTTTGCGTTGATGCGCAGGAATTGGTTTCCAATCCTACGTTTGAGGCGGTTCAGACAGCTAAGGTGCCAACTGGGTGGTCGGTGTGGAGGCCGGAGTGGGAGAAGGCGACGTGCCGGATACAAGCAAATGTTGGCAGTGGTTTACTTGTTGATGGAGCTGATCCTTATTCTGTGGGTGGTGTGGTTCAGGATATTAAAGGCATCAAAGGCGGGCAGGCATATGCGATTAAATCGGTCTGCACGTTACGAGACATTTCGGCGCCTTTTCATTCACTGCTAGTACGCGTAAGCTGGATGCGCAGCGGTAAAATGCTGCATCCTGCTGGGATGCTTGTTCGAGGGCCGATTATCGAGAACGATGTTGCGAAGTTCGACGAAGTGCTTGTCGCGCCGGAGGAAGCTGACAGCGCTCGTTTATCGATGGAGGTCAAGTGGTTGCGGGGCGGGACGCTGATATGGAAGAGCGTGAGTATGCAGCCGGCTCCAATGCCTGAGCCGCGAAAGGTCAAGGTCGGCACGGTTTATCTACGGCCGAGAAACAGCACGCCTCAGAAGAATCTGAAACTATGGTGCGAGCAAATAGATGACGCGGGAAAATTTGGACTCGATATTGTCTGCTTGGGCGAGGCGATTCTGGCCGTGGGCACGCCGGCAACCTTAAAAGACCGTGCCCAGCCGATACCGGGGCCGATTAGTGAGGTATTGGCTGAAGCGGCAAGACGAAACAAGATTTGGGTGGTTGCCGGTCTTACCGAACTTGAAGGTGACATTATTTATAATACTGCTGTGCTGCTTAATCGCAAGGGAGAGCTTGTGGGCAAGTATCGCAAGGTGCACCTGCCGCGCGAAGAATGGAAGAAAGGAATTCGGCCGGGCCATGAGTACCCGGTTTTCGATACGGAATTCGGCAAAGTCGCCATCCAGATATGCTACGACTGGTTCTTCCCCGAGGCAGCGGAAATCTTCGCTCTTCAAGGAGCTGAGATTATTTTCGCCCCAACCTGGGGCAATACACTGCCCGATGAGGAAGGTCGGGTTGATGGTGAATCGACCTTTCGCGTCCGGGCGCGAGACAACGGTGTCTATATGGTACCATCTGTATATGACGGCAACAGCATGGTCATCGACCCAATGGGCAGGATTCTTGCCTCGAACAAGGGCAAAGACGGCGTATTCTGGGCTGAAATCGACCTGAACAAACGCGAACTTCTCGACTGGGTCGGGAACTGGCGTTCCATTGGCCCGCGCCACCGCATGCCGCAGACCTATGAGACTCTGACTAAAATCTCGCAGTAAACAGGTTGTTTAATCGGGCCGGTTGTGATATTGTGTCCTCCAGCATAGTTTTACTTTAGGTGAAATACATTTGAAAGAGAAACTACAAGGCAAATTTATAGTCCTCGACGGTCCGGACGGCTGCGGAAAGAGTACGCAAACGGAACTTTTGGTTAAGTGGCTGGAAAGTGAGGGTGTGCCGACCAGACGATTTCGCGATCCCGGCGATACTGCTATCGGCGAGAAAATAAGAGAAATCCTGCTCAATCCCGAGCATCTGGCAATGGACACGAGAACGGAATTATTATTGTATATGGCGGCAAGGGCAGAGCTTTGGGCGGAAAAAATATCCCCAGCACTAAATGCCAATCATTGTGTCATTCTCGACAGATGGCTGTCCAGCACGTGCGCCTATCAGGGCTATGCAGGAGGCTTCGGCACAGATAAAGTAATAAGAATTGCAACGGACTGCCTCGAAAGAGTCTGGCCGGACCTGACTGTTATTCTCGATGTAGACCTCAAGACGGCCGCCGGGCGTTTAAACCGGCAGTTGGACAGAATGGAGGCCAAGGGGGACGGCTACCACAAAAAAGTCCATGAGGGATTTCTGCAATTAGCCCAAGAGCATAAAAACGTGCTGAAAGTCGATGCAACTGCCAGTGTCGAAACAGTTCACCAGAATATACGGCAACTTATCTCAGAAGCGAGTTTTACATAAATGTCATTTAAAGAGATTTTTTGCCAGGACAGGGCAATCGAAATTCTGCAACGTGCCTTTGCCTCGGGCAAATGGGCACATGCATATATCTTTGCCGGATTCGAAGGTGTTGGTAAATTCAAAACCGCCCGCGAATGGGCAAGGCTACTTCTTTGCAAAAAACCGGTTATTGAAAACGGCGTTGCCGATGGTTGCGGCTCCTGCGAATCCTGCAGGCTCTTCGAAACCGGCACAAATCCCGACTTCGCTCATATTTATAAGGAACTGCTGGAATTCACCAAAGACAACGCCAACAAAAAAACACCCATCGATTTGGCAATAGATGTCGTCAGAGAGTTTCTAGTTGCCAAAGCATCAGTCAGACCGACCATTTCACAGAGGAAGGTCTTTGTCGTCAGCGAAGCTGAGAGATTGAATGTTAATTCGCAGAATTGTTTGTTAAAAGCCCTCGAAGAGCCGCCCGAATATTGCTGTATTGTGCTGTTGTGCACCCGCCTGGAAAAGCTCCTGCCTACGACCAAATCGAGATGCCAGACAATCCGGTTCGGCCCGATAGATGAAAGCAGGATAATCGAAAAATTAAAAGATAAGGGCCTTAAAGAAGAGCCTGCCCGGTACTTTGCACGCTTGGCACAAGGCAGTATAGGCGAAGCATTCCGGTGGGCCGAACTTGAGCTGGCCGACGCAAATCTTTTCAAAACAAAAAAAGAGCTGATAGACTCTTTAGTGAGCTACAAGCTTGCCGAATCTCTCGACCTTGCCCAGGAGCTTCTGACAGAAAGCAAGAATATAGCTGCCGAGTGGATAAGCCTGGATAAGGCCACCAGTAAGACCGATATCAATCGAAGGGCCATGAAATTTATTGTTCGAATAATCATATCCGCCTTGCACGATGCGATGAATATGAATGTAAACAGAGCGAAAGAGCCAGTCAATTTCTACCAAAAAGAGCAGATAGAGAAGCTTGCCGTCCGTTTCGATGCCGAAGCAGCGGCGGAAAAAATCTCCAATTGTTATCGCATGCTGGAGTGGATCGAGTCCAGTGTCAATGAAAAGCTTATTTTCGAACAGCTATTGTTAAATCTTGCCGATTCTGATACAATCCGGATTTAATAGAAGTATAACATAAATCAGTACATTTATAGGTAGTAGTTTGGATGTCAAAAAACCTTGAAACAAAAATCAAGCAAACAAAGCATAAGAAATACATCCTGGTTCGATACGGGCGTATGAGCACGCTTGGCCTCTTCGAGCATCACGAGCCCGGCATACTCAAGGTCCACTCCCGCGTTGTGGTAAAAACCAGCAGAGGCCTCGAATTGGGCTATCTCGTCGGCCGGTTCAGCTCCTACAAAAGCGGCCAATTCAGACTTACCCAGGAGCAGATAAAAGAATATTTCGATAACGAGGAAATCGACTTCTCGCAAGACCAAATCGGCAAATTTATCCGTTACGCAACCGCGGCCGATATTAGCGAAGAGCGGCACCTGCGGAAAATCGCACAGGAAGAGATGGAATATTGCAGGCGTTTTGTTAAGGAAATGAATCTGCCGATGAAAATAGTCGATGCAGAGCACGTGTTCGGCGGCGAACGCATCATCTTCTACTTTATGTCCGATGGACGTGTGGATTTTCGCGACTTAGTAAAAAGAATTGCGCAGGAATATCAAACTCGAATCGAGATGCGCCAGATCGGCTCAAGGGATGAGGCCAAACTTCTCGGGGACGTGGAAAGCTGCGGACAGCAATGCTGCTGCCAGCGATTTCTCAAACACTTAAAGCCGGTCAATATGCGGATGGCCAAGATGCAAAAGGCAACCCTCGATCCGGCCAAGATCTCCGGCTTCTGCGGCAGATTAAAGTGCTGTCTCAGATACGAGGATGAAACATATACCGAACTCAAAAAAAGACTGCCGAAAAAAAATACCAAGGTAAAAACCAAACACGGCGAGGGGAAAGTCGTGGATACCCAGATACTGACTCAGCTTGTATTGGTCGAATACCAAAGTGGGGAAAGAATCGCTAATCCTGTCGAGGATATTGAGGTTATTAATGACTCCCCATCTACCAAGGAAAATCAGGATAAATCTCCAAAAAATAACAAGCAAAAATCGCAGAAAAAAAAGGAGCAATAATCGCCAGGGAAGAAGAATGCCTCGCAAAATCGTCGTAACCTCAGCCCTACCATATGCAAACGGCCCAATACACTTAGGGCATTTAGTAGAATATCTCCAGACCGATATATGGGTGCGCTTTCAGAAAATGTGCGGCAACGAATGCTTTTACTTTTGGGCCGACGACACTCACGGCACACCGATTATGATAAGCGCCCGGGCCGCCGGAATAAGCCCCGAACAACTAATCGGAGAAATGCACAAAGAGCACAAAAAGGATTTCGATGATTTTTATATCGAATACGATAATTTTTATTCGACCCACTCACCTGAAAATGAACATTTTAGCGAGTTGATCTTCAATCGTCTGAACCAGGCCGGCTCGATCATCACACGAGATGTTGAACAAACCTATTGTGAAAACTGTCAAATGTCACTGCCGGACAGATTTGTTCGAGGCACATGCCCAAAGTGCAAAGCCGAAGACCAGTATGGCGATTCCTGTGAGGTTTGCAGCAGCACTTATCAGCCTGCCGACCTGATAAATCCCTACTGCTCGATATGTCGGACAAGACCCGTACTGAGAACATCCAAGCATTATTTCTTTAAACTCGGCGATTACGAACAACAGCTAAGAGATCTTATTGCCGGAGGACATACACAAAAATCGGTTTCAAACAAACTCGACGAATGGTTTAACGCCGGTTTGAAAGACTGGGATATATCCCGTGACGGCCCATATTTCGGATTCAAAATACCGGGAGAAGAAAACAAATATTTTTATGTCTGGCTGGATGCACCAATCGGGTACATGGCCTCTGCCAAAAACTACTGCGAAAGAAATAATCTGGATTTCGATATGGTGTGGAACAGCAAAGAATACGAATTGTACCATTTCATCGGCAAGGATATAATGTATTTCCATGCTCTTTTCTGGCCGGCAATGCTGATAGGTTCCGGTTTTAAGACCGCCAACAAGTTGTTCATTCACGGCTTCTTGACTGTGAACGGCGAGAAAATGAGCAAATCACGCGGGACCTTTATTAAAGCAAGTACTTATGTCAAACACTTGAATCCCGAATACCTGCGATACTACTACGCAAGCAAATTAAGCGATGGGATTGACGATATCGATTTGAAATTCGAGGACTTCTTAAACAAAATCAATTCTGATTTGGTTGGTAAATTTGCAAACTTGGCCTCTCGCTCGGGGCCAATGCTGACGAAAAAACTCGATTCACAACTTGGCCGGCTTGATGAGCAGGGCAAAGAACTTCTCGATAAGCTTATAGCCGCCAAGGGCCAGATAATACAAGACTATGAAAATCTGAAATACTCCGCCGTCGTCCGGTCGATAGTTGCCCTTGCGGATGAAGCAAACCGGTATGTTGAACTGAATCAGCCGTGGACAACCGTTAAAACGGATTTGGAAAAAACACGCACGACTTTAACCGCCGTAATAAATGCCGTCCGAATTCTGACAATTTATCTAAAACCAATCCTGCCCAAATATGCGGAAAAAGTGCAGCGATTTCTGAACGTTGATACATTATGTCTTGCAAATCTCGATATGGTGCTGGAAGATCACAGGATAAATGATTTTGAACGATTATTCGAACGAATTGATGAGAAACAGGTGAATGCAATGGTAGAAGAAAGCAAAGAAACTCAGGCCCCACAGCCGGCGGCTACAGAATCTGTCGAGCCCTTCAAGCCGGAGTGTACAATTGAAGATTTTACAAAGTTAGACCTGCGAATCGCAAAAGTAATTAAAGCCGAATCAGTCGAAGGCGCAGACAGGCTTCTGCGATTTGTTCTCGATGTCGGCGGATTGCAAAAGACGGTGATGGCCGCGATCGCTACTGCTTACAAACCCGAAGATTTAAATGGAAAAATCGTTGTTTTCTTAGCCAATCTCAAACCCAGGCAGATGAAGTTCGGCCTTTCCGAAGGTATGATCCTTGCGGCCGGCACCGGCGGAAAAGACATCTTCATGCTCACCGCCGATCCCGGAGCAAAACCAGGACAGGAAATACATTAATAATACTCGATATCGAGCGTGTGCGGTAATTTTTCGAGGGGGCAACCGTGGCATTTGGCTTTGGGCTTGCAGAATTCCTTACCGACTCTGACTAACAGTGCATGGTACTCGTTGAAAAGCTGAACATCTTCGGTCAGATTCGACTCGAACAATAGTTGCAACTGCTCATAATCGGCTTTCGCCTCGATCAGTTTGTGCCGTATGGTAATTCGAGCCGTGTAAGCATCCACAACAAAAACAGGTCTTCCCAAAGCATAAAGCAAAATCGAATCGGCAGTTTCGCGTCCGATGCCTTTTACGGCCAAAAGCTTTGATCTTAACTGATCGGTATCCACAAGCTCAAGATTTGACATTTCGCCATCGTAATTGTCACATAACCAATTGATAAAACTTTTAAGCCTCTTTGCTTTGATATTATAGTAGCCGGCCGGACGGATCAGCTCAGCAAGTTGTGAAACGTCGATATGAAAAAATGCTTCCGGCGTCAGGCACTCAGCAGATTTCAGATTTTTAATCGCCTTTTCGACATTAGCCCAGCTCGTATTCTGGGTCAGTATCGCGCCTGTTACTATCTCGAACGGCGTATCGCCCGGCCACCAATGCTGCGGGCCGAACGCCTCAGAAAGCAGTTGATAAATCTCAGATAATGTTTCACTGATCATAAATTCGAACTTGCATCCACCCAAAAACTTCAAAAAGGTTTTATATTTGCTCGATATCTATTACATTCGCTACCTTTGACTATTGTATTTTCGGCTTACTTAAATTAGAATCTACACATAATCGGCTATAAAAAAAAGAAACATACACAGAGATACAGGCCATAAAGACACGGTCTAAAAATGGTAAAAGCAAAAAAAGTCGATAAAACAGAAAAACAGCATAAATACAGCACAGGGCAACTGTTTAATTTTGCACGTGATTCCTACCTTGAGAGGACATCTCGCCCGATTTATGCTTTAGTTTTTTTGCTGCCGTTTATTATCTTCTATGAGCTGGGGACGTTTCGTTTTAATACCGACGTTCTTAACCAGTCGCAGATTCGAGTCGTAGCGTTTGTCTGGCTGCAAAACCTGCTTGAGTCAGTAGGTTTCGACGGTAAATTCGCATGGGTAGCTCCTCCACTGGCAGTTATAGTGATTTTGACAGCAATGCAAATCACATCCCGCAAGCAGTGGCGTATATGGCCAGGCGATGTTTTGCCCATGGCCGGCGAGTGTGTTTTACTTGCTGTGCCGTTGATAGTACTGACATTGTTTCTAACCAGCTCATCCGAAGCAGACAGTAACATAAGCTGGAACGATAATAACTCGATACATATTCAGGTCGTCGGGCCGCTGAGCTGCTCTTCAGAAGCCGGCAATCATCTATCGGCGGTTACTGAACAAATAGTCAAAGACGGACGGGGGCAGCCGCTTCTGGCAAATATTATTACCGGTATAGGCGCGGGAATATATGAAGAGCTTGTTTTTCGCCTGATTTTCATATGTATTTTTATGCTGCTGCTGCAGGATGTATTTGGATTAAGTCATACGATTTCTATCCTGCTTTCAGTTATGGTCTCGGCTGCATTGTTCAGCGCACATCACCACATAGATTTCATCAGCGGCCAGCCTAATGCCATAGATCCCTTCAACTGGACAAGGTTTGCTTTTCGAACAATAGCTGGGATTTATTTTGCAGTTCTTTTTGCATTCCGCGGTTTTGGAATAACTGCCGGAACCCATGCCTTTTACAATATTATTGCAGTTTCTATCACCGCACGGTTTTTTCCGTAATAGAAAACATAAGGCGGTAATTTTTTTTGATTTTTCCAAAAAATTCTTTCCAATTGTTACTCTTTTAGCCTGCTGGGCTTGCACGAAAATCGTCCTATAAGGGCCAATACCTGCCTTATCAATGCTAATATCAGCCTTGATTATGTGTATTAATTTTGGTATAATAAGAGCAACATAGAAGACAGAAATTTGTATTAGGGCTTAGTATGGAACTACCACAAATCAATGTAGCGATTGATGAATTGATGTTTAGCCTTTTCCAAAGACCTCTCCATCCGGAGCTTTTCCAGATATACGCCAACAGGCATATCAATACTGAAAAGTACGAAGCAATCATCTGGGTAACCGGATGCACACACGTCGTCAGCGTCTTCTCCGGCGACATCTGTCTTACCGAGGTCGTCAGCGCTCCCGGGCAAATGCTGCCATCACGAGGATTGCTCGAACGCTTTCAGTTCCGCGGCCCAAGAACTCACAAATGCACCTTAAGCAAGGGCGTAAGTTACATGACCGATTTCCAGGTCGAGAAAATGAGTCCCAATCTGTACAAGCAGAGCCACACCGACCTCGAACGTTTCGCCCGCAACCGCGGCGTGTTCGTAAAATTCCCGGAGCTGGAAGTAGGCAAACTCCAGCCGTTCTGCTACGTTGACTTCGAGGCAAGACGAACTGAATTACACATACACACCTTCGCCGCCTACCCCGACCAGGTGACAATGATTAAGACACAATCTTTGTTCGATTTTCAGTAATAACTACGTCAGTCTGATTAATTCTGATTACTTAAACTGACTCTCTTTGCCCCCAAAGTACAAAAGGGCTGACAGTATATGATGTTGTCAGCCCTTTGATAATACTTGTCAGACGACAGTCAAGATTGGATATTTTGTTTCTTTTTGTGTTGGCTATGGGTTAACTAATCGGTTGTAAATACGGACATCGTCAATCAGGCCAGAGAAGAACGTCCCGGATTCCATGGTTTTGCCTGTGCCTATGTATAGGCCCATTTGAGAACCTTCCAAACCGTTCTGTGTGTCTTCAGCTACTGCGATGCCATCAACGTAAAGCATTCTATCTGAGCCATCCCAGGCAAGACCTATGCGGTGCCATTTTCCATCTGTGATTACTGTTCCGGAATACAAAGGACCTGCGGAGCGACCGGTACATTTTAATTCCGTCATCAAGTTGCCATCAGCATCCAAAGCCAGCCAGTTGGCCATAGCCTGTTGCGATACAATGACCTGCCCCGGCTCTCCGCCTTTGATCCAGGCAATCACACTTAATGCTCCATCTGATAGATTTAGTACAAAATCGGTACTTACATAATCATCAATACCGTCAAATTGAAGTGCTCCACCTACCATACCAATATCAGGTTGCCATATAGGGCTGCCGGTTAATGTGCCATCGCAATTGGATACATTGTTATAAGCGATTACACCATGTACTTCATCCAACGGCCAGTGAGCTATCAGTGTAGGATCATCTACTTCCTCAAACAGATGTTCAGCCAAAACCTTCAAATCTTCAACATCAACGACGCCGTCACCCCAGGGCATCGGGCCAATATCACACAAGGAGTAGTCTTCGCACCAGTTGTCTACCATGATGCACATGTCGGAAGCGTCAACAACACCGTCACCGTTCAAGTCAACAATGGGGATGATTGGCGCTTGCCACAGGTCGGCGTCACCCACTCCACCAGGTTGATCTGAATCGAAAAAAAGTATGAGACCATCAGCCGAGACACACCCCAACCCCTCGCCAACCGAATGGTTAACAGTTGGACTAAGATTGACAGGGATACCCCAGTCTTCATTTGTCGTTTCTCTTGTCGTGACCCATAAGTCGTAATTACCTGATCCGCCCGGTCGCCTGGAGAAGAAGAAGAGCGCCAGGCCGTTAGCCGATATACGGGGGCCACCATCCCAATCCGAACTGTTGACCGTTGCGCCGAGATTCACCGGGGCAGACCAGTCGGCATCTGGCGTTGTCCGCGTCGTGACGAATATGTCGAAGTTACCATAGCCACCGGATCGGTCGGACTCAAAGAAGATCGACAGTCCATCTGCTGAGATTCCCGGCGTAGCGTCATTACTCGAGCTGTTGACCTTTGATCCGAGATTAACAGGCTCACCCCAAGGATCATCTTTCGAAGTCCGTGTCGTTACCCAGAGATCGTAGCCACCATACCCGCCAGGGCGTGGAGACTCGAAGAACAACGACAGTCCATCGGCCGAGATGGAAGGGAAAGCTTCATGAGCTGAACTGTTGACCGTTGGCCCGAGATTCTCCGGTGTGCCCCACGGGTTGTATATTGTAGGCCGCGTCGTTATCCAGAGGTCGTGACTCCCATACCCGCCTGGTCTATTGGAGTTGAAATATAGCGACAGGCCATCGGCTGAGATGCTCGGCGACCAGTCGGTTGACAAACTGTTGACACTGGGCCCCAGATTCGTGGGCGTACCGAATGTAAAATCTGCATTCGCATTTCTGCCTCCAATCACAATAGCAGCAACAAATCCAACTAACATCAACCTCGTTTTGTAGTCATTTAACTGTTTCATTTTGTACCTGCCTTTCTGCCCTTTTGTTCGAAGGACGAAAAATGATTGTTAATAATCGCCAATGGTGAACCTTTAAGAAGTCTTCAAAGGCTTGTTCACTGAAAGCTTCTACATTTAAACACTGGAAAATTTGTGGATATTGCGCAGAACGCCGTTCTTTTTTTGAAATTTTTTAGTCATATTGCACTAAATATTTGAAATATAAGGGCTTATTGTTTACCATATTATTTCAGGTACTCAGGTGAGAATGTGTAGTTGGAAGATATCTGAGACCATATAAAGCGGACATGCCGATTATGAAAAGTGATGATATGACAGACATGGGAGGGACGGGACAGGCATTTCTGACAACCCACTGGTCTATTATTGCGAACGTTGGTACGATTGATGATGATAAAAATCAAGCTTTGATCGGTCTGTTGGTGAGTAAGTACTGGAAACCTGTCTATTGCTATCTCCGGCGTAAAGGTCATGACAACGAGCAAGCCAAGGACCTTACTCAGGGATTCTTTCATGAAGTCGTGCTGGGCCGAAGTCTCATCCAGAAGGCGGATCGATCCAAAGGACGTTTCCGGTCATTTTTGCTTATCGCGCTTAATCGGTATCTAATCACTGCCAAAACCGGGCATGCCGCACAGAAGCGAATCCCAAAGAGCAAGCTCGTTCCACTGGATTTGACAGATTTACCTGAATTGCGACAGGCCTCATCAGAATTGACTCCTGAGGATTCTTTTAACTATGCATGGGTTTCATCGCTGCTTGAGCAGGTTCTACATGAAGTCGAGGCCAAATGTCATGAAGATGGAAAAACGGTTCACTGGCATATCTTCCATGATCGAATTTTGGAACCGATCATGGACATGACAGAACCACCTTCAATGAAAGAAATCTGCCGAAAATACGCCATCGAAAGCGAGACCAAGGCATCCAATATGATGGTTACAGTCAAACGGCGTTTCCAGACAGCACTGAGGAATCATCTTCGTAGCTTAGTTGTCTCAGAAGAACAGGTCGATGAAGAATTAGTAGAAATTATGCAATTTCTTCCAAAGATGGCGCAAGATCACACGTAATTGCAGTATTTAAATATAGAGTCGCAGATATACATGCCGTAGGTGATGATTGATTAATGTTCGTCCAATTGCGGTGCTGAACAATGAGCAAGAAATCAGTATTTGATCTTGACCCTGAGCAATTGAATCAGCTTCTGTCTATCGGAAAGGAAGATATAGAACCGGTTCCTGAGGAACAATTAAATCTTTCCAGCGGCAAGCCACAAGTTGCTCCAACAGCATCTCTGAACATGTTTATGGAGAAATCCGGCGGTCAGATTGGCCGATACAAATTACTCAGCATTCTCGGTGAAGGCGGGATGGGAATTGTCTATTTGGCAGAGCAAAAGCGGCCTATCAAACGACAAGTTGCCCTGAAGGTCATCAAACCAGGCATGGATTCGAAACTAGTCGTCGCACGTTTTGAGGCCGAACGTCAGGCTTTGGCTTTGCTGGACCACCCCAATATTGCACACGTTTATGATGCCGGGACAACAAAGGCCGGCCGACCATATTTTGTTATGGAATACGTCAGGGGTCTGCCTATAACCGAGTATAGTGACTGCCATAAACTCGCTATCGAAGACCGGCTCAATTTATTCTGGCAAGTTTGCCTTGCTGTCAATCATGCTCATCAGAAAGGTATTATTCACCGCGACATTAAACCATCGAACATTTTGGTCTCGACTCAGGATGATCGGGCGGTTCCCAAAATTATCGACTTCGGAGTTGCCAAGGCGCTCAGCATGCCGCTGACCGAACGGACGCTTGCTACTGAGGATAGCCAACTGTTAGGCACTCCCGAGTATATGAGTCCTGAGCAGGCCGATATGGCTATCGAGGACATCGACACCCGCTCGGATATCTATTCACTAGGTGTCTTGCTGTATGTCTTATTAACTGGTGTTTTGCCATTCGATTCTGATACACTTCGCGAAGGCGGAATTGAGCACATACGCAAGGTGATTCGCGAAACCGATCCCAAAACACCAAGCACTCGTCTGACGAAGCTTGGTGAAAATGCCAAGATGGTCGCCGAGAACCGCCGTACTGAAGTCGCCGCATTGGCCAAATGCCTGCACAGAGAGCTCGAATGGATTCCACTGAAGGCTATGCGCAAGGAGCGTGCCGAGCGCTATCGGTCGGCTTCCGAATTAGCAGATGATATCGGGAACTACCTTAAAGGAATTCCACTGATTGCCGGACCCGAATCAACAGTGTACCAAATCAGAAAATTTGTGCGACGGAAACAAGCGCTGGTAACAGGAATCGTAGTGGTATTGATTGTATTAGTTGCAGGTGTGGTGGGTATCGTAGTGTTCGCAGTTAAGGCCGAGCGAAGCCGTACCGAAGCGCAGCTCATCGCTGACTTCCTAGAGAATGATGTTCTGGGTTCGGTGCGCGAGGCCAGGGTCGGTGAAGCGACTGTCAGCCACATTCTCGACGCCGCCTCGAAGAGCCTTGAGGGTAAGTTCAAGGATAGGCCACTCATTGAGGCAAGAATCTCAGAGAAGCTGGGCTGGACGTACCGTTGGCTTGGTGAGTCAACAAAGGCTTTACCACACATGCAGAATGCGATCCGGATCTATAAGCAACACTATGGCCAGGAGCATGCGACTACACTGTGGGCAATGGATAGACTTGGTTGGATTTACATGGATCAGGGCCGGTATCACGATATGGAACGCCTGTGGACCAAGAGTCTCCAAATCAGGCAACGTGTTAGCAGTGTGGAAGACCAGATAATCGCCTTGAACGCTCTTGGTTCGACGTATCGTTACCTTGGCAAATACAAAGAAGCTGAATTGTTGTACAACAAGGTATTAGAAATAGTCCAGCATGGGCTGGGGGAAGAGAATTTTTGGCTACTTCCTTATATCAGGTGCAACCTTGCCTGTGCGTACTGGCACCAGGGCCTGTACGAAGAGGCGGAGCGGCTTTTTGTAGAGACGCTGGAGACTGCCGAGTGGTCTGAGGAGTATAACAAATGGTGGGGGCTCTATTACACGATGCGCCTGGCTAATATGTATCGAGAGCAGGGCCGGTACAGCGAAGCAGAACCGCTGTTTGTCAAGATATTGGAGACACAACGCCTGGCACTGGGCAATAAGCACCTGCACACGTTGCTCTCTATGTACGGTCTTGCACGCTTGTATACGGCTCAAGACCGCTACAAGGAGGCAGAGAATCTGTTCACAGAGATGCGGGAGATTGCACCTCACCAACTAGGTGAACAACATCCTGACACCCTCAGTTTTATAAACGGCTATGCCGTGCTGCTTACAAAGCAGAAGCGTTATGACGAAGCGGAACCTCTGTTCAGGAAAGCATTAGAGGGCCGACGGCAGAAGTTGTATGACGATCATCCGTACACTTTGGAAACGAAAAACGATTTGGCTGTGTTATACAAAGAGCAAGGCCGTTATGATGAAGCAGAGCAATTGTTAGTCGAAGCCCTCGAAGGCCGTCGCCTAAAACTGGGCGACACTCACCCACATACCATAGATTCTATGAATAACCTAATCGACCTCTACGAAGCCTGGAACAAACCAGAAAAAGCCAAAGAGTGGCGAGCAAAACTACTCAAAGAGAACTAAAACAATCCTGTAGAACACAATCCGCTTTTACTACACACGACGCTATACGAATAAAGACTGTCGTCTCATGGACATTTTTGGAAAATAAGCCCGCTTTTTCGCAGTCCGTCTCGTAGAATGTATTAGTTGGTATTTCATAGTTTGTCGTTCGTTGTGAAAATTGAGTTGACTAGTGAATTAAGCGAATTAGAGAATTGGAAATGGAGGAATTAATCTTAGATTTATGATTTTTTTTTATTAATTGGTGTTAATCTGCGTTCTGCGGTTATTAGATCCTTCGACTATGCTCAGGACATACTTATTGGGAATAAGCATGTTTGAAAAAACAAAGCCAACTTGTGAGGGCACAAAATGGCGTAAACTCTTATTTGGAAAGAGATTATGACAATATGCCTACCTGCGGGCTTCGAAAAAACAAAGCCAATTACAGCAGGATCGCAGCTTGTCTATAAGCAAAACTGGATGCATTACAAGATTATCTTATTCCGATGTGAAATAACGCCTATGGGGCTATATGCTCAGGCATCTATTCCATAGGATTTAAGGAGATATTTTGCCTTATGATATCTCGGCCTAAGCAATCGGAATAATTTAGAAGACATGTATTCCCTGGAATGCACACACAATAATTGATCCAGATTTGCACTTGCCTTGAGAAACTCTGCATAGACACTTAAACCATAAGGCAGTGCAACAATTTTTAAGGGATACGGCATTGAATTCCAAACGACATTTAATAATCCCGTCCACCCAATCTTATCGTAGATACTCGTTCTTTTCACTCCTTTGACCATAATCACGGACTCCTTCCCAATGAAACTACTTGAAATTTCCTATTTCAATTACTTCTTTACATCCAGAGTCTTACGGCTTCATTAATACAGCCGTTAAACTACAGCCATCCATGCTTTTCAAAATCAAATGTAAATAAACGGATATTTACCAAAAAGCAAATACTGATTCAAGCCATAAAGTTAAGTATAGAGAAATATGGCCGGATATTTTCGGACTATAGTTCTTTTAAAATTCAAAATGGAGATCAATATTAATCCAGTGACAACTTCCGACGTGTTAATATGGGCAAGAAAAACTCCAGAATATCAATTATTCTGCATCTGGACGTTCTGTTTAAGGACATCCAACTTGCCACGGATTTCTTCGGACATTTTACTGTTTGGAAAATCCGCGATAATATTCTGCCCTATTTCTAGCGCATCCACCCATCTTTTTTCTGTAACAGAGATGGCAAATTGCACACCTAAGTTGTGAAGTTTAGTCCGAAAGACATCTCTTGCCGCTTCCTGGAGAGCTAACCCTTCATTCGGAGTAAGATACTGGTCAAGCTCTTTCAGTATCTCCAGGCTGCGATCTGTCTCCTGTTTTTGTATGGCATCATCCCATGCGGCAAGCAAAATCCTCTTTCGCTCCTGCTTTTTATCGATCAGAGTTTGCCTCATCGATTTTGCCTGCTCATTATCCGGATGCGCCTTTATCAGCCCTTCGATCTGAGCGCTGGCCCTGGCCCACTGACATTCGCCAAGCAGTTTATTGACATGTGTTATGACCTGATTTAGTCGTTCCTGGTCAGTCGAATCATGATAGCGTCTGGTCTGAATTCGAAGCTGCTCGGCAAGTTCCTTATATTCAGGACGTTTAGCAATTTCATTAATTATGTCTTCTGCTGCATTAAAATCCTGCTGCTGGAGTTTATCAAACACTGCCTC
>Ga0209536_100003289_pt1 | contig 26025 bp, 21 predicted proteins | sample DeeMarSeWOR28_12_FD_187461 | JGI IMG/M metagenome (GOLD analysis project Ga0209536, IMG submission 187461) | Marine sediment microbial communities from White Oak River estuary, North Carolina - WOR-2-8_12 (SPAdes) (version 2) | ecosystem: Environmental > Aquatic > Marine > Intertidal zone >...
AATTCGGTTTTTTGGGATGGGCCTATAGCTCAGTTGGCTAGAGCCACCGGCTCATAACCGGTCGGTCCCTGGTTCGAGTCCAGGTAGGCCCACCAGCTATGCTGCCCGTCTTTGTATCAATGACTGTGCTTTTGCCTGTATGCATTGCCCTGCCGGGTGTCGGTATGCAGCTTTTGGCCTATTGCAGCAAGACAAAATGAAATGGCAGGTTGTTGACTATAAAATTGCGGTTTCCAGGTTCTATCGCCTGAAGGAGTGGCCCCGGAGGTTGATTCTCGGAGGGACAGCCGCTGAAAACTCTCTGGATCGTATGAAAAGGTGCACCTGAACAAGAGGTGTGCCTTTTTTCTTTATGGTATGTCACCGGAACTTTGCGGCGCCATAAGAGGAAAAATGACAGTAAAAGATTTGCTTAAAGCTCTTGATAAGATTGCCGCATTTGGCCTGGCAGAAGAATGGGATAATGTCGGCTTGATGCTGGGAGATCCAAACCAGCCCGTTAAGGGTATCATTGTTGCCCTCGATCCCACCGAAGAACTCCTTGCAGAGGCACAGGAAATCGGAGCTGACTGCATTATCACCCATCACCCCCTTATATTTCATCCCCTCAAGGCAATATATATGGATCAGCCCATGGGCAGATTTCTGCGCCGGGCCCTGGAAAATGAAATATCGGTAATCGGTTTTCATACCAACCTTGATCAGGCAGCCGGTGGTGTCAATGATGTACTTGCCAGCAGCCTTGGCATGCTGGATTCCAGGCCCCTTGCACCGGCGGGAAACGATGCGGAACCAGGTGCAGCCATAGGATTCGGCCGAGTCGGCCGCCTGCCTGACCCGTTAAGTTCCGAGGCATTCATCGGATATTTATGCGATTTTTTTAAGCTGCCGGTCCTGCGTGTTGCCGGTCAGCTGCCGGAGGAAATAAGCACAGTGGCAGTTTGCGGCGGCAGCGGCTCCGACCTGGCGAATGCAGCATTTGCCAGCGGCGCTCAGGTTTATATTACCGGTGAAGTGAAGCACAGTACAGCCAGGTGGGCTGAGGCCGCAGGTTTCTGCATCATTGATGCCGGTCATTTTGCCACGGAAAATCCGGTAGTGGAATCACTGGTTGAAGTTTTGCAGGACTTTTTTGCTGAAAAAGATATCAACATCCCGGTAGCGCCATCCATGAAACAGCAAAACCCTTTTGTGTATCACCAGCCGGTATCATGAGGAATGAAATTACCGGGAAGTTTGCGGCCCCGCAATTTAATGAAAAGAGGAAGTTACGTTTATATTTATCATTTTAAATCAGAGTCGTTCATGACACTATTAATCAAGGAGACAACCATTGAATGAAGAGATTAAGCAGTTAACGGAACTGCAGGTAATTGATCTGGAAATAGCCAAACTAGATGCTGAAATCAATGCTGAGCAATCTGCGCTTGCAAAGAGGGAGAAGGCTTTTAATGAACGCCAGGCCTCGATCGAGGAACTGAAAGAAAAAATTAAAGCCGCAGAAACGCAGCGAAAAGAACTCGAGGCTGAACTTGCAGATGAGCTGAGCCGGATCAAGGAGCGCCAGTCCAAGATGATGCAGGTCCAGACAAACAGGGAATACCAGAGCCTGCTCAAAGAGATTGAAGACGGCAAGAAAAGCATTAAAGAAAAGGAAGAGGAAGTCGTCAGGATAATGGAGGCCAGTGAAGCCAGTGCCAAAATTATGGCAGAGCAGGAAGCACTGACCGCAGACGAAAAAAAGGAACTTGCCGAGGAAAGCGCTACAGTTAAGAAGCATGCCGGGGAAATCGAAACCCAAAAGGCCAAGATTGCTGTCAAGCGTGATGCAATGGCAAAAAACATCAAGACTGCAGCCCTGAGAAAGTATGATATGTTGCGCACCAGGCGAAACGGCAAGGCGGTCGTCGGTGTTGTCAACGGTATCTGCCAGGGATGTTTTATGAGCATCCCCCCCCAGCATTTCAATGATATACTGAAGGGAGACAGGATACTCAACTGCCCAACCTGCCAGCGCATCCTTTTTTATATGCCGGAGAGCAGCGCGGAGTGAGATCCCGGCATTCAAGTCCTGGCAGAAAAGGTCAGGCAGCATCCATACTGGAAACACTTGCAGAAAAAATTCCTGACCATATCCTGCAGGAATACTTTAAGGAACTCCCCCCAAAGAAGGTGCGAAATATCCTGCAGGAAGCCGCAGCAAGTATTGGCCCGGGAACAGATGAACCTGTGCCGCCCGCTCTAAAGCGTCCCCCGGAAAAGCCCGGCAGCGAAAAGGACTGGAAAGGCAGGCTAAAGGGAAGGATATTGCAGTTATACACTGACGGAGCCTCCAGGGGTAATCCCGGTGAGGCCGGGGCAGGTGTTGCAATTCTTGATGAGCTGGGCGAAGAGCTTGTCGCTACAGGAGAATACCTGGGACAATGCACCAATAACGAAGCGGAATACAAGGCTCTGCTTCTGGGACTTGCCAGGTGTGGAGAGTTTGGTCATGGCAGGTTAAAGATACATCTTGATTCGGAACTGATAGTCAAGCAGATACGGGGTGAATACAGGGTAAAACACCCGAATCTGCTTCCGCTTTTCCGGGAAACCATGCAGCGATTGTCAGGCTTTGGCGCCTTCAGCATAACACATGTAAGGCGGGAGAAGAATAGGCGGGCTGATGGGTTGGCCAATGAGGCCATCGACAACCATATGCAGTAGAAAATTATATTTTTCACCAATCTCTGTGTCGTCCTGTATTTTTTAATGCTCATGAACCGTATGTTCACTGCGCTTAATAAAAAACATTACTCCTTGATCTTGAAGAAAAATCTTGATTTTTCTACCTGCATATGAGCTGCAAGTGTTGAATCTTGCTGTTTTGTAACCAAGTGATTTTAATATTTCTTTACACCTAACCGATAAATTCTTACTATTAATTATGGAGTGGGTGCATGATCGCTGGCCTCCGGGCCAGAGGAAAGTCCGAACTTCACAGGGCATGGTGGTTCGTAACGCGAACTCCGGGTGACCGGTGGAAAGTGCCACAGAAAACATACCGCCCCGCTTGCCGGGGTAAGGGTGAAAAGGCGAGGTAAGAGCTCACCGCTTCCATGGTGACATGGAGGGCAGGGCAAACCCCACCAGAAGCAAGATCAAATAGGGAAGCGTTTGAGGGCTGCCCGTCCGATGTTTCCGGGTAGATTGCTGGAGGTGCCGGGTGACCGGCATCCAAGATAAATGATCATGGCCCGCCTGGCGGGAGACAGAATTCGGCTTATAACCCACTCCATTTTTTAGGTACTAGGTACTGGGTGCTAGTTACTAGGTTTAAAAAAATCAGTACCAGAACCCAGCACCCAGAATCCAGAACCAAGAACCCAGAACCAGATTCTTCACAAATGAAACCCCCACAGGTTGCAGCAATCATCCCAGCCGCAGGAAGCGGCCTTCGCATGGGACTGCCATCCCCCAAGCAGTTTTTCGAATTGGAGGGTATCCCCATCCTTATCCATACGCTCCGGGTTTTTCAGCAGGTAGAGGCCATCGGGGTTATCATCGTGGTGGTTCCACCCGATGATTGCTGCCGGGTTGAAGAACTGGTGCGCAAATATGGCCTGACAAAGGTACAGAGGGTTACTGAGGGAGGGAAAGAGCGCCAGGATTCCGTCCGGTTAGGGCTTGAAGCAGTGCCGGATGAGGTAGAACTTATACTGGTCCATGATGGAGTAAGGCCTTTTGTGCCAGCAGCTGTAATCGAGAATTGCCTGCGGGAGGCGGAAATAAGCGGTGCTGCCATGGCGGCAATACCTGTTACTGATACTCTGAAAGCAGTCTCCAACGGGAAAGTGATCGAGAAGACTATCAACCGGGACGGGGTCTGGCAGGCGCAAACTCCCCAGGCAGCACAAAAATCATTATTAAAAAAGGCCTACGCCCTGGCGGCAGATAAAAAGGATTTTATTGCCACAGACGAGGCGGGCCTCATGGAACTCCTGGGCCACCCGGTAAAAGTGGTGGCTGGTTCCGAGAAAAATATCAAGATAACCAGACAGGAAGATCTTATTCTTGCCAGGGCGATACTCTCTGAAAGAGGAGAAACGGCAAAAGCCATGGGAAATGAATGTGAATGCCACAGCGGCTATGGCTATGATGCGCATCGTTTGGCAGTGGACCGACCCCTTATTTTGGGCGGGGAAAAAATTCCGCATGAAAAGGGGTTGCTGGGGCACTCTGATGCCGATGTCTTGACGCACGCACTCTGCGATGCCATGCTTGGGGCTGCCGGCTTAGGCGATATCGGCAAACACTTTCCAGACACAGACCAGAAATACAAGGATATCAGCAGCATGAAGATATTGGAGAGTGTTGCAGCCCTGGTTTCTGAAAAGGGCTATGTGCTTGTAAGTGCTGATATTACAGTGGTGGCGCAGCAACCAAAACTTGCTCCCTTTTTCAGGGCCATGACGAAAAATCTTGCAGCCGCCTGCGGTGTAAATCCCGCGAGCATTAATCTTAAGGCAACCACAACTGAAGGGATGGGTTTTGAAGGCAGGGAAGAGGGTATGTCTGCCCATGCAGTTGTGATGTTGAAGGGCAGGTAATTCTATGAATTACGAGTGCCTAAAGTTACAAGTTACGAGTGCCTAAAGTGAAAAACGATAGGCGCGGGGCTCAGGGCACAGGGCGCGGGGAAAAAGAAGAAGACAAGATTTCAAGTCTCCCAACTGCAGACAGCCAGCGGTTTTCCCTTGAATCCTCGACCCCTTGAACCCTTATCCGTTAACCTCTCAGGTTAACGGATAGATCCTCTCCACTTTATGATACGCCCCTTTGGGGGACAGGATGCTGGAGTAGAGTTTAAAATCTTCAACCTGAAAAGATTCCTGGCTGAAGAGTCCGTTGCCGGCGAGAAAATTGGCGATCTTCTGAATCGGACTGTTTTTCAGGCGGGCAAGAGTGATGTGCGGTGAGAATTTTCTGCCTTCGGGCTCAACTCTTACCCGCAGGAGAGCCGAATCAATTTTTTTTCTCAGAAGCTGCAGAGGTTCGCTTTTTTCCAGGCCGACCCAGAGAACCCGAGGTTTTCCCCTGGGTGGGAAGCAGCCAACCCCCTTGAGCTGCAGGCTGAATGGAGCCAGGCTGACTTCATCCAGTATGTTTTTGATATCAAGGAACAGCCCGCCGTCTACTTCACCTATAAAACGCACCGTAAGGTGCAGCTGGTCAGACGTAACCCATTTTGCCCCTGGGATGCCAAATGACATTGGTTCCAGGTTTTGCTTTATTATTTCAGGCAGGTCAACGGCGATGAACAGGCGCGGCATACTGTAATTTTAAATTGAATTATTGATAAACCGGATTACATTCCGTTTCAATTGTAATGTAAGACTTTAATTTTAGAATTCAAAATTTTTCACTTTGATTATTTAATGGAAAGCCAGGATAATATTACTAAGCCCTTCCACTGGCAACCCATATGGGCCAAAATCGATACCATATTGCTGGATATGGACGGCACCCTGCTTGACAAGCATTTTGACGATTATTTCTGGGAGCATTACGTCCCTGAAGTTTTCGCAGAGAAAAATGACCTGACACCTCTGGATGCCAGGAAAGAACTTCTGGCCCGCTACAAGAGCATAGAAGGGACCCTGGCCTGGACCGATCTTGATTACTGGTCGGAAAAGCTGGACCTCGATATCCCGGCCCTGAAACTCAAGATCAATCACCTTATCCAGGTCCATCCGTATGTCATTGATTTTCTGCAGTACTGCAGAGGCTTGAACAAGGAAGTTCATCTTGTGACCAATGCCCACAGCAAGACACTGGATATAAAAATGCGCAAAACCGAAATCGGCACTTATTTTGACCGTATCATATGTTCTCAGGATATCGGCCTGCCGAAAGAATATCCAGAGTTCTGGGGAAAGCTTGAATCCTTATTAGGTTTTGATAAGCAGAGAACCCTTTTGGCTGACGATAATGAAAATGTCCTGAGGGCAGCCCGGACCTATGGTATGGAAGTGCTTATTTTTGTGGCCAGACCCAGCAGCCGGGCCGAAGTGCTCTATTCGCAGGAGTTCCCGTCCATCGTCTATTTTAAAGAACTGATAATTTAAATGCAGGAGTAGTTTCCGTGCTCATCTATTGAATAAGGTAATTTATTGAGCCGGTAAATACCTTATTAACTTATACCCAATCGAGGTTCGCATGACTCCAGAGGAAATGCAACAGAAGGCGATCGATCTATTTAAAAAACGGTTTCACTGAAGCCAGGCACTCCTTGCCGTGTGCCAGGAAAAAATGAACATGAAGGATGAATCCGCGGTCAAGGCTGTCGGGGCATTTGGCGGCGGAATTGCCAGTTCAGGAAATGTGTGCGGTATTCTACTCGGCGGGGTGGCAATGATCTCCAGCATGTACAGCAGGGGCAGCCTGGACGAGAAGGAAAATCCCCGCATGTGGGGCTTGAGCAAAAAGTTCCTGAAAAAGTTTGAGGAACTAACGGAGCCTTATGGCGGCATGAACTGCCGGGACATAGCCGGTGTTGACTGGAATGATAAAATAGCGGTTAAAAAATATTATGCCAACCCTTTCAGCAACCGTAAGATCTGCATCAAGCTAGTAGGCGAGGCCGCCTATATTTTGGGGGAGCTTTTAGAGCAGGAAGAAGCAAGGAACGAAGAAGGCAGATAATCTTTTACCACACACCCTCTATTAATAACCTGCAATAATCTATCAGCGATTGCCTGATAAGTTACTGGTAGGATGAGCCTGTTTTTTAAATAGGAATTTTGTATTAGATAATTTTATTCGATAGACATATTCTATAATGTATCTTCCTTTAAAGAGGAAGAACTCCTTTATGACCGGCAGACTTCAGGCGGACTGCTATTATCTGTCCCCCATGAACAAGCAAAGGAGCCGATGAATCTGCTGATAAAGAACAACATTCCGGCAACGTTAAGAAGAAATAACCGACGGTCCGGTTGGCATTACGGTGATCCGACAATATGGGCATTTATCTGCTGATCGCTTTACTGGGAACGATCTGTGGCTTCTTCTCAGGCTTACTTGGAATCGGTGGCGGCATCATTATGGCACCATTGCTCCTTTATGTCCCGCCATTGTTAGGTTTTGAGTCCCTCTCCATGCATACCGTTGCAGGGCTTACCATAGTTCAGGGATTAGGCGCGTGTATTTCTGGTGTTATTGTCCATAAGCGATTCAATACTGTCTCCGGGCAACTTGCATTATGGATGGGGGCAACCATCTTTATTGCTGCATTGATTGGAGGCGCCGGGTCAGAATACGCATCACAGCATGTACTTCTTCTGATTTTTGGCATGCTTGCCCTTCTTGCAGCAATCCTGATGCTTAAACCAAGCGTAAAAGAAAAAAAGACACCGGTTGTTTCCGAACTCTCCTTCAGCTTATGGCGTGCTGTGTTAACCGCGGGAAGTGTAGGGGTACTCGGTGGGATGGTTGGTCAGGGCGGCTCTTTCATTCTCATCCCTTTAATGACATCATTTGTACGCATACCTACACGCATAGCCATTGGCAGCAACCTGGCAATTGTCCTGCTTTCCACAACAGCTGGATTTCTTGGCAAAACAGTTACAGGCCAGATCGAATGGCTGCTTGCCATACCCATCGTGCTCACTGTAGTTCCGGCAACTCAAATCGGAGGCGTATTGAGCCATAGAGTACCCGTGGTAAAATTACAAAAAATACTTGGAGTATTAATAGCTCTTGCTGCAGTTCATATTATGATTTCAGCCTTTTGGGGCTAGACCATGAATAAAGCATTATGAAAACGAGGTGTAAAATATGCTAACACTACGTTTTTCCTTACTATTTTTAAGCAGTTGTGTCCCGGCCCTGGCCCAATAATTTTGTGCCTGCCTTGAACCTTTCTCCTTTTTCCTTTAACTTGATAACTACAATCTTAATTTTTTTACACCTTGGAAACTAAAACACCATGATCGATCTTCTCATCTCTGATTTTCTTGCCACCAAAGGAATGACCGGGCCAATGGCCAATTTCATTGGTATTACTGCAACTATTATCCTCATCCTTTTATTTGCCTATGCATCATACTGGATCACCAAGCGCTACATGGTCCACGTTATTGAAATTATATTTCAGCGCAGCAAAAACACCTGGGACGATGCCCTCGTCCAACACGGTTTTGTCAGGCGGCTTTCCTTGCTCATGCCTATCATCGTTGTTTATATGTCAGCGGATCTCATACTTCCGGCTCAGGCCATGACCTCTGAGCTATTCAAAAGGCTCGCCATGTTATTTTTTGTCTTTGCCGGAGTATGGATGCTTGATGCGGCCTTACTTGCCATCCGGGAAATCTACAATACGTCAGACGTTTCCTTTCGCCGTCCCATCAGAGGGTATTTGGACGGAATCAAGATCACTGCCTATGTCATGGCAGGCATTTTCATTGTCTCCATTCTCACAGGCAAGTCTCCCTGGGGGGTCCTCAGCATTCTTGGCGGCTTCACTGTTGTGCTCCTGCTCGTCTTTAAAGATACCATCTTGGGGTTTGTGGCCAGTATACAGCTGTCCGGGCATGACATGGTGCGTGTCGGCGACTGGATAGAAATGCCAAAGTACGGCGCTGATGGTGATGTGATTGATGTAACAATTCATACGGTAAAGGTCCGCAACTGGGACAAAACCATAACTACCATACCAACCTATAGCCTTGTTTCTGATGCTTTCAAGAACTGGCGTGGCATGAGCGAATCAGGTGGACGCCGTATTAAGCGGGCACTGCATATTGATATGAGTTCAATAAAATTCTGCACCGATGAAATGCTGGAACATTTTCGAAAGTTCGATCTCATAACAAATTATATTGTAGAGAAACAGAAAGAAATTGCCGGCTACAACCAGGAACACACCAGAAATACTGAGCAGCTGATAAATGGCAGGCACCAGACCAACATCGGTGTCTTCCGGGCTTATATCATTGCCTACTTAAAGAATCACCCGAAAATCCATCAGAGTATGACCTTCTTGGTTAGGCATCTTGAGCCGACTCAGTACGGCCTGCCAATCCAAATCTATGTCTTTAGCAATGACCAAGTCTGGGCCAATTATGAAGCTATCCAGGCAGATATCTTTGATCACCTTCTGGCTGCTGTTCCTGAATTTGATCTGAGGGTATTCCAGAATCCATCTGGTTATGATTTTTCGAGGCTAAGTAAAGAGTGAAATTAAAATGAAGTTATTAGTGAAGATATCTTCCAAATTTCATCCGGTCATGGGTTGACAACAAGGTTTACATTTTAATAAGTATTTGAAATAAAAATCTCCTATCACGTTTTGAGTGGATCCGTGCAAAAAAAGTTTACCCATAGGATTATATTTTTTTTTCTCTTAGCCTGTTCGACTAATTCACTTTACCTCCTAATAATTAATTATTCCTGTTTAAATAAACAGTTACGAACCAATACTATTTAGATAATATCCTTTTGGCACGACTGTTGCTCTAATCTTGAGACAAGTAAACGTAGAGGGCCCACTTAAGAGAAGCCTTTTAAAATGTGCACTCATGTTTCAGCACTAAAAAAAAGCATCAAGCTTATAAACATAATTGGAATAGCAGGTTGATCTAACAGCTTCCTTATAATTTTTATAAATTTGTGCAATACGCCTTATGAGCTTAACTAATAGGGAAATATATAAAATGACCGATAAATCTCTCAAAGATTTTGGCAGTGAGGCATATTGGGCAGATTTCAAAACCGAAATTGGCATTGCTTCAAGTTATGGGTTTCCGCCAGACCTTGAACAGGATGCTCTAAACGGAGATATTAGGGCCCAGAATAATCTAGGTGTTCTTTATTACCTCGGTAAGCACCGGAACCAGGATTACAAGAAAGCGGCTTATTGGTTTAAGGAAGCTGCAGAAAAAGGATATGCTGTTTCTCAATATAACCTGGGATTCATGTATCAAAAAGAAAAAGGTTTCAAGGATGATGGCGAACAGGCTTTCCGGTGGTTTATGAAAGCTGCAGAGCAGGGTTATGCAATTGCCCAGTACCAGGCAAGTAAATATTTTACAGATAGTACCGGAGAGACATGCAGTAAGAGTTATCAATATAACTGGCTGAAAAAAGCCGCCGACTCCGGGAATCCATTGGCTCAGTACGAACTTGGTAAATTTTCATCAGAACAAATACTCGGCAAAGAAATATTTGGCGAAAGTAATGAGCCCATAAGTCAAGTTCAGAAAAAAATCAACTGGTTGGTTATGTCTGCCATACAGGGTTATGCACCGGCACAGATTAAATTAGGTAATTATTATCAATATGGGTATGGATTAAAACAGGACAACAAAAAAGCTGTAATTTGGTACTTTAAAGCAGCATTACAGGGATACAGCAGGGGCCAATATTATCTGGGAAATTGTCTGTATAATGGAATTGGCGTTCAGCAGAATTTTGAAAAGGCATTAAAATGGCTTCACAGTGCTGCAATACAAAAGGACATAAACGCACAATATGATTTGGGAACTTACTATTTAATTGCTGCAGACAAGAATGATAAAAAAGCTAATCTTGCTGAGGCAGCAAAGTGGTATCTCAAAGCAGCAGAGCAGGGAAATGTTGATGCTCTTTATCAATTGATAAAACTTTCCGAACAAGATTCTGAAATTTATACTAATTTAATCGATGCTATTCCATTTTTTCGCAAAGCGGCAGAGCAGGGAAATGCTGATGCCCAGTATCAACTTGGTCTGATATATGAACGTGGATTTGGAGATGAACTGCACTACAATTTCCTTGAAGCTGACACATGGATCCGTAAAGCAGCAGAGCAGGGAAATATGAATGCCCTATATCATCTTGGACAGGCTTTTGAACAGGGAGAGACAAATCAAGAAATTGTTAAATGGTATTACAAAGCAGCTGAGCATGGACATGAAACAGCATGTTTTGTATTGGGAAAGGCTTACTTACATGGGAGTTGTTACAGCATAAAAGTTAGTCAGGATTTTAATAAAGCCTTTAAATATCTGGCCTGCGCCTCAGCAAAAAGAAAACCTCAAATAATTGGTGAACTGGCTGTTTGCTATTTATGCGGATTGGGAGTTCAAAGAAATCTCGCTTTAGCAATTGACATTTTTCAATCACTTGCTTTAAAAAATGAGGAAATCCCTCCTATATCAATTGCAGCAAAAATGGCACTGGCAAAAATGTATCTGGCAGGAGAAGGCGTCAATAAAAATGAAGAGAACGTTTTGTTTTATTTGGACTCTATAAAAGATTTTCTTCCATATATTAATGGATCTGAACTCTATAAGTTGAATGGTTATTTAAAGCTTAATGATAAAGACCTTTTTCAGTGGCTGGGAAAAAAACGAGCTATGGGTGAGGGTAAGTCTCAATCAATTCTTGAATTGTATTCTTTAAGTCATCCTTCTTATAAGTCCGAACATTGCCACCATTTAGTAGAAAATCAAGGTGACGTGGGCGCTAATGCTTTTATCCCTGAAAAAAAACATAAGAATTTTCATTATAGCGGCTATTAGAGCGTAAACGATTACCAGGAGGCAACACTTCAGACGGTAACTGCAGTTAACATTACCCTCTTATTTATCGATTATATGTATTTGGGCTTACTGTATTATTCTTGATCAGTTCTTGAATGTGATCAGTACGTCACCTGACTCCAAGGCTTGGCCGATCTTGATGTGCACTTCGTCCACTTCCCCATCGCACGGCGATGCAACACCGCTTTCCATCTTCATGGACTCAATGACCACGATATCCTGGCCCCGGAAAACCCTGTCGCCTTTTTGAACCTTTATGTCAACGGCTAGTCCGGGCATGGGGGACAGCAGCACATTGTCCAGGGTCTTCTTGCTCTGCCGGGGCATATACTGGGCCAGCTCCCATTCCCTGGGGGAATACACCTCGAATATGCGGTTTATGCCGCAAAAGGCGGCCCAGAAGAAATTTTCTCGATACTGCAGCCTGAAGTATTCTGTCTGGCCGTTAATGGTAAGCTTCAGCCGTCTCCGGTAAAACTCAAAATCAGGGGTGACCACTTCAAACTGTGTATCGTTCACCTGGATATCCCACAGATGAGAATCGATATGGCCTAAAAGCCTGATGGTGAAAATATTATTCTCTCCTTTGACCACATATTCGTGCCAGGCTTCCGGCCGGTGCTCAGGCCCAACCCTGGCAGTCATCGGTTTCAGTGAATCCCGTACCAGGCTCAACCGGTTGTGGTAGACCAGGGTACAGGCAATAACCATGAGTTCGAGCTGCTCGAGGGGCGGATCAATTTTCATGGTCCCGTGCTCAAAATGCTCTTCAATAAAATCGGTTGAGAGTCGGCCCTCGATGAATGCAGGATGATTGAGAATGGCATTGGCAAAATCCGCATTGGATATGACGCCTTCCAGGTGGAACTTGTTCAGGGCCTGGATCAGGGTTTTCCTTGCATCTTCCCTGGTCTCCCCCCAGCTTACAGCCTTGGTCAGCATGTTGTCATAGTAGACGCTGACCCGGCTGCCCGCCATGATGCCGCTGTCCATCCTTATATTTTTACCTCGCGGCTCTGCGTATCGGGTTATCAGGCCGGTGGACGGCAAAAAATTTCGGTCAGGTTCCTCGGCACAGATACGGGCCTCTATGGACCAGCCGTTAAGGGTTATATCTTCCTGTTTATAAGGCAGCGGCCGGCCGGCCGCAACCTGCAGCTGCAGCTCAACCAGATCCAACCCGGTCACCAATTCGGTCACCGGGTGTTCCACCTGCAACCGGGTATTCATTTCCAGGAAATAAAAGTCTCCCCGGGGATCCAGGATGAACTCAACTGTCCCGGCATTGCTGTAACCGGCTTCGCGGGCCAGGCTGCAGGCACGCTCGCCGATCTCCCGGCGCATCTCCGGCGTCAGGGCGAGGGAGGGCGCCTCTTCTATGACCTTCTGATAGCGGCGCTGGATGGAACACTCCCGCTCCCCAAGATAGATGACATTGGAGTGCTGATCGGCCATGATTTGAATTTCTATGTGACGCGGTGTCTCCACGTAGCGCTCTAGAAAAATCTTGTTGTCACCAAAGGCCTTTCGGGTTTCCTCCTGTCCGGCCTTCAGAGCCGACTCCAGCTCATCCTGGCTGTGGGCTATCCGCATGCCCCGGCCGCCGCCGCCTGCCGCCGGCTTGAGCAGGATTGGATAGCCGATATTTTCGGCAAAGGACCGGACTTCTTCTAAGTCGGATACAGGCTGGTTATGGCCCGGTACTACCGGAACTCCCGCCTGTATAGCCAGATTCTTGGAAGCAATTTTATCGCCCAGCATTGCAATAACAGGGGCGGACGGACCGATGAATACCAGGCCCGCCGCGACGGTCATCTCGGCGAAGTCTGCATTTTCGGACAGGAATCCGTAGCCCGGATGAATTGCCTGACAGCCTCGATCTGCGGCAGCAGCAATGATCTTATCCTTCAGGAGATAAGACTGTTCCGAAGGCGGCGGTCCGAGATAAACGGCTTCGTCTGCTTCCTGAACGTGCAGGGAACGGCTGTCTATCTCCGAGAATACGGCGACGGTTTTAATCCCCAGTTTTTTGCAGGTCCTGATGATGCGGACCGCAATTTCTCCGCGGTTGGCTATGAGTATCTTGTCAAACATGGCTGCCTCGTTTGTCTATATTCTTTTACAGTGGAATGTTCCCGTGCTTGCTGCTGGGGTTTTTCTTATCCTTGCTTTCCAGGAACTGCAGGCTGCGGATAAGCCGCTGCCTGGTATACCGCGGCGTGATCACGTCATCGATATACCCTTTTTTGGCAGCCAGAAACGGATTTGCATAAGTCCTGCGGTATTCCTCCGTTTTCTGGGCCAGCAGATCCTCGGGGTTTTCCGCTGCCTGTATCTCCTTGCGGTGGATTATCTCTGCAGCACCTTTCGGGCCGAGCACGGCTATCTCAGCTGTGGGCCAGGCAAAGTTGACGTCGCAGCGGATATGCTTTGAATTCATCACCACGTAGGCCCCGCCGTAAGCCTTGCGCAATATAACAGTAATGCGGGGGACCGTGGCCTCAACAAAGGCATAGAGCAGTTTGGCGCCGTGCCTGATGATGCCGCCGTGTTCCTGCTCAGGTCCCGGCATGAAACCGGGGACGTCAACCAGGCAGATAAGCGGGATATTGAACGAGTCACAGAAACGTACGAAACGGGCCGCCTTGGTCGAGGCATTTACATCAAGGACACCGGCCAGAACAGCAGGCTGGTTGGCGATAAGGCCGATGGTCTGGCCGCCGAGACGGCCGAAACCGCAGATAATGTTGCGGGCATAATTGGCCTGATATTCTAGAAATTCAGCCCCGTCCAGGATGCTGGTAATAAGGATCTTCATGTCATAGGTCTGGTTGGGATTGGACGGGATAAGATAATCAAGGGCAGGATCAGAGCGGTCAACGGGATCGCGCAGGTCAAGAAGAGGCGCTGTCTGGCAGTTGTTCGAGGGTAGATAGTTGATTAACCTTCGGACCTCTCGCAGGCAGAGGATATCATTCGGCAGGACAAAGTGGGCCACCCCGCTTTTTTGGCTGTGAACCTGGGCGCCGCCCAGTTCCTCGGCGCTGATGTCCTGGTGCGTCACGGTCTTGACCACGTTTGGTCCTGTAACAAACATATACGAGGAATCCTCAACCATGAAGGTGAAGTCGGTCATAGCCGGACTGTAGACAGCTCCGCCGGCGCATGGCCCCATGATGCATGATATCTGAGGCACCACACCGCTGGCCAGTACGTTACGGCTGAATATCTCACCATAGGCAGCGAGAGAATCAACTCCCTCCTGGATACGCGCCCCGCCCGAGTCATTGAGGCCGATGATGGGGGCCTTCACAGTCACGGCATGGTCCATTATTTTGCAGATCTTGCCGGAATGCGCCTGTCCAAGAGAACCGCCGAGAATAGTGAAGTCCTGGCTGAAAATACAAACCTCCCGGCCGCCAATGGTGCCGTGACCAGTGATGACTCCGTCGCCTGCATACTCATCTGCTGAATCACTCGCCTGTCCGCTTTTCAGCAGGTCAAACTCCTCAAAGGAGCCTTCATCCAGCAGCAATTCTATGCGTTCCCTGGCAGTGAGCTTACCCTTTTGATGCTGGACCTCAATGCGCTTGGCACCCCCGCCCTGGAATGCATTCTCCTTCAAGGCTTCCAGCGAAGCCAAGTTATCATTTTCCTGCCATTGCACTTTTTTTCCCTCTTTAGAGATTACAGGTATACCTATTCCCATCCTAGAAATAGAAACTGCCCGTTACTAATATCTATTCCACCAATACCCATCTTTGTAACTTATAACGGATAAAAATTGAATAGAGATTTTTATCCTGGGGTTTTATGCCTTATTTTATGATATGCCGGAAGTTTAATATACCAACATGGCTTTTCATTTGCTTTACATACAAATCAAACTAAAATTACTGACAAAATTAATCAAAAAGGCAGCAGAGGCCATCTCATAGAATACACATTTCAGCTCGGTGACAAATATTTCTTGATAACAGAAGAATTTGTACAAACTGTAATAGTAAGATGGCATGAATGGAAGGTGGAATTATGAAGAGTTCATTTAAAGAATATAATCAATTTTATACTATAGTATTTATCGTTTTCATAATAATAACAAATTCTTGCGCACCTGCTTTCAATACCAAAGATTGGAGTGCAAGGTTTGAGGAAGCTAAAAGGATTGAAGCTGGACCAAAGGTTTATACTGAACTGGCCCATGAGGCACTTAAAAACAATGATAATGCTTTTTTCAAAAAGGCGGCTGCCGCAGGATGGGAATCAGCGAATAAAGATCCAGAAGCAAAAATGGCTTTAACTTCTTTTGAAATTAACAGTGAAGAGGATTACGAGAATTTACTGAAAAAAACTTATGCTGCATCTTTAGAAAAAAAGGGAATTAAGGCTGAAAGGGAGGAAGCCATTAGGCGCCATACAATAACCATAAATCAACCATTGGATTTTGAAGGAATTAATATCATTGTAAATTCGGTTGGAATTAAACAACTTGAGCAAAAACAATATTTCTATTTATCAGGCAAGAAGCATAAGGTTCTATCCGATAATGTATTATGTATTAACGTAAAAATAACAAATATTACTGAAGGGCAGGTATTTGCTCCCATAAGTAAAAGGTTACTGTTAACATCATATTATACTGATGAGTTTAACAATAAACATACTTATCCAATCAAATTGAACTCGGCATTCAAAGAAAACCCTAAAGCTATATATATTGGCAAAGAAATCAAACCTGGTGAAAGCCTTGAATCTTGCATTCCTTTTGAAGTTCCAAAAGTTGATAATTCTAAAAACTTTGTAGCTGATATATATTTAGTAAAATCAAATATACAAATAGACAATTATGGTAATGAATTTGATCCTGATCGATCAAAATCGGTGATAGTAAATTTTAGCAGGAAGGACTTAACGATTCAAAACAATTAGGGTTGTACACTCTTGAATCATCCCTTAAAGGTAAAGGTGCCCAGGGGATATATTAATTCTTCCCCTGAGGGAAATTCCGATGGGAAATAGTACTTTTTCACTTCTGGCCGCGGAAAAACCAGCCGATCATGAGCAGCCCCATGGCCGCCACCCAGCTGCCGGCCACCCTCACAACTATCCTGGCCCAGGGCGGCTTCAGGGAGACGACAAAAGCTGATACTATTGCGACCAGCACAAAAAGGGCAGACATGATGCCTAGAAGCCCGAGGCCGGCCGGGCCTGCTTTCAAGGCTATGCCATTAAAGAAGCCGTGCATGATACCGACAGCTACAGCCAGGACTGTAAAAGCATGGTCAGGCAAGCGCAGGTCTGCTGCGATAAGTATGCCTATCAATAGAAAAGAAAAGGCTGTTACAGGAAAGCCTGGCATGGTATTGGCTGCAAGCCCAATAAAACCTCCCAACAGCCAGGCAAGAGGAAAGAAGAACAGAACTCTTCGTCCCGGTGCCCTGCCCCGCAGACCGGCATAAAGTGCCATGGCTAAAGCCGGCACCAAATCCTCGGGGGTAAGCAGCAGGTGGCCGATACCGTCATAGACCGGCCCCATGCCGGTGGTCACCAGGTGGGCTGCTGCATCAGAGGGACAGTAAAGTAGGCCTGAAGCGGCGATCAGGGTCTTTGGTAATATATTTGCTTGGTGATTAATTTTCATTTGTTAAATTAATGCCCTCCACAGAAAAAATATGCCCATAGCTGCAATAAAGGCCCCGGCTCCCCGCAGGGCAAGCTTGCCTGCGGGCCAGCAGTGGATAGTGCCGATTGTGATGCCGATACCATGCAAAACTCCAGTTGCAATAACAAACCCCATGCTGTAGAGAAGCCCGCTCTGGCCGGCGGGCAGCTCCGTACCATGAGCGTGTCCGTGAAAAATGGCAAAAAATCCGACCAGAATTGCTGCGATGTAAAGCTTCGGCCTTACTTCTCCCAAAACCATTGCACCTAAGAGAATTGCAGACAGGGCAATACCGATTTCTATGCCCGGCACCGGGATGCCAAGCAATCCCATCATGGCTCCCAGTGACATCACCATGGGAAAAGTAACAGGCAGGGTCCACAGGGCCGGGTTGCCGAGCTGGGCACCCCAGAGGCCAACGGCAATCATGGCCAGAACGTGGTCAAGCCCTGACCAGGGATGCTCAAGACCAGTGACAAAACCAACTGCCTGACCCTGCTCGACATGGGCCAGAGAAGGCGATGCCCACAGCAGGAAAACTACCGCTGCGGATAAATAGATATAGTAAGTTATCGTACTATTTTGCCGATGCATTAGAACAAGCCTCCCAGGAGTATTATTGTTCTCTGTATGGTCCAGTAAGCTCCCAGGCTGCCCACTGTGTATCCGGGCAGGGCTGTCGCCCAACGCGGCCAGAGTATTTCCAGGGTTCTGAACGACCAGGCCATGGCCAAGGCAAGAAAAACAAAAACAAGCTGACCGATCTCAACCCCCACATTAAACCAGAGCAAAGCCCAGGGCAGTTCAGCTTTCGGCATGCCGGTGGTGGAAAGACCGCTGGCAAAACCGAATCCGTGCAAAAGGCCGAAGGCAAAGGCTACCAGCCAGGGAAATCGTATGGTCAGACTTGCCTGCCCACGCCGGGCGCGGACAACCTCCGGGCCGAGGAACAGAATGGACAGGGCAATGGCAGCGTTGAGCGGCGGCAACGGGGCCTTGGCGTAGCCCAGGGTGGCAATGGCCAGGGTGATGGAGTGGGCCACGGTAAAGGAGGTTATGGTTTTCAAGAGCATCATCCTGCCCTGAACAATCAAAAGCAGGCCAAGGACAAAGAGCAGGTGGTCAACACCCATGAGGATATGATGGAAGCCGAGCCCCAGGTACTCGCCGGCTGTTACATGCCAGGGTCGATCGCCGCGCAGTTCCGCCCAGGGCTTGGTTGGCCGGGCCACTGTACTCATCATGGTCCCGTCAAGCCGGGTAAGCCGTATAAAGACATCGGTGATGGTTGACTCAAGCCCGGGAAAACGGATGACTTTGCCCTCTATACTTTTCCCACCGGTTGAAATCACCTGGTTGAACACTATGGCATCAGCCCTGCGCCTCTCAGTGGGCTGGCCTATGGTTTCCCAATCTTCCGGCAGCTGCAGTCGGGCCGGGTGCGGTTTGCCGAAATAGATGGGCGCCCGCCAGGTAATGTCATAACGGTCCGGACCAAGCTGCTTGATCTCCAGGGAGCCCGGCTGGCTTTCATGACCAGAGGCTGTGCCCAGAAAAACACTATGAAATAAAACAATTATGAGTACCAGAATTTGCTTCATTACTTAATTTGAGCTGAAACTTTATCATTAGCTGCTGCAGACGTTTCTTCAATGGTCACCGTATAACGTTCCCGCAGTTTCCTGTAGGTTTCATCCTTGAAATCCCTGCGCCGCTTTGCAGACCACTCCCGCTCCACTTCTTTACGTACCTCTTCAAGATCAGGGTCGCGACCCTCAATACGTTCACGCACATAGACCAGGTGCAGGCCGTAACTGGACCAGACCGGCCCGGTCCATTTCCCCGGTTCTACTTCCAGGATCTGCCTGCTGAAATCCACCCCGAAAAGCCTGCCGATATCAGTGATATAGTAAAGGGGTAGCTCCTCCGGCAGCATGTTCGAATCACTGAAGGATTCCGGTTCAGCTTCCTGGCCTAAGGCAGAAAGTTCTGCCAGCATTAAACCTGCATCATTTTCTACGCCTGCGCCTCGCTTATCAGCATTAAGGTAAACTTGCATGAACGACACTTGGGGCTGCTGACGGAAGGAATCCCGGTTTTCCGCAAGATAGGCTTCCAAGTCCTCATCTGTCGGGGGAGAAAGTCCGGCCACATCCTCGACAAGAAGCTCCATCTTCATGCGCAGTCTGCGGCGTATAACGGAATCACCCTGGTCAAGGCCCATGGCTACAGCTTCACGAAAGGCAATCTCTTCCCGTACCATTTCCTCGATGAGACCAGAAAGCTCACTCTCAGTCGGCGGCCGCTGCCAGGTGCGGGTGAAGTTGGCCTGCAGGGCTGCAATATCACCCGAGGTGATGGTGATCTTGTATTCTTCGTTTCCTGCCGGCCCCTTGATCAAACCAAAAACAAAGAACAGCGCCGCCCCGATGAGCAGAAAGTGCAGCAGCGGATCCTTTAAGAATTTTTTCATGAAAAAATATCCCTGAATGACAAATAAAAAACACGAGAATACGGTATTGCGCATCCCCGTGTCAACTGTCGAGGTAATAATTAAGGGTAATATATTTAAGATTTAACCTTTAACAATGCCCCTTAAAGCTTTTCTGTACTTTGGATTGTTGGAGTGTTGGAATAGTGAATAATTGTAAACCATCACACCATTACTCCAATACTCCAGCACTCCAGCTTTTAATCCTCATCCCGTTGTCGTCATACGAGACGAGACGACGATTGACAGCGCCTTGCACCCTGCACCTTATAACCTTGCGCCTTGTACCCTGCACCCTGAGCCCTTTGAAACCTCATCCCCTGCGCCTTGTACCCTGCACCCTGAGCCCTTTTTTATGGTGTATACCAGATCGGCGAGGTATAGGCCCGCTCCTGGGTGACCATCGGTACACTGGAATCCATCCTGACGCCAAAACGCTTGGCATCGTAGGCAGTCCAGCGCGGGGTCGGGATTTCGATCACCCGGGCATAGTAAAATGCTCTTAATGACGGGTCAAAATCCGGGTCCTTCCAGACGGTGATAAGTTCCGGGTCGCCAATTGTGTTTGTCCAGGTGGCATTTTCAACATCCACCGTGTTGCCCACCGGAGGGAGTTTGCCGTCAGCTCCCCGTGCTCTGGTCTCAGCATCGCCCCAGGCAATATCATATACCTTTTCATGGGTCTTACCGTTTTTATCAAGCCAGCCCTTGATGATCTGGATGCGATCCAGGTTGCCGCTGTAGGGATCCTTCAAAGCTCCAACCAAAAAGGTTGGTGATTTGCCCTTTGGCCCAGTATACAGGTCACCGCCCATGGGTACCCCCTTGGCGTAACCGATTCCCCCCGGGAGTCTACTGTGGGCATCCTTTTCTTCAAAATCCCAACCACCCCAGAAACGAACAAGCATGCGCGGTCCTGTGGTAGCATAAACCTCCCTCCGCTTCATGGCATCCCAGATGGCCTCCCGTGTATTCTCCGTGGCCCAGACCGCTGCATAGCCGGAGGAGACCTGCTCCCAGCCAAAAAAATTAATATCACCAAAAGAACCGACCAAGGCACTGGCCCGCCCCGGTTTAGGCTCCTTGCCTGAATGCTTGCCGAAGAAATTTTCCTCCTCGGCCGTGGTAAGGCCTGTGTGAGAATCGGTGGAGCCGACCATGCCGAACTTATAGGGATTGACCCCCAGCTTCTGCTCCAGCTTGAGACCTGATTTCAAGGCCTCCCGGGCATATTCGTACTTATACATTTCCGGTTTCTTGGGGACCGGCCCGAGGTTGCTTTTATCCCACAGGGTATCGTAGCCGGCAAATTCATCGTTGGGCGAGAGGTAGGGATGTGATTCCCCGTCACCCTTGATCTGGGTCACCTCATAGATGGGCTCCCAGCGGATGCGGGTTTCGGCGTATGCTCTGGTCAAAGGCTTACCGGTAACAGGATTTATTTCCGGAAACATGAGGCCGTTGCTGACATTGCCGTTGTGGGCCAGAGCAAGGAGCCGTCCGCCTGTCTTATTTTCAAAAGCCTCCATCCACTTCCAGAGATCTTCCGGATTGAAGCTTTCCGCAGTGGTAAAAGGCAGCAGCTGTTTTGCTTCAGCAGCTCCACCCCTGTAAAGAACATTGCGGTGCAGGTTATTGCCTCCGTCGGTGGAGGTCCATTCATAGCCGATGATGGTAGTAAAACGACCCGGTTCGTTGTACTGTTCAGCGGTCTCAATGTATCGTTCCCAAACCGAGCCGACAAAATCCTTGTCCATCACAATTTCAGGTATCTGCTTGCCAGAAATGCCTGCAAAAGTCTCTATAACCTCCATGGTTGCAGCCAGGGCTGTATCGCCGCCCTGGTTGATCCGGTCATGCCAGTCCTTGAGCATCGGGTTTCGCATCAGGTCGGGATTTCCTGCCACGATCTCTTTCATGGCCCCCATGGCATCGGAATGGTCGGTTACCACCAGCCAGTCCAAGGGCCGGGAAAGTTTGATACGTTCGCCATGGGATGTCGTTATTTCTTCGCCACGCGCAAAACGGTAGGCATCCTCCGGCCCGAGAGTTACGCCAAAAGCCCTGGCATCGAGTGAATTATTCGTATGAAGATGGGTGTCGCCCCAGTAAACCTGGGTTGGAAAATTACGACCTGCGTATGGCGAATAGCCCGGCGCCTTGAACACACCCTTGACATCCTCCTTCTGAACTGAACCGGCATAATCTGCTGCCGCCGGCTGGGCAAATATGACCAGAACCAAGCTAACCAAAGCAAATGCGCCGCACGCTACTGACCTCATGACAACCTCCTCCATAGTTAAAGGAAAATATTCTATATGTCTAGTATATAACGATTCAAACAGAATAGTTACACACTAGCAAAAGCAGTACATGAATGCATCAGTTTTATAGGAATTTTTACCTAAACACATGCAGCAAAACTCAGTGTTTTTGGTATGAGATGAAAGAGGTAAAAATATATTCAGGATGGAGGTGTTCTGTTTTAGAGTACAGCCTATTGCGATTCTTCCGATGGACCAGCCTCGGTTTCAGCCTCTTCTTTTTTTAGAGTAAAGGCAAATCCCTTAGTGTTGGCCCAGACCCGGTATTTGTTTATATCCCCCCTGGGCCTGAACCTGCTGACACTGCTTGTGATCTCAATTTTTTCAGGATAACTGACAAGCAGGTCTGACGCCACCCTGTTGCCCCGGTCCAGGGTTAACGCCCTGCGGGCATCCTCACGGGCAAGCTGCAGCTTCCCTATCTGGGCATAGGCCTCCATGCGGATATTATATGATTCCGAAGTATTGGGCGCCATTTTGATAATTTCGGAACCGTCCGCAATGGCCATTTCCAGATTGCCCAATACCAGATAGGTCAGCCCCCGCAGTTTATAGGCCTCAAGGGAAGGGTTGATCTCAATGGCCGCGGTAAAATCAGACTCGGCAATATTATAGGAGCTCTTTTCAAAATACATTTCACCGCGCCGCAGGTAGGCATCATGGGTCGGCCGCATCTTGATTGAAGTACTGAAGTCCCTTATGGCCGCATCAATATCGTGCTGCTCCCGGTACGCCATGCCGCGCAGCAGGTAAAACTTGTACTTCATGTCCTCAGGACTTTGGTTAATAGCCCTGGTGTATTCGGAAACCTCTGCTCCAAAAACTTGTGAGGATAAAAGAACAGCAAGCAATATTACTGGCAAGATAGTCAATCGGTTCATGGCCTGTCTGTCACTCTCTTATTTAGGATTCAAACCAGGTCTGCTTCCCCATACTACCCAATAGTGCAATATATTTCATGCAGAAATACATTACAGCTGCAATGCAACTGAAAGTTATCAGGCCGGACCTTCCCCAGGCGCAAGAGGTTTTGAGGCACAGATTCTTTTTGTAATCTTTTCAAAGTGCAGCCCGTAAATGGCAAGCTCCACAGCAATGGGAAGGGCCATCCTTTTTCTGACAAATGTCCTTAGCAACAGTTTCCAGTAGTGGAACCTGGCTTTCGACATAATGCCGATCCGCCACAGACTTTTCAGAAAAGCGATTATATCATCTCTGCCTACTCTGCTGACTGCAGTCGGGGTATAATTTTCAAGAAAGATGTTGATTCTTTGGTAATACCTCCCCGGGGAATATATGGATGCGAGAATTTTCTTATACCCCTCATGCAGTGGTTCAATCCCCATTTTGGGTATGAAATTCAACACACCATCCGTGTTTTCGCCCGTAGCGCCGCCGAGCAGCCTGCCTTCAGACTTTAACCGTTGCCAGAGACGGGTCTGGGGAAGTGCGGTAAGAACGCCAACCATTGCTGTTACGACTCCGATCTGCTGGATAAAGGATATCTGTGATTCGAATATTGATTCGGTATCACTGTCAAAACCGACAATAAACCCGCCCATGACCTGCATGCCATGCTTGTGGATAGTATGCACTGCTTCAACAAGGTTCCTGGAGGTGTTCTGATACTTGCCGCATTCCTTGAGGCTTTTCTTGTCAGGTGTTTCCAACCCGAGAAAAACCTTGAAAAAATTGGCCCTGCTCATCATCTGCATCAGTTCTTCATCATTGGCAAGATCCGTGCTGGCCTCGGTAAGCAGGGTAAAGGGGTACCTATGATCTTTCTGCCATTCTATCAGTTCGGGCAGCATCTTTTTTACCGCCCCCCTGTTGCCGATAAAATTGTCATCAACAATGAAAACGGATTTCCGCCATCCAACATCATGGAGAGCCTGAAATTCTTTTTTCATCTGCTCCGGGGTTTTGGTTCGCGGGGTTCTGCCATTCATAATGACAATATCACAGAACTCACAGTTAAAAGGACAGCCCCGGGAATATTGGATTGCCATGGTGGCGTAATCATCGATATTGATGAGGGACCAGAGCGGTATCGGCGTTTCAGCTATGTCCGGCCTGGCACCTGAAGTATATATTTTTTTAAGCTCGCCTTTTTCAAGATCTTCAAGGAAAAGGGGCAGTGTCACTTCGGCTTCATTAAGTACAAAATGATCTACGCCGGTAAATTCCTTGTGCTGTGTTGTAAAGGCAGGTCCTCCGGCAACGACTTTCCTGCCATGGGCCCGGCACCTGTTTATGATGTTCTGAGCACTCTTTTTCTGGACAATCATCGCGCTCAAAAAAACCATGTCCGCCCAGGCAATATGCTCATCCTCCAGGGATTCCACATTCAGATCAACAAGTTTCTTCTGCCATTTTTCCGGCAGCATTGCGCCAATGGTCAGCAGTCCCAAAGGAGGGAAGGCGGCTTTTTTTGAGATAAATTTTAAAGCGTATTTGAAACTCCAGAAAGTATCTGGATATTCAGGATAAACAAACAGGATCTTCATACCAATAACCTTTAAAAGGCAATTCTTCTTTATGGCGCGCCGGGTTCCTTCATTATAAAAATCAGCGGAATGAAGTCAAGCAAAGGTCTTTATTCTCTCGCCATGGGTCCGAAATTATTTTTGACAAGCACAGACTCCATGTTTACTTGTTCTTTTTGAATGTGCCTGCAAAGCACAATAAAAACAGATTTGTTTCTTAGCCACACCGGATGATAATTTCTTGGCTGCAGAGAAGATGACTGAACTTCGAATGACCTCTACAATCGGCCTGCCGGCAAACCGTCAACAGGCTGAGCAATGGTCTTTGGTCCTAAGGGCTGCAAACATCCCCAGTGCCATAGAGTTTGAAAGGCGAAGCTGGGTCATCAAGGTTTCACCGCTGCACGAAAAAAAGGCCCTGCGGGAAATAGCTGCCTTCATGGAAGAGAACAGCGATTGGCCCCCCTACCGTCCCAAAAAGAAAATCCCTCTTCCCGTTCTGACCAAGTACCAGCCCCCGACACTTCTCATGATGGGGGCCCTGGTCATCTTCTTTGTAATTACCGGACCATGGTCAGGCGGCAGTGCCTGGTTTTCCCAGGGGGCGGTCTCAGGCAGGCAGATTTTTCAGCATGGACAATGGTATCGCCTGGTAACCGCCCTTACCCTGCACGCGGATATTGTCCACCTTGTCGGCAATATCCTTATCGGCGGTGTCATGGTCCATTTTCTCTGCCGTTTGCTTGGCTACGGCCTGGGCTGGTTTCTCATCCTGGCTGCAGGCACCCTGGGCAATTTCATGAACATCATTCTGCAGGGCAATTCTCATAATTCAGTGGGCTTTTCAACGGCAATATTCGGAACCATAGGCATACTTTCAGGGTACCAGGCCGTAAGCAAACGTTCTGCAGCGCTGAAGGAGATCCTTTTGCCCCTGGCTGCAGGGGCAGGGTTGCTGGCTTTTTTAGGCGCCGGGGGTCCGCGGACCGATCTTGGGGCCCATTTTTTCGGACTCCTGGCCGGTGTTGCTCTCGGGGCCCTGCTGGTATTCCTGCCCTCTCAAAAAATCCTGATCAACAAAACATCCATGCAGACAAACCTTTTTATTGCCAGCCTGGGAATTGTCGGCTTATGCTGGTGGTTGGCCATGAGTTGACAAAATGCTTATACTGTCAACATAGCGCAAATGCTGGAAAAACAGCTTTTCCATTAATTTAAGCTCGAGTAACCTGTGATTAAAGTTCGACTGGAATTGCAACTTTCAGTAACGAATTCAACGAAGCATTGTAAAACCAAAACAAAATAATACTTGAAATCCCATACCCGATCTGGGAAAATCGAAATATAATTAATTTAAATTACTGCAAATTAATATAAAAGCTTATGAATCTCCGGGGCAGGCCCCATGCTTCTCCGGATAAATACATCAGAGCAAAAAGAGGAAACACTATGGCCTGGCAGGACGAACAGCCCCCCTGGGGCAAAGGTGGACGAACAC
>Ga0209536_100003290_pt1 | contig 26025 bp, 29 predicted proteins | sample DeeMarSeWOR28_12_FD_187461 | JGI IMG/M metagenome (GOLD analysis project Ga0209536, IMG submission 187461) | Marine sediment microbial communities from White Oak River estuary, North Carolina - WOR-2-8_12 (SPAdes) (version 2) | ecosystem: Environmental > Aquatic > Marine > Intertidal zone >...
GCGCTCGATGCCGCGCTGGTTGCTGACGTACTTGTAGATGATCAGCGCGACGATCCCGCACAGGACCGGCCACACCAGCAGATCGAACCCCGCCGCCCGGTGGCCGAAGGGGGCCAACACCAGGTCGAAGAGCGCGGAGGTGACGGCGTTGAAGGTGTTCACGAGATGTAGCCGAGTCCCTTGAGCTTGTTGCGGATGTCGTCGTCGCTGCCCGCCTCCTCGAAGTGGAGCATCTCCTTCTCGAGGATGTGGGTGACGAATTCCTCGGTGGTGGCGTAGCCCGCGACGTCGGCCACCTTCCGCAGCTTGTCGTACAGGTCGCGGTCGATCTTCACCTTGACGGTCTTGCCGAACATGTGCGTCTCCTTCAGCGCAGGGGGATGGGCCGACCGACCATCCCCTCCGCTGGTGCGATGCCGTAGTGGGCGAGCAGGGTGACCGTCAGGTCGGTCAGGTCGTACCCGTCACCCTCGATCTCGCGGTCCGTGAGCAACACCCCCGGTACCACGTCCGGGGACATCAGGTGGTTGCCGGACCAGCGCGAGGTGTTGTCCTCGATGATCGCATCGGTGATCTCGCCGAGCGTGGACTCATCGGAGCAGCCGTACCCCCGGTCGTAGCCGACCACCAGGTCCGGACCTTCCGCGGCGCGTTCCGCGGAGTAGATCTCCTCGCCGATTAGACAGTAGTCTGAAGTGACCAAGAAAAAGGGTATCTGAGATGTCTGTGCTGTGCCTGCGATCTGGAATGCCCCGACTCTGTTTCCTGTCTCGGCCAACTGCAGAGATTCAGCCCAATACGCACCAATCATGATGTTTGCACCGGGGTTTTCTCGCATCATAAGCCCCATGTAGTTGGATGAGAAGCCGAACTGGTTGGATGAGAGAAACCTTACGTCATCTGAATCGTACTCGTCGGCTCTGCCCGCCAGCTTGTACTCGGTCTCCATGATGTCAGCTGCGATGGGCCAGACCTCGGGCTGCCTTACGGGCACTATGACCCTTGCGTTGCTCTCTATTGATTTCTTTGTCACGTAGCTAAGGACACTGAGTCCAGCCAGTGTCTGAGGTCCAGACGTGGCTCCTCTTAGGTTGGCGATGCCGTGAGAGCAGAAGATGGGTCTCCCCATCTCGACCGCCCTCCCTATAGCCTCGTCGATGGCATCGATACCAGCGACTCTCCTGACCTTAGGGACCTTGCCACCTTTAGCTGACCTGATGTAGTAGGCAACTGCTGCCATGATTACTAGTAAGCATGCGAAACCAAACAGTCTTCCACTTTGTAGAATTGCCATTTATCATACGTCTCCTTTTTTTCTGTAACTGTAAGTTATCTATAAGATATTTAACAATTCTCAATGAAAATACCTAAAATAGGCTTAATTTTACACGCCCTTTTTATTATTCTTTAGCAACTTGATATATATGATTTACAGCGCCCTTTTTTAAATAATTAAAATAATTTAATTTCAAAATAATAGAAAAGTTAATTGGTTGACATTTTTTAAATGTTAGTCTGTTATCGTAAATCAATTTTCATAATCTAGATTATATTTCAATTATCTCTACGTTTGCCCTCGGCACCGTGACTATAGTCCCGTCGTCGAGCGCAACATTAAGAACCCTCACGTAGGACTCAGACTTCAGCTGCTGTAGCTCGACGGGTAGGCTTGAGACTTTTCCGATGGTGCCGAAGTGGGGCTGCCGAATTATGCGAACAGGTGTACCGGGCACCATGCCCAACGTCAGCTCCCCGACCTCCTCCTGTCCTTGGCCCTCATCGTGGGGGATTATGATCTCAGGACGGAGGACCCCTGCCCTGATCTGGGTGGCACCGTTGACGGAGGCGAGTTGGCCCTCGAACTTCTTGAGGAGGTCGAAGGTCCTCTGAGACATCGTTAATCTGCCAAAGCCTTCGGTCACTATGAGAGTGAGGCCGACATCCTCGTGGCCTGTAATAGCTACACCTATTTCCTCCCCGGTGAACTGGATGATGTCTGTGTGGCGGACTCCTCCAACCATAATGCAAGAGACGCCGACTTCACTGGCCTTCCTGAGGGCGTCCAGGGTGACCAAGGACCCACCAACGAGAATCGCATCTCGATCTTCTGCATGAATGTGCTTCTCATTAAGCTCATCTTCGGGGGAGTCAACCGCGACTCTGATCTTCCCGTGGCTCTCACCGCCGATGCCGAAGATGCCCTGAATGAGGGCGGCGGGGGTCTCAATGGTAATGCCCTCCCCCGGCATAACTTCAACAACTTTTCCGGAGATATAGGCATTCAAGTTGATTGGTACAGGAGCTCCCCGAAGGATGATCTGACCTGTAATCTCCGATACGGACTCTATGAACCCATCTATTGGGGAGGTAACTTGCTTCTTAATCAAGCCGAAGAGCGCGCTGTAATACGCTATGTTCTCCCCCTCGCGGACTTCATCACCCTCCTTCTTCAGCATGTATCTGGACAGATCGATGGCGTCGACACCCATTATCGAAGACGCCTTCACGATCTGGGGGTCACCACTGATACTTGCCTGCGCCACTATCGTGTTGTGCTCCACCTCGTCACCGACGTCTACCAACACCTTCCCTTGGATTGGGAGGCGACGGGTCTTCTGGACCATTATGGACCGCTTCACCTTGAGCCCCGGAGTGTAAGCATGGGCCTCTGACGACGTCTTGCCCTCTGACCGATTTGATGTCATTTAGATTATCTCCTCAAGCTCTTCTTCAGGATAGAGGTGAAGGGCTTTGAACCACTCGAGAAGCAGCCTTCTCCTCATGTCAACCTCCTCGGGGAGATGCAGAGGTCTTCCCCTGGCGTCAATGAGCACTCCAGCCTCTCCCCCCATGATCGTGGTCTCGACGACGTGCCCGTCCCCCTTTCCTACGTCAAAGTGCTTAGCGGGTTGTATCACCGCTTTAGCCTCGCTCCCCTCTGGCAGGCCGATGCGTCTGACCTCCCCGAATTTGAGTTCCTCCTTCAGCTTCTCACCGCTGGGCAAAGTGAGCTCTACAGTCATGACCGGAGCCCCCCGCGTTCTCGCTTTTACATCCCCTGCGATCGTCCCCCTGGGGGCTATGCAGGTCCCCAGCCTGACAAGGCAGTCCTTGTCGAAGATGCTCCACGCCGCGTCCCTGTACACGGTGGAGAGGACGCCGAGGTGGGGCATCATGAAGACACTGTCCTGGAACATCTTCGTCACGCCTTCGGGCTGCCAGGCATCAGTCAGTATGAACATAGACTGGATCCTCCTAGGAGCGTGGCTAAGGAGCCCCCCCGTGCCAGCGAAGATGTCGATATCCATCATCTTAATATAGGTCTCCTCCAGCTGCTGCTCGAACATCGAGGCGATGTCCCTCTCCACTTGGATCCCCTTGAGTCGTGTTGCTATGGTCCTGTGATGGACGAGGCCAAGTCGAAGCGCCTCCCTCGCAACGGAGTGCTCCACGATGAGGTCCTCGAGGGTCTGCGGGATGGTTGTGGGCCTTATCATCTTATTCATGAGCCTGCTTGAGACGTCCTCCTCGTCGAGGTCGAAGGGTAACCACCTCATGATGTTTTCTATGCCTGCCTCCTTCATGACGTTGGTGACGCTGTAGCTCATACCCAGGTTGGCACTCACGCTCCTGACGAATCGGTCGTCCATAACCGAGTAGATGTTGGTTGTCGCCCCCCCCAGCCCCACGCCCAAGACGTTCTCCTTGAAGCTGCTGGCTATGAGCTGCATCGCTATACCCTCGCCCGCTGGCGTAGGCATTATGCCGACATCCGTCCACTTCATGAGCTTCGAGTATCCTGGTGCGTGGCTCATGACGTGCTCCATGAAGAGCTCGTGGACCGCCCTACGGGCTGGCTCCGTGTTCTCCAGTTCCAGCACTGGACGGATGTTGTCCACCATATCAAGGGCGAAGTCCTCTCCCATCAGCTCCTGTACCTTTGGCCTCATATCCTTGTTACCGGCGTAGACGATGGGGAGCTTGTAGATGGCGCCGAGTCGAGGTTTCGGCTCCGCAGCCTTGATAAGCTCCACGATCTCGATGACCCTGGCTGTCGCCCCTCCATCGGTGCCCCCAGCGAGGAGTATCATGTCCGGTCTTAAGCTGCGTATCCTCTGTATCTTCTGGAATACCTTGCGTCCATCGTCCTGGGCAATGACGTCCATGACGATGGCACCCGCGCCAAGGGCTGCTCTGTTGGCGCTCTCGGCTGTCATCGTCTTAATAAGGCCGGCGACCATCATCTGAAGGCCTCCCCCAGCGCTGCTCGTGGTGACGTAGAGGTCCACACCGATGTTCCCGTCGTAGGGGACGACAATGCCGCTGCCGTCGCTGGCGAGTATCTTGTGGTCGATGAACTCCTCCACCTCCCTCACGGCGTTCTGAACGCCCATTGTGACGTCCTCGAAGGGAGCCTCGACAGTCGTCGGTGCCTCGCCTGCTACGAGAAACCTCCACTCCCCCTCTGTCTTGTAGAAGAATCTGGCTTTCGTCGTGGTACTCCCGACATCGGTAGCTAGGATGTATTGCATCTCGTCAAGGGATTTTTTAGTTGAGGCCAAAGCTATTCCGTAGAATTCATTGACGCCTATGCTTAAAGTTTTCTTACCCTAACCCGTCAAACTTTTTTTTTGAGATCAGAAGGGTAGGAAACGTCTCCAACCCTTCTTCTTTTTTTCATCTATTGCTTCTCCATGACCTGGCTCATTGGGGGCTTGTTCTTCGACAGTCTTGTTTCTATCCTCCCGCTCCATGACCTCAATTAGCGAGACAAGTTTCTCTATGTTCCTGTGTTTCTCGAAGACCTGAAGGATGATCTCACCCTTCATTCCTAGGTCTTCTCCCAGGGCCGGCAGTATAGGTGAGAGGAAGAGCCGTCCCATGGTAGCCCCCATAAAGCTCAGGGGATTAAGGGTCTCCAACAGCATCATCGCTGGGACTCCCATTCGACGCTTGCGAACCTCCTGGGCCACCTTCATGATGACCTCCTCTTCTTCCTCAGGAGTAACCTCGTGATTTGAAAACATTTATCGCACGTTCAGCGTCGCTGTCTGATCTAATCTCATTGCAGGGAGTATAATAACTTCTCTAAACAGAATCAAGGCTAGTGGATCGAGAAATACTGATACCATTAGTTGCATCTTGGTAGAATATATAAAACATAAAGCGTAGTTAGATGGAAGGTCGCAGGTATGTTGTTGTCTTCACTCGCTAGTCAAGGAGGAAGCTATTTAGACATCATTATAATAGCTCTTCCCTTCATAGCGTTATTCCTGTATCTTAACCAGGGCAGAAGCGAGAGACTCCCCGAAGGCGAGACAGTAACCGACATGTGGTATACGCCTCAAGATATCAATGAGACCTACGAGGCGATGTTAGGAGTCATCGATGAGTGGAGGGAGGAGGACGCCACATCGAAGGCCGATTCCTCAGAGAAGATCCCAAGGCTTCTCAGAGGTCTCATTAAGAGGAAGTCGGAGCCAAGGTTCGTCGAGAGGGAGAAGGACCCGCCCAGGCTATATAGGATGCTCGACAGGAATGGCCCGATCTACTTCGAGTTCACTGAGGTGGAGGGTGGGGGGACGGTCGTGAAGGCGACATATAGCTCGAACATCAAGGCCAGGGTGACCCGGTTCAAGGCGAAGCAGCCTCTCAGGATACCGGCAGTTCCCATCGGAGGCAGATGCCCTGTTTGTGGTAAGGCGACGCTTCCAGAGTTTAACCTCTGCCCGTACTGCGGTGAGACCCTCATCAAGGAATAGGGAAACCGAGTAGGGCTTGTATCCCCTCTCGCGCGTGTGAAGGATGGATGCAGTATAAATTGCCGATTATACGCTAGCGCAATGTTAATTTCACGTATTTTCTAAGTTTTATCGAAAATGTTATGTAATTATTTAACTTTTTTAGGTGGGGGGGGCTATGGGCCTAATGGCGCCTTTCACTCCTGGATATCCGGGAAATCGTTGCAGGGAGGGTCAATTTATGGCCAATCATACCCGACCAGGCGGGTACCTGCTCCCAGGTGTTTACTCTCCCGAGCGCCAAGGCTGGCAACACTCCCCACATCCTTTTACAGAGAAACCTACAAACGGCATGTAACGGAGTTATCGAGAGAGGCGGAAAAGAATATTGATTAGGTCTTGAGTTCTGGGTGCTGTTCATGCGCTATCGCAGACACTGCATTGTACAAGTACTCCCAAAACTCGTAAAAGTACGGGGCATTTTCACAGACTCTAAACTCCCTAACTATTCCACCGAATTTCTCCCAACCCCATAGAGTGGCACCGGACATCAAGTCGTCGACAAATGTAGGGTCAATCAGCTGTCTCTTAATTAGAACTCCAATGCCTTCGTAGAAATTTCCTAGTTCTTGAAGGGAGGTCCAGGCGTCTGGATTGCTGTCTGCGCCATATTTTCGTATGAAATCGTCATAATCCGTCCACTCCCACAGTTGTAACTCCTTTCTGATATTGATGGTCTCACGGCTGGACCAGATGTTGTATATCTGCATGAATAACTGTGCCTGCCTTGTCTCAGTGGCTTGTTGCTGGGATTCTAGTGTGAGCTCCTGATTCTTCAGAGCTATCTCCTGATTCCTCTGATTCGCTTTGATGGTCATGATGTAGTAGTAAACGCCAACTAGGATGCCTATTGTCTGTAGGAACTGGAATAAGGTCTGGAATGTGACCTGCTCAACCATATTATCTCCGAATAGCATTAGGTGTAAGTTAAGAAAAGAGTATGGGGGAAAAACGCCTTTAATTGCGCGAAGTATCTGAACGCGAGGTGTGAACGGTTTGGCGGGGGATCCCCAATCGGAGAGACTGATCAAGAGCGAGATAGCCCAGAGGAAAGAGGAGGGCTGCGACACAAGCCATGTGGAGGAAAGCCTATCCAAAATCGTCGAGAAGAGGCCCCCAGACATCACCCGACAGCTGGAAACCATCTGGTATGAGCTCCAATCGCTGCCCGTTGAACAGGGCTTCCCCTACGAGGAGCCCTCAGACCTCGACTCGATCAGGGAGGCCAGACCACAGGGTCCCCGGGACCTCCACATCGAGCTCACCTCCGAAGCCTACCTCGACAAGGTCCACGGCGCCTGGCTGGGAAGGTGCGTGGGATGCCTCCTGGGGAAGCCCGTCGAGGGATGGCCCCGGGACAGGATCGAGGGATACCTCAGGCTGGGCGACGCGTACCCCCTTGACGGCTACATCCCCGAGGTCACCCCCCACCCGGAGGGCTACAGGCTCCACCCCACCTACAGGGAGGCCATGAAAGGAGCCATCGACGGTATGCCCAGGGACGACGACATCGACTACACCATCCTAGGCCTCCACATCCTCGAGGAGCACGGCGCCAGCTTCACCACCGCCGACGTCGGGGCAGAGTGGCTCACCCACCTCCCCTACAGCCTCGTCTACACGGCTGAGCGCGTCGCATACAGGAACCTCGTGAACGGGCTGACGCCCCCCGAGACCGCCTCCCACAGGAACCCGTACAGGGAGTTCATCGGGGCCCAGATCAGGGCAGACATCTGGGGATACGCCGCCTCGGGGCTCCCCGAGGTCGCTGCGGAGCTCGCCTTCAGGGACGCCTCCCTCTCCCACGTCAAAAACGGGATCTACGGGGAGATGTTCGTGGCGGCGACGATAAGCGCAGCCTTCTCCACAGACGACATCAGGGAGGCCATCGAGGTGGGCTTGTCAGAGATCCCCCGTAGGTCGAGGCTGGCCGAAGCCATGAGGGACGTCCTCAAATGGAGCCACGAGTACGACGACTGGCGCCAGGCATGGGAGCGGGTGATGAACTCCTACGGGGGCTACCACTGGGTCCATACGATCAACAACGCTGCCTTCGTCCTCCTGGGGCTCCTCTACGGAGGCGGCGACCTGGGAAGATCCGTCTCGATAAGCGTAATGGCTGGCTTCGACACCGACTGCAACGGGGCGACGGCGGGCTCAGTCGTCGGGGCGATTCTGGGGGCCAAGGCCCTCCCGGAGGGCTGGGTGGCCCCCCTCAAGGACCGGGTGCGCAGCATCCTGTCGGGCTTCTCCGAGTCCAGTATCACGGACCTCGCAAGGAGGACCTGCGTCGTAGGAGAGAGCCTTCGCACAGACCACGTAGGTTAACTCCTCCAGCTGTTTTCCGCCAACCGTCTGGCACACTCCATACCGTTATTAATCCCCAGAAACGGGGTAAGTCCTGAGATACATGAAAAAACAGTTCGTGCTAACAGTATCAGAGTCCAAGAGGCTCATAGCAAAGGGCGTCGCCGCCCTCCCCCAGGTCCAGAGGGCCATGAAGGAGGGCATCGTCGCCGTCGCACCGGGGACAACTAACGGGTACATCCTCCAGGAGCTCTGGGGGAAGGAGTTCGAGCTCGCAAGGTACAGGAGCGGCGTCACCACGCCGACGGGCTCAGGGTACGTCAAGCTCCACCCCGACCTAATCCCCGACGTAGTCTTCGTCAAGGGGAAGGTCGACGAGGGGCTCGACAGGGCCACCTGCATCCAGAAGATGGGGCACGGTGACATCTACATCAAGGGGGCCAACGCCGTGGACTACCTCAACGACGTCGCCGGCGTCCTCATCGGCCACCCGGTGGGGGGAACCGTCGGGGGCTCCCTCCCCGGGATCATCGGGAAGAAGATTGAGCTCGTCATCCCCGTGGGCCTGGAGAAGCGGGTCTTCGACGACATCCACGACCTCCACTATCTCGCCAGCACCGGGGAGTTCGACGGGGCCGTCCCCAACCTCTGGCCCGTCTCGGGGACCATCGTCACCGAGATCGAGGCCCTGGGGGTCCTGACTGGCGTCGACGCCTACCTCTACGCAGCGGGCGGGGTTGACGGCGCCGAGGGCTCCGTGAGGCTCCTCGTCGAGGGGGAAGAGGACGAGGTCAAGGAGGCCACCGAGCTCATAGACTCGATCAAGGGAGAGCCACCCTACCCCCTCTGACCCAAACGCCTCCTCCATTTTTTTATCTCAACAATTTTCTGCGTAGAACATCGGCTACCCTGGAACGGCCCTAGTTCTCTGAACCTCTCCCCATCACGGCGAAGATCAGGAAGCTTGCGAGGATCGAGGTGACCCCGATTGTCGAGAGGGCCATCCGGTACCCGTAAAAGTCGATGAGGGCCCCGATAATGAACGTCGAGAGCGCGCCGACGATGTTCCCCACCATGGTAACCGCCCCAAGCCCCATCGACTTCAGCTCCTGTGGCAGGGACGATGTCACCGAGGCGTATATCACCGGTGAGTAGGCGTAGAGGACCAGCCCCAGCGCCACGAGGTTCACCACCGTATACGCCCCGGAGGGCAGCCACACGAGGGAGAGGATGAAGGCCCCGCTCAGGGAGATGGCGCCCACGATGGACGCCCTCCCCCCCACCCTCTCCGCGATGAAGCCGCTGGAGACCTTCGCGATGATCCCCGCCGCCGGCATCACGGAGGCCACGAAGCCAGCCGCCGAGAAAGACATCCCCCTGAAATCGACGAGGTACGAGGGGATGAATATCAGCAGCGTCCGGAGGCAGAGGTTGTAGGTGGCGTGGGCCAGCGCCATAGGTACGAGGACCCGGGAGAAGCCCCGGAGGCTCGTATCCTCCCTCGGTGAGTCCCTGGCCTCAACCTCCACTTTCTCGTCCTTGAGGATGAGGGTTGCGGCCCCCGCCAATAGGAAGGCGGGCAGCGAGAGGATGAGGAACGCCCACCTCCAGCCCAGCGCGGACGTGATGGTGACCGCCAGGGGGAATGCGAGGGTGTTCCCCACGTTGGGCCCTGACTCATGGAATCCTATGGCTCTCCCCTGCCTCACCCCGAACCTCTCCGACAGAAGCGTGTTCGCGATGGGCAGGTGGACCCCCTGGAACAGGCCCAACAGGAACCTGAAGATCAACAGATGGGCGAAACCCGTCGCCCGGAAGTTTAGGGCCGTGGAGGCCCCGTAGCCCACCATGCTCAGCACCAGGGTCCTCTTGATGCCGATCCTCCTCGCCACCAGCCCCGCCGGAATCTTGACGACGATGTACCCAACGAGGTAGGCCGACTCGATGAGCCCCACCTGAGTATAGGTCAGCCCTAGTTCAGACGAGAGCAGGGGCAGTATCGGCGCGAGGATCGACCTCCCCAGGTAGATGGCGATCCAGCCTAACCAGCAGACCACTAGCACTGTGTAGTTGTACCTCGACGACTCCGCAGACTCCGTCATTTAGATTCCCTGTGCGATGACGATCACTGTGAGCCTAGTCCTATATTTATCCAGCCATAGCCCCCCCAGCACTCATGTTATAAGGAAATTCCGTGCGATCTCGAAGCGTATTGAAGCGACCCAAAGCCTCGACACTCCCATTCTACGCCGTCATCCTGCTATGGGGATTCGGTTCAGGCCTCCTCACCCCCGTCCTCCCCCTCTACGCCCGCAGCCTCGGCTTCTCCATCGAGGGATGGGGACTCCTCGTCACCGTCTACGCCGCCAGCACGTTCATCTTCGAGTGGATGTGGGGGGCCCTCTCAGACAGGGTCGACAGGAGGGCCTTCATCGCAGCGGGGCTCCTCTCGGGCGCCGCGTTAACTTACCTCTACACTCTGAAGGCGTTCACCCCCCTCCTCTACGCCCTCCAGTTCGTCAGGGGGGCCACGTTCATCATGGTGGGGCCCGCCGTCAAGGCCCTGGTCTCAGACCTCAACTCAGGGGGCATCGGCCTCTCCATGGGGCTCTACTCCTCCGTTAGGAGGCTTGGCAGCGTCATCGGCCCCGTAGTCGGCACCCTCATCGCCGAGGCATGGTCCTTCGAGTCCGCCCTCCACGTCTACGCGGCCGTCTACCTCGTCGGGGCGCTACTGACTGTGGCGATACCTAGGGCTGACACACCTCATGTTCAAGGGGAGGACGCCGGCATCCTTGAGGACGCCAAGGCCCTATTCCGCATCCGCAGCATCCTCGTTCTCTTCGCGGTCCCAGTCATAATCTACATGGGGAGGACCGTCATCGGCTCCTACCTCCCCATCTACGCCCAGGAGATCGTGGGCATGTCCACAGTGGGCGTGGGGGCCCTGCTCTCGGTAGGGAACATCGCGGGCCTCCTCACGACACCCGTCTTCGGCTGGCTCTCCGACAGGCACGGAAAGGCCTCCGTTGGGCTCACGTGCTTCATCCTCTCTGTGGTGGCGATGTTCGGCATCTCCCTCGCGGGCTCACCGCTGCAGCTCACCCTGAGCCTGGTCATCTTCATGATGTGCTTCTCCCCCCTCACCCCCCTCCTTCTGGCGATGCTGACGGATGCCACCCCCAGGGGGCTCCTGGGTACCTCCATGGGGATCTACAGCACATTCGAGAACCTGGGCATCGTCCTCACCCCGCCCATCTATAGCCTCATCTGGACCAGCTACGCGCCCAGCGCCATCTTCGTCTTCGGGGCTCTCACCCAGGTTCTGGGGATCCTGCTGCTTCTCACCACGCGTAGGCGGTCATCATCTGAGACCTCGTGAGCACATATTTTTATCCGGAGGACACCTGATCCAAAGAGATCACAATGAAGGTCGTAGTGCTCCATGGCAGCCCGAGGAGGGGCATGAACTCGGACACACTGACTGAACGGTTCCTGGAAGGGGTGACCGAGGGCGGGGAGGCCGAGGTCTCCCACTTCTACACCAACGAGCTGGACGTCAAGCCCTGCCAGGGATGCCTCCACTGCGCCACCTCCCCGGGCCACGCCTGCGCCATCGACGACGACATGACGGAGATCTACTCCGCCTACAGGGGCTCGGACCTCGTCGTCTGGGCGACCCCCATGTACTGGGGATACATGACGGCCCAGCTCAAGGCGGTCCTCGACAGGATGGAGGCCCTCGCCTGGGAGGGGTTCTACGACAAGACATTCGCCGTCTTCATCACCTACCGCCACCACTACGAGTCGACCCAGGGCTTCTTCGAGCGGATCGCCCCCTACTTCCGCATCAACCTCCACGTGGTGCCCTGTCAGACTTACGACCCGGAGACCAGGGAGGACCTCCCCATCTCCAGCTGCGTTGGTGGGCTGGCTGCGGCGTATGAACTAGGCAGAAAGCTGAGCGCCTAAAATTTAAAGAAAAATGGAGGAGGAAGCTACTTCTTCCAGTCCGCCAGGTCCTTGTCCAGGTCGGGCTGGTAGGCGATGACCCCGCCCTTGTACAGGGCGACGAACTCCTCCTCGCTGTAGCCCAGGAGGTCGATGACTATCTCCTTCTGGTGCTGCCCCAGCAGGGGCGCCGCAGAGGTCACCCTCCCCGGGGACTCGCTCATCTTCACCGGGAAGTTGATGCCCCTGGTCTTCCCCATGAGGGGGTGGTCGTACTCGACGATCATCTCCCTGGCGATGATGTGGGGGTCCTCAGTGGACTCGCTGGCGTAGTAGATGGGGGCGCAGGGCATCCCGCACTTGGCGAAGAAGTTGAAGGCCTCCACCTTGGTCTTCTCCTTGATGAACTCCTCCACCAGCTCCTTGGTGAGCTGCTCCTCTTCCACCCCGAGGGTCTCCTTGAGGGCCTCGATGGCCTTGGGACGCATCCCGCCGATCATCACGTAGCCGTCCTTAACCTCGATGTAGCCACGGATCTCCTGCAGGGGGTTGGGCGGCTGGTCCTTCTGGCGCTCCTCCCTCTGCTTCCGCCTCTCCTCCTGATCCTTCCTGCGCTCCACCTCGTTCTTCCCACTTACGAAGTAGTTGGTCACCCCCGTGTTGTAGGCGAACATGTTGTCGAACTGGGCGCAGTCGATCTTCTGCCCCTTCCCCGTCTTGTCCCGGAACCGGATGGCACCCAGGATCGCCATAGCCGCCAGGGTCCCCGGGGCGAGGTCGCCGAAGAAGCCGACGAGCCCCTTGGGCGGCCCCTCGGGGTCGATGCTGTCCCCCATCTGTCGGGCGTAGCCTGCGATGGCCTCCGCTATGGGGGCGTAGCTGCTGTACTCCCTGTAGGGTCCGCTGTCCCCGAAGCCGCTGAGGACGGCGTAGATGATGTCGGGCTTGATCTCCTTGCACTCCTCGTAGCTCAGCCCCAGCTTCTCCATGGTGCCAGGGGCGAAGTTGTTGATTATGACGTCGCTCTTCGCGATGAGGGCCTTGATGAGCTTGCTGCCCTCGGGCTCCTTCAGGTTGATGACCATCCCCTTCTTGTTCAGGTTGAGGTGGTGGAAGCTGGAGGAGGCCTTCCCGTACATTGGGCCGTACTCCTCGATGCGCCCTAGGGCCCCCCACGGGGGCTCCACCTTGACGACCTCGGCCCCCATCTCGGCTAGCATCATCGTGGTCCACGGGCCGTACCAGACGTGGGTCAGGTCACAGACTCTGATATCTTCAAGGATCGATTCCATCTTAATACCTCGATTTCATGGTATCGGATTGCTAATGATATAAAAATCTTTGAGACGGGGTCACCGTCTCCAGCTATACCTGACATGCCTGCAGTCTGTTTAAACGACTTGGATGACTTCACTCGGTGACGATGACCCTCTCCTTCTCAAGCTCCCCTATCTGCTCCACGGTGTAGCCCAGGACCTCCTTCAGTATCTCCCGGTTGTCCTGGCCCAGGAGGGGGGCCGATGAGGTGACCTCCCCCGGGGTCCCCGAGAACTTCACAGGGAAGTTGGGGACCTTGATCTTTCCAGCCTTGGGGTGGTCGACCTCGACGAACATTCCCCGGGCCGCGAGGTGGGGGTCAGCCACCGTGTCGCTCACGTCGTAGATGGGGGCCACAGGGAGGCCCACCTCCACGAGGAGGTCGACCGCCTCGTCCCTCGTCATGCCTGCGGCGAGGTCCCTGATGACCTCCCTGGTTATCTCGTCGACCCCGAGGCGCACCTTGAGCTCGTCGATTGCCTTCGGCCTGTGCCCCGCCACCGTTATCCAGCCATCCTTCACCTCGAATAGGCCGCTCACGTTCGCCATGGGATACTTCTCCCTCAGCTGCCAGGGAAGCATGCCGGACAGGGTGTACGAGACTATGGCGGGGTTCAGGGCTACCATGCAGTCCAGCTGGGCCACGTCGATCATCTGCCCCTCCCCTGTCCTGTCCCTGTGGCGGATGGCCGCCATGACGCTCATCGCCGCCACGGTCCCGGGGCCCAGGTCTCCGTAAGCCTGAGCCATGGGGATCGGTGGGCCCTTGGGGTCGACGCGGTCGCCTGTGAGGCGGGTGTGGCCGCTCATCCCCTCGGCGATGTTGGCGAAGGAGCCCCGGGTCGAGTAGGGCCCCGTCTGTCCGAACCCTGAGAGGGCGGCGTATATGATCCCGGGGTTCAGCTCCCTGAGGACGTCGTATCCGAGGCCAAGCCGCTCCATGGTCCCTGCACTGAAGTTCTGAACCACGACGTCGGACTTCTTCACGAGCTCCTTGAAGACCTCGATGCCCCTGGGGTCCTTCAGGTCGATAGCCATGGCCTTCTTGCCCATGTTCAGGTAGTGGAAGGTGTGGCTGACGCCACCGTATAGCGCCCCGCTGCCTATACGCCCAGTCGCCCCCCAGGGAGGCTCGATCTTTATGACCTCGGCCCCGAGGTCGGCGAGCATCATCGTGCACCAGGGGCCGAACCAGTGGTCGGTGAGGTCAAGGACCCTGATGTCCTCAAATATCTTGTTCAAGCGTAACCCTCTGCATGTCTCATACTATCTCCCTTTTTTAGTAATAAAAAATGCGAGGGAGAGCCCTGTCTAACCGATTGAATAAAAAAGGGTAAAAAATGGGTGTCCGAGGACTAGCCCCAGATGTACTTCCCGTCCCTGCTCAGGACGTTCTCCCACTCCTCGTCCTGGAGCTTCTGTATCTCCTCGACCATCCCGTCGTCCAGGTGGCTGTACCTACGCTGAGGGCCAAGGTACTCGGAGACCGGCTTGAACTCCCTCGGCTTGTACGTTATCTTGAAGTTGCCGTCGTCGATCTCGTACAGGGGCCAGATCTTCGTCTGGACCGCCAGCCGGGACAGCTCTATCGCCTTCGCCGGGTCGTGGCGCCACCCCGTGGGGCAGGGCTGGAGGACGTGGAAGTACTTGAACCCCTCGATCTCCTGAGCCCTCTTCAGCTTCCTCACGAAGTCCGCGTGGTAGGCCGGGGTCACCGTGGCCACGTAGGGAACGTAGTGGTACGCCATTATCATGGGGAGGTCCATCTTCCGGGTCTTCTTCCCCAGGGGCGTCGTCCGGGTCCAGGCGTTGTAGGGGGTCAGGTCGCTCTTCTGCACCCCGGTGTTCATGTAGGCCTCGTTGTCGCAGGTGAAGAACATCATGTTGTCGTCCCTCAGCGCCGCCGCCGAGAGCTTCCCGAAGCTCGTGTTCGAAGCCGCTCCGTCACCGGCTAGGGCGACCACCGTGATGTCCGTCCTGCCCTGCGCCTCCAATGCCTTCACTATCCCCGTAGCCCCCGAGGCCACGCCGGAGTGGTGGAGGCTGTAACTTGGGACGTCCCTCGGGGAGCCTCCGCCGCAGCCTCCGCCCCCGAACTGGATGACGTTCTTCCCCAGGGTGTTGTATATTATCCTGTGGACTATTGGGCCCGTGCATCCCGGGCAGGTGTTGCCCCCCGGGAGGATTATCTTCTTCTCTTCTATCGCCATCTTCATCCCTCCATCAGCTGAATCCATTCCACTTCCTTCTCGACCTTGCCGGTCTCCGCCGCCTTTAGGACCTTCTCCGCCATGTACCTGAAGTTCTCGTAGGTGACGTCCCTCCCCCCGATGCCCGCTATGAAGCCCAGGAGGGGCGGCCGCTCATCCAGGTGGTAGAGGGCCCGGGAGGTCTCGACGACTCCTATGCCTCCTCCGCTGGCGGCGCCGTGGCTGAAGTTCCTGTCCACGAAGCCCATGGCGTCGACCTTCGCCCCTATCCTCTTGAACTCCTCCGTCGGGAAGGGCCTGAAGGTCCTCAGCTTCACTAGGCCGATGGGCTTCCCCTCATCCCTCATCTGATCGACGACGACCCGGGCGGTGCCCGTCATGGAGCCCATGGTCACCAGGACGCCCTTCGCGTCCTCCGTCCTGTACTCCTCTATTAGGCCGTTGCCGTACTTTCTGCCGAACATCTCACCCCACTCGTCGTTGACCTCCTTGATCACCTCCTTCGCCCCTATCAGCGCCTCGTCGATGATGTACCTCTGCTCCGTCTCGAGCCCCCTGTAGTTGGGCAGGCCTGGCTCGGGCCTAATCGTGTTCGTGGGGTCAAGGTAGAAGTGCTCATGGGGGTAGGGCGGCAGGAACTCGTCCACCTTGTCCTGGTCGGGGACGTTGACGGGGATAGCGCAGGCTGAGGTGACGTATCCGTCCAGGCAGAAGTGGATGGGCAGGAGGACCCTCTTGTCCTCTGCTATCCTGTACGACTGGATCGTCGTGTCGATGACCTCCTGGGCGTCCTCGCAGTAGAGCTGCAGCCAACCGTTGTCCCTCTGGAGGAGGGAGTCGCTGTGGGTGCACATGAGGCTCCCCGGGTTTGAGATGGACCTGTTGCAGATCGCCATCACCAGGGGTAGCCTGCTCCCCGGTATCATCCAGAGGACCTCCTCCATGTGGACGACGCCCTGGGACGCCGACGCCGTGAACGTCCTCGCCCCCGCCGCAGCCGCTCCAGCGACGACGCTGAGGGCCGCGTGCTCGTTCTCAACGGTCACGTTCTTCGCCTTCATCTTCCCGGAGGCGGTTAGCTCCGCCACGCCGTTGATCAGCGTCGTGTTGGGTGTGATGGGGAAGATGGCGACGACGTCGGGCCTACTCAGCATGACCCCGTGGGCAGCCGCGTCGTTACCGTCCATTATTTTGAACTCGCCCATAGCTAAGCCTCCCCCCTCTCCATGGCTATGGCACCCGTTGGGCACTCGTTCCCGCAGATGCCGCATCCCTTGCAGTAGTTATAGTCCACAGACGGCCCACTGTCTGTCATCTCTATCGCCGCCTCGGGGCAGTAGATTACGCAGAGGCCGCACTTCGTGCACTTGTCATGGTCTACACCCGGCCGGAATATGCTCCAGCTCCCCGTGTAGTTCTGACCCCTGGCGGTCACCGCCAGGCCGATGGGTATATCCTTGTAAGACATCTTCTCACTCATACAATCATCCTCCTAGTAGTCCTTCCACCTCACACTTTTGGCGCCGATCTGGGCCGCCTCGAAGTTCCTCTCCCCCATCCTCCCCGCGAAGGTGGTCTTGATGGGCTCCTCCAGGGAGTCCAGCTTGACCAGCCCCGTGGACTCGGCCAGCGCGCCGAGCATGATGGTGTTGGTGATGGGGATAGCCCTCCTACCGAAGAGCTCCGCCGAGATGGCGGTGGCGTCGACGGTCGCCAGCTTGGATAGCTTGACCCCGAGGTCGATCTCTTCGGGCTTACGCCTGTCGTTCATCACGGCGACGCCTCCCTCCTTCAGCCCCGAAGTGACGTTGACTATCTCCCCCAGCCCCTCGTCTAGCACAACGATCCAGTCGGGCTCGTAGATGGCCGTGGTCTGCCTCACGGGCTTGTCGTCTATCCTCAGGTAGGCGACCACAGGTGCGCCCCTCCTCTCCCCGCCATAGACGGGGATCTTCTGCCCCCACTTCCCCTCGGTGAAGGCTGCCTCCATTAGCATCAGGGCGGCGGTGATGCCCCCCTGACCGCCTCTTCCGTGCAGTCTGATCTCGATCAATAGAATACCTCAGCAAAACGTGTCTCAAGATTTATTTAACATTCACTAGCTAGACGGAGAAGGATCGATGGGAGCTTCCTTACCAATTATTATGGGAACCCTTGAGATCAATCATGTCTTCACATCAGCGATACTGCGCATAACGGAGCGTTGCTTAGGTAACTAGATATCCGGAGCCCGAGTAGATGCATGCAACGAAATGATGGAAATAGCGATGATCGGGATATTCCTGTCCACGATAGCTATCATAGTCGTGGCCATAGTCTATCCGAGCATGACGGCGCGGAGGGTCAGGAGCTTCAAGACGAAGGTCGTTGACAAGTTCGAGAGGAACAGCATGATCTACACAGGCGTCTTCATCCCCATACTCGTCAAGTACCTGGAGGTCGAGATGGGCATAGAGGTGAAGGTGCGCAGCTCCGACTACAGGAGCGTCGAGGTAGGGGACACCGTCTGGGTGTCGAGATACAGCAACGGCTCCTACCGCCTGGAGCGGTAAGCGAACCCGGCTACTTTATGATGAGTATGGGGTTCCGGCACTCGTTCACCACGGCTCGGCTGGTGCTCCCCAGCAGCCAGCCCTCCACTCCGCCGATGCCTCGGCTCCCCATGACGATCATGTCGACGTCCTCCTCGTCGGCGGTGTCCACGATGACGTCCTTGGGCTTCCCCTCCTTCAGAAGAGCCCTGAGGTTCACGTCGGGCCGAGCCTCCTTAGCGATAGCCTCCGACTCGGCCAGGATCCTGTTGAACAGGAGCTTCCAGGACTCCCCCTGGTTCAGGAGGCGCCCGAAGTCCTCCCTGTCCTTGACGGGAGGCGTCACCGATAGCACGATGACCTCCGCCCCCTCAGGGGCGTACTCCAGAACGTATCTCAGGGCGTGCTTCGCCGGTTCAGAGCCATCCGTGGCGACCAGGACTTTACCCAACATATTCCCACCATTCGCGAGTTTAGTATTTATTATTACCTAGGATAATCTGGGCACAGGCTCACGCACGATGACAGGAGAATAGAGGTGTCCCTTGGATTCGTCTACTCCGCGTATCCCACGTACCTCAGTATCGTCAGCGCGAGGGTCTTGACGGTCAACTCAAGCTCGTCGACCTCCACGTACTCGTCGGGGCCATGGGCCACCCTGACGTCCCCCGGCCCGAAGACGGTCGTCGGAGTCCTCCCAACATTGATCAGGTGCCTCACGTCCGAGGCGTAGGTCATCCCCTCAATCCCTGGTTTCCTGCCAGCCACGTCCCTGTAGGCCCCCCCAAGGGTCTCCACGATGGGGTGGTCAACGGGTATCCTGGAGGAGGCGAAGCTGTACCCGACCCACTCGACGCTGGGCGGATTCTCCCTCAGCCAGGTGTCGGCGTTGGCAGCCTCGGCGACCTTGGCCTCCAGCTCCCCCCTTGCGTCCCCTTCTGGCTCGCCCACGGCGACCCCCATCCGCCCCTCGAAGACCACCTTCTCGGGGACGCTGCCCGGCCACTGCCCTCCCTTTACGGTCCCGATGCTGATGGCGTGGGGGATGCCGTAGCGTCTGTAGAGGGGGTTCTGGAACCTCTGGTTACGTTCCCTCTCCAGCTCCCTAAGCCCCTCGTGGAGGGCTATGAACTTCTCCACGGCGCTCACCCCCTCCTCCCTGACGCAGGCGTGGGCCGCCCTCCCGGGCACCGTCACCCTGAAGCTCATGGCCCCGGCGACCTCGGGGGCGATCAATGTCTCACTAGGCTCCATCACGATCCCGGCGTCAGCCGAGTAGCCCCTGAGGCAGGTGGCGAGGGCCCCGCAGCCCCCGTCCTCCTCGCCGATGACGCTCTCCAGGACCACCCTCCCCCCAAGGTCCAGCCCGGAGTCGATGACGGCCTTCACGGCGTAGATGGCGCAGGCCAGGCCGCCCTTCATGTCGGCGGCGCCCCTGCCGTAGAGCCTGCCATCCCTCAGGTCGGGCTCCAGGGCGGGGGTCTCCCAGTTCCCTGGATCGCCGGGTGCCACCGTGTCGATGTGGCCGCAGAGGATCAGGTCCCTGCCCCCTCCTCCCCCCAGTGTCCCCACGACCCCCAGCCCCTCCTCCCTATCGAAGGACATGCTGAAGTCCGGATGCTCTCTGAGCTCATCGAAGTCGATCTCCCAGACGTCGACGTCGAGGCCCAAGTCCCCGAGCTTCGCCGCCACGTTCCTCTGGGCAGCCGACTCGACGCCTCCATGGCTGGGTATGGTGATGAGCTGCGAGATGTAGTCCAGCAGTCCTTCCAGGTCTACGTTCTCCAGCACCCGTCTCTCGACTTCGTCCATTTTGATTCACGCCTCCGGGACCTGAATAACCATCATCCCTGTCACCCGGAAAACGTTTTGGGCTGCTGTGGTTCAAGCTGAAATAGACGGGAAATTGTTTATATTCCGGATCCTGATTCATGTCTGGTCTCTGAGGGATAGGGATGGGCAGGGTCAAGGTCGCGGGTGAGAACAGGGAGCACGACGTTGTAGTCTACTCCCTGAGCTCGTGCTCCCCCTGCAAGAAGGCCATGAGGCTCCTGGAGGACATGGGGGTCGAGTACGAGTACATACACCTGGACACGGCGGACCCCGATGATAGGGGGGAGGCCATGGTCGAGATAGGGGAGTTCCTACCCGGGAGGGGGATACAGCTCTCCTACCCCATCATCATCGTCGACGACCTCGTAACCATCATCGGATTCAGCGAGAGGAAGCTGAGGAAGATTTTCGAGGAACTGCCCTGAACGTAGCCAGCCCAGATGCGATTGACAGAGGCTTCGATCCAGGGAGCGATTTTAGGAAACAAGAAAATATAATAAAAACACTGAAAGGACGGATGCTATTCGGCCTCTTTCTCCACTTCCGGTGCTGGGGCCTGATCTATGTTGGGATCGTAGACGTCGCTGATGTCCGACTTGTAGGTGTAGACGTCCTCCATGGTTTTCTCCTCGCTTTTCCTGGAGATAAGACCCTTAACCTGGGAGATGAGCTTGTTGACTATCTCAGACATGTTTTCAATATCTCCTTCCCTGTACTGGTCTCCATGAACCTTAAATCGATTCTGAAGAAAAAGTACTTACCCAAAGAAGCAACGGGAAGAACTTACTAGAGTAAAGATCTTGAGAAATGGACGCAGGAGGGATATTTTCCCCCTCTGAGTAATCATTGGATAGTATCTTGACTAAATGTCCCTCAGAACTACATGCTAGAGCTGACTAGCCCTCAAAACGTTTCCGGTGGCTTAGGATTGCCGCCACCTGTCCCTCGTGGTGGATGAGCTCAGAGATCAGCCAGAGGATAGACCACTCCCTGGTCCTATCTTCGAAGAAGTCGATCTCCTCGGCGAGTTCCTCGTCCGTCAGCCTCTCAAGCGCCTCCAGGACGCCCTCCCTCCCAGTCTCCAGGTCCCCCAGGATCTTCTCCAGGGAGTAGGTCGGGTTCCCCTGGTAGTCGTCGGGCCAGCCCTCGGGTCTGTAGCCCCTCTGGCCACGGAATACCCAGGGCAGGACGACGTGGAGGATGTAGGACTCGTGGGTGAGTATCCACCTGATTGTGTTCGCCTCGGGCTCCGGCTTCCAGTCGAGCAGCCCCGCGTCCAGTTCCTTCGTCAGGTCGTCGAGCCTGTTCAGCCCTATAACCGCCAAGGCCTTGATGACTTCAACCCTATTGGACATGTGGATCACGGAGTGATGATATTTGAAGGAGTATTTAGGATGCATGTGTTCCTCTGCGACTGGGGACCTGACTCTATGTACCAGTTGAAGTCAAAAGGAAAAATGCGGTTAAAAATGGAGCTTATATCCTGATTTTATCTCCCTTTCTCAGGCGCCCCCGAGTTAAACAGGAGCATATCGTGGACATCTCCTATCTCCCTCCTCTCCGGGGGCGCCCTCCTTAGGAGCACTTCCTTCTCAGGTTCCGACCGGGGGCCTCGCAGCCCCTCCATCAGCCTCTTCAAGGCACTTGACAACTACCTGTCCTCTCCAGTCCTGAGGGGTCCAGACGGTTCATAAAGGGATTCTGAACCCCACTTCCCTACAAGGGGACCCGACCCCCTCTATGGACTACAAGAACCTATCCCCGGACCAGTGGAGCCGGAAGGCAAGTGATTTAAAACCGGAGATGCAAGGCGAACACGATTCTGATGTATCCGATTGGGAGACCCGTAGAGGAGCTGAGGACCCCGTGCCTACTCCTCGACCTGGACATGTTCCAGTGGAACGTCGACAAGATGTTCAGTTTCGCCAGGGAGGCCGGGGTCAACGTTAGGCCCCACGCGAAGACCTTCAAGGCGGCGGCCATCTGCAGCAGGCTCCTGGAGGCGGGGGCCATCGGGGTGATGACCCAGAAGCTGGGGGAGGCGGAGGTCCTCCTCCACTCGGGGATCCTCCACGGGGACAAGAACATCCTCATCAGCCAGGAGATCTCCGACCCCGGGAAGATCGAGACCCTGGTGGGGTTCAACGTGGCGATGGGGGAGGGGAAGGTCCTCACCTCCGTGGACCACGCCAAGGAGGTGGAGATGATCTCGGAGGCCGCCACGAAGTGGGGCGTCGAGCAGCACGTCGTCATCGAGATGACCCATGGCAGATGTGGCGTAGCCCCCGGGAAGCCCACCGTGGAACTTGCCGAGAAGATCGCCTCCACCAAAGGTCTGGTCTTCAGGGGGATATACGGCTACGAGAACCCCGTCCCCAGGGAGACCGCCCTGGAGAGGGACAAGATGACGGTGGACACCGCCAACATGATCCGAGAGGCCGGCATCGAGGTGGAGATCGTGAGCGCCGGCTCCACGGGGACCTACGAGGTGACGGGCACATACCCGGGGATCACCGAGATAGAGCCCGGCTCCTTCGTCTTCGGCGCGGGGGCAGAGGGGACTGGCTACGGCTGGAGGGTCGTGAACGACGTCTACTTCAAGCCGTCGCTGACCGTGCTCACCCAGATCATCAGCACCAACTTCGACGACAGGGTGGTCACCGACGCGGGGCTCAAGGTGATGTCGGGGGGCGACAGGCGCTCTGACCCCCCGGTCCTCGTCAAGGTCGACGGTGAGCCCCTGGAGTTCGAGGGGGTCGGCCTCTCCGAGGAGCACGGCACCATACGCTTCAAGGAGGGGAGCGAGGCCCGGAAGGGGCTGAGGTGGGGGCAGAAGCTTGAGTTCGTCCCCAGCCACTGCTGCACCACGGTGAACCAGCACGACGAGATCGTGGTTGTGAAGGATGGCAGGGTCGCAGCGGTCTGGCCCGTCACTGCCCGGGGGAAGTACTACTAGGCTCCCTCCTTTTCCCCTTTTTATCCCACCTACTTATATCATAATTTCCTTATATGTAAAGAAATGTTTATATATATAAGAAATTTCTTATATAGCGTCGTGGAGAGATGGAGCCAACCGACGATGGGCTGCAGACGCTGGTGAAGACCATGAAGGCGTTAGCTAACCCCATCAGGCTGAGGATCATAGCCCTCCTCGAGAGGGAGCCGAGCCACGCCTACGCCATCGCCAAGGAGCTCGGGGTCTCGTACCCCCTGGCTCATCTCCACCTGAAGGGATTGAAGAAGATGGGACTGATAGAGGAGATAGAGCAGGAGGAGCGTGAGGGGCGTCCATCAGTGAAGACCTACGCGCCCACCGACTTCGAGATAGTGATATCTTCGGGGATGATCCACGACGTAGTAATGAAGGAGGAGAAAGAGTAGATGAACAGCACATCATCCATCATGATCGGCCTATCCGCCATCGCGATAGGGCTGGGGGTCCCAGCTGCGGCCCTCTACTTCGTAGTCAACTACGGCTTCAACAGCCTGCTCGCCGCGATAGTGGCGTTCATAGGGGTTGTGATGGGAGGGTCCATAGTCATAGTGGGGATCACGGTGGGTGGCATGGGTAACTCACATGATTCGTCGAGCCGCCTCGACCGGGAGAGACTGAGGAACCTGAGAGCCCAGCAGGGGGCAACCCTTGAGGAGCTGGAGGAGATAGCAGGCGTCCTGGTTGAGATAAGGGACGTCCTGAAGTCCGTGGAGGAGTAGAGATGGAAAGGGAGCCACAGAGGAGGTACATGTCCGACGAGGAGATGATACGTAAGACGGACAGGGCCCTCAAGGAGATCAAGAAGCTCCTCCTCGAGATAAGGGACGCCCTCAAATCCGCGGGTGGCTTGGAGTAGCGACCCAGAATATGTTAGTTCTGTAGGTGCCAAAAAATGGATGAGGTAAAGAGCGAGTCAGAGATCGCCCTTGAGGCTGAGGCTCCCAAGAAGGGGATCCTGGGCCGCCTCAGGGGTGAGTTCGACTTCATCAAGGGGAACATCCTCCTCCTCTACGTCGGCTCCTTCATAGCCGACTTCACCGGGGAGATGGCCTTCACCTACTACTCCCTCTACGTCACCGCCCTGGGGGGCACCGTCGCCACGGTGGGCCTCATCAGCTCCGTCCAGCAGGTGATCACAGCGTTCACAAGCTTCCCCGGGGGGTACATCGCCGACAAGCACGGGCGCAAGAAGATCCTCTGGTCAATGACCCTGTTCATGGCCTTCGCCACTATGTTCTACGTCTTCGCCCCCAACTGGCAGACCATCCTCCTGGGGGCCGCACTGAGGGGGCTAGCCTCAATATACAACCCCGCCTTCAACGCCCTAGTCATGGACTCCATCCCCCCCGAGAAGCGGGGGACCGGATACTCGGTGATACAGCTCATCAACAGCGCGTCGACGACGCCCTCCCCCCTCCTGGCGGGCCTCCTCTACGCGAACTTCGGCCTCATCTCGGGGACGAGGATCGCCTTCACCTTCGCAGCAGCGGGGCTGTTCGTGGCCGCGCTGCTGCGCATGAGGATCAAGGAGACGGTGGTGGACGCCGAGCCCCTGAACGGGAGGGAGCTCGTGAAGTCGCTGTCGGGAGCGAAGGTCTTCGTCGAGGGACTAAACGTCTGGCGCCAGGTGCCCAGGACCGTCCTGATAGTCCTGCTGATCCAGGCTCTCTTCATGGTGCCCAACAGCATGTTCAACGTGAGTTTCGTCTTCTACATCATCGACGAGCTCGGAATTGCCCCCGTCAACCTGGCGTTCATATTCAGCGCGCTGTCGGTCTCCATCGTTGTCCTGGCCATCCCATGCGGGAAGCTGGTTGACAAGTACGGTAAGCGGAAGTCACTGCTGGCCAGCTGGGTGCTCATCGCCATCGCCGCGCCCTTCCTCGTCTGGGGGGACTTCGTGAGGCTCATGCTCTCGATGCCCATCATCGCGCTGGTGAACATCATCTTCGGCTCGGCCATCTCCTCCCTCTACGCAGACCTGGTGCCCATTGAGCACAGGGGGAAGATAGCGGGCTCCAGGAACTTCTTCATCCTGATACTGGCGTCCCTGGGGTCGATTCTAGGGGGTTACATCTACGACAACGTCTCCCACTACTTCTCCCTCTACTTCATCTGGTTCGCCACGGTGCCCCTGTTCCTGCTGACCTACGCCTTCATCAAGGACCCGGAGAGGCATGAGATAAACGGGCTAAATGGGGCCGAAGACTCGCCATAACCCTCCTTCCAATATCTTCAAGGATTATGGGGCGTAATTTAATCCCTCTGATGTTTTAGGACAAATATCAAATCTTAAACTCTTTTCCTACCCTTTCCCATGACCCTTTCAGCGGGAGAAAACTGCCTTCGACGTATGGAACAGCTGTTCCATCCCATTCCTGCGGGTTCCTCATATCTAATTATGCACCCTACAGGTGCGGTGAAAGGGTTGACGTGCAGCGACGCTTGGGCGCCATCGGCCTTGACGACCTCCACTCCTCTCCGTTTGGTGGTTTCCGACCATGCCGAAGGCAGTTTCGTATCCGAGGTGTTTTCCTCGCGGCAGGTTCAAGGCGGTCTCTCCGGGGGGTTAGACTTCGAGACCTATGCTTGCGTCGAGGCCGTTCAACTCCTAACCCTTTGGCAGTGATCAATATGAACAAGAGCAAGACCTTATCCCTGTTCGCGATTGCCCTCCTATTCATACCCAGCGTCAACGTGGCCTTAGCCGTGGGGACTCTGGACGTATGGACAGACCAGTCCTCCTATGAGCTGGGGGACGACGTCGAGATAGGTGGGATCACGGACCCGTATGCCAACATATCCCTGTCAATCGTCTTCAACGACACCCTGGCAGTCCTCCTCGAGACGGACTTAGCCGCAGACGAGAACGGAACATACGGAATCGAGTACAGCACTTCTCAGCAGAACGTCCTACTCGGGATCTACAACGTCACGGCATCTGTCAACGGAACTGAGGCCGAGACCTGGTTCACGGTCTTCGCTGAACCAGAGGAGCCCGAGCCTGAGGAGCCCCTAACCGTAGAGTCCGCAGAGTCCATCTACTACCCCGGCGAGGTCGTGGAGATCTCAGGGGAGGC
>Ga0209536_100003291_pt1 | contig 26023 bp, 19 predicted proteins | sample DeeMarSeWOR28_12_FD_187461 | JGI IMG/M metagenome (GOLD analysis project Ga0209536, IMG submission 187461) | Marine sediment microbial communities from White Oak River estuary, North Carolina - WOR-2-8_12 (SPAdes) (version 2) | ecosystem: Environmental > Aquatic > Marine > Intertidal zone >...
CGACGACTACCACTGCATCGACGACACCGGTTTCTTCCAGCTCTTCGCCAAGAACGCCCAGGAGGCGGCCGACATCAATCTGATCACCCACCGGGTGGCCGAGCTCGCGCTGACCCCCGGGGTCTGTGCCCAGGACGGGTTTCTCACCAGCCACGTGATCGAGACGGTCGACATACCCGAGCGGGAGTTGGTGAAGGAGTACCTGGGCGATCCATCCGACATCATCGATTCGCCTACGCCGGCGCAGAAGCTCGTCTTTGGCGAGAAACGCCGCCGGATTCCGGAAATGTTCGATTTGGATTACCCGGCCATGATAGGTGTGGTTCAGAACCAGGACGCATACAATCAGGGTGTTGCCGCCCAACGTCCGTTCTATTTCGACCACATTCAGCAACTCGCTGATCAGGCACTCGAGGAATACGCACAGCTGACCGGTCGTCGCTATCGCAGGGTGAACGGCTACCGGATGGATGACGCCGAGTACGTGATCGTCGGTCAGGGGTCGGTGGTATCCAACGCCGAAGTCGTGTGCGACTACTTGCGAGAGGTCCGTGGGATCAAGGTCGGAGTCGTGAACGTCACTATGTTCCGGCCGTTTCCAGCTGATCAGATTACCGCAATCCTGCACGGGAGAAAGGGTGTGGCCGTGCTGGAGCGAACTGACCAGCCACTGGCGGTCGACCTGCCGCTGCTCAAAGAGATCCGAGCGGCGATGGGCAAGGGGCTGGAGAACTATCGGGCCAAGGGCCAAGTCCCCTTCGCCGGCGTCACTGCCTGCGGTCCCGACGAGATCCCGCAGTTCTTCTCCGGGTGCTTTGGCCTAGGCAGTCGCGACATCCAGCCGGGCCAAATCGTCGCTGCCGTTGAGAACATGTTGGACACAGGCAAGAAGCAGCGGCTGTTCTATCTGGGTATAGACTTTGTTCGGGCCGGTACGCAGCTGCCCAAGCTCCAGATCTGGCAGGAACAACTACTGGAGAGCTATCCCCACCTCGCCGATCTCGCGCTGCCGTCCCCAGCCGATCTGAACTTGGCTCCCAAGGGTGCCATCGCGATCAGGATGCACTCAGTTGGCGGTTGGGGAGCGATCACGACGGGGAAGAACGTCGCGATGACAGCAGCTGATCTGATGGGCTTATACATCCAGGCAAATCCCAAATACGGATCGGAAAAGAAAGGACAGCCGACGACGTTCTACGCGACATTGGCGGAAGAACGGATCCGGCTCAATGCGGAGCTGAAGCACGTGAACGTCGTGTTGGCGCCAGACCCGAACGTGTTCCGACATTCGAACCCGCTAGCCGGCATGGGAAAAGACGGCGTGTTCGTGATCCAGTGCGACCTGCCTGAAACGGAGTTCTGGCACGGTCTCCCGGCTACGGCACAGCGGTACATCAAGAAGCAGAACATCAAGGTCTACCTGCTCGACGGTTTCAAGATCGCAACGGAGGAGGCTTCCGATCCTTCGCTGCGCTACCGCATGCAGGGGGCGGCTTTCATGGGAGCGTTCTTCCACGTCGCGCCGCTGATGGAGCGCTACGAAGTCACCGAGGAGAAGTTGTTCGAAGGAATCCGTGCACAGCTCAACAAGAAATTCGGACACCTTGGAGCGCGTGTCGTAGAGGACAACGTACGTGTGATCCGGCGCGGCTTCGACGAGATCAGGGAGGTTGATCCGTCGGCGTTCGCTGAACAGGACCAGGATTCTAGCGAACTGCCTCAGATGCCGGATGAGCTGGACGGTACGGGCTGGCGTGACGGCATAGGCAATCCCGGCCGGTTCTGGGAGCAGGTGTGCCACGTCTACAAGAGCGGAGATGACGGCATCGCCGATCCCTTTGCGGCCATCAGCGCCATACCGGCTGCGACGAGCACGATCCGTGACATGACCGACGTGCGGTTCGAGGTGCCGGAGTTCATCCCAGAAAACTGCACCGGCTGCGGTCAATGTTGGGTGCAGTGTCCGGACACGGCAATACCTGGTGTAGTGACTGAGATCGACCAGGTCATCTACTCGGCCATCAACGCTGTATCGAATGGGAAGACGTATGATCGGTTGCGCCAGGTAGTGCCACACATCGCGCGTGAGTCACGGCGCATCATGAAGGGTGTGCCGGTGAGGAACTTCGCCGATGTGATGTCGACTGCCTATCAAACGGTGAGTGGCAAGCTCAACTTGGATCCGGAACGCCGCTCGGAACTGGATGCGGAGTTCGCTCCAGTCTATTCGGCGCTTGCCGAGTTCCCGCTGGCCAAGACCGCGCCGTTCTTCGATCTGCCAGAAGGCCAGGAGAAGGGGACCGGAGGTCTACTGTCTATTACGGTGAACCCCGAGACCTGCAAGGGCTGCAATATCTGTGTTGAAGTTTGTCCGGACAACGCGCTAATCACTGTCAAGCAAGACGAACCGACCGTCGAGAAACTGCGTCGCAACTGGACTCTCTGGAAGCAGTTACCGGAGACGGATGACCGCTACATCAACGTGTCGAACATCGACGAAGGTATCGGTGTTCTGTCTTCGTTACTTCTCAAGAAGCACAACTACCGGTCAATGATGGGTGGCGACGGCTCGTGCATGGGCTGTGGCGAGAAGACCGTGATCCATCTGGTGCTCTCCGCGGTCAACGCCCTGATGATCCCGCGGGTAATGAAGTACGTCGACAAACTCGACGATTTGATCTCTCAGCTCGATGCAAAGGCACGCACCATATTGGCGTCCGACGCTGACCTCGACTCGGTGACCAAGAGCGAAGGTGATGTCGCGATCCCGCTCGAGCAGTCCAAGCATGAGCAGTTGGAGTTGATCAACTCGATCCTGCACGACCTCAAAGACTTGCGGTGGCGCTACACCGAGGGGCCGAGTGGCAAGGGTCGCTCGACGCTCGGCATGACCAACGCGACTGGCTGTTCGTCAGTCTGGGGCAGCACTTATCCATACAACCCCTATCCGTTCCCGTGGACCAACCATCTGTTCCAGGACGCCCCATCGATCGCAATCGGCATCTTCGAGGGGCACATGCGTAAGATGGCGGACGGTTTCAAGGCGGTGCGCCGAGCTGGATTGCTGCTCAATGGCGAATACGACGCTGAGGTGCACGAGCGCTTCTTGGACAACTTCGACTGGCGACAGTTCGACAACGATGAGTTTGGCATGTGCCCGCCCATATTCGCCGTTGGCGGTGACGGGGCCATGCTGGACATCGGTTTCCAGAACCTCTCCCGTCTGTTGGCATCTGGAAAGCCTCTCAGGGTGATAGTGCTCGACACGCAGGTGTACTCCAACACCGGCGGTCAGGCGTGCACCAGTGGCTTCCTGGGGCAGGTATCTGATATGGCGGCGTATGGCAAAGGCCAACATGGCAAGGAGGAGATGCGCAAGGAGTTGGCGCTGATAGCAATGGCGCACGGCAGAGTCTTTGTGTTGCAGGGTACCCAGGCAGCCGCTTCGCACCTGATCGAAGGCGTGTTGAAGGGCTTGCAGTCGCGGACGCCCGCGGTGTTCGCTTTGCATTGCCCCTGCCCGCCTGAGCACGGCCTGGGCGACGACCAGGCGACCCGCGCATCGAAGCTGGCCATGGAGAGTCGTGCCTACCCAATCCTGATCTACGATCCCAACGCCGGCAAGTATATCTGCGACCAGCTGAGCCTGGATGGCAACCCGTCAGTCGAAGATACGTGGCCTACCTACGAATTGAGCTACGTGGACGACGAGGGGAATGAGCAGCGCATGGAACTGCCCGTAACGATCGCCGACTGGGCTGCCACGGAGACTCGGTTCATCAAGCACTTCAAGACGCTGAAGGGTGAGGTGGATGAAGACACCTTGGCGCCGTTCCACGAGTTTATGGAACTCTCAGGTGAGGACAGAGAGGGGAAGACGCCCTTCATCTATCAGATCAGCGATGACAAGAAGCTCACACGCCTACTCGTGTCAAGCGAGATGGTCTTGCTCGCCGAAGATCGCTTGGAGGTCTGGTCCAAGTTGAAGCAGATGGCCGGCCTCGAGATCCCACCCACCGTACGGGACACGGTCGAAGCCGAGCTGGAAGACGAGTTCACCAAGAAGGCTGAGGCAATCCAACTCGAGTATTCGGCGAAGCTGGCCGAGCTGAAGGCCCGCTATCCGGCGATTGTGGCTCGGAAACTGGCCCAGGGCTTGGTGCGGGCTGGCAACGGTCAGCAGACAGTCGCCGAACTACTTGACAAGGTTCAAGGCATGCCCGGGTTGGCGCCGATCTCGGCTGATGTGACTGGAGTCGAAGGTGACTTCGCGGTCACCGGAGGAGCGGTGCCGGCAGCAGCCACTGCAGCGGTTGCGGCGGCGCCCTCAGCGGTCGCGGCACCAGCTGCGGTCGCCGAGGAGGAAGAAGAAGGTCTCGCTATGGAGCCGTACATCGATTCCGCTCGATGCACGACCTGTGACGAGTGCACCAAGCTCAACAAGAAGCTGTTTGCATACAACGACAAGAAGCAGGCATACATCAAGGATTCCAAGGCTGGAACCTTCAAGCAGTTGGTGCAGGCGGCTGAGAAGTGTCCGGTCCGGATCATACATCCGGGAACACCGCTCAATCCGAAGGAGAAGGATCTGGAGAAGTGGGTGAAGCGGGCTGAGCCCTTCAACTGATCTGATCGTCGGATGCTACATAAACTGACGTTTCGGCACGGGGTCCACCCGCCCGAATTCAAGGAGCTGACCGAAGCGGTGGCGGTTCGGCGCATGCCGTTTCCTGACGAGGTCGTCCTGCCGCTCAGCCAGCACACGGGCAGACCGGCCAAGCTGCTGGTCAGACCCGGTGATCGAGTGGAGCGAGGTGACAAGATCGCGGAAGCGGACGGCTTCATTTCGGCTCCAGTGCACGCCTCGGCTACCGGAACAGTGGAAGAGATCGGTCTGTGGCCGCATCCTCTGGGCAACTACTCTACAGCCGTACGCATCAAGGTAGAACCCTACTCGGCGCAGGCCCCGCGGCCTCGCATGGTTCCGGAGTGGGAAGGACTGTCGCCTGAGGAAGTACGTCAGGCAGTCCAGAATGCCGGGGTGGTGGGGCTTGGTGGAGCGGCTTTCCCGACGCACGTGAAGCTCACCCCGCCCAAAGACAAGAAGATCGAGACAATCATCATCAACGGGTGCGAGTGCGAGCCGTACCTTACAACCGATCATCGCACCATGGTCGAATACCCTGAGCGCGTACAGCAGGGGATCAGGATCATGATGCAGTGCCTGGATGTGGATCGGACGATGATCGGAATCGAGCGGAACAAGCCGGATGCCATTGAGGCCATTCAGGCTACTCTGCCGACAGATCTCGACGTTACGGTACATCCACTCACAGTGAAGTATCCGCAGGGTGCCGAGAAGATGTTGATCGAGGCTCTTGTCGCAAGGGAAGTGCCGTCCGGCAAACTGCCGCTCGATGCCGGCGTCGTCGTGCAGAACGTGGCTTCGGTAGCCACTATAGCCGAGGTGTTCGAGACCGGCATGCCGCTCATCGAACGCATCGTAACGGTGACCGGGCGCGGCATCAGACGTCCGTCCAACCTGATAGTACCGGTTGGCACAAAGCTGCGCGATCTACTGGATGCCTGCGATGGTCTCAAAGAAGATGCCTTCGAGATCGTCTTCGGTGGTCCCATGATGGGGGCAGCTCAAGCCGATCTGGACACGCCGATTCTCAAAGGAACCACCGGCGTGGTGGTGCTGGCAGAATCTGAGGTCAAAGCAAAGGAGTCGCATCCCTGTATCCGTTGCGGACACTGTCTGGATGCGTGTCCGGTATTCCTTAATCCGCAGCTGCTGGGAAGTCTGGCTAAGGCGGAACGCTGGGAAGAAATGGAAGCCAGCCACTTGATGGACTGTATGCTGTGTGGTTGTTGCTCATATGTTTGTCCCTCCAACATTCCTCTGAGTCAGCTCTTCCAACTTGCAAAGGCGGCGCTAAGAAAACGTAAAGCAGCGTGACAAAACCCGCATTCCTACTAACGGCTTCCCCACACTTGGGGTCCGGTGATTCAACGCCAACCATCATGTGGTCGGTGGTGGCGAGCTTGGTGCCGGTGGTCGGGGCTTCGGTCTATTACTTCGGGCCCAGTGCAGTCTTGGTAATCAGTGCAGCGACTCTGGGAGCCGTGCTCGCCGAACGTGTCTTCGGACCCAAAGGTGCCCTGAGAGACGGGTCGGCGACGATAACCGGAGTTTTGCTTGGGCTGACTTTGCCTCCGGGGCTCCCAATCTGGATGGCCTTCATCGGTGGCGGATTTGGAATTGGATTCGGAAAGCTCATCTTTGGTGGTCTGGGCCAGAACATCTTCAATCCCGCATTGCTCGGCCGGGCGTTTCTCCAAGCTGCGTTCCCGGTTGCTTTGACCACGTGGCCCGCCCTGGGCGGCAGCTGGTGGAGCTTGCGGGGCGACAACCTGGCGCTTCCTCTGATGAGTGCCAGTGTTCCCGATGCGATCACCGGAGCAACACCGCTGGGACTGATGAAGTTCGAACAGGTGACGACCGACTACTCTGATCTCATGATCGGCTCGATTGGAGGGTCTCTGGGAGAGACGTCTGGGATCATCATCCTGGTTGGCGGCCTGTACTTGGCTCTCAGAAACCACCTGAACTGGCGGATCCCAATCAGCATATTCGTCACTGTGGCGGTGCTCGCAGCCGTCATTCACGCACTCAGTCCTGAGCGCTACCCCACAGCCCTGTTCATGCTCTTCTCGGGCGGTTTGATGCTGGGTGCCGTCTATATGGCGACCGACATGGTCACATCTCCAGTCACCAACAAGGGGTGTTGGGTATTCGGTTTCGGAATCGGATTCCTGGTCGTGGTCATCCGTCTGTGGGGTGGTCTACCCGAGGGCGTGATGTACGCGATCCTCCTGATGAATGCGATGGTGCCGTTCATCAACCGCGCAACACAGCCCCGTGTATTCGGCACGGGTCTAAGAGAGGTGAGCACGTGAGCGGCGAAGACCGGACGATCGGTGTCGAATCTGCTGTGCCAGCCGGGCAGAAAGAGGTCCCACCGTGGCGACTAGTCTCCACCTTGGGTACGGCCGGTGCATTGGCGGGGTTCTTGATAGTGTTTGTGTTCGTTGCTACCGAACCGAGCATCAAGGCGCACAAGGCGTTGGTGCTGCGTCAAGCCATCCAGGAAGTCCTCAAAGGACCCGCCAGTTTCGACACGCTCTTCGTATATGACGGGGCACTGACCGAGGAGCTTCCCGCCGGTCAAGACCCCGAAAGCACGGATCAGATCTACGTGGGGTTTGGGGATGACGGTAGCCAAGTCGGATTCGCAATGGTTGCGGCCGAACCGGGGTTCCAAGACATCATACAGCTCATATTCGGATACGAAGCGGCGTCGCAGCGTGTCATCGGAATGAAAGTACTCGAGAGTCTCGAGACACCGGGTTTGGGTGACAAGATCGAGAAAGACCAGAGTTTTGTGAGCGAGTTCGACGGAGTGACCTCGCCGTTGCTTGGTGTAAAAACCGGTCGGGCCACCGGAGACGAACACGAAATCGACATGATCACCGGGGCTACGATCTCGTCGCGTGCTGTGATCAAGATCATCAACAACGCAATCGAACGTTACCGCCCCCTGATTGCGGCACATAACGGTGGAGGAGCACAATGAGAATAACGACTCCCCACCAGGATTTCACGCGCGGTATCTGGCGGGAGAATCCGGTATTGATACAAATGCTGGGTCTATGTCCCGCTTTGGCTGTCACGAATACGGTCGCCAACAGCATTGCGATGGGGTTGGCGACGTTCTTCGTCCTGATCGGATCGAGCTTGTTGGTCTCTCTGTCCAAGCGGTTCATCCCTAATGAAGTGAGAATCTCGACCTTCATCTTGATTATTGCCACGTTCGTGACGATTGCGGACATGAGTTTGGAGGCAGTCGTGCCGGACATTCACAAGGCGCTCGGTGCGTTCATAGCGCTGATTGTGGTGAACTGCATGATCCTGGGCCGGCAAGAAGCGTTCGCATCAAAGCGCCCGGTGGGACGCTCACTGCTCGACGCGTTAGGTACCGGTGTAGGGTTCATCATTGCAATGCTAATGATGGGTACCGTGCGAGAAGTCCTCGGCAACGGGACCATTCTGGGGTTCAGCGTCTTCGGATCAAACTACGAACCCTGGGTGATCTTCATTCTTCCCCCAGGCGGTTTCTTTACGATCGGCTTCATTCTGCTCGGACTCAACTACGTTCAGAGTCGCAGGAAACCGAAGCAGCTCGTCGCTGAACTGACTGGAGATGGAAAAGCGGGGAGGGCGGCATGACGGCGGAGCTACTCTGGATTCTGGTTTCCGCAATGGTGGTGAACAACTTCACCCTTTATTACTTCCTTGGCCTTTGCCCGTTCATGGGAGTCTCGGGGAAGGTCGAGACTGCGGTCCGCATGGGCGCCGCCAACATCTTCGTCTTGACGATCACTTCCATCTCGGTCTGGATCCTCAACACCTACATCTTGGCCGCTGCGCCCTACCTCCGCTTGATCTCTTTCATTGTTGTCATCGCGTCGACTGTGCAAATCGTGGAGATGGCGATCAAGAAGATCAGCCCCGCACTGTTCCGGGCGCTCGGCATCTATCTCCCCCTCATTACCACGAATTGCGCCATTCTCGGGTACGCGCTGTTCAACACGAACAAGGGATACGGGTTCTTTGAAGGCCTGGCGTTTGCGTGGGGTGCCGGGCTGGGATTGACACTCGCCCTGGTGTTGATGGCGTCGATTCGGGAAAGCACGGAGTTGATCGAGGTGCCCGAAGTAGTGAAGGGGAACGCGTTGGTGTTCCTCATAGCAGGGTGCCTGTCACTTGCGTTCATGGGGTTTGCCGGGCTCTTGAGCTCCACATGACCGAACTGCTCAGCATTGTCGGCATGGCCGCCCTATTTGCAGCGTTTGGTCTCTTGCGCCCGAGAACCCGGGAACCCCATGGCTGTGACATCTGCCCGAGCCACGAGGATACCGCAGCATGTGGTGCCTGCCCGGGAGTCGGTGAGCCGTCGCAGCCGGGTCCCCAGGAGTTGTGAGCTAAGCCGACGAACCAAGCTACGACGGCTGCTGGGTGGGAGTGAGGTTGCGGGGGGATACCAGGGCTTTGGCTTGCGCGTATTGGCACACTCCCTTTACTTGAACCAGAGGCCGCAACTCCAGCACTCTCCGTGGAGCGCACGGTATGATCCAAATCTGGCTCCGCGCCGACCCGCCGTCATTTGTGCTTAGTCGCTGCCATGTCTGACGTCCGTCCACCTGCGGTGGCAGGTCGCTTCTATCCCGGGCATCCGGAAGAACTCCGTCGAATGGTCGAGGGGATGCTGGCTGACGCAGCGGGCGAACCCGGCCCAGCGGTAGCCGCTATAGTCCCCCACGCGGGACTGATTTACTCTGGTGCCTGTGCCGCCCGAGTCTTCAAGCGCATTCACTTGCCATCCGCTGTAGTCATCCTGGCTCCCAATCACACCGGCTATGGGGACAACGTCGGTGGAGCGGGGGCCTGGGATCGTGGTGCCTACGGTACCCCACTGGGAACCCAGGCTGTGGCCGCCGACTTCCTGTCACGGTTGGAGGCGGAGTGTGATCTAGTGGCGCACGATCCTTCGGCTCATCTCTATGAACACGCCGTGGAAGTGGAACTGCCGTTCATAACTTTGCTTGCACCGGATGCGCAGGTGGCCCCGATTGTGTTGGCCTGGGATGATTGGGGGAGCTGCAAAGAACTAGCAGATGCTCTAGTCAGAGCCATATCCGCATCGGAACAGGATGTTCTGCTGCTGGCATCATCAGATATGACCCACTATGAGTCAGCGGATAGCGCGGCCTCCAAAGATCGGATGGCATTGGAAGCTGTGGAGCGCCTGGATGGGCGTGAGCTACTGGCTACGTGCCGCCGGGAAAAGGTATCGATGTGTGGCAGGGCCCCGGCAGCAGTCGTGTTGGAAACGGCGCGCCAACTCGGAGCCGAACGCGCTGAGCTCGTGGACTACCGCCACAGCGGCTGGGTCACAGGCGATGATTCGAGTGTGGTTGCATACGCGGGGGTGGTAATAAGCTAAGGACGGTGAGGGATGGTGGAGGACGGTGAAAGACGGTAGCGAGCGGGAGATGTTGAACCCGGGGAAGATTCCCTCACCGTCACCCACCATCGTTCACCGTCCCTCACCGTCTCTTCCTTATCTTACCTGCAGCTCCAACGATCCTTCCAAACCGTTGTAGCTCCGCACGGTTATCACCGCCCATCCGTTGTCGACCCCTCGCACTAATCCCTGAGCAGCGACTGTGGCCACGTGCGGGTCGCTGGAGTACCAAGTCAGGGGCAGCGCTATTTCAAGGCCTGGCTGCTCGATCGTGACTCTCAACTGCAAGGAAGCCCCAGGTGCAATGGTCGGAGCGCTGGGCAGGATGCGCAGTTGATGTTGCGCAGGGACCGGTGCTTCGGTGTCTTCTGGCTGCACGCTCAGACAATTCGCCAGTCCGAGGACCGCCAGTAGCGACAGGCCCACTCCAGCAGCACCCAATCCGGTCCGACGCCAACAAGGCATGATGTTATTCGCCACTGCCACGGCCTCGCTCATTTCCATGTTCGCTGTCCGACGGTGACCCCCTCGCAGTCTACAGCTATTTCTTCACGGTCCAAGTCTGACCTTGTCTGAGCAGTTCCCTTAGGTCGCTCGGCACGGTTCCGGCGCCAAGAGCCTCTGCCTGAGCATGGACGGCTTCCGCGTATGTAGGGGCCGGATTGCAGTATAGCACGCCGAGGGCAACCGGGAATTCGGGCGTATCGAGCGAGGCCAGCAGTGTCGCCAGATTGCGGTTTGTCTCATCATGCACAAGGATGTCGTCAAGCGTGACCCCTTTTTCACCGACCGTGGCGACTTCGATCTCGAGACAGCCAGGTTTCATGTGGAGACCGCAGTTTCCGTCCCGTCCGAACACCAGCGGCTTGCCGTGTTCCACATAGAGTTGCATGTCTGTGGCCACATCTTTCGCCGTAAACCTGTCGAATGTTCCGTCATTGAAAACGACGCAGTTCTGAAAGATCTCAACGAATGATGCACCCTTGTGTGTGCGCGCTCGCTTCAGCGTTTCGACTAGGTGATGTTGTTCTCTGTCGACGGACCGCGCGACGAATCGGGCACCAGCTCCCAGGGCGAACGTTGCAGGCGTGACAGGGCTCTCTACAGAACCGTGAGGTGTCGAGGGCGATCGCGTGCCCTGCCTGGATGTGGGCGAGTACTGACCCTTGGTCAAGCCGTAGATCTCGTTGTTGAACAGTACGATCTGAAGGTCCACGTTGCGGCGTAGAGCGTGTAATGTGTGATTGCCACCGATGCTGAGACTGTCTCCGTCTCCGGTCATCACCCACACGTCCAACTCCGGGTTGGCCAACTTCACGCCGGTGGCAATCGGTGCGGCGCGTCCGTGTATCGTATGGAAGCCATACGTGGACATGTAGTACGGGAATCGCGCGGCGCACCCGATGCCCGATACGAAGACAGTGTTTTCTTTCCTGACCCCCAGCTCTGCCAGGGCGCGCTGTACGCTCTTGAGGATTGCATAGTCACCACACCCCGGACACCAACGCACCTCCTGGTCGGAGGCGAAGTCCTTCGGCTGGGTCTTTTCCGTAACGGTTGCGGTCGTCATTTCGGCTCTCCAATGATGGACCGGATGCCTTGATCCACTTCGCGAACCTTGAAGGGCTTGCCTGAGACCTTTGGCAGTGCGACCGCCGGCACCAAGTAGGTACTGCGCAACATGGTTGCCAACTGGCCGGTGTTCATCTCCGGAACCAGGACGTGCTCAAAGCCCCGCAACAAATCACCGAGGTTGCGGGGAAATGGGTTGAGGTACCGAAGGTGGAGATGGGACACCTGGCGTCCCTCCTCCCGCGCCTGTTTGACCGCCTGCCTGATCGGCCCATAGGTAGAGCCCCAACCGACAACAACCAGGCTCCCGGTTTCACCACCCATGGTCACCACTTGTTCCGGAATACCGTTGGCTATACCCGCGACCTTCGCAGCGCGCACCTGGGTCATCCTCTCATGGTTCTCGGGATCGTACGAGATGTGTCCGGTGTCATAATCCCGTTCCAGGCCACCGATCCTATGTTCGAGTCCGGGAGTGCCCGGCACGGCCCAAGGGCGCGCTAACTTCTCGGGATCTCTGAGGAAAGGTTGGAAACCGTCTGGGTCGGTGCGGAACTGGACGTGGAAGGTAGGTATCTCGTCCACATCTGGAATGCGCCACGGTTCGGCTGCGTTCGACAGATATCCGTCCGTCAGTATCATCACCGGTGTCATGTATTGGGTGGCTAGGCGTACAGCCTCGATGGCGACGTCGAAGCAGTCGGTCGAGGTCGCGGCCGCGAGGACCGGCAGCGGGGCGTCTCCGTTGCGGCCGTAGACAGCCTGGAACAGATCGGCTTGCTCCGTTTTGGTCGGCATACCCGTGGATGGGCCTGCTCGTTGGGCATTCACAATGACGAGCGGCAGTTCGGTTGCTACGGCGAGGCCGATCGCTTCACCCTTCAGTGCGATCCCAGGGCCTGAACTAGAGGTGACTCCAAGCGATCCCGCGTAGGAAGCACCAATTGCAGCGCATATGGCGGCAATCTCGTCTTCCGCCTGGAACGTTATGACACCGTACTGCTTGAGGCCAGCCAGAGCGTGCAGTAGGCCAGATGCGGGGGTAATGGGATACGATCCCAGCATCAGATTCAACCCCGCCGCGCGTGCTCCGGCCACGAGGCCCCAGGCTAGGGTCTGGGTCCCCGTTGCAGTGCGGTGCAGCCCGGACTTGACATCAGACTCCACGATGGAGTAGCCGACCGCGTAGTTGGGCATCTCGGCTGTCTCACCGAAGGCGTGTCCCGCGTTCAGCGCCGCGATGTTGGCCTCGGCAATCTCGGGTCGGTTGGCGAACTTCTGCTTCAGCCAGTCGATGGTGACCTGCCGGTCCCTATCGTACATCCACAGGGTCAGCCCGAGGGTCCACATGTTGCGGCTGCGCAGAGCCTCCTTTGCGCTCAGCCCGAGGTCTTTCACCGCCTCCTGAGTCATCCTGCCAATGTCGAGGCTGACAACCTGGAACGGAGCCAGCGACCCGTCCTCCAGGGGGTTGGCATCCAAGCCAGCCTTCGTGAGGTTGCGCTTGGTGAAGGCGCCGGCATCGACGATGATCGTACCGCCAACCCGAAGGTCATCCACGTTCACCTTGAGCGCTGCTGGGTTCATGGCGACCAAAACATCCAGCTCGTCTCCAACCGTGTTGATGTCGGTGATGCCGAAGTGGATCTGGAATGCGGACACTCCGAAGGTGGTTCCGGCCGGGGCCCTGATCTCAGCAGGGTAGTCCGGAAACGTCGCGAGGTCGTTGCCGACCATCGCCGTTTCTTGGGTGAACTGCGATCCGGTGAACTGCATGCCGTCGCCTGAGTCACCCGCAAAACGGATGACGACAGCGTCGCGGACTTCGCGGGGTAGCTTACCACGCAACGTTGTTGCGCGGCCTCCATTGTCGGGTGTCATCCTGGTTCGCGAATCTCCTAGTCGTTAAACGAGTAACGCCCCAGTCCTGCCGGGGCGGTCTGAAGCGGCTTCCCGTAAAATATCAGGTTGTACTGCACGCGGGAGGAGAGGGCAGGGAGGGGATTCCAGCCGTGCGCATGACCGGTAAGACGCGAACCACCCCGTGCGCATTTGGATAGCAGTCAACTGCGGATGGGGTGAGATGGGTCCGCAATGGGGAGTGGTGCTGCTGCGATACTACGGTCGCGGCGCGACCAACCTGAGCCGGGCGGCGCGCCAAGTGACCCGTGCAGTCACAGTGGACTCCAACCCGCAGACACTGATTCGCAGCTGCCTGGGCTCCCAGGACTGTCGGAGTGAGCGGGGACGCCCCTAGTCTAGGGCTGCTAGGGGGGGGCTGTCTTTCCACATAATGTGAATTGTCATATAAACACTGTAAGTGATTGACGTTAACATAGTTATGATGTCTATGTGAGTTGGCGCATGAAGTGTCGTGGCGTGTTAGATGCTGCTATCTGTAGCAGGTATTATCTAAGATCTATGGCGTGCTTGGTCACCAAATCCCAGTAGGTTGGGTAGCCCCCGCTGGAGTATTCGTCCACGAAACTGGACACTGTCTGCATTAGCTGAGTGCTGGAGTAGCCGTGCGTGGATTGAGGATGTACTCCTCCGAAGCCCCGATTGAAGTAGCTGCGTATGATGACACTGCGGTCGTCCCGCGGCAGGCGCGACACATTCTCGCCGTAGCGCTGGAAGCGGCCCTGGCGCATCAAGTAGAACTCCACGTTCGACGTGTAAAAGGCGGATACCCTGAGCCCCCTGTCGGCCAACAGGCTTCCGATGGCAGCCAGCGCATGTTCCCCACCGAGATCTCCCACGACTGGAACCACCAGGTCCTTGTCTTCCAGCGACTTCACGAACTGGAAGCTGGTCTCGCTAGCCAGGTAGTTGGTCAGGTGACCGGATAGGTCCTGCTCCAGCAATAGCTGCCTCAGAGTGGGGTAGTCCGGCAGGGGGGGCCTACTGAAGCTGCTGAAACGCAGGTTCAGGCCCGCCTCAACGAATGCCCGATGAAACCGGCTTATGGTAGCCGAGTCTCCCGCGCTGAGTCGCAGGCCGAAGCTCTTGACCTCGTTCCATACCGCTTCGTCGGTAGCCGCGATACGCCTTGCGCCAGCCGGGGGCCCGTCTACCTGAGCCACCACAGCACGGATTGGTTGATCGTGCCAAGACGTTGGGTTGTCGGGCAGTGGGCGTCCCAACCACAGGCAGAGGAACTCGATGCGGTTTTGCGAGAGCGCGAACAAGGCTTTGAATAGCAGGTGCTGTAGCAGATTGTCTCGCCTGATGTCGATTATGAACGCGATCTCCGGGCGGACTTGAGCGATATACGAGAAATTCTGATCCGGCCCGACCCCGACATAGGCCCCACCGCGCACGCCCAGCTGTGCTAACTTCCCCATTACGTGGAGATAGGAGCGTTCGTTCGAGATGAGATTGTCGGTATCGAAGTAGCCGGCCGGCTCCGAAAGCCGCTCGATGAGTGCGGCAAAGCTCGTCGAGCTGTCCCTGTCCCGTAGCTCAACCGATTGCCTAGTGGTGGGGCCCTGTTCCCGAGCAGACTGACCGCTGCAGGCCCAGACACCCACGGCGAGCAACGCCGCTAATGGAAAGAGGAATCTCCTAGGCATGATGTGATCCCATCGTGCGTCCGAAGGTGGCCCGTGGCCAGTCCGCCTCATACCGCCCTTTCCCGACCTTTACCAACCTTTACCGCCCTGTTACTCAAGCGCCTGTGCGAAATCCGCAACGATGTCGTCCGTGTGCTCGATCCCGACAGACACACGTATGAGTTCATCGGATATCCCAACACGGGCACGTTCCTCCGCGCTCAAACCCGAGTGCGAGGTAGTAGCGGGCCGGGTGAGCAGTGTCTCGACGCCACCTAGGCTGGGAGCGATGATCGGTAGCCGGGTCTTGCCCATGAATCGTTCGGCCGCTCCCACACCGCCTGCAACCTCGAAGCTCAACATCCCGCCGAAACCGTCGAACATCTCGCTCGCGACCGAATGCCCGGGATGGCTAGGGAGTCCCGGGTAGTTGACCTGCTTGACTGCGGGATGCCCTTGCAGAAACGATGCGATGGCGTGGGCGCTCTTGTTCTGATACTCGATGCGCACGGCAAGGGTCTTCATCCCACGATGCAGCAGGAAGCAAGCGTGTGGGTCCAAGGTCCCGCCCAAGTGGTTGAGTCGGTGTGTGATCTGCCTGACCAGCTCGGCGCGGCCTATCACGGCACCGGCCACCAGGTCAGAGTGCCCATTCAGATACTTGGTGCAACTGTGGAACGAGATGTCGAATCCCCATTCGGCCGGCCGGAAGTTGACGGGACTGGCGAACGTGTTGTCAATCAAGGTTGTCAATCCATGTGCCCGGGCGAACTCGACCACCCGCTTGAGGTCGGGCACGTCCATTAGCGGGTTCGCGATCGTCTCGACGTACAGGAGCTTTGTGTTGGGCCGCACCAGAGCCTCCCAGGAGTCCGGAGCGCTGGCATCGAAGAAGTCGTAGGACATCCCGAAGGCTCCCAGATCCTTGGTGACCAGATCGTGGGTGCCACCGTACAGACAGTTTTGGGCGAGCAGATGATCTCCCGACGACAGCATCGTCAGAAGGGTGGTCGATATGGCCGCCATGCCACTGGACGTGACCAGCGCATCTTCGGCGTTCTCCAGGGCGGCGAGTTTCTTGTGCAGAGCGATGTGATTGGGAGTGTTGTTCAACCGGATGTACTTGATGTCGTGGTAACTCTTCTCACCCTTGTACTCGAACATGGCTGACTGGAAAATGGGCATGGCAACCGCGCCGGCGATGCGTGGATCGGGTTCTCCGGCATGAACCAACTTGGTCCGGATGTTATTGGACTCGACGGTCATCAACGGGCTTCCTTGAGGCGATGGGGTGGCATGGGGGCTTCGAGAAAGCGCAATCTAACCGATATGGCGTGCTACTGTGAGCAAGCGGGAGTAGGCTGCCCGTGCGACTGTGGGCAGATTACCTTGAGTCAGCGCGATCCCACAGTCGTGACAACCCAGGGAGATCTCCATGATTTGGCGTGGTGTGATCGAGGAATACCGCAAACGGCTCCCGATCGATCCCGAGCTGAAGGCGATCACACTGCTGGAAGGCAACACACCTCTCATTGAGGCAGGCAGGCTCGCGACGAGAATCGAGTTCGACGGGCGACTCTACCTCAAGTGCGAAGGGCTCAATCCCACTGGCTCGTTCAAAGATCGGGGCATGACCGTGGCGATTTCGGCCGCCGCTCACAACGGTGTCGAGACCGTCATCTGTGCGTCCACCGGCAACACATCTGCGTCGGCAGCCGCCTACGCAGCGAGCGCAGGGATGAGGGCTTTCGTCATCATACCCGAAGGCAGGATCGCCCTGGGGAAGTTGAGCCAAGCGGTGGTGCACGGCGCGAAGGTGGTTTCGATTGCCGGGGGATTCGATGAAGCGCTGCAAATCGTTGCCGAGATTGCGAACCAGTCTGATGTTGTAGTGGTGAATTCGATCAACCCGTATAGGCTGCAAGGACAGAAGACGGCGGCGTTTGAGATTTGTGACGCTCTAGGAGGGGCACCGACCCACCATTTCCTTCCGGTGGGAAATGCGGGCAATATTACAGCCTACTGGATGGGCTACCGTGAGTACCGCGACACGGGAGTGACTGATTCCGCACCCCGCATGATGGGATTCCAAGCGGAGGGAGCCGCTCCCATAGTATCGGGGAAGGTTGTGAGCAAGCCGAAGACCGTAGCCAGCGCCATCCGAATAGGGAATCCCGTCGGTTGGCGGAGCGCGGAAGCTGCTAGAGACGAATCGGGCGGCGTTATCGGTGCCGTGACGGACCGTGAGATCCTCGATTCATATCGATTGCTGGCCACAACTGTGGGAACCTTTGCCGAACCTGCCTCAGCCGCATCGATTGCGGGGCTCAGGAGACTGGTGGTGGAGGGTCGCATCGAGCGGGGAGCGGTCGTTGTCTGTACGCTCACGGGCCATGGCCTGAAGGATCCGGCTACCGCCACCGAGGAGTCACCTCCGGCAATCAAGGCGCGCGCCGATGTAGACGAGGTGAGGCGGGTCCTAGACATCTGAGCGATTGAGGAGCGTGATGAAACTCGCTGTCTGTGAAGCGCCAGCCGGCATGGTGCCAGGTGATGCAGGCTGGAAACGACTGACGGAGTGTGCCAAGAGACTCAAGGCGGACATCCTCCTGCTGAACGAGATGCCATTTGGTCAATGGGTGTCCGCTGCGCCGGAGCCAGACGTGGACCGGCTGGTTGAATGCCACAAGCTCCATGATGCCGGGCTCGAGCATCTCGTCCAGTTGGGTGCAAGAGCGGTCTTGGGGACCAGGCCCACGTTTGAGCGGCATAGAAGCGTTAACATGGCATTCATTTGGACGAGGGATTCCGGTTTCAGGGCCGTCCACACCAAGCAGTTCTTCCCCGACGAGGAGGGGTACTACGAGGCGCGCTGGTTTGAGCGCGGTGATCTAAGGTTTCAACAGGCGCAGTTTCAAGGCCTTCAAGTGGGATTCCTCACTTGCACCGATGTGATGTTCCCCGAGTGGGCGAGATATTATGGTCGCCGCGGTGCGCACTTGATAGCCGTTCCCCGCGCGACTCCGTTGCCCTCGCTGGAACGGTGGAAGACCGTGATGGCGGCTTCGGCGATCATATCGGGCTGCTATGTAGCAAGTTCCAACCGCAGTGGTGTGGGCAGCGACGGTCAGGAGTTCGGTGGTAGGGGGTGGATCTTCGGACCGGCGGGCAATCTAGTTGCTGAGACATCAACGAAGCAACCGGTGGTCACCGCAGACATCGACTTGAGGCTGGTTGAGCAGGCCAAGGTCGGATATCCGAGCTATGTAAGAGAACTGCCGGTGGAAGAAATGGTGGGTCTATTGAACCGAGAGCAGGGACCGTAGGGAAAGGAGCTGAAGTCCTTTCCCCACTTCCCTGCTTCCACTTCCTACTCAGTCAATCCTATGTCGTACGACCGACTGCATTTGCTAGTTGACTGTCGCCTCTCTGGCGGTTGCCAAGTAGATCCCGTTGAACACGAACTTGAACGTCCCGTGCGGCTGACCTCGGTAGAGGACCTCCGGACCGAAAATGTACAACTTGCCCTCGCCCACATCGGCCTCAATCGCGGCCAGGCCATCCTTGATATGCTGCTGCCCCCACGCCCAACCGCTACGTAGCGGACTATCCGACTCGTACCACGCCAACCGGCGCACTCCCTGGGCGGACGCACCTGCTTCGAGCCGGAACACGGGGCTGCGGTTGAAAGTCAGGACGGCGTGATCGTCCAGGCCGTAGGCGATGGGTCTGGTGTTGTCCACCCGCGCTTCTAGCAGGGAACCTGGTATGAAGTACTGCTCGTTGGACAGAGGTCGGCCGTTCTGGTCCACCATGTGGTTGCCGACAGGCAGCTCGAGGTGCGTGGCGAGGTTCGCGGAGGTGCCGATCGTAATGATGGTACCGCCTTCCTCCAGGAACGCTCTGAGCTGAGGTACAGTGGTCTCAGCAGTGATGTTCCCCAGCTGATCTCGGTACTCCTCCGGGATGGTCGCCGGATCGAAGCCTTGAGTGGAGTAGCGGTCCATATCGGCCTGCGCAACCCTCGCAGGGATGGCTCCGGTAGGGAATATCAAGACATCGAAGTTCCTCTTGAGATTGCCCCGATCGAGCGTGGGCGGGTAGACGACCTCGAAGGGGAATTCGAACTGCTCCAGCAACCAACGCGTCCAGCCCGAGGGCATCGACCCTCCGTACTGATCCCACAACCCCACGCGCACCTGTTGCATCTGGAGCCCCTCGGTCCGGGGCAGAGCTGACACACCTTCGAAGCTGATGCCCAGTTCCGACGCTAGTTGCTGCACCCTTCCCTGGGTGCCGCGGCCGGACCGAATGTACATGGTGCCGGCGGGGTATTCGTTGCCGTTGGCCGTCACTGGCTGCGTCAGCCAATAGACCCTATCGCCGCTCGTCAGAAGCCGGTTCATGGCGACGAACGCATCGTTGGCCTCGTGGCTCAGCAGGAACCCTCGGGCCCCCTGGCCATTCGCCACTGCGCCAGCCGGTGCCTCCGCGAGACCCTCGATCTTCTGGAACGGACCGTCAAACCCATCGAGTATCCGGTCGAACTCGACGCCCATCTGGAACGCCAGCGTCCAGCCGGTCGCGTCGTACGGCGCAATTGGAGGACCGCCGGGGTAGGCGAAGTCGTTGGGATGGTCCTGTGGCTCGAACATGTCGATCGCGTGCGGCCCGAATGCTTGCGCCGTCTTGACGATGTAGGAACCCGCGGGATAGGTCTTGCTGCCAACACGGAAATCGGCGGTAGCGCGGTGAACCGCAACGCCGGACTTCATCAGCGCGTTCACGAATTTGGTGGCGGTGGGGAAATCCGCCTGGTCGGCTGACAGTATGTAGCCGCGCGGGTCCCTGTGCGCCGGGTCGTTGAGAACCTCTTCGTACAGGTGTGACGGCGCTCCCCTGCCGCCGCGCCCAACATCTACTTCTGCGCCAGCCGCTGCAGCCTTGAGGGCCTCAATCCTCTGGGGGTGTATCGTCCAGCTGTCGCGGCTGCCCCGCTCGATAGCGCTCTTCCCCATGAGGTAGATGTCGTAGAGCAGCTTGTCCCTGTTCCTGGAGGCGTAGTCCAAAACCGCACGGTCGAGGCTCATGGAGTAGTCGATGGCCTGCTGGAAGTGAAACTCCTGGGGCTTGATTGGGGCCGGTAGGTCACTGTTGGCCAGTTGGCGGTCCGGGATCAGCGGAATCTCCATCGGAGTGGGGTTCCCGTTTATCTCCGTGAGCAATCCTATCATGTTGTGCCAGTAGGGCGTGGTTCTCTGGCCGCCATTCCACCACGTGGAGTAACTGGCACCCGACCTCATGGTCGAGCCCGGTTTGCCTTCGGCCACAAGCCGAGCGTGCATTGCCGCACCCACGGACTCGATGCCCAAGATGACCAGCGGATTGATGTTGTAGTTGAACGGATCGCGGAACGGGGGCACGAATACGACAGTGCCTGCCGGGCCGGTCTGATGGGTGTTGTACATGATCTGAGGGAACCACTCCCGATAGAGAACGCGGCTCATATTCTCCGTCTCGGGCATGTTGTTCATGTAGGCATCGCGGTTGTTGTCATGCCCAACGTATTTGTGATACAGCCGGGGTATGCCCCGAGTCTGGCGGTCAGCGGGATTGGGCTCCCGCATGTACCAGTTGGACACCAACTCCATCCCATCGGGATTGGCGTGCGGTGCCAGCAGAATCACATCATCGAGGAACCGCAGCGTCTCTTCATCGGTCCGGCTCACCATCTGGTATACCAACTGGACGAGCTGGTGCGCGCCGACGATCTCCGTGGCGTGCAGACCCCCGTCGATCCAGACGACGGCACGACCCTCCTTGGCTAGCTCGCGAGCCTGCCCATCGGTGAGGCCCTCAGCCAAAGCGAGGCGCCGTGATATCTCCTTGAAACGCGACAGCCTGCTGTGGTTCTCCGGAGAGGTGATTATGGCCATGAGCTGCGGTCGGCCTTCTGCGGTCTGGCCGATCTCCTCCAGCACCATGCGGGGCGATTCATCGGCCAGTTTTCGAAAGAAGGACTCGACCTGAGTGTAGGTGGCGAGATGATAGTCGTCACCGATGTTGAAGCCGAAATGCTCCTTGGGAGTCGTCACCTGCGCTTGGGCGTGGGCCGAGACTGCCGCCATCACGACCAGGGCGGCCAGTCCGGTAAGTGCCCGGATTACCTTGAGCGCGACGAGGTGAGGTGAAGAAAGACGGGTGAACCTGTCCATGCGAACACCACCTTGGGTTGTTAGAGTCGACGTGTGCGGCGGGAGATGCGAAACTTTGCAACCCGAAGCTTACTATACTGGATCAGCAAATGCTAGCGCGCCCGGCGGCTGTCTACGGGCCGAGTGAGCTTCCCACTGCAGGCCAGCCCTGACACCTGTCGGGTTCTTGCAAGGGATCGAGGTTCCGCGTCCTGCAGCGACCCTGATCTATCCCGTCGGCTTCAGCACCAGCCGGTGTGCTACGGTCTGCTCGACGGCCTCTCGCGAGAAGAGCAGCGGGAAATACTCACCTTCGGCCCATAGCTGCAGCAGGTCTCCGTAATGAGGGCTGCCAGGCTGCCCCGACTGCCCAGGCACGTTCGTGACTACCGAATTGTCCCAGTTCGACAGATCAATGATCTCACGGAACGAGGCACCTGATTGACCGGTCACGTTGACGGTGGTTCGGTCTCCCCCCCGCTCCACGGCTGGCAGGTCGAAGGCGGCGGTCACCGGATGCCGAAACAGCGTCCTGTGCATTGCACCCCAGCGCCACTCTTCCCAATCCGCCCCCTGCGAATGTTCCAGGCTGTCGATAGCCATGGCCAGCGCCGCCCGAACCAGGGAATCACGGCTGACCTGGGGTGTTCCGGAACTGATTGCTGTAGCGTCGAACGCCGCTTGCCACGCCTTGAACAGAGCGGCCTCAGGACTGTCATGCCCTAGCTCCGCGTTCCAATTGACCAGCATCTGCCGCGCCCGCTCCACTTTCTCGTCCTCTCCCGTCCAGCCTTGGAGACTGGTCACGGCCTCGGCCGCGTTTGATGAGTGGACGTCATGCTGCAACCGTATGAAGTCAGCGATCGTGAATCCACCACTGTCACTCAGGACGTCGTCGAGACGGCGGAAGCGGACCGGTGAGGACCAGTTGTAGCCCAACGGGGGCGTGTATCCGCTCGGCATGATGTTGTGGTTGGCCGTCGTGATGTAGCCGCGGGCTGGATTGTACTCTCTGGGTAGCTCGCTCATCGGGCGGAAGCCGCGCCATTCGTAATCGCCCGTGCCGGGTGCCGGTAGTCGTCCCACCCAACCACAGCAGCGGATTGGCGTCAGACCAGCGGCCTGCCACCCGATATCTCCGTCCACATCCGCATATACCATGTTCTCAGACGGTACCAGCCAATGATCCATCGCCGCGAGAAACTCGTCCCAGTTCCCTGCCTGGTCCAGACGCAGTGAGCCGAGGTATCCTGCCGTCCCTGGCTCAGCCAACACTGATTTGAATGCGTAGGCCAGGTTGTGGACGGTGTCCTCATAGACGATGGGACCGTGTTGGCTGAACTTGAGTTCCACCACGCGTGGTCCCTCTCCTTTGACCCAGATTGTGTCGATCTCGACTTCGAGTGCCTCCCAGCTGTTTCCCCTACGCACTTGGTTTGGCACAGCGGGATTCAGTTGTTCGACGAAGATGTCCTGTTGGTCTATGCCCACTATGGTCAGCCCCCAGGCGATCCGCTCGTTGTGCCCGATCGCCACTCCCGGTAGGGCAGGTTCGCCCGATCCTATGACGTTCCAACCCGGCCCGTTGAGGTGCACCAGATATCTCAGCGACGGAAGCATGATGCTCCGATGCGGGTCGTTGGCGAGGATGGGCATACCGGTAGCGGTCATTGCTCCCGAAACTGCCCAGTTGTTGCTGCCGGCGAGCGGCTGCTCCGTCTCGGAGAGTTGGGTCAGGTCGGAATACTGGTCCAGGACTGGAATCCGGGGAAGGGGTGCATACCCGGCACTCAGAATCTCGTCGACCTCAGCGGGAATGGTCGCGACATCCAGCCCTCGTGGTACTCGAAGCCTGTGCCACGGGTCCGGTGCGTCGCGTTGATTTGCCGCGGCAACGCCAATTTCTGCCACGGAGCGGGCCAGCTGGATCTCGTTGCGGGCGTTACGGGTCATGGGCAGACCGGCCATCCGAAGTAGGGGGACTTCGGGGGTCCAGGGGGCAGCGGTCACACCGGTCAACTTGAACTCGACGGGTGGGTTGTCGCCGGTGTGCTCAATGAAGGCATTGACGCCTCTGGTGAACGCAGTGATGATCGTCCTGGCGTCCGGATGATAGCTCGTCCACTCTGCTTCCATGTCGCCCCGGTACCGCAGCAGGCGAGCCAACCTGTCTCGTTCGAAAGCCTGTGGGCCGGCAATCTCAGCGAGACGTCCCTCACCCACACGCCGCCAGATCTCGAGTTGCCACAGCCTGTCTTGTGCCGCTACGAAACCCTGTGCAAAGAACAGATCTTCGACGGTATTGGCGTATATGTGAGCTACTCCCCACTGATCTCTGAGGATTTCGACTTCCTGATCGAGACCCGCGAGGCGGATCTCACCCTGTATCTGGGCAAGCGAAGTTCGCGCGAGCCGGTCGAGTTTGTCCGAAAGGGAACCACAAGATCCAGCGGTGAGGGCACTAGCGAGGATCAGAACGGCGCCCAGGGATCCCTTTAGTTGGAACGAGCAGCTTGGTGTCATCATTCTGGCCTGATTGGAATTGAGAGGAGAGATAAGATCTGGTGTGCAGGCGGTCAAGGCGGTAACAGCTGTCAGCTATCAGCCGATTGACTCCCAACCACCGGCCGCGTACGCTTAGCGTACTGTTGAGTGGTACGATTCCGCTGACTCCCCTCCGGAGGTTCATGTGCGCTGAAGCTCCACGGCCGCGACTGGCCTCTTACTCCCACGGCGTGACTCTGTGCGGGGCAGGTGAAGAATCTGGGGTTTGTTAGGCATTAGCTGGGCATCAAGTTCACTCACGGGGTCGAGATAGTGAAGGACACGTCGTTGCGCAGTTGATCCGACAGTGCGTAGTCAAGGCGAACTCTTCAACAGTGGAGATGAAGATGTCAAAGCACCGATACCTGAGAGCCATCGCTCTGTGTGCAACAGCATTCGCCGGTATCGGAACGCCGACGGTTCAGGCACAGGGGGAACGTGCGATTCCCGCTGGCCGTTGGACTCCCGAACTCAGTATGAGGTACAAGACCGTCCAGCAGACAGCAGTGTCTCCCGACGGCCAACTGATCGCGTACGTGGTCAGAGAAGCGCTGCTTGAAGGAGAGAAGTCCGCCTACTTGAGTCATGTCTGGGTTGTCTCGGCAGACGGCCAAACCAATGTGCAGTACACTCACGGTGAGAACTCGGCTAGCAATCCTGCGTTCTCACCGGATGGCGAGTATCTGTCGTTTACGTCTTCTCGGTCGGGGGAGAACCAGATTTGGCTGTTGCGGGTGCGCGGTGGGGAAGCAGTGCAGTTGACGGAAGCAGATCCTGGTGTCGTGAGCTACCGCTGGTCGCCGGACGGTTCGACCATCGCCTACACGATGCGAGATCCAGACACAGAAGAAGACCAGAAGAAGAAACAGGAGAAGCTGGATGTCATCCTGGTTGACCAGGACTTCAAGTACAACCATCTGTATACGATAGCTGTTGCCAAGAACGATAGCGGCGGTCACGCGACCCAACGACTCACCGCCGGCCATTTTCACATTAGCTCCTTCGACTGGTCTCCCGATGCGACGACCATCGTTTTTGCCCATCAGCCTGATCCTCGGATCAACACCGGTGGAATTCACGTGGACGTCGCCACTGTTCCAGCAGACAGCGGTGCTGTGACAGACCTGGTGTCATGGCCCGGTGCCGATCGCGATCCTGTGTACTCGCCCGATGGCAGGTGGATTGCCTTCATCTCCCATGGTGGCTCACCGCAAAGAGTTGGCCTGGGGGACGTATACCTGGTATCAGCTGACGGTGGAGAACCCCGCAAGCTTGCCGATACGCCTGACAGAAGTGCAGCTATGCTTGGTTGGTTCGGAGACGGCAGCAGTGTGCTGGTCAGTGAGGCAATCAGAACCTCCCGGCAGGTGTTGGCGCTTCCCATAGACGGTGGAGCAGTACGTCCGGTTGCGGCGGTCCGAGGGGTCATCGGCAGCGTTTCTTTCGACCGTGCAGCCGCACAGATGGCCTTCACGTATCAAGAGCCAGAGCTTCCGGTCGACGTGTACTTGTCGCCGGTCAGACAGTTCACAATGCGTAAGCTGACGGACATCAACAGCGCTGTTCCCCGACCGCCAATGGGGCAGACGGAATTGATCAGCTGGACATCGCGGGACGGGCTGGAGATCGAGGGGTTGCTCACGTACCCTGTGGACTATCGATCGGGACAAGTATATCCCCTCATTCTCAATGTGCACGGCGGCCCAGCGGGAGTGTTCTCACAGTCGTTCACTGGAACATCGGGCCAGCCATGCGCCTCCCTCACCACAGGGCGAATCCTGTCGATTAATCCTATCCACGTTGCTTTCGGCAGCCCCCAATACTCAAGATCGCCGCAAACCACGTTGTATACCCTTTTCGGACGGTTAGGTTCCTCCCTGATGAACTCTGGATGCTCATACGGCTTCACTAGACCCTTCTCGATGTCGGGTGGAACTAAGTCGGTGATATCCGGAATCTGGATTGCGGCCTCAAGCATTCCCTCCAAGGCGTGAATCCGGTTCAGATAGAACTCGATGTCAGCATTCAACTCCTCGATCTCCATCCCAGCTGACGCAAGCTCAGAAGTCAG